>ENA-UOOM01003325-UOOM01003325.1-fermentation-metagenome-genome-assembly--contig:-NODE-3325-length-11842-cov-7.466192_pt1 | contig 11842 bp, 12 predicted proteins | sample MGYA00245781_ERZ724031 | MGnify/ENA primary metagenome ERZ724031 (study PRJEB28704, sample SAMN03018317) | fermentation metagenome | biome: anthropogenic terrestrial biome; feature: soil; material... | reverse complement strand
GGCTGACAATACATATGGACGGGGACATCGACCTGCACGGCTTCCTCGGCCTTTCATCGGAGGTGAGGCCGGGCTTCCAGGACATCCGCGTTACCGTGGATGTTCAGAGCCAGGCGCCGCGCGAGGATGTCGAGGAACTGCTTCGCTACGCTCAGAAAGTGTCCCCGATCGTCGACACCCTGAGGAACCGCATTCCGGTCGAGATCTCGCTGGAGTGATCACTCCGGCGGGACGGTCCTCGCCGGCGTAGCGGCCGCCTTGCATTCCGGATGCTTCTTGATGTACGCCTGAATGCTCGACCAGACCGTGCCCTCCTCGTCCTGGACCACCTTGATGTTGGCTGAGCGCAGCTTCTTGATCCCGTGCGGTCCGATGCCTCCGGTCAGTACGACATGCGGCGCCAGCTTGATGACCATCTCGGCGGCCATGATGCCTGCGCCCACGCCTGCCTCCGGCGCCTCGTTGGGAAACGCTTCCCAGCTGCTGTTCTCGGTATCGTAGATCACAAAGAATTGGGCATGCCCGAAATCGTCGGACACCAGCGCCTGGAGATCCGGTTCTTCTGCAGAAACACAGAGCTTCATTTTTTACTCCTCATGTCGATATTGTTCGATTCCGAGTATAATTGTGTTGGCCGAGCAGGACCATGTCGCTGCTATGGTCATGATGGATGCCCATCATCGGCCGACATCAGCAGGGCCACCGGAGGTAGATCGAAAGAAAAAAAGAGGTAAGTGGTTTTAATTATTGGGGTCGGGCGTGCCCTGGCTCCAGATGTCGATGGTGTAGTCCCCGACCGTATTGTAGGTCACGAGGAACTGGTTTATGTGACCGTTGCTCTCACTGGTCAACGTGACCCCAGCCGTCGGTCCAAATGCACCACTGAGGACATTACCACCATCGGTCATTGGAAGAATATGCCAGTCCCCATCCTGAATCTCATAGTACTGTATGGTGATGTCCTCAATAGCGATATCCTGCGGGGCGCCATTTGTATCCATCTTAGCGATTTCGAAGTACGAACGGACGCCTGTGAATGTATCGCCAGATTGCACCGTCGCCTTCAATCCGATAGCATATCTGACCCCGGTCAGGGTATCTCCATCGGGATTATAGATTTCATAATTGCCTGATACCGCCTTGAATCCCGCTAGGTCTCTCAACGTCTCATCGGTCACATATTCAATGGTGATGCCATCCTTGACGTTGGTTTTGATGGTGACCATGTTCGATATGACCGCTGCTGCCACTACGGTTCCGATCATCGCAACCGCGATGATTATCGCTAGGCCTGCTGCATGTTTTGAAGTCCTCATAGCTCTCCCCCTGTCTGGGGAGCAAATGGGTTGTGCCCCCAACCTCCCCAGGTCGCCACCATATCTATGTTTGATACTAAATAATCTTTTATGATTATCATTTCGCGGATTAATGCTGGATACTCTATCATTATCAAAATCCGAAATGTGATGATGCGGTGCCGTTCCGAATCTCAGCAAATGGCGTCATTCCATCGGGGGGTGGCCAATCGGCTGCAGAGGTTTCGACCAAACTTCAGGTGGCCTCGAGTGATGAGAATCGGGACCGACAATGGGTCTTCTATTTTCTGGGGGGATTTTCGTTGAATGGTGGAGAAGGATCGGCCACGGGGCCCAGGGAATCCAGGCGATGGATGAAGGGATGGAAGGAAGGCGCCCTCCACTTTGCGTATCGCCCGTTAGCACTTTGTCTGCTGGGCAAACACTGATGTCGAGTAATGGCCCACCTTGTAGAATGTGACACAGAGCGGCGTAGTGGCGTCATGGCCGTATGGAACATTGAATCCCGATGATGGCCCGAACCACCCGCTTAGCGTGTCAATGTCTTTCTGGGCCATGGTGATGATCAGCCACCTAGTGCCATCATGATACTTGACGACGACGTTATCGGTGATTATGCCGCTGCTTGTGATCTCAAGGTATACTCTTACGCCATCATAATCTCCGGCTGATTCAAGGCGTATACCGAGCTCGTAAGGCACCCCGACCATCACAGAATCTCCAAGCTCTTCATGTTGGTCCAGTGTGCATTGCACCTTCGATATTGTCACTCCCCTTTCGGGGTTGCTCTCATCTGTATCGATGGTTAGAGTGTTCGATATCAAAATCGCAGCTATGACCATAGTGGCAACAAGCCCGATTCCGAGGATGGCAAGAGCCGCTCCTCCGCCACTCTCCTTTCCCAATCCCATATGCTCCATCCCCCCCTGATCCAGGTTCGACCTCCTGTCGATAAGGGCATTATCAAGATTAAACTATTATCTAGAATAATTAATATAGTTGTTCTATATGCGCCCTTGGAATGATAGTTCTAGCATTCGTCGGTGGCTTTCCAAGTTTTCCGGAAAACCTCTCCAGCGAAATAGTAACTTATGCAGGGCGATAGACGCCTCATTAAATGCTTACACGATGAGAAATGCCGATGGAAAGAGAAGTAGTATGAAGATCAGGGCGATATGGCGCGGCGAAGGACTGGTCAACTCCAACGTTTGTCCGGACAGCATATTGCCGAACATGACAAGCATGCCCAGACAGAAAAGCTGCAGTCCTGCCAGCATCGCAGATGTCGTTGCAACAGAGCTCATGAGGGTGAAGGATATGTTTATCGCAGCGACCCCCTCGACAGCAAGAATCGCGCCGATGATGAATAATATGTTAAGAATCGTTCGACGCGTTTCCTCCGCCACCTGCAGTTTTCGGGCGAACGTCAAAGCCGAGGTAGCAATCACTATCGCGCAGAACATGACGACCTGCAGGGCTAGCAGGAAAAGAGTTCCAGACCTGATCGTTCCAAATTCGATAGAGGTCAGTGAATAGCCGCTGAAGAGCAGAATGATGGATTCCAACGCGACCAACGCCCCGGCCATCACTATCAGCACGTTGAACAATCGTCTCGCTCTCTCCATTATTCCTGATCGCCCCTGCACTTTAGAGTGTCCCAATGTTAATTTTATTAAATACACTCATGCATGAATACGCTTAGATAAATAACGAACGGTTTTCAGATCATCTAGTGCCTGGAGCTCACCATGAGGGCGGCCGTTGCGATCTCGTGGGGTTCGTGACCTTTACGTGCTTGATATTAAATGGGGGGCAGAGTGGCGAGTGGAAGCTAGAATCAGCTACTGTCAAAATATCGGTTGTTATTCTAGGTCCGAGGTGCTGTGGTGCTAGCACAACCTCTCGCCTTTGCTTCAACGACCTATGGGGGGGGGGCGACGGGCGCTTTATCTCTCCTCTCGCTTTTTCTCTTTCTCCTTCATGGCCTCGACGATCCTCTCGGCGATTCCGTTGAAGGCCTTGGCCGACGGCGAGTCGGGTGCGGCGGCGACGATCGGCATGCCCTCGTCCCCGGCATTGACGACCTCTGGATCGATCGGAACGCGACCGAGGAACGGCACGCTCAGCTCCTTCGCCGCTTTTTCGCCCCCACCGATCTTGAAAAGGTCGATCTCCTCGCCACAGTGAGGGCACGCTAACCCGGCCATGTTCTCGACGATGCCGAGCACCGGAACGTGAAGGTTCTCCGAGAACACCACGGTCTTGCGAGAGTCGAGCAGAGCAACGTCCTGCGGCGTGGTGACGATGATGGAGCCATCAGCTTTGGGGATCAGTTGAGCGATGGTCAGCGGCTCGTCGCCGGTTCCGGGCGGCAGGTCGACGATCAGGTAGTCGAGGTCGCCCCAGTACACGTCCTCGATGAACTTCCTCAGCGCACCCATCTTCATCGGCCCGCGCCACACGATAGGCTGATCGCGGTTGGGGCTGAGGAACGCCATGCTCATCACCTTGAGGTGCGGCGGGACGATGGCCGGGTAGATGCCGTTGTCGTCAGCGGCGAGTTGCGCATCCTCGATCTTGAGCATCTTCGGTATGTTCGGCCCGTGGATGTCTCCGTCCAGGATGCCGACCTCGTAGCCGCGCATGGACAGGCTGACCGCGAGGTTGACAGATACGGTGCTCTTTCCGACGCCGCCCTTGCCGGACATGACGATGATGGTATGTTTGATCTTGGAGAGCCTGCGGATGAGCTTGACGTCCTCCGGCTTGGCCGTGATTACGTTGATGTCCCCCTGCATTGCGATGTCACCTGTGGCCGGTGATATCATCGCATTTGATATAAAAACGGAATGATGGACAACTGGCGATGCAGAATGCAGAGTTTGGTATGGTCGATATTATCGAGATAACAAGTTAATAATAGTAACGACGGCGATGCCGTCGACAGATACCATGTTCTTCGACAGGAAAGCCGCGTTCTGGGTGACCTCCACCCTCCTAGTGTGCATGTTCGTGATCTTCATCATACTGGCCGTGCTGGTGACGCCGAAACCGGCCCTCGATCATGGCGACATCGTTGCCGGGTCTGACACTGAGTACCTGGTCGACGCGATTCAGGACCTCAACAACATGGTGTGGTGGATGACCGTGAGCTTCATCATGCTGCCCATCATGCTCCTGCTGCTCTTTCTGGCATTATTCTTTCTTTTCACCTCCAAGGACGATCGCGGGCCGAAGCCGGCCCCAACAGGCACCAGCTTCCTCGGCCCCCGATATGAAGTGAAGCCTGCTTCCGATGCTAAGCCGCAGCCGGCCTTCGGCCAGGCGGCCCCGCAGATCGATCCCAGCGACGCGCTCGATCTACGCTACGCTAGAGGCGAGGTGACGCGCGAGCAGTATGCCGAATTACAGAAGGACCTGAAGAAAGCGAGGCTGTGATTTTAGCCCACGGGTAGGCCAGACCTCGATGCAAACACCTTTTCCAATTTTATCCATAGGTGCACGAAGGTTACATAATCCATCTTTGCATCTCATGGCTCTATGAAGCTTGCCATCGTCCTTGGCACCAGGCCGGAGATCATCAAGATGGCTCCGGTCATCCGGGAATGCCAGAAACGTCGGTTGGACCATTTCGTTCTCCACACCGGCCAGCACTATTCATATTCGATGGACAAGGTATTCTTCGACGATCTTGAGCTGGGCGAGGCAGAACATAATCTCGAGGTCGGTTCCGGAAGTCATGCCGTCCAGACCGGAAGGATCCTCGAAGGTACGGAGAAGGTGTTCATCGAAGAGCGCCCCGACATCGTTCTGGTACAAGGGGATACCAATACGGTGATGGCTGCGGCATTGGCGGCAAAGAAGCTAAAGATCAAAGTAGGACATGTCGAGGCCGGCCTGCGATCGTTCGACCGCACCATGCCAGAGGAGATCAACCGAGTCATAGCGGATCATATCTCCGATTATCTATTCGCGCCGACCGAGGCATCCCGTCAGTACCTGCTCGACGAAGGCGTCACTGAGGGCGTATTCGTCACTGGCAATACGATCGTGGATGCAGTGTACCAGGCCAAGGACATCGCGGCGAGGAAATCGAGCATTCTCAATAAGCTGGAATTGCCATCGAAGAGCTATATCCTTGCTACCGCGCACAGAGCCGAGAACGTGGACGACCGAGATCGCCTGGCCGGGATGATTGAGGGCATGCGTTTGGCTGGAGAGGACCTCAGGATGGAGGTAGTGTTCCCGATGCATCCTCGAACTCAGGGTCGGGTCAGGGAGTTTGGCATCTCGCTCGAAGGGATCAGGATGATAGAACCTGTCGGCTTCCTCGATTTCTTGCAGCTCGAGTCGAACGCCGGCCTAGTGCTGACCGACTCGGGTGGGGTACAGGAAGAGACCTGCATCCTCGGCGTTCCGTGCGTCACGCTCCGGGATAACACTGAACGTCCAGAAACAATCGAGGTCGGCTCTAACATGCTTGCAGGTACGGGGCCGAACAAGATACGCTCTGCCGCAAACGATATGGCGGGCAGGGAAGGATGGAGGAACCCCTTTGGGGACGGGTCCGCTTCCAGTCAGATCCTGGACAGTGTTATCTAAGCGGCCACGTTCAGATTCAGGTTCAGCGTGTAGGCGTCGCGATTCCCAATGATGGATAGGAACCTCGACTCCGCAGCCGTTCCCGCATAGTCCTGATATTGGTTGCCCGCATATGGCTTCTCGTCCTCGAGGAGGATGAACCAGAGCTTGAATGTACCATTGGTCGGAGCGGAGAAAGTATAGTTCGTCTCCGACTGCGCGGTCCAGTTGTTCTCCAGATCCACTGGCACGTGCTCAAGTGTGACGTTGAAATGGCCCATATAGATGAGCTCGTGGACCGTTGTAGTATTGTCAGCGTAAGTGTAGTTGACCAGCCACACCTCGACCGTATAGTTGATGGTGCGGTAGTTGTGATTCGCAAGTCCTACGGTGACCGAAGCATTCTCCCCGATGGTGAGGTTGTACGGATAATCGGTGGCCTTGCCGCCCGGACCGAGTAAGTAGAATTCCGAGAACGCCTCCCCCTGCCGAGGCACCGCGACAACGTACACGAGCGCGACAACCGACGACAGGATTGCGATCACCAAGATGACTGACAACACTCGGTCTGTCTTGGTGCCAGCGGTGAACTCCTTCCGGGCCATGGCCGTGACCGCCTCCGACTGGAAGGGCAGGAACGGTTCGGTCGCAATGCTTCGCCTCCACATGCCTGTGATGCTGAACGCGGCATTGAACGCGATGAGCGACCACAGGATTGGGTCCAGTCTAATACCGAATGGAGTGTAGTTAAGCCCGAAGCCGATGAGCGGCACGATCGCTATGCTGAGTCCGAAGGAGAGCGCAATCCTTTCGATGAGGTCGAGCGATTTCTTCTCCGGGAACAGCGTAGCGATGAGCGCATAGCCTGGGAAGAAGAGGATGAACGGCAGGCCGACGACGATACGTCCGGGAAAGTCCGGGACTAGATAGGTGAAGAGGGCTAGAACCAAGGATAGAATTATTATCGCGCTTAAGTCCCACGATCTATTGGCCTCGGCTCGTGCGTCCATCTGCTCTAATCAGCGAGTTGATGTTATGTATAAATGATTTCCTGATTAGACACGCTGAGTTTCGTGAGTGCGTCCGCAATCACGTCATTGAGGACACATTCCGCGGCAAGTGCGATCGGCGGTTGGCTTGGTATCTATTCTCATCTGCTTTCTGCTCCGAGGATGGATTCATGTTGTCGAGCACCAACGCCATGAGTGCCAAGTATCAGTTGCCGGTCCGCCTTAGAATTCAAATTCTCATTGTAGAGAATATGAGGGCTAGGATTATTATCGGAAGAGAAATGGCCCCCCCGTGGCAATCGAAGGTGGGGAGATTGTTGAATTCCCTCTTGAAAAGGGAAAAGAATATTCGAATCGCTCAGAGTCTGATGTTGACGCGATATCGGATGCACTCGCGAGTCACATTCTCAGTCCTTGCGAAAAGCCAGAGATTGCCATTCTAATTCCCGCTTACAATGAAGAGCTGACCATCGGCTCGGTCGTCCTCCAGGCTCGCAAGCATGCACGCACTGTGATCGTGGTGAACGACGGTTCTAAGGACAAGACCTCCGAGATCGCCCGCGCGGCAGGCGCAGAAGTGATAGAACATATTAAGAATGAGGGCAAGGCGGCTGCGCTCAGAACTGGCTTTAACGAACTCAAGAAGCGGGACTACGAAACATTCGTCATGATGGATGGCGATGGTCAGCATCTGATGGCCGATATCGATGTCATGATCGCCCCCCTGCTCGAAAAAAAGGCAGATCTGGTGATCGGCTCCCGGTTCCTGAAGAAGGACAACTCCATACCATATTATCGTCAGGTAGGGCAAAGGGTCCTAAACCGCATGACTAATGTCGGCACATCAGAGAAGGTCACGGACACTCAGTCTGGGTTCCGCGCTTTCAACCGAAAGGCGCTGGATCACATGGACTTCCCATCCCAGGGCTATGCGGTGGAGCAGGATATGATCCTTCACTGCTCTGAGAAAGGTCTGCGCATCATCGAGGTGCCCATCTCAGTGAGGTATGACGTTCCCAACGGCCACAAACAGAACTCCTTCAGGATGGGCGTGGGCCTTCTCAACAATATTGTGACTACGATCGGCTATAGACGACCGCTGATCCTCTTCGGGATCCCAGGGGTTGTGCTTACCATAGCAGGCTTAATAATCGGCCTGCTAACGATCTTTGAACAATATTTCATAGGTTCTTGGATGCTCCAAGGTCTTCTCGCCGGGTTCATGGTCATAGTCGGCTGCACCCTTGCTGTGTCCGCTCTTTCTCTTAACTCTTTGTCACAGCTCATGCGCATGAACAAGTCGACTTGAGGGAGGTGTAGTTACATAACTACTTGGATGGGCTCTCACTTATGGCTCTCATGATACTCAATTACAAATCCGATAATCATGCTATGATTATCAATTGCGATGTGCATTAGTGAAAATCCAATTTTGAGCGTTTCGAAATATTAATGATGTTATTAGCAATTGGGGCGGTCCATTCATAAGTAATAATGTCCAGGGCCACGCGATTCGCATCTCAACAAGTTACTGCCCTGTAGTCATAATATGGATTTCTGAGTATCGAACTCGAATATTCAGATAGCATCATTTATACAGTAATATAATTTGTGTACATCAAAAGGGACGAGCTCCCGGTTATAGGTGATAATATGAAATTCAGAGGCAAAGCAGTATCGGGAACGAGCTTTTTGATGATGTTCGCAGTTGTTCTCACAGCTACGACCATTGTAGCTGCGGCAGTCTTACTATCCGCAATAACTCCCATGACAGGTAGGGACATTGCAGATACCACTGCGATGACGATAACCTATGGCAACGCTGACGCTAGCAAGATTGTGACTGTGCCGGCGACAACGAATTACGACGCATGGTCTACTGCCACAACCACCGGGACATATGACCAGGGCGTTAACGTTAGCTCTGCTGACTGGGCAGGAGCTTATAATCTTAACATTAAGGTGACTTCTGGAGCAGCTGACATTGCCACAACCCACATCAGTCTGAAATACGCTAAGCTGGGCGATACTGCTTACACTGATATTTCCCTTATGGATAATGGCGCCTCCCTTGATGCAATCATCCCTGGATTGACCAAGGCTGCAGGTATTGATGATCAATATATATTCATCATCACGGTCAATTACGGCGCGCCGAACTATGTGATATCTATGCAGGCCCAGACTCCTTAAACCACTTATCAAACCCTTTTTTTGAATATTTATGGTAGCCACACTCTGCTGCTGTTAACCCACACGTAACATCCACTGGAGCATACATCATCGTTGGGTTTAATTTTGGCATCACGCATCAAAAAGACCTGCATAATGGCGTCGTCCTTTTGATGGGGATTCAGCTGAGTAGCATCGTCCAATCTAGAAAAATGCTCAGAATACTCATTCTCTTAACGGGGGTCTGGTGTTAATTGAATCCTTACTGCTTACGACCCGCAACTATTCCCTTCCCTTTATTTAATAAGTCTTAAGATGATGTTGCCATCTTTCCTCTCGCTGATGGCTATGTAAATAATTCTGAAGTGCGGAATTCTTACGGTGATAATGTTTCTTCATTTCATTACTGGCTTGCAGAACAATGAGGGAGTCCAAGGAACGCTGTTGCTTATATCGTTTATCGCAGGTGTCATCATTGCTGCTGAGGGCCTAGCTGCAATTAACATTTCCTCGGCCGTGTCAGGTGAAAATGCTCGAAACGCAGCTATGCTAGCAGGTCTTCAGCCATTCTGACTGGAGGCAATCGCTATATCAACTTGTGTTGCCGAGAGCAGGTCAAGACGGCCCTCTGTTTTCCAGACCATATGATGCTAATCCTTGTGCTGCTATTACTTCCAGCAGCGTTCCTCTATGATGACGTCGATATGGAACCGATCATCGGGACACCGTCTTCCTGCATCAACGGTCCCCATCCGAATGAGGCTTGGGCACATAGTAGAGCGGATGCTAATCCGATCTAGAGATCATGGACTTACAATTATCATATTCTATTAGATAATAGTTCCATTTTGATAATGACTTTGATGGGGAGTTTTATCTCTATGAGGCGGGGGGAGTAAACCTGGCGCATAGGGAGTTGTTAATATATGGACGCCGTTCGCGGCCCCAGGAGTGCATTTTGAACGTAGCGATGAACGTACAGCATATCAATGAATGTGGACGTTGGCCCCTTCTTTCATGTACCATCCGATTGTTCTCTCCAGCCCCTCTCGGAACTCGGTCTTGGTCCTGAACCCAAACTCCATATCTGCTCTCGACGTATCAAGCATCCGCCGCGGCTGCCCGTCTGGCTTCGAGCTGTCGTAAACGAGCTCGCCTTCGAAGCCTACGACCTCCTTGATCATCGCAGCGAGATCGGCTATCGATATCTCGAAGCCAGCACCGAGGTTCACCGGCTCCGCGCCGTTGTAATGCTCAGCAGCCATGGCGATGCCGCGAGCGGCGTCCTCGACGTACAGGAACTCGCGCGTCGCTTTTCCAGTGCCCCACAGCGTCACCGACTTGTCGCCGCGCTCCTTCGCCTCTACGAACTTGCGAATCAAAGCAGGAATAACGTGCGACGACCTCGGGTCGAAATTATCCCTCGGCCCGTACAGGTTAACGGGCAGCAGATAGATGGCGTTGAACCCGTACTGCTGACGGTACGCCTGCGCCTGCACCAGCAGCATCTTCTTCGCCAGCCCGTACGGCGCGTTCGTCTCCTCCGGATATCCGTCCCACAGGTTCTCCTCCTTGAACGGCACCGGAGTGAACTTGGGATACGAGCATATCGTGCCGAGCTGCACGAACTTCTTCACGTTCTGTCGACGAGCAGCCTCCATGAGCTGCACGCCCATGATGGCGTTATCGTAGAACAGCGTGGCCGGGTTCTCTTGGTTAAACCCGATGCCGCCGACCGACGCCGCCAGGTGGATGACCATGTCCTGGTCGCAACAAACATCCAGGCAGTTCTCCCATACTCGCAGGTCATCATCCTTCGAACGCGGAATGGCGATATTCTCCTCTGGCAGCCCGCGCCGCTGCAGTTCATCCACTAAATGCGAACCGAGGAACCCGGCGCCGCCGGTGATGAGCACTTTCTTATCGCTCCAGAACGACATCAGTCCACCGTCCACCACTTGTTCGGAAACTTCCTCCGTAGTATCGCATCGCCCTCGCCGATTGGCTCGAGACCAGCGGCGCGCATGTCCGCGTCGACCATGATCTTGGCTAGCTCGTCAAACTTGATTCTCGGCGTCCACTTCAGCTTCTTCTCAGCCTTCGAAGCATCAGCGATGAGCACCTCTACCTCCGTAGGCCGGAAATACTTCGGGTCGATGCGCACGTGGTCCTTAGCTTTCAGTCCGGCATACTCGAACGTGAGTTCGACGAACTCTTCCACCGAGTGCGTCTCCCCGGTCCCGATGACGAAATCGTCCGGCCGAGACTGTTGCAGCATGAGGTGCATCGCTTCGACGTACTCGGGCGCGTAGCCCCAATCTCGCTTTGCCTTCAGATTCCCAAGGTACAGGAACTCCTGCTTCCCCGCTACGATGGCGGCCACTGCCCTGGTGATCTTCCTCGTCACGAACGTTTCGCCACGGCGCGGCGACTCGTGATTGAACAGGATGCCGTTGCAGGCGAACATGTCGTAGCCTTCTCGATAATTGCGAGTAAGCCAGTAGGCGTACAGCTTGGCGCAAGCGTACGGCGACCGGGGCTGGAACGTCGTCGCCTCGGACTGCGGCGGAGCGGCCGAGCCAAACATCTCTGATGATGATGCCTGATAGAACCTGACACTGTTGCCCGACTTGCGAATCGATTCCAATATCCTCGTGACGCCCGTTGCCACGACCTTCGTGGTGTACTCCGGTATATCGAACGACACACGGACGTGCGACTGCGCGCCGAGGTTGTAGATCTCATCCGGCTTCTCGTTGTATA
>ENA-UOOM01003324-UOOM01003324.1-fermentation-metagenome-genome-assembly--contig:-NODE-3324-length-11850-cov-3.119881_pt1 | contig 11850 bp, 11 predicted proteins | sample MGYA00245781_ERZ724031 | MGnify/ENA primary metagenome ERZ724031 (study PRJEB28704, sample SAMN03018317) | fermentation metagenome | biome: anthropogenic terrestrial biome; feature: soil; material... | reverse complement strand
GGAACCTCTTCCATGACGGGGTGGGTTATGCCCCTGGAAAGGCTGACGGCGGAAATTCCGAAAAAGCACTTGTTGATGGAAAAATTGCGTATGAACTCGCCTGTGTCCGGTCCGATGGTCATGCCCGAGGATGAGCGCACCTTGCCGCCGGGAAGGTAAACGTCCACTCCTTGTATGAGGGAGGCCTTAGCCGCCTGGTTGACGTTCAATGTGACTATTGAAAGCGGAGTCTTTCCGCCGAGGTAATCGAGTATATCCTCTACTGTGCTGCCTGAATTTATGGCGATTATGTCCCCCGGAACCACGAGGTCGGCGGCTTTTTTGGCGATGATCTGCTTCGCCTCGAAATTCTCCTTGCGCTTATGGATTATGTTTTCTTCCCGAACGCTGCCCATGGTGGCTGTGTGCTTGAAGTACGCCCCGCCGTATACTACAGAAATATCCCAGTCCGCGGCGAGCGCCTTGAGGTCCCGCCGGATGGTCTCCCCACCCACGCCGTACAGCGCGGCGAGCTCGTTTACCTTGACGGAGCCGTCGCAGTAGAGCTTGTCCAATATGCCTTTTCGCCTGTCGATTGACAGCATTGCTGTTCCCCCTCATTTGCAGCGCCCCCGTTTATAGCGGGGGCGCTTAAGTTTGTGTGTCTGTTTACCCCTCGATGCTAAGGCAAGTTGATATGCATCCCCGTTCCGGACGCTTCCGGCTTCCTCTTTCTCTTTGCTCGTTGTTATTTTAACAGCATTTAAGGCGTCGTTCAAGCTTCAACCCAACAATTACAGGTGATAGACTTGGCAGCCCAAAGTTCTAAGGGGTCAACGGACCGCCACAGATGCCGCAACGCGGTAAAGTCCCTTTATGCCCTGTCCAAAGTTCGGGCGGCGATTATATCCACCCCAGTATCGAGTATGTTTTTGATTATTGCATCGCCGGCTTTTACGGGCGCGTCTACCTCGGTTTTGTAGATGCGCTTCAGGCATTCCGCCATAGCGCCCTTGGGCACAGGCGCTGTGCTGATAACAGGCAGGCGGGCAATGTCCGCCCCTTTTAGCACCACCGTCGTGGTTAGCATCCTCTTGGGGTCGGTGTATTCGCTTTTTGCATGAATCTCACCCCGCTTACAGCCCGAAACGGTCAGCTCGCCGCCCTCGTCCCTGAGGGTTAGGTCGCAACTGACGGGGCAAACGGTGCAGGTGTAGTTCCTCTCTGTCATAATACTTTCCCTCCTACTCCACGTCCACGACCAACGGCGCTGAAAGCTCGCTTGCCGGAGTAAAGCGAATCGAGAGCATCTCCGGCGGGTTGGCGACGGCATGTTTCTTTGAGTAAAGCACTTCACCGCCACACTTTACTGTTGCGGTCACTCCCACAAGCGGCTTTTTGACGCGAAGGTAAAGAGCCTTTTTCTGCCAATGCCTTTTCAAATGACGCAACGATTTCGTTGTCTGTCAACTCAATCATCCTTTCCCAATTTGGTTGGCCGAGCGCCTCGAAAGCCGAGGCGCGCGGGGTATTCCCTTTCCCTTTTTATGCGTGTTAGTGCTTTATCCAGTTGGCGCTGCGCTTGACCGCCTCGATCCACTCAGAGTAGCGCACTTCGCGCTCTTCGTCCGATATGCTGCTGACAAATTCGGCATCGTACTGCACGGCGCCTTCAAAGTCCTTCTCGGTCCATACTCCGGCATAAAGCCCCGCCATCTGGGCGGCACCAAGGCTGGTAGCTTCCACAGAAGCCGGACGCGAAACCTTGCAGTCGAGTATGTCCGCAAAGAACTGGGCGAGCAGGTTGTTGGCGGAAGCTCCGCCGTCTATCTTGATTTCCTTAACGGGACTGCCCGTGTTTCTTGCTATATCGTCTGTAATGTCCTTTATCGAGAAGGCTATCGCTTCCAGCGTCGCGCGGCAGATGTGGGCCTTTGTGGTGCCGCGGGTGATGCCGATGATCGTGCCCCGGGCGAAGGGGTCCCAGTACGGCGCGCCCAGGCCGGTCAGGGCGGGCACGAAATACACGCCGTTGGTATCGGTCACGCTCCTTGCCAGAGCTTCGGAATCGGCGGATTTTTCGATGATGTTCAGCCCGTCCCTAAGCCACTGGATGGCGGAGCCTGTGACCGCGGCGTAGCCCTCCATGGCGTACATGATTTTGCCTTTTATCTTCCAGGCGATGACGGTGTTGATGCCGCCTTTGAGCACGACGCAGTTTTCGCCTATGTTCATGTCGAGGAAGGAGCCTGTGCCGTTGGTCAGCTTGGCGGTACCGGGTGTGCGGCAGCCTTGGGCGTAGAGCGCGGAATGCTGATCCGCGATGCAGGCGCAAATCGGGATGGGCGCGCCGAATATCGAAGGGTCTGTGGTGCCGAAGTCACCAGAATCCTCGCGAATTTCGGGCAGTATGTGCAGCGGTATGCCGAGATAGTCTAAAAATTCCGTGTACCACTCGGCGGTGGAAAGGTCCATGCTGCCCATGACTGAGGCGTTGGAATAGCTTACCGCGTGCACCTTGCCGCCCGTCAGCTTCCAGACCAGCCATGTATCTATCGTGCCGGATAGCGCTTCCTTGGCGTCTATCTTTGCCTTGACCTCTGGGTTGTTCTTCATCAGCCATTCGATCATCAGCGAGGAGTATACCGGGGCGATGGTCCAGCCGGTTGCCTTCTTCGCCTTGGCGCCCCATTCGGAGGCGTTCAGCTCTGCGCAGCGCGCACCTGTGCGGCTGTCCTGCCAGACGATGGCTCGGCAAAGCGGTTCGCCCGTCGCCTTGTCCCATACGACATAGGTAGCCCGCTGATTGGTAATGCCTATGGCGGCGATCTCCCCAGGGCTGATACCCGAATCGGCAAACGCCTTTTTGCACATCTTGACGCTCTTTTCGTAGATTTCCATAGCGTCGTGCTCGGCCTTGTCTGAGCTGGGGGTGTATTGCGTGAACTCCTCGTAGCTTTGAGCAACGATTTTGAACTCCTTGTTAAAAATCAGCGCTCTGGTTCCTGTGGTGCCTTCGTCGATAACTAGTACGTAATTTTTCATCTTGGTTCTCCTTTCAAATACGCTTGATGGGGTTTGCGACGAGGTTTAACTGCTAAATTGGAGAGTTTTCAGGTAAGTTATTTCAAATGATCGAGCGACCGGGCGACGAGTGCTTTATGGCAAATTGATTGAGCAATTTGACGGATAAGTGGCTCATAGCCGAACAGCCGGACTGACACAGGATAAGCGATTTTGTGGAATTAAGTTGATTATTGTTTTATTTTTTTGATTTGTTTTGATTTGATTGGAATTATATACAGTATCACTCTATACGTCAACCCTTATTTCTTTATTTTCACAATCTGTAACAGTAATGATTAAGTTATTTTCCTGCAATTCCACAAGGTGCAGACAAGAGGGGTTAAGCCTTTGGGTTATGTTCTGCCGTTGTTATTTTAGACTTGAAGGCCCGGCACAAGTGTGCCGAGGTAGGGCGTCAAAAAAGACCTGCGGGCCTTTTTCGCCGATGGGTTTTCGCTTCGCGCAGGGTAATTTCGGTCACTTATGACCGAAATAGTACGGCAAAACTGACGCGCATGTCGCCAGTTTTGATTGAAGCTCAGGGGCTTCGACCCCTGAAACCCCGGGGATGGAGTTTTTCGACAGTCTGGGGTGAGTCTATGCAAGAGTCTCACCCTTTGTTTTATATCCGTTACCGCATTGAGTATTATTCTAGAAAACTTTATTAACACATATTGTATTACTTCATCGTCTCCTGCTTGGTCTTTTTGTCCACAATATGGCGGGACTCAAGCTCGTCGGCGACTTGCGCGACTGAAATGCCCATGTCCTCCATCAGCACCAGCGCGTGGTAGCAAAGATCCGCCAGCTCGTAGACTGTTTCCTCCTGCGAATCCTTCATGGCGGCGACTATCACCTCGGTGCTTTCCTCGCCCACCTTTTTGAGTATTTTTTCGCGCCCCTTATCGAACAGGTAGTTGGTGTAGCTCCCTTCCTTGGGGTGCTCTTTGCGGTCGCGTATTAGCGCGGCAAGAGATGCAAGTATGAATCGTTCTCCTTCGCCTGCCAGCGAATTAAAAAAGCAGCTGTCCTCGCCCGTATGGCAGGCGGGCCCAGCGGGCTCGACCTCCACGAGCAGCGCGTCATTGTCGCAGTCCGAGGTTATGCGAACCACCTTTTGCACATTGCCGCTGGTTTCTCCCTTTCGCCAAAGGCACTCTCTCGAGCGGGAGTAAAAGCAGGTTCTGCCCTCATTGACTGTGATTTGCAGGCTCTCTTTGTTCATGTATGCGAGGGTTAGCACCAAACCGGTCTTCGCGTCCTGCACAACGGCGGGAATAAGCCCCTTGTTGTCAAACTTCAGTTTCTCAAAATTCATAGCCTTACAGGTATCCCTTCGTCCCTCAGGTATTCTTTAAGCTCCTTTATGGCGAGCTCTTTGCGGTGGAATATCGACGCCGCAAGCCCCGCGTCCACCCCCGGCACCGCCTTGAACAATTCGGAGAAATGCTCTTTTTTGCCTGCGCCGCCGCTGGCGATGACAGGTATTCGCACCACGTCGCATATTGCCTTTAGCATCTCGAGGTCGAACCCTTCCTTGACACCGTCGGTATCTATGCTGTTGAGCACCAGCTCGCCCGCGCCGTTCTGCTCGCCGTGCTTTGCCCATTCGATGGCGTCCAAGCCCGTATTGTCCCTTCCGCCCCGGGCAAACACCGCGAATTTTCCGTCCACGCGCTTGACGTCCATAGAAAGAACCACACACTGATTGCCGTACTTTTGCGCGGCCTTTTTAATCAGCGAAGGATCTTTTATCGCGCCCGTGTTGACACTTACTTTGTCCGCCCCGCATTTGAGCACGCGGTCGAAGTCCTCGACGGAGTTTATGCTGCCGCCCACCGTCAGCGGGATGAATATCTCTTTTGCGACGTCGGTCAGCACATCTGTAAACAGCGCCCTGCCCTCCGCGCTGGCGGTGATGTCGTAAAACACAAGCTCGTCCGCGCCGCTCTCGTTGTAATACGCAGCGAGGGTTACAGGATCGTCCACATCCTTTAACCCCTCGAAATTCGTCCCCTTGACGACGCGCCCGTTTTTAATGTCCAGGCATGGTATGATGCGTTTAGTCAGCATATCGTACTCCTTTAGTCATGTTTTTTTGCTTGCGATTGCCAGCACCTTCGCGAGGTTCAGCCTGCCCTCGTACAGCGCCTTACCGATTATCGCTCCGTGCACGCCTATTTTGCATAGTGCGGCTATGTCCGCTTCCGAAGTTATGCCGCCGCTGGCGATAATGTTAAGCCCGTCTATCCCGCTGAGCCGCTCGTAGGCGGAAAGGTTGGTGCCGCCAAGGCCGCCGTCCTTCTCGATATCCGTATATATAACCGTGGCAACGCCCATATCTCTAAGCTGTGCGCAGAACACGAACGAGTCCACGTCGGTATCCTCCAGCCAGCCTGAGAGGGCGACCTTGCCCCGCCGCGCGTCCACGCCCACGGCTATTTTTTCGCCGTATTCCGCAAGTGCTTCCTTCAAAAAGGCGGGGTTCTTGACCGCGGCGGTGCCGAGTATCGCCCTGCCCACTCCAGCCGAAAAGTACCGCTCCAGCCGCTCCATGTTGCGTATGCCCCCGCCCACCTGAATGAACAATCCGGATTTGGCTATTTGCTCCACGGCATTGGCGTTTTGGGAAAACCCGTCCTTCGCTCCGTCCAGATCGACGACGTGCAGGCAGGTCGCGCCCAAGTCTGCAAAGCCTTTTGCCACTGCGGGCGGGTCGTCGTCGTAAATCTTTTTTTGTTCGTAATTGCCCTGAAAAAGGCGTACGACGCAGCCTTGGGAAAGGTCTATTGCGGGAAAAATCAACATGGCAATTCTCCAAACGCTTTAAGTATTGATAGTCCTGCGGTTCCGCTCTTTTCCGGGTGGAACTGCGCGCCCCAAACCGAACCCTTGCGAACCAGCGCAGGCACGAAGACGGAATACTCCGCGTCGGCAAGCAGCGATTCAGCGCAATTCTTGGCGTAGAACGAGTGCACGAAGTACATGTATTCCCCTTGCTTGACGTATTTTAGCAGAGGGTCGTCCTTGACAATCCTTAGGCTGTTCCAGCCCATGTGAGGCACTTTCATGCCCTCCGGAATATCCGCACTAAGGGGGCAAACCTCGCCGGGTATGAGCGATAGCCCTTCGTGTTCGCCGTATTCGCGGCTCTTTTCAAACAGCAGCTGCATACCGAGGCATATTCCAAGTATGGGCTTACCAGTTTGCGCCTCCTGTTGAAGGAGCGAAAAAAGCCCCGCATCCTTCAGCTTTTGCACCGCGTCGCCGAACGCGCCCACGCCGGGCAGTATGAGCTTTTCGACACGCCTGATTACGGCTTCATCACCTGTGACTGTGCTTTCCAGTCCGAGGTGTTTCAGCGACGCGCTCAGCGAAAAGAGGTTGCCCACGCCGTAGTCCACTATGGCTATCATCAAAGCGCCCCCTTGGAGGAGGGTATCTCCCCCGCGATGCTCGGGTCGAGGGTCACCGCCTTGCGCAGCGCCCGGGCGAGCGCCTTGAACGCGCCCTCGATTATGTGGTGGGAATTGGTGCCCCGATGCTGCACTATGTGCAGATTCAACCCCATTCCCCTGCATAATGCCACCATGAACTCGTCCACCAGCTCTGTGTCGAAATCGCCTACCTTTTGGGAAGGCATCGCGAGGTTGGAATGGTAGCCGACCCGCCCCGAAATGTCGAGGTAAACCGAAATCAGCGCTTCGTCCATGGGCAGTGTGGTCTCGCCGTAGCGGCATATTCCCCGCTTGTCTCCCAAAGCCTGGGCGAACGCACCGCCCAGCACGATGCCCAAATCCTCGGCAAGGTGGTGGTAGTCCACATCTGTATCGCCGTTTGCGGCGACAATCAACCCAAACCGCCCGTGGTGGGCGAACAGCGCGAGCATATGGTTCATAAAGCCGCAGCCCGTATCAATGCTTGTTTCCCCACAGCCGTCGATCGTCAGCTTAAGCTCTATTTCCGTCTCGGCGGTGACTCTTTTAATTTCGGCTGGTCTCATTGCGCCGCCCTTTCCGCCGCATCCGCGGCAACAAAGTATTGCTCCATCTGTTCGGGAGTGCCTATTGTGATTCGCACATAGTCCGATATTCGCGCTTTGTTGAACCAGCGCACCAGAACACCGTTTTCCTTGAGCGCGAGATAAAGCGTCTTGCCGCATAGGAGCGGATGCTTGGCAAACACAAAGTTGGCGCAGGTGGGCAATACTTCGTAGCCCTGCTCAACCAAACGCTTTGCGAATTCCTTCCGGGTGTCTTTTATGAGCTCGAGTCTGTCCTCGAAGTAACCTTTGTCCAGCACCGATGCCGCGCCGGCGACAATCGCCAGCCTATCCACATTGTACGGGTTGAAGGAGAACTTCATCATGTTCAGCTCGGCGATTACTTCCGGCGTGGAAATCGCGTACCCTACCCGAAGTCCCGCCAAGGAACGGGATTTTGAGAAGGTGCGCACCACCAGAATGTTGTCGTACTCACCTACGAGGGGGAGCGCGCTTTCGCCGCCGAAATCCACATAGGCTTCGTCCACCACCACCAGATTGTTCGGGTTGTGCGCCGCTATATCGGCAATCTGGGCGCGGGTGAGGGCTATGCCCGTGGGCGCGTTGGGGTTGGCGATTATTATCGTGCCGCCCGCGCTATAATAATCGCGAGGGTCTACGGTAAAATCTGCCTTGAGCGGAATCTCTTGGTACTCCACGCCAAAAAGGCGGGCAAAAACGGGGTAAAACCCGTACGAAATATCGGGAAAGATCGCCTTCTTGCCGACGCAAAACGCCATGTACGCGAAGGCGAGCAATTCGTCCGAGCCGTTGCCCGTTATCACCTGCTCGAAGTTTACGCCATGGGTGTGGGCTATCGCCTGGTTGAGCGCGGTGCAATCCGGGTCAGAATAGAGGTTCAGCCTGCCCACTTCCGCCGCGCTTATCGCCGCAATTACCGAGGGAGAAGGCGAATAGGGGTTTTCGTTGGTGTTCAGTTTGACGTATTTTTTATCCCGAGGCTGTTCGCCTGGAACATAAGGCGCCATCCCGGCGTGGTATTTCGAAAGGAATCTAGTCATTCGCAGTGTCCTCAAAGCGGCAGGTCGCGCTCCTCGCGTGGGCATCCAGTCCTTCGCGCTTCGCAAAATCCGCAACGCGGTCGGCAACCGCGCCCAGCGCCTCCTTCGTGTAATAAATGAAGGAGGATTTCTTGACAAAATCATCCACCGAGAGCGGTGAACTGAACTTCGCCGTACCCCCCGTGGGCAACACGTGGTTAGGACCCGCGAAGTAGTCGCCCAGCGCCTCGGGGGTGTGTTTGCCGAGGAATATACTGCCCGCGTTTTTGATTAGCCCGAGCAGGGCAAAGGGTTCGTCGACGCAAAGCTCGAGGTGCTCGGGTGCTATGCGGTTCGCAGTCTCTGCGGCTTCTTTTAGGCTGCCTGCGATTATTATCCTGCCGTTATTGTCGATCGATTGGCGGCAGATTTCCGCCCTGGGCAGTAAGGGAATCTGGCACTCCAGCTCCTTCGAAACCGCCTCTGCCAACTCCTCGCTCGGGGTGACCAGCACCGCGGAAGCGTCGATATCGTGCTCCGCCTGGCTCAACAAATCCGCCGCAACGTGGCGGGGATTCGCGGTTTCGTCGGCTATTATCAGTATTTCGCTGGGACCGGCTATCATGTCGATGTCGACCAATCCGAACACCCTGCGCTTGGCAGTGGCGACGTACTTGTTCCCCGGGCCGACTATCTTGTGCACCTTGGGAACAGTTTGGGTACCATAAGATAGCGCTGCTATCGCTTGGGCGCCGCCAACCTTAAACACCCTGTCCACCCCTGCGATGTGCGCCGCCGCGAGTATAACCGCCGGTACGCTGCCGTCCTTTTGAGGGGGGGTGACCATGATTATTTCCTCCACCCCCGCGAGCTTGGCGGGTACTGCGTTCATGAGCACGCTGCTCGGGTAAGCCGCGGTGCCGCCCGGAACGTATATGCCCACCTTCGCTATTGGGGTGTATTTTTGACCGAGTATAACGCCTTCCTTCTCGGCGAGCACGAAATTATCGTGCAGCTGGTGCTTGTGGAATTCGAGTATATTATCCCGAGCCTTTTTCAACGTTTCTAAAAAATAGGGGTCTATGCCCGCCAGCGCGTCATCAAACTCCCCCTTTGTGACCTCGATAGAGGAAAGCGCCGCCCCGTCGAACTTTTTGGTGTATTCAAGCAGCGCCGCGTCACCCCATTTTCGAACGTCCTCTATAATATCCGTGACGATTTGCTCGGCGCTGTCGTCGTAGGAGAATTCACGGGAGAGTATATCCCCCTCCGCCAGCTCGGATAATGCGCTTATCTTTATCATTTCGCCCCGCCCTCCCTGCTTTCTAGTGCACTTACCAGTTTCGCTATTTCGTCCTGCTTGAAGCGGTAACTGGTCTTATTCGCTATCAGCCGGGCGGAAACCTCCTTTATCACCTTGATGATTGAAAGGTCGTTTTCCTTTAGCGTGTTACCCGTCTCTACTATGTCGACTATGACGTCTGAAAGCCCGAGTATCGGTGCAAGCTCTATGCTGCCGTGCAGGCTGATGAGCTCTATCTCGCGGTTGCGCTTTTTGTAGTATTCCTTGGCGATGTTCGCGTATTTTGTAGCGACGCGAAGGGGCGCGGAAGGCTCATCGACAAAGCCGTTCTTCGCCGCTACGGCGATGCGACATTTGCCAGTGCGAAGATCGAGCAACTCGTACACCGCAGGGTCTTGCTCCATGAGCACGTCGCTCCCCGCGACTCCCACATCCGCCGCGCCGCGCTCCACATACGTCGCGACGTCCGACGGTTTGACGAGGAAGTACCTGACCCCCGCTTCTTCGTTTTCGTACACCAGCCGCCTGTCCGTTTCGGGCATGCCCGCGGCGGGGTACCCCGCCTCTTTGAATATGCCGTAAACGCTTTTGCCCAGTCTCCCTTTAGGGAGGGCTATGTTAAGCATTTTGCGCCGCCTTTCGAATGTCGATTACCTTGCCCGCAGCGTCCGCCGGGTCTGTCACAGCGCGCACCGCGCTGCCTTCCGCCGCTTCCCGCTCTACCACCGCGAAAATCGCCGATGGCGCTTCGCCCTCGTCGTATAATACCGTGGTCTGTGGAAGACCTTTTCGAGGTTCGCCGTAACCGCGCTCTATGTCGTCGAGGTACAGGGCGAAGCCTGCCGCCCGCTTGCCCTCTTTGCCCATCTTCTCGAGTAATAGATCGTACTGGCCACCGAAAAGCACAGGTCCCGGAACTTTGGGAACGTACCCCTGAAAGACCACTCCGTTGTAATACTGCATATCCGATACGATGGAAAAGTCCAGCCGCAGGCGGTCTTTGGCTAGAGGTGCGCAGATTGCGGCAAGCTGAGATAGCGCTGCCTTTGCCCTTTCGCCCTTGCAGAGGCGCTTTGCTTTCTCAAAAGTACCTTCGAATTCGCCGGAGACAGTAGCCAGCTCCATGAGCACCGAAGTGTTCGCTTCGCTCATGCCGTATGCCGAGGCAAGCCGCCCAAGCTCGTGGGGCGCCTTTTTTTGCAGCAGGTCGAGCAGCTTTTTGCTCATGGCGGCATCCGCGCCCAGCTCCTCCATCACTGCGGAAACAAAGCCGAGGTGCGAAACGTCCAGCGCGTAGTCCCCGTCCACCGCGCCTAAGGTGCGCTGAGCCAGAAAGAGCATTTCCGCGAGGTCGTAATCCGTCACCGCGCCGATGCACTCCAGCCCCGTCTGAGAGATTTCGCGGTATTCCCTGGCGTGGGGAGAAGCGCGGAACACGTTCTCGTGGTAATAGAGCTTATCCAAAGAGGACGAGTCGCCGTTGATGCTCTTGGCTATGGAAAGGGTAATATCCGGCTTGAGCGCCATAAGCCTGCCGTCGAGGTCGGAGAATACGATTATATCCCTGCTTTGCAGAAAGTCCATGTTTTCAACGTAGAGGGAATACTCCTCCAGCCTGTTCATGGTAAAAAGGCGGTAACCCCTGCTTTCGTAAAGCCCGCGTAGGCCCAGCGTGAGCCGTTCGACGGTGCTTAGTGTGGATAGGTCTATTTTCAAAATGCACTCCTTGTTATTCAACGCAACTATACGATTATTGCTGACATAACAGATTATACGCCAGTAATTTAATTTAGTCAAGTACCGTACTATTGCGTTACCGCGCTAAATTATAGCATTGTTCGGGTTGCTCGCGTTGCCAGTCTCCAAATGCTTTGACTAAATTCGCTTTGCATTTGTGTGCAAGGTTAAATCCGCCTGAATATCGCCTTGTTCTCCGAGAACCCCAGCTCCACCAAGCCCCTTTCAATCAAAAACGAAAGATAGGAAAGGATTGTAGTTTTTAGCAATGTATATTGATTTATGTTCATTGCGATATCGTACTGCTCGAACACGCCTTTGAGAATATCTTCTGCACTGCGCCCGCCATCGGCAAGGGCAAGCACGAGGTCGGCGATTTCCAGAGTCTTATTGCGGTTCGCCGCCACGAGGGTGCGGATATCCTCCGTCGCCGGGGCGTGGGAGGGCACGAACAGCTTCGTGGAAATACCCTCCAACAGGGTGAGCGTTTCGAGATGCGCTGCTACGTCATAAACGAGTGTCACGTGGTACTTCTCCAACACCTGTTCGCCGGAAAGACTGTCCGCGATGAAGCAAACGCCGTCCGGCGTGCTTATTCCGAGCATATCGGGACAGTGCCCGGGCAGATTCAAAAGCTCCAGCCCCTCGGGCAGCACCGCTTGCGCGATGTCCGATGCTCCGCAGGACTGCGCCAGCATTTGCCTGTTTTTCAGCTCCTTAGG
>ENA-UOOM01003323-UOOM01003323.1-fermentation-metagenome-genome-assembly--contig:-NODE-3323-length-11862-cov-7.195647_pt1 | contig 11862 bp, 15 predicted proteins | sample MGYA00245781_ERZ724031 | MGnify/ENA primary metagenome ERZ724031 (study PRJEB28704, sample SAMN03018317) | fermentation metagenome | biome: anthropogenic terrestrial biome; feature: soil; material... | reverse complement strand
TTTGGCATAAAAACCCTCGGCGGCGACACAGAGAAATAAAGAGTACGAAAAGAGAACGAGGGACCCCAAACTTGCCCCGGCTTTTTCTTCCTGTACGTGACAGGGCTTCGCTGGAACGTTAATACCCATTACAAGCCCGCCACGCCGCTTAAAAACGGCGATTTCTATTGACTTTTCCGCCGTTTTATGATATACTCACGTTAGTTGATAAGTGATGTATTTTCATCGGCGGAACCCGCTCCGTGCTTGCTCTCTCAAAGCAAGCGCGGGGCGGATTTCTTTATGCCTTTTTCAAGTTGCGTCCGGCAGTTATTCCTGTTCGCGGCGGGCCTGTTCCTCCAGCTTGATTTCCTCCGCGTCGCGTTTCATATTCAGCACAGAAGCAACAGCCGCGCCCAGCGCGTCGCCCCAAACGTCCGACGGGTAATCTTCCAGCGTGTTCAAGATCGCGGCGTGTGCGTCCTCTAACGCTTCTGCATGGGCCGCTTTAGTGTCCGGGGCATTGTCCTCTTCTCCGGGAATAGATACCAAAATATCAGATGACAAATTGCAAAGCGGGCGAACACCCCCGCTGCCGCTGCACGCGCTGTTGTAGCCCAGCGCGCCGGAGGAATTGACAAAGCGCACGTAGTACGAGTATTCAGGGTCGCACGTCCACGGGGTCAGGGTCCACCACCATTCGCCGATCTGTGGGAAAAGTCCCCGGTATTCCCGGTACTGATTGCAGGAAAGCAAGGCGATTTTGTTTGTGGATTCGCCGTAGTCGGTCATTCCGTCGTCGGCGGTCAAGTCGCTGCCGAACTCCAAAAACGCCGCCGGGTCCGCTCCCTCTCGAATCAGTGCGTCAAGGAAAGGCCCGTTCAGTTCGCGGCGCAAGGACGATTTATTGAAATCGTTGCAGTTTTCTTCGTCGAAAGCCCGATCAAATACCGATTCCGCGGCAAGGGAAAGAACCCCACCGCAAGACATGGACAGCTTGACCCATTCCACGCCGCCATAAAGGAAGCGCGCGCCCGCCTTGATTTCACAAAGATGTTTCATTTTTGAATTCCTCCTTAAAATTTTTTATGTCCCGGCGCATATCGCGCGCCAAAGCTGAAAATAAGTAGTAGAAGAGGGGAAGCAAGATGAAAACCGCTTCGCCGCCGATTGCTGTATAACCCCGCTCCGCAAATGCAAAGTCGGAAGCAACCCGGTAAAAGAAAATCCCGCTAACCGACAAAACAATGTATTTCGCAATGGTTCGCCCGCTTATTCTTCGGGCCGCTGTGCTTGTCCCGCTTTCGGTCTGAATGGGTCTTGATGTAATCTGCGCCATTCCTCTTCCAATCCTTTCTTTCTTAATAGATAGGCAAGGCCCGCCGCCCTTTCAACTTCCTGTACGCTGATCGCCTTGTCGTCAATGTAAAGGTCTGCATAAACCTTGCGTCCGTCGCTGTGTGAAAGCCCGTACCGCTCCGGGTAGCGGTTCCCCGGATTTTCGTTGACCGCGAAAAGCGGTATTTCCTGTTCCTTGCAGAAGTCTAAAGCTTCATCGAGAAGCGGGCGCGTCCCGTTCTCCCGGCATGTGTGCAAAATGATCTTTGACCCTTGCGCCGCTAACCACTTCACATAAGTAATCACAAGTATTTTCGGCTCCCCGATTTCCGGGAAAGCGTCTGTGCATAAGGTCCCGTCGAAATCGACGGCGACGAACTCATATTGCTGGCCCGGCATGGCTTGTCCCCCTTTCTATTCGCTCCGGGGCGGCAATCGAAACCGAATTGCCGTTGCGGTCCAGCAGTTCCGCCCGGACGATCAACCCGGCCCCCGTCGGGTTCTTGCGGTAAATGATGGCGGAAATGCACTGATAGGTTATGCCGTTATGAATAACGGGGCATTCCTCCATGAACGCCGCTTTCAGTTCGTCACGTGTCACCGCCCGCACCGCCTTTCCGGGAAATCTCATATTCAGCCCCATAGCGGCGGCGTTTGCACCGCCAGCACGTGATTTTCATATTGACCCCGCCGCGGACGCGTGTAATGTCGTGTTTCCCGGCTTTTTTCAGTTCGAGGAAGCAGGGCAAGCAGAATTGGCGTTTCACGCAATCACCCCCGTTCCCAAACGCTGTTGACCCGCTTGTTGCAGAATTCCGGGCCATTGGTAAGGACCCAATCTTTGAATTCTTCTGCGCGCTCCCGCTTGATGTACCGTTCTTGTGCGTCAAAGTTTTCTTGCAGGGTTTCCGGGTCCAGCAACGTCATGGTTTGTCCGCGCCCATAGTTCATTTCAGCAGAAACCATAATGCAACCCGTTTCGTTGTACGCGTCCGGGTGAATGCGAATGTGCATGTTCCCCATCCGCATGATGAAATAACCGAACGGGGCAGGTTCTTCCTTTTCAAGCCCCTTTGCCGTGCCGAACTGCTGAACTGCTATTTCGCGGGCTTTCTTCGCCGTCAGCTTAATGCCGCCGGGATATTGATTTTTCTTCGTCATGCTTCTTCCGCCTTTCTAACCGTCGTAGCACCCGCAAGGCGCACCGCACAGGCAACCACCCTTTGATTCCTGGAAAAGGTCGTCAAATGTTATTTGCGCGTCCTCGAAAGCCTTGTTCCTCAAGAATTCTGCGTAATAGCTTTCCCATGACCACGAACGCCCCAGCCCCTTTATGGTTATAAGGCTCTCCGCCGCGTTGTGTTCCATTTCTACCGCCCGTTGGAATAGTTCCGGGTTTTCTTCCCACAATTGCTGAATTTCCTTCTTCTTCATTGATGGGCAGAAATAGCATGAACTTTTCCCCGGTTTCGGAAGCCCGGCCCGCTCAATCACCCGGACGCATTCGGCGCGGTCCCATCCCCAAACATACAGCGGATAGTGCTTCTGATATTTTTTGTCTGCTTCGTCAATCGGTGTGGCGTGTTGGATACGGCGTGTTTCTCCCGCGTCGTACCCGATGTATTTATGTACCTTGCGTCCTGCCGCCCATTCAGCTTTACACCGTGCTTCATTGTTGCAGAACTTTTCTTGCGGGCCGATTTTGTGCTTTAACGAGCATTTTTTATATCCGTAGGCGATAGATGGCAAGGAATTTGATCGAAAGCATTCATCTTCGAGTGTCAGGCGCTTTCCGTTCTTGTCCGTGTAAAAAACGGGCTTAATTTCTGGTATCCCGTGCTTGCTCAACCATTCATTGAAAGCCCTGATAAATTCATAGGTGTGTGGCTGTTCTCCGCCTGTGTCAGCGAAAAGAATTAAATCAATCGGTATTTCGTGAAGATACATACCGATAATCATTGCGGTGCTATTGGTCCCACCGCCGAAAGAAACAACATTCATTTGCTTTCCCTCGCTTTCGGCATTTCCGCCGTCGGCAATGTTTCAAGAAAACCAAGAACCGTCCTGAAAACCTGTTCCGCCGCCGCCCCCTCTGGCTGAATGTCCCAGCCGCGGTCATAGTTCACAATACAGGCCGCGAAATAGTTCCTTTCGCGCTTCCGCTGTTCGTCGTCGTAAATTCCCAGCTTGCTAACACGCCCGCCATCAATTCCAAACTGTGACGGAAGATCAAAGACTTTTGCTGAAAATGTGTATCTCCCGATCTTACCTTTTATCCATCCGCGTTCGTCGCGTTCTGCTGTAATGCAAACCCGCTCGGCATTGTGATTTTCCAATTAAAACCCTCCTTTTTGAACTTCAAGCGTCAGCCACCATCCGGGGTTGTTTCTTTGCGCTTCATGCGGGCAATTTTCGCAATCCTCCGCCGCGCACCCCGCGCAATATCGTTCCTGAAAAGCCTTATCCCACGGACCCTCTAAAATCGGCAAGGACCGTAAAAACTTGCCCAGCGTGTCCGGGCTTTCTGTCACCCGCTCAAACTCTGTCACTGTTAATCCCTCCCGTTTCAGATTCGCCCGCTTCGGCGGCGGAGCGGCCACGCCGCTTGAAACTGGCTTGTACCGCCTGTTGTGCAAGAACGGGGTTGTACTCCGCCCGCTGGTTCCGGTCAAGTTCCCCGGTTGCGCCGCGCTTCAATTCCCGGTATACTGTTGCCGGGGTTACTCCCAGCCGTTCGGCAATGTCCGCCGGGCGGTCGCCGGACAAATACCATGTTGCAATTTGCTTTCTGTCCTTGAAATCAAGGTATTTATACTTTCCCGCCACGCTTTCACCCCGTTTCTGTGCAAAAAAATAAATGCGTCCGGTACGATTTCACCTTTGAATTGGTGAAATGTACCTTTCGCATTTAATGTTACAATCTTCAAAGGCCTGTAGTTTGCTAAATAGGTATTGACAGAAAATCTTGAAAGTGTTAGCATAGGTGCTAAATTGAATAACTGCGATGAAAAAGAGGAGTATCCGTTGTATGCTTTCAGAGAGTCTTCGGTGGGTGAAAAGAAGACAGCAGAATGCGGGGAAGGGCACTTTGGAGCAGGACTTCATAAGAGTGGATTTGCGCTTTGTGCAAATCAATAAGGGTGGAACCGCGGAAGCTTAACTTTCGTCCCTTGCTTTCTATAGCGAGGGAGGGAAGTTTTTTTATTGCCCGAGCCTCGGAGAAAACTTATATAAGAAAGCACTGCGTTTGCCCATGGGATTGCATGGAATGGTACAGCGGTGTTTGTCTTAACTTTTTTGAAGGAGGAATTTATGATGACAGAGAAAACCATGGAAAAAATTGTTGCGTTGGGGAAAAATAGAGGCTTCGTTTATCCCGGCTCCGAAATTTACGGCGGCTTGGCAAACACTTGGGATTACGGCCCTATTGGTGTGGAGCTGAAGAACAATATAAAAAAGGCGTGGTGGAAAAAGTTTATTCAGGAAAGCCCTTATAACGTGGGCGTTGATTGCGCCATTTTGATGAACCCCCAAACTTGGGTTGCTTCTGGCCACGTTGGCGGCTTTAGCGATCCCTTGATGGACTGTAAGGAATGTAAGGAGCGCTTCCGTGCGGATAAACTGATTGAAGCCTATATCGCAGAGCATAATATGCCCGAGGCTGCCGTGGATGGCTGGAGCAATGAGGAGATGAAGCACTTCATTGACGAGCATCAGCTGGCTTGCCCTACCTGCGGCGCCCATAATTTTACAGATATCCGTCAGTTTAACTTAATGTTTAAAACCTTCCAGGGCGTTACCGAGGATGCAAAAAATGTGGTTTATCTGCGTCCCGAAACAGCGCAGGGTATTTTCGTGAACTTTAAAAATGTACAGCGTACCACCAGAAAAAAGCTGCCCTTTGGTATCGGTCAGGTGGGTAAGTCCTTCCGTAACGAAATTACCCCCGGTAACTTTACCTTCCGTACCAGAGAATTTGAACAGATGGAGTTGGAATTTTTCTGCGAGCCCGGTTCGGATTTGGAATGGTTCTCTTATTGGAGAAATTTCTGCAAGGACTGGCTGTTAAAGCTCCATATGAAGGAAGAAAGCATCCGCCTGCGTGACCATGAGCAGGAGGAATTGAGCCATTACAGCAATGCCACAACAGATATTGAATTTAAATTCCCCTTTGGCTGGGGCGAGCTTTGGGGTGTTGCAGATAGAACAAATTTTGACTTAAGATGCCACCAAGAGGTCAGCGGTCAGGATATGACCTATTATGATCAGGAAAAGAATGAAAAATATATCCCTTATTGCATTGAGCCTTCCTTGGGAGCGGACCGTGTGACCTTGGCCTTTTTGTGCGAGGCCTATGACGAAGAAGAGGTTGGCGAGGGCGATGTAAGAACGGTATTGCATTTCCACCCCGCTTTGGCACCGGTGAAGGCCGCTGTTTTCCCTTTGTCTAAAAAACTGCGGGAACAGGCAACGGAGGTTTATACCATGCTTTCCAAGGAGTTCTACTGTGAATTTGATGAATCCGGCTCCATCGGTAAGCGCTACCGCAGACAGGATGAAATCGGTACGCCGTTCTGCATTACCTATGATTTTGAGTCCGAGGAAGATCAGAGCGTAACCGTGCGTGACAGAGACAGCATGGAGCAGTTGCGTATGCCCATTGCCCAGTTGATTCCTTATTTGAAAGAAAAAATGGAATTTTAAGCTTACGAGGCTATTTTTTCGGCAGTAGAAGAAGGCCCTCCCTCCGATGAAATTTTCCGCAATGCGTGGTTGTTATTCCGGCAAGCTTGTGTTAGGTGCAAATGATTTTTATCGGAGGCGTTTGCTTTACGGCGATTTTACGAAACAGTTAAAAAAATTGCACAAACTGAAAGGAAAAAACCGGAGAAATTGATTTTCCCCTTGCAGAAGGCATTTTTATACTGTATACTTAACATTCATAGGCTTTCCATTTTACAGAAAAAGCGAAAAGCAGAAATTTATGTGGGACATAATGCGTCCCATAATGCAATATGCTGACCTGGTGACAGGGTCAGCATATTTTTTTTAGCAGAATGAATCAAAAAGTAAAATCAAAGGACATAATTTCAAGCACAATGCCAGCGGAATGCTTTTTAGAGAGTACAATTTTCCAGAATCTATCCACCCGTTTTAGGAATAACGTTGTGATTTTTTAACGGAAATGGTATAATATATTTAAAAGAAATGAGTTTTACCAAATATTCCAGGAGCATAATTTCACGTCTGATATCCAGGCGGAAAACAGGAGGTAATGTGGTATGAGCAAGAAGTATGTTTATATGTTCAGCGAAGGCAATGCATCCATGAAAAACCTTTTAGGTGGTAAAGGGGCAAACCTTGCGGAAATGACAAGGTTGGGCCTGCCGATTCCCCAAGGCTTTACCATCTCAACGGAAGCCTGCACAGAATACAACGAGGGCGGCAAAAAACTGACCGAAGAAATGATTGCACAGATTGATGTGGCACTGGGTAAGCTTGAGGAAATTGCCGGCAAAAAGCTTGGTGATCCTGAAAATCCCCTTCTGGTTTCTGTTCGTTCTGGTGCAAGGGCGTCTATGCCCGGCATGATGGATACGGTGTTAAACCTTGGCTTAAACGATATTTCTGTGGAGGGCCTTGCGAAAAAAACCGGAAATCCCAGATTTGCCTACGATTCTTACAGAAGATTTATCATGATGTTTGCTGATGTTGTTATCGGCGTTTCCAAGTCTAAGTTTGAAAGAAGACTGGATGAATACAAAGAAAAAACCGGTGTGCGCTATGATACGGAGCTGACAGCGGAAGATTTGAAGCAGGTGACGGCTTTATTTAAGCAGATTTATTTGGATGATCAGAAGAAGGAGTTCCCCCAGGATCCCAAGGAACAGCTCTTTGAGGCGGCTATGGCTGTATTCCGCAGCTGGGACAATCCTCGTGCGTTTGTGTATAGAAGAATGAACGATATTCCTTATAGCTGGGGCACTGCTGTTAATGTGCAGATGATGGTGTTCGGCAATATGGGAGACACCTCCGGTACCGGTGTTGCGTTTACAAGAAATGCTGCCACCGGCGAAAAAGCAATGCTTGGAGAATACTTGGTAAATGCCCAGGGTGAGGATGTTGTGGCTGGTGTGCGTACACCCAACCCCATTGCTAAATTGGCGGAGGATATGCCGAAGGTTTACGAAGAGTTTATGGCAATTGCCCATAAATTAGAGAATCATTATAAAGATATGCAGGATATGGAGTTTACCGTGGAAGAAGGAAAGCTGTATTTCTTGCAGACAAGAAACGGTAAGAGAACTGCCAATGCGGCATTGCGTATTGCCGTGGATATGGTAGAAGAAGGGTTGATCACCAAAGAGGAAGCCTTAATGAAGGTTGACCCCAAGCAGCTGGATCAGATTTTACACCCTGCCTTTGACCCTAAGACATTAAAGGCTGCTCAGCCCCTTGGCAAAGGCTTGCCCGCATCCCCCGGTGCAGCGGCAGGTAAGGTTTGCTTTACGGCGGAGGATGCAAAGCTTCAAGCGGAGGGCGGCGACAGAGTTATTTTGGTTCGTCTGGAAACCTCTCCCGAGGACATTGAGGGCATGGCGGCAGCCCAAGGTATTTTGACGGTACGCGGCGGTATGACCTCCCATGCAGCGGTGGTTGCCCGGGGTATGGGCACGTGCTGTGTATCTGGCTGTGAAGAAATTAAAATGAATGAAGAGGCAAAAACCTTTACATTAGGCGGAAGAACCATCAAGGAAGGGGAATATATCTCTCTGGATGGTGCCACCGGCAATATTTACGGCGAGGATATTCCAACGGTTGCTCCGGAAATCAGCGGCAATTTCTCTACATTTATGGCCTGGGCTGATGAAAAAAGAACCCTAAGGGTGAGAACCAATGCAGACACACCCCATGACGCACAAACCGCCATTGGCTTTGGCGCAGAGGGCATTGGTTTGACCAGAACAGAGCATATGTTCTTTGAGGGCGATCGTATTATGAAGTTCAGAAAGATGATCCTTTCTGACACAGTTGAGGAAAGAGTAGCGGCCTTACAGGGGATCGAGCCTTTCCAAAAAGAGGACTTTAAGGGGATTTACAAAGCAATGGGAGAAAGACCGGTAACCATCCGTCTGCTGGATCCTCCTCTGCATGAGTTTATGCCAAATACCGACGAGGAATTTGGAATTTTAGCCAAGGAAACAGGTAAAACTGTGGAAGAATTGAAGGCAAAGGCAAGAGGACTTCATGAATTAAATCCTATGATGGGCCATAGAGGCTGCCGCTTAGCGGTAACCTACCCTGAAATTGCCCAGATGCAAACAAGGGCGATTATTGAAGCTGCCATTGAGGTTTCAGAGGAGCTTGGCATTCAAATCAAACCGGAAATTATGATTCCTTTGATTGGAGAAATTAAAGAATTGAAATTTGTAAAAAATACCGTGACGGAAACGGCGGAAGAAGTGATGGGGGCAAAGGGCAAGAAGCTGGAATACCTTGTAGGTACCATGATTGAGATTCCAAGGGCGGCATTAACGGCAGACGAAATTGCGACAGAAGCGGAATTCTTCTCCTTCGGCACCAACGATCTGACTCAGATGACCTATGGCTTATCCCGGGATGATGCTGGCAGAATTTTGTCGGACTACATAGATAAAAATATTTATGAGTGTGACCCTACTGCAAGGTTGGATAGAACCGGTGTGGGTATGCTGATGCAATGGGCTGTGGAAAAAGCATTGCCTGTTCGCCCTGATATTCATTTGGGTATCTGCGGTGAACATGGCGGAGACCCCTCTTCCATTGAATTTTGTCATTTGATTGGTTTGCATTATGTATCTTGTTCCCCGTTCCGCGTTCCCATCGCAAGATTGGCAGCGGCGCAGGCGGCGATTCTTTACCCGCGCAAATCGGAATAAGTACGGGAAGCAAATAGATGGGGCTCCCAATCCCCAATTGAGTTGAAGGATTTTGTATAAAAGAAAGCAAGGGTATTGTCTCTGAGCCATTTTAAGAGACAATACCCTGTTTTTTATTGGTTGTATAGAGGTCCGTACCTTTACTTATAGTATACCATGTAGATAGCTAAATGAATAGACTACTTTTTTTATCATTTCTAAATTATAATGGTATCCATACTGAAAAAAAGAGGAGGAGCAAATGACTATGAACCATAAACAGGATGTTTTAGAGCATGGCCCGTTCTTTCATGGCACGAAAACGGCACTAAAAATCGGGGAGTTCTTAGAACCACAACATTTTTCAAATTACCAAGAGAAAAAATCAAACTATATATACTTTACTGCAACATTAGAGGCCGCAAAATGGGGTGCCGAATTAGCAGTATCTAAAGCAAAGGAAAGAATTTATATTGTGGAACCTCTGGGGGAATTTGAAGATGATCCGAACTTAACCGACAAAAGATTTCCTGGCAACCCTACACGTTCTTATCGGTCTAAAGCTCCATTGAAAATCATAGCTGAATTGGGTTCATGGGAAAGACATTCCGAGGAAGAAATCGATCATATGCTTATATCTTTAAAAAAGTTACGGGAAGAGGGAATAGATGTAATATATGATTCATTCCAAGAGGATGATTTAATCGGTTAGGATTTTATTTTGGTAGTGGCGGCACAGACTCACTTTTCTAGGGAAGGAAGAAAACTCTAAAATAGAAAAAGCCGAAGCGCAGTTGCTTCGGCTTTTTCTATTTTCTGAAGGAAGAGCATCTATTCTTGTGAAATGAAAAATAGGGTATTAAAGTGGCAAAAGAGTGAAAATAACGCAATAATTGATTAAAAAAAACTATAGATGGTTTTTAATATAAAATCTATTTTGTAACTATGTAAAAAATAAGAATTAATTAGATTTAATTGTTGGAAAAAAGATTAAATTTTGTCATTTAATATAAAAAATAGGGGTTTCATGTTGATTTTTATGAAGGACTTCTCTATAATAATAAAGGGTATCTAAAAAATAAAATAAGATAAAAAAAGTACGAATCGTATATCTTATAAAGCAGAAATTTTTGTGCAAAGATATAAATTTGTACTTTTATACTATTTTTACAAAACTTTAAATTTATGTAAAATTTGAAAAGGTTTTATGATAAAAGCTTTTATGCGGTGGTTTGAATCGGGAGGCGGCGGGAATATTGTATGGTTTTTATGATGCAGACAAATTCCTTTCGACAGACTTTCGTTCATGATACGAAGTGACAACAGAAAGCGGGGTGTTCGTTTTGTTTAACAATTCAGTTTTAATGTCTCAAAAAATGGCGGATTATTTGTGGCAGAAACAGCAGGTAACCTTAAATAATATTTCCAATGTTTCTACCCCAGGATATAAATCCCAGTATGTTATATTTGAGGATGAGTTAAAAACCAAATTGGATTTTTATGCCCAAAAAGATGGAAGCAGGATGAAAGAGGCCATTATGGATAGCTCTGTTCGCGTAAAGACGAAGGAGGATGAATCCAGCAGGTTAGATGAAAATAACGTGAATATGGATGTTGAGCAGATAGAGCTGGCCAGTGCCTATATTCAATATCAAATGGCCATCAATGATATCAATGGTGAGTTCAATAGAATACGCAGTGCAATCAAATAATTGGAGGTGTACCTGTGGCTTTTTTAAATGCAATGAATATTAGTGCGTCGGGCTTAACTGCCCAGAGACAAAGATTGGATGTTATTTCAGAAAATATTTCCAATGCAAATACAACAAGAACAGAAGGCGGAGAGCCTTACAGAAGGCGTATGGTTGTCTTTGAGCCAAGAAACGAAGGCAGCTTTCAGGAGGTTTTCAGCAGAACTGCCCTTGGCGGAACGGCCAAACAGCAGGGTGTTATTGTGAGTGAAATTATTGAGGATGAAACGGATTTTAAATCGGTTTATGATCCCACCCATCCCGATGCCGATGAAAACGGGTATGTGATGATGCCAAATGTGGACCTTTTAAAGGAAACCATTGACGGTATGGAGGCTTCCAGAGCCTATGAAGCAAATGTTACGGCGTTTAACGCAATCAAATCAATGGCGTCCAAGGGGCTTGAGGTTGGCAAATAAATAACGGAGGATCAATTATGTTTATAACACCTTTCAATAGAATAGATTCCATACAGCAGTTGGAGCAATTAAACCAAGGCAACCAAAATAAAATAGAGCAGAATTCCTCGGATTTTAGAAGTATTTTTTCCGAGGCTGTTTCCAATGTGGTTGAAACGGAAAACGATTTGGCAAAGGAGCAATATTTGTTTGCTACAGGTCAATCGGAGGATACCCATTCCTTGGGGATTGCATCTACCAAAGCGCAAATTTCCGTGGATTTATTGGTAACGCTGCGTAATAAGGCGTTGGATTCTTATAACGAGCTGATGAGAATTAGTCTTTAATGGCTGACAAGCAAGGAAGGAACCAGAAAATCCGGAGGATAGAACTATATGGAGTAAGAGGGGTACCAATTTGGATACGAAAGTAAAAGAATTCCTCGAAAGGGTGGGCTTCATAGGGAAGTTGCAGAAAAACAAGCAAATTCAAAGCCTT
>ENA-UOOM01003321-UOOM01003321.1-fermentation-metagenome-genome-assembly--contig:-NODE-3321-length-11865-cov-11.239204_pt1 | contig 11865 bp, 9 predicted proteins | sample MGYA00245781_ERZ724031 | MGnify/ENA primary metagenome ERZ724031 (study PRJEB28704, sample SAMN03018317) | fermentation metagenome | biome: anthropogenic terrestrial biome; feature: soil; material... | reverse complement strand
AGTTTGGAGAAAGAAAAGACCTTTCCTACAACTTCGAAGACCGGAAGTATATAAATAGCCGTATCATTCTAAAGGCTTTAGCCCGAAGAATCTTGTGTATTTTAGGTTCTGAATCAATAGATTTAGAGCCTTTTGCATAAAAGTAAAAATATATGGATTAATTTGTCATATTGTGCTATAATTGTATAAATGCACGGTTTATAACAGCTGCAAGGCAAGGATCATATTAAAGACAGAGGTGGGGCAATGTCACTTAATAATGGTTTCTATGAGTCTGTTATCAATAAACTTATTGATGAAGAAATCCAAAAAATTAAGCCAAAAAAAGAATACCTTATAGATACAAAGCAAATAGACGAAGAAGAAGGCAGTTCAATCTTATCAAAATACATGTCTATAGTAATAAACAAATCGCTAAACAGAATTTCCAACAAAGATAAATTAAATAAACAAATTGAAATATGTAATAAAATAATTAAGCTTTTAGTAATCGAATTAGAATTGCATGATTTTAATGAATTTATTATTAGTGAAAATGCAGAATTATTGCTTGCTGTTTTAAATTGTATTGATAATTCATTAATTGAAAATAATAAAAAAAATAAAGTAAGACCTATTACTTCAATAGCAATGAATTCACTTTTCACAGGTGCAAAAAATGAGCCATCACTTGGAAGTGAATTAGTTAAAGAAATAAATACAGCAGATAGAATAGATATGCTCGTTTCATTTATTAAATGGAGCGGGTTAGTTCAAATATATGAAGCATTAAAGGAATTTACAAAGGAACATAAATTGCGCATTATAACTACATCCTACATGGGCGCTACAGATTATAAGGCAATATTAGAATTATCAAAATTACCAAACACTGAGATAAAAATATCATATGATACGAAAAGAACCAGACTCCATTCCAAGTCCTATATGTTTTACAGGAATACCGGGTTTTCTACTGCATTTATAGGTTCATCAAACCTTTCAAATGCTGCATTAACTTCTGGTTTAGAATGGAATTTGAAAATTTCAGAATACACTTCTAAAGAAATGATCAATAAATTTAATGCAACCTTTGAATCTTATTGGCATGATAATGAATTTTATTTATTCAATAAAGATAACGAAAATGATACGAAAACTTTAATAAATGCTTTAAAGATAAATAAAAAAACAGACAGTAATGGCTCTCAATTTTATTTCGACATCACACCATATTCTTATCAGAAAGAAATCTTAGACAAACTCCAAGTAGAACGTGAAGTACATAATAGATATAAAAATTTGTTAGTGGCAGCAACAGGAACAGGCAAGACAATCATATCAGGCTTTGATTATAAAAGGTTTGTAGAAGACAATCTTGGCTCAAAAAACAAGCTTCTTTTTGTTGCTCATAGAGAAGAAATTTTAAAACAAAGCCTAGATGCATTCAGGATGATATTACGAGATAGAAACTTTGGAGACTTATGGGTAGGAAGATATGAGCCTTCACAAATAGAGCATTTATTTATTTCAATTCAAACATTTAACTCCCAAGGATTTACTGAAAACATAAAAGAAGGTTATTACGATTATGTCATAATAGATGAATTCCACCACTCTGCAGCCAAAAGCTATAGAAAGCTATTAGATTATGTTAAACCTAAAATATTATTAGGAATGACTGCAACACCGGAACGTATGGACGGCAAAGATGTTACGGAATATTTTGATAACAAAATTGCAGCTGAAATTCGTTTAGGTGAAGCAATCAATAGAAAAATACTAAGTCCATTCAATTATTTCGCTGTTACAGATGAAGTTTCTTTAAAAGACATTGAATGGAAAAAGGGCAGTTATAATGTTGGTGAGCTTGAAAAGGTTTACACAAAAAATAATCAAAGAGCTAATCTAATTATTGATAGCATAAAAAAATGCACAAAAAGTATTAAAGATGTAAGAGCTTTAGGATTTTGTGTAAGTAAACTACATGCGGAATTTATGAGCAAGTATTTTAACAAGGTAGGCATTCCTTCAATTTACTTGACCTCAGATTCAAGCGATGAAGAAAGAGATAGTGCAAAAAATAAATTAAATAAAAAGGAAGTTAATTTTATATTTGTTGTAGATTTATATAATGAAGGTGTTGACATACCAGCAATTGATACTGTTTTATTCCTGCGACCTACAGAAAGTATTACTGTGTTTTTGCAACAGTTAGGAAGGGGATTAAGACTTTATGAAGGAAAAGATTGCTTAACAGTATTAGATTATGTAGGACAGGCAAATAAAAGTTATAGCATTTATGAGCAAAAGTTTAGGGCGATAATTGGCAGTACGAATAACTCAATTGAAAAAGAAATAGAAAATGAGTTTCCTAATCTGCCAAAGGGATGTTTTATACAGTTAGAAAAGGTTGCAAAAGAATATATTTTAGAAAGTATCAAGAATGTAACTAATAACAAAACATCTATTGTTAGAAAAATAAGAGACTACGCAAACGAAAGAAATAATTATGATGTAGTTGAATTTTGTAAGGAATATAATGTTGAGTTAGCAGACATTTATAAAAGTTATAGCTTTACACAATTAATAAATGAAGCAGGCGTAATTAAAGACTTTGATTATAATAAATATAAAAAAGAATCAGATGGTATCTCAAGACTCTTACATATTAATTCAAAAGAATATATTGAGTTTATTTTAAAGATTTTAGTGTCTGATAAATTTGATTATAAATCCTTTAATGATTATGAAAAACTAATGCTTAACATGTTCTACTATGAATTATGGCAAGACACATTAGAGAAATCAGGATTTAATAGCATTGAGGAGTGTATATTTAAACTTAAAGAATGTCCCGACCTGATAAATGAAATTATTTCAATTCTTAAATACAATTTAGAGAACATAGACTTCAAAGAAAGCGAGTTGAAATTAGATTATCCTTGTCCGTTAAAGCTTCACAGCAGGTACTCCATGGCAGAAGTATTGGCTGCATTTGAAGAGTATAATCTTGAACATAAGGCGCCATTTTGGCAAGGAGTTAAGTATTTAGATGATAAAAAAACAGACATATTCTTCATTACATTAAACAAATCAGAAAAAGATTACTCTGAGACTACGATGTATGATGATTATGCCATAGATGATGAACACTTCCACTGGCAGTCACAAAGCGTAACATCAGACACATCACCAACAGGGCAAAGGTATATCAATCATGAGTCATTAGGTAGTAAGGTTGTATTATTTGTAAGGGAAAGGAAGAAGATAAATGGTATAACTGAGTCTTACTATTGTCTTGGAACAGCTAAGTTTGTAAGTTATGAAGGCAGTAAACCTATGAGCATTGTTTGGAAGTTAGATAATAAGATGCCGGAGTTTATTAAGAAGAAGGCAAGTGGGAATGTGATGGTGGGGTAATTTCATTTGGATTTATTTACATAATTGTAATCAATTTAATATAAATCATAAATAATCTAATAATTTTTAAGGAGTCTGATATGATAATGAAATTTGAAGCAAGGGATTTTGGTTATACATTAATTTCGAAATTTGAGAAAGCTTTAAGAGGGAGAATTAGCACAGAGTTTGAAGCTAATGAAAATGATGGTATGGAATTAGTTCCACAAGGGGTAAAAATTGCTGCCATTAAACGCATTGAGAACATTGAAGAATTAGATGAATTGTTAGAAAATATTGATTTTATACACCTAAAGGAAATAATCATTTATGCCAACAATTATGAGTTGTTTTTTGATAGTAAAAATTTTAAGAAAGATAACTTTATTAAATTAATGGATAGTATATATGATTTAAGGTGTAAAATTGCGCATATAAGAGGTTATTTTACTAATACGGATTTAAATAATTTATGTAATGAAATTAAAACTATTTCATTAAAAATGAAGCGTTTTAATAAAGATTATTTATTATTTATGGATAATTTTCTTAAAAACCCTGAGGAAATGGTTGTTAAAATTCCAATAAATTTTTATTCTGATGAGTGCACAAATTATCCAATTTTAAACAATCTGCCAGTTGCTGATTATGAATATGAAGGAGGATTTGTTGGAAGAGAGGAAGATAAAGATAAAATTATAAAAATGATTAAGAGTGGCTCACACAAAGTAATTACAATTGCAGGCGCAGGTGGAGTTGGTAAATCTGCATTAGCACTAAATATTGTAAATGAAATTATTAAAAATGATATAATCCATTTTGATTGCGTTATATGGGTAAGCGCTAAAGAAAATAAATTAACTTATTTAGGAATCGAAGATATAGATCCGACATTAAAGAATTATGAAGAACTATTAGACACAATTCTAAATGTGATGGAATTTGATTTAAGTGAATATAGAACAATTGAAAAAAAAGAAAATGATATTAAAAGTCTATTTGACATATGTGACAAAATACTATTAGTAATTGACAACTTAGAGACTATTACGGATGATAGAATAATAAATTTTATATTAGATCCTCATCCTAATTTAAATATATTAATAACAAGCAGGAGAGGTTTAGGTCAAGTTGAGAGACGTTATGATTTGAAAGAATTAAAGGAAAAAGAAGCAATTATATTATTTAGACTAATATGTAAAGAAAAGAATCTAAAATTCCTTATGAATATAGATAATAATACGATAAAAGATTATGTAAATAAAGTTTATTGTTATCCATTAGCAATAAAATGGGTTTTGGGTCAAATTGCAATTGGAAAAGATTTCAAGACAGTAATAGAGAATATAAATGAAAAGTCTAGTGATATTTCTCAGTTTTGTTTTGAACAGATATACACTGATTTGTCAAAAGAATCAAAACAAGTATTATGTACTTTAAGTTTATATGAAGCCCCAATGCCTAAGGGAATACTAAAATATATTTCGAATTTAAGTGATGATGTATTTGAAGATTCAGTACAAGTTTTAACTCGATTGTCACTTATAATACCAGAACAATTTCTAAATAAGCAGAATCAAGAGATAAACGCATATTTTTCTATATTACCATTAACAAGAGGGTATATAAAAGCACAGTTAGACAAAGATCAAGATATAAAAATACAACTTCAAAATAGAATGCTTACTGTAGAAAATACTATTGAAGAAGCTGAGAGAGCAAAAAAACAATATAGGTATAGTTTATCAAATTTAGGCGCAATAACTGAGGAAGAGAAAGTTGCATCAATGTTAGCTCAGGCTGCATATCAAAAGTATCAAGCAGGTAGTTATATAGAAGCTGTGGAATCATATAAAAAAGCTGTTGATATAGCACCTAGATTCGCCTCAATTTATAGGAATTGGGCTATTATGGAGTCTTATGAAATGCATTGGGTTGAAGCAGATAAACTAATGGGAAAAGCAGCTAGGTTAAGTCCTAATGATACACAGATATGGCTATCTTGGGGAAATATGAAAAGAAAAACAAATAAAATAAAGGAAGCAATGCAATATTATAGTAAAGCACATGAATTATCACCTAAAGATAATGTAGTATTAAATTCATATGCTCAAGCTATTAGTCGATTAGGTGACTATAAGCGAGCAGATGCTTTATTTCAAGAAGCTTTGAATTTAGGAGAAGATAACCCTCATAATAAACACCTCATCATTAACTATACATCCATAGCAGAAAACTATAAACGATGGACGGAATCCCTAATAGAAGATAGAGATTACAATACAGCAGAAAAAATGATTTTAAAGGCATATTATGATATAAATAAAGTAATAAAGTTAGATCATAAAGATAAAAAGAGTAATATTCTATTAAGAGAAATATTATTTACAATTTCATATATTAAAAAAATAAAAGAGGAATATGATGAGTCTGAAAAGTATTTAAAAGAAATTATTAATTTACCATATCAGAGATTTAAAGAAATTGAGTTCAATACCAGAGCTCATTTAGAGTTGATTGAACTATATTTAAAACAAGAAAAAATAATACAGGCCCGAAAATATTATACTAAAGAACTTGAAAAGAACGTAAAAATTGTTAACAAACCTACAATTTATGAGAAATATAATAGAATTCAAAAGAAATTTGCTGATATTGATAGTTATGTTTATGGGAGAATTATTAGATGTAACGTAGATAGAAAATTTATCATTATAGAAAAGGAAAATTGCGATGGAGATACATATTTATCATTATTAAATATGTTTAATGAATATGTTGAGTTAAATGATAGTTTAATTAATAGAAAAGTAAAATTTATTCCGGAACAAGACAATGGCAAAAAAATTGCGACAAAAGTTACTTTAATATAATTATACTATAGATTTATTGATATCCTGAATCTACTTTAGGGCTTATTGCCTTACCGGAAGGGGGATGATGAGGAACAAATACTTGATTTTATTTAATGTTTTTAAAATAAGAATATGGAGCATTATATGAACAAAGGATGTTTTCAACGTTATTAATTCTTGTGGAATAACAAAAAGATATTAGATGTTAGGAGGCATGACGATGGCTGAATATGAGATTACTCATAACTTTTCAAATGAAGGTACAAGAAATGAAGTAAGAATGCGTGTAGTAGAATTATTATCAACTGAAGTTCCCGGTACCGGAAGTGGAGATAATGCAACAAGATATACATACTATGTGGAAACGTTGCAGAGTGGAGACAGAGTATATTTGCGACGCCCAGCTAATTTACATTATGGATTTGATTTCTTAGTATGTGTTGAAAATCAAAATTATGCTTTACCCGGTAAACGTAGGCGAAATTATCCAAAGCATACTGACTTGGAAGTTGATTTAATGGCAAAAAAAGACTGCGATCCAGCAATATACCACAGACTATATTTGCTTTTAAGAAGGGTTTATGAGTGCCATGATGTTACTGACGAAGAAATGCTTGATATAGAATTTGCAGTAGGTTTACCTGTTGACCATATATTAAAGACAATCAAATGGTTATTTATTGAGCAGGATATTAGGTATTGGAATTATTCAGGAAGAAAGATGACGTGGAGTATTGTACCAACCCCATAAAAAGATTGTTAAATGCAATTGAATTTTACCGTTATCAAAGAAATTATTTTTAAATTTAACGTTTTATTAATGGAAAGTATTTCTTTAATATATTGACATTTAATCAAGTAATATGTATAATTAATTACAGAACATATGTTCTAAAAAACGGCAGAATCACAAATATATTAAGGGGGTTATTCCGATAAAATTACAACCGGATAATTTTAATTTAGAACTGACTTCCATATGGTCATTTCAGGATAGGGGAAACTGGGCTACTCATTCAGGTAGTTATCGTGGTAATTGGTCACCGTATGTACCGAGGAATTTGATATTGCGTTATAGCAAGCCAGATGAGTGGGTCCTTGATCAATTTGTAGGCAGTGGGACGACACTTGTCGAGGCGAAACTGTTAGGTAGAAACGGAATTGGAATAGATGTAAATGAAAACTCTGTTTTAATATGTAAAGATAATTTGAATTTTGATTGTGATGTAAATAGTAAAGTTTTTGTTAAATGTGGGGATGCGAGAAATTTAAGTTGTTTAAAAGATAAATGCATTGATTTAATATGTACTCATCCACCATATGCAAATATTATTCAATATAGTATGGACAACATAGATGATATTTCTTTATTAGATTCAGATAAGTTCATCATTGAAATCAAAAAAGTTGCTCAAGAATCTTATAGAGTTTTAAAAAGAGGGAAAGTATGTGCAATTATGATGGGGGATATTAGAAAGAATGGAAATATTATTCCATTGGGATATAAAACTATGGAATGTTTTTTAAATGCTGGCTTTAAACCGAAAGAGATAATTATTAAAGAGCAACATAATTGCAAGTCATCTAAATATTGGACAAAGAAAGATTATTTCTTTTTATTATTAACTCACGAGTACATATTTGTATTTGAAAAATAATTACCAATTGTTATTTCAACTAAATGAGCTTATAATGAAATTATAAATAGAAAGATAAGGTGTAAATATGAATGGTTTTAATGTCTCACCATTTGTTAAATGGGCAGGTGGGAAAAGACAATTAATTGATGAAATAAATAAGAGAATGCCAAGTAATTATAATAGATATTTTGAGCCATTTGTAGGTGGTGGAGCGATATTGTTTAATTTGCAACCAAAGGATGCTATAATTAACGATATAAATAAATCCCTTATAAATGCTTATAGACAAATAAAACAGTCACCGATAGAACTTATGAAAGCTATGGATAAGCTGGATAATATACCGGAAGATGGCAAAGCTTACTATTACAATATAAGAGAAAAATATAATGATAAATTAATGCAAGGGGACTTTGATGTTGAATTAGATGCAATGTTTATATTTATTAATAAACATTGTTTTAATGGATTATATCGTGTTAATGGAAAAGGATTATTTAATGTACCATATAATAATAGCAGACAAGCTTCATATAAGGCTGAAAACATTATGGAGATTTCAAAATATCTAAAAACCATTACTATACTAGATGGAGATTTTGAATATGCATGTAAAGATGCTGGAGAAGGTGATTTTGTATTTTTAGATAGTCCTTATGCTCCATTAAATCCAACGACGTTTGAATCTTATACGAAAGAAGGATTTGATAAAGACAGTCATATAAGGTTATCTGAATTATTTAAAAAATTAACTATTAAAGGTTGCCATTGCATGCTTACAAATCATAATACTGAGTTCATTAATGAACTTTATAAAAATCTTTTTAACGATAATTCTAAATATAAAATATACATTGATGTAGTTAGTGTGAAAAGAATGATAAACTCAGATGCCAAAAACAGAAAAGGCGAAGAAGTTATAATATATAATTATAAGGTGTAATATGGAAAAAATTATAAATTCAAAACTATTACCGTTTTATGACAACTTGTCAGAAAAGCTGTTTTTAGGTGATAGTTTTGAATTGTTAAAGAAAATAAAACCTGAAAGTATAGATATGATATTTGCTGATCCACCTTACTTTCTTAGCAACAATGGCATAACTTGCAAAGGTGGCAAGATGGTGTCGGTAAATAAAGCTGAGTGGGATATGGGTAAAGATACTGCAGATAAACATAAATTTAATAGAAGATGGCTTAAACTATGTAAAAAAGTTCTAAAACCCACTGGGACCGTATGGATATCCGGCACGCTACATAATATATATTCTATAGGTATGGCATTAGAACAAGAAGGATACAAGATAATTAATAATATTACATGGGAAAAAACAAATCCGCCTCCTAATTTAGCCTGCAAGTGTTTTACTCATTCAACTGAAACAATACTTTGGGCAAAAAAAAATGATGAAAAATATTTATTTAATTATGAGCTTATGAAAGAGCTAAATGGTGGGAAACAAATGAAGGATGTATGGACTGGAAGTCTTACAAAGCCATCAGAAAAGAGAGAAGGTAAGCACCCTACTCAAAAGCCAGAATACATATTGGAGAAAATAATTTTAGCTTCAACAAAAGAAAATGATTTGATACTAGATCCATTTTGTGGTTCTGGAACAACAGGAGTTGTTGCTAAGAAGCTTAATAGAAATTTTATTGGGTTTGATAATGTAGAAGAATATTTAGAAATTACTAAACGAAGATTGGAGAAAATTGATGAGTAATCGAAATTTTGATGAGTGGTTAGACAAGTTCAGGTTCAGCATATCAGGATACGACTATTATATCGATTTTGATAAAGTTGTAAGAAATGTTGATAAGTATAGAATTGAGCTCAATATTTTAAATTCATTAATTGGCTCAAAGAATATTGAAAGTGATTTTGAAAACATAATTAGCAAGTATCCTGAAACGTTAGAATGCATCCCGCTTTTATTGGCTGTAAGAAAAAGCGAAATATATGCTCAGGACGAAGAAGGAGCATTTATGTATAACTTTAAAGATATGAATTATAGTATTGAGCAGTACAAAATTTTTATGAGAAAGACAGGATTATTTGGTTTAATTGAAAATCATATAGTCAACAATTTAACAGATTATGCCTTAGGGGTTGAAACAGGTCTTGATTCAAATGGAAGAAAAAATCGAGGCGGACATTTAATGGAAAACTTAGTTGAGGATTTTATTAAGAAGTCTAAGGTAAAGGAATATTATAAAGAAATGTATCTTTCGGAAATCGAAAGCAAATGGAATGTAGATTTGTCAGCATTATCGAATAATGGAAAAGCAAAAAAACGATTCGACTTCGTTGTTAAAACAGAGAATATGATTTACGCGATAGAAACTAATTTTTATGGGGGTACTAGTGGCGGGTCAAAGCTTAATGAAACAGCCAGAAGTTACAAAATGCTTTCACAAGAAGCTGATGCTACGGAAGGATTTACATTTGTTTGGTTTACAGATGGTACGTCATGGAGAACTGCGAGAGGTAACTTAAGAGAGACTTTTGAAGCTATGGAGCATATTTATAGTATTGATGATATGGAAAATGGTGTTATGGATAAAATATTTAAATAAAGAATATATAAAGTTATGCATGTTTTACAGCATAGCTTTTTATTAAATTAGACAAATTTTTATTATAGTAGAATCTACAGCCTTTGGATGAAAATGAAGCAGTAGAATTTGAACTGCCTCTTGAGATGGTGAGACTTGGTCCGTCCGCATCTAACAAGCAACCTTTGAGAATCATTAAGGACGAAAATACATTTCATTTTTTTGTTTGTCGTAATAAGGGTTATGGTATAGCCGGTTATGACTTGCAGAAAAATGACATAGGTATTGCAAAATGTCATTTTGATTTAACAATAAAGGAACTTGAAATTAAAGGCAGTTAGAAGGAGCTTAATAATGTTAGTGTTCTGGATGATTGGGAATATATCCAATCATGGATTATTGAAGGTTGGATCTGAAATGCTCATAAAGAAAGGAATTTGAATCAATTATGAATCAAAAACCAATAGTTGCAATAATGTATGATTTTGATAAAACACTCTCACCTAAGGATATGCAGGAATATGGATTCATCACTGAGTTGGGGATGAAACCTGAGGATTTCTGGGAGAAAAGCAGAGTTAATATGGTTAATCACAACATGGATCAGATACTTGCATATATGTTAACCATATTACAGGAAGCAGAAGGCAGAATGCTTTTGACCCGAAGTGTTTTTAATGATATGGGCAGGAGTGTTAAGTTATTTGATGGATTAGAAACTTGGTTTGATAGAATAAACTTATATGGAGAAAAGCTTGGATTAGAAGTAGAGCATTATATAATATCTTCCGGATTAAAAGAAATAATTGAGGGAACTGAGATTGCCCATAAATTTAAAGAAATATATGCTGCAGAGTACTGCTATAATGAAAGAAACATTCCTATATGGCCAGCAATGGCTGTAAATTATACCAGTAAAACTCAATTTTTGTTTAGAATAAATAAGGGTGTCTTGGATGTTACAGAGCATAAAGGATTAAATGAATCTACACCTGATAATAAAAAAAGAATACCTTTCAGGAACATGATTTATGTAGGTGATGGTCTGACTGATGTGCCATGTATGAAGTTGGTGAAGATTAACGGGGGACATTCAATTGCAGTTTTTGATGAAGACAGAGACATTGCAGATAGCCTGATTTCACAAGACAGGGTTGATTTTGTCGTTAAAGCTGACTATAGAGAAAATAGCCATATGGAAAAAACAGTTCACACAGTACTTAATCAAATCGATGCTGTAAATAAAGTGTTTGAATTACATGCAAAGCATGCGGAAATATAGGATGATGAGGAGAGCTATGGAGTTTAAAAGATCAATAATTAATCTAATAATAGAAAGAACATCTACTAGGACATATGACGGCAGGGGATTGGAAAAAGAGCATTTAGACGAATTGAATGCTTATTTGGATGAAATAAACAAAGAAATT
>ENA-UOOM01003319-UOOM01003319.1-fermentation-metagenome-genome-assembly--contig:-NODE-3319-length-11870-cov-8.028185_pt1 | contig 11870 bp, 7 predicted proteins | sample MGYA00245781_ERZ724031 | MGnify/ENA primary metagenome ERZ724031 (study PRJEB28704, sample SAMN03018317) | fermentation metagenome | biome: anthropogenic terrestrial biome; feature: soil; material... | reverse complement strand
TCTCAAACACCAGTGGATTCACTTCCATGCCGGTTCGATCCCGGCTCTGGGTACTATTTTAAAACGCTAAATATTTAATAATAAAATATTTAGCGTTTTTGTTTTGCTTCCCGTGTCCGCAATTTGTCCGCATTTTTGAGAAAGTCTGAAAATTTAAGTTAACCCTAATAAGAATCAATTATGAAGACCTTGTTTTTTCCTGATAAAACATGTTTTTTATTTTTTATTTTGTCTCCAGACTGCAATCAAACTCAATATTATGGAAGTAATCGAAAGAATATATAGGATCAAAGTATTCCAACCATTTATGTGTATTCTATTTATCAGATCAATAAATCTCTCTAAATAAGAAGAAAAATCAATACCTGATTTTGATATAAAAAATAATAGGATTATAAAGGAATACAGAACAACAGTCACAATTGCTCTCTTAAAATATTCTTGAGCCATTGTCATACTATCCACTTTACTATTGATAATTGAAGTATTGTGGTATATTATGTTTGCAATTTTTGCTATTAACTTTTTGTAATACTCTTCATTAGAATCATTAATAAGAACATCTTCAACTGAAAAAATATGATAAGCTTTTCGTTCTAAAGCTTGGATGGAGAACCATATAGTTCTTGACATATAAATAGTTAGAATAAACAGAAGAACAATTAAAAAAAGAACTGTTAGGTCAAACTCAATTTCTTTGACAAGAATTGACGTCACCCCAAGTACAACCGATGTTACAACACTAATTGTTCCAATAAACAATGAAGCTTTACTTTCGATACCTTTTCTTCTGTCAGATTCGGAATTGTAACAATCTATGACATATCCAAGCGTTTCTTGTAAATGAGCACTATCAACTGTTATTTCATTTACATCTAAACTAAAAAGTGAGTTTTTTTTGTCTTTCTCTTTATCCTTTTCCAATAATGGCCAAAAGAATTCTCGCATTCTACTAAAAAAATTCATATTCAAGTAAGTTTACAATTTCATTCGATATGTCATATCCCGTTTGTTTTTCTATCCACGCCCATTGTCCATTAGGATTTATTTCAAGAAAGATAAAGTCCTCATTTGTATCCAAAATAAAATCAATTGCACCAAATCGAAGATGGAGAGTTTTGAGCAAGGCAATACATTGCTTTAATATTTTATCAGACAATTCTATTTTAGTATGCTTTAAAGGGAATTCACCTCTACGCCAATCAACGAGCGTTTCACAATTATTTTGAGAATCAATTAATACGGCAAACGCTTTGTCTCCTACCATAGTAACTCTCACATCATATGTTTTTTTAATATGAGCTTGAAAAAAATTAGGAGATAATTCTATTTGTTCTCTTTGGGGTTTTTCTTTTAATAAGTTAGTGAAAACAACCTTTGGTGTGTTTACATCTTCGATAAGTCCTGACTTTATTGGCTTAATAATACAATTTGATTCGTTTCTATTATAAAAATCCAATGAATCAGTATATATATTGGTTATAATGCTATCAGGGATACAAAATCCTACCGATTTTGCAAGTTCTAATTGATAAATCTTATTTTCGGCCTCTCTTATTGCATAAACTGGACTTACCCAATATAAATCTTTCAGTATTTTGTATAATCCCTCTAAAGTATAATAAAACTCATTTCTAAGAAATTGAATTTCACCACTGCTTAATCCATCATGATTTATATTCGGAAGTTCAGGCCTTCTAAAGTAAACGGCACTAAACTCTTTAATATTAAACTGCCTGCTTAGGATAGTATCTGAAAGTATAAAAACATTCTTGTGAAAATCAAAAGTAACAAAAACACTTTTACATAATTCTTCAGTATTAAATCTATAAAAAGAAATACTCCTTTCTTTTAGCCGTTTAACAATGAAGTCCGAAGTTAAGTCACTTTTATTCGTTATAATTAAAACCTTAGTCATCACGTTCTTGGTTTGTAAATGTTTTTGTCTGCAATTCCAAAAGGAGATTCAATTCATCATCACTCTCGCTCCTGACCCTCGTTTTTGTTTGCAATTCTAACAGATCGCTGGTTTCATCATCGCTTTCGTTCCTGACTTTTGTTTTAGTAAGTAAATAAATATCCTTATGAGATGACTCTATAAAAGCCATTTTCCTATTATTGACAGTAATAACATTTAAAGATTCAAAAAAATCATATTGATATATTGTCTTAATATCTCCTTTTCGCTCAGTTGCATAATCTAAAATAATCGATTTCATAAAATCTCGTTTTATATAATTTTCCCCTACAAAAATAACTCTTTTAAGTAGTTGAACAATAAAATATTGGCAGATAATCTACTCGTATTAACAAAGCCCTTACATTAGCAACATGAATTTATAAATGAAATCGTGTATTAGGGCAGAATACAATAAAAATCTCAATACATGATGTGCCTGCTGTAATTTTGAATATTCGTCATTTTATCTTCATCTAACGAGGCGAGGCTTTGATGCAAATATGCTTACATCCGTGCGTTCGCTGGAACCTCTTTTATTTCCCATTCTTGTCTATTTATTCTATTTAGTAAGCTGTCAAACCTGTCTTTATGTACAGCGATACAAAGCAAATCCGTTGGTCGTGAAAATCCTACATAAGCCATTTTTACAGATTGTTTTACTCTGTCGCCAACATTAACCTGAATAGGGTTGCCTAAAAACTGTTGTGCTAAACGTTGCGATTCGTAAGATTTTGCATTTGCTCCTTTTCCGTCTTTTTGAAAATATGATTCTAAATACAAAGTTGCACAATGTGTCTGTCCTTTTACTGCGTGAACACTTGTGATCTCTATTTCAAGACCATCTTCTTTATAACAATTGGTCATTTCTATTTCTTCTGCATTAGCGACAACTGGAATTTCTTCTGCACCAGTGTTGATGAATGTGGGGCTTACAGAAAGTGCGTTTTCAGAAAAGATAGCGAAAAAAATCGGCACGTATTCTTTTATTTCGTTCCAAACTTCATTTGTTTTTCCCTTTATTATTCCAATTGACCAATTGTAAAGATTCAGGTTTAACTCATCATATTTTTGAAAATCTTTCTCCCTGATAAAATCAATCATCTTTTTCTTGGTGTAAGGGCGGTCGTCCAAAGTATTGATATTCTCTAAACGCAATATTTTCAGGAAAGCGTTTAAGATGTTTTTTCGCAAAGGCTCTAATGTCTTCTTGTTTTTATCGTAATAAAGCAAATAACTTTTCAAGCAATCGTAATCTTGCAGAGGTTTGCTTTTTTCTTTTTTGAAACCTTTATGATAATCCTCTAATCTGAGTTTTGCCGCATTTTGTCGACTGTCATCATCACCTTTCCAGTCTGTATTCCAGCAAATAACTTTAATTGATCTATTTGATGTTAAGCTTCCATTTACTTTGTATTCCTTTACTATTCGGGCAAAATAAGGAATGATATTATTGATTGTTTCGTTTTCAAAAACCAAAATATGAGGTTTTATGCTACATTCGTTCAATCCAACAATATCGAAATTGGCATCGCTGTATAAAGCAAATTTTTTCACTACATCAGCTATTGGTTTACTAAGTCGTGGGCTGCCGCTTAATCTTAAGACATCTGCTCTATCTGCCCATACATCTGTTGCTTTTACTGAATTATAGATTGCTTGATTTTTATCACCTATTCGTTGAATTATTGAAATGCTATTCCCTTCGTCATAGAATAGTTTTTCTAACAAATTATACTGATGTGTGTCCATATCCTGCATTTCGTCCACAAAAACAAAAGAGAAACGTTTTTGTAGTATGGTTTTGATTTTAGGGATATGCTTTAAATAAAGTTCTGCCAGAAAGTAAGCATCATCATAATTTAGAAAACCTGATTTTAAAATCTGAAGCTTAATTGTTTTGAAAGTCTTATATGTAGCCGAATTGGTATCACTACGCAAGCTAATTGAACCATTCATCCCTTTTGTTAAATTGAAGTTTACATCAAAGCGCAAGTTTTTAAATAAACTTTCCGGGTCGTGTTGTCTCATTAACCAAGCTTTTGCCGCTGAATTTGGAAGATTATTAAAACGATTTGTAGCAACTTCATTGTATATTTCGTTATCAATTCTATTTGGTTTTTTCTGGAATTTTGTGATATAAAACGGAATAGCCAAGAACTCATCAACAAAACTTTGAATTGTTCCAATGAAATTTGGGTAAGAAAAAAGTTTAGGGCAATGTTTTTGTATTTTATCCTTTACCTCGTCAATGGCTGCGTTGGTATGCGATAAGACTAAAACTCCAGAACCATCTGTAAAAGGAAGTTTACGTTCTAAAACAATCAACTTCGCCAGCAAGGCTGTTGTTTTTCCACTACCTGGGACAGCTTTTAAATCTATTGTGCTAAGGTTACGAATAAATGTTTTTCGTTCGTCATCAAACACTACTTTTCTATCAGGAAGTAGAATACTTTCTGCATAGCGAATATCTTCGTCCGTTATGTTAATTTCCTGCGGCATATCTAATGGCCTTTACAAGATAATTAACGGTGTCGTTTTCATCATCTGTTGGAATTTGAATTGTCTTTACAGCAATTTCACCTTTTTCATATTTGGTCAAATCTTCATCAATTGCATTGGCTATTTGATAAGCAATTTCAGTTTTTTTCAGTCCTTTGTTTATCAGTTTTTCGGCAAGTGCTTTTTCAAAATCTGTATCCCAATCTGTTCCTGTATGAATAGATTTTGTTGCATCTTGAAACACCGTTGTTAAACTTGACGATTTAAACAATGAATATTCTAAAGTCCATTTCGGAGCAGGAAAGTATTTTACTTTTTGCTCTGATTTTCCATTTATTGCTACGATTTCCTCCTGCGTTTCTTGTTCAAAAGTATCCGCATCTCTTTTCACATATTCATACTGATTTTTACCATTTGCATCTTTTATTGGTTTATCATTCTCATCTAACATGAGGACTTTTTTGTACTCTTTTATGTCTGCATCTGTGATCACAGCCACTGGAATTGTCAGATACGGCTCTTCTTTCCTAAGATAAATCTTAGCATAATGGTCAAAACCTGTATGCCCGATGTTTACAACTGAAACGCCCTTTTCTGTCAAATTGATTCCAATTGCTTTTGCAATGCTTGGAATGAGAATTTCTTCAGCCCAACCTTCTACCAAAATTACGCCTTTTGCAAAAAATAGATTTGCTTTTGTGGTGTCAAGAAATTTTTCTAAAAATTTGTAGTCATCTTTACCTAATTGGGTATATGCTTCTCCCATTGGAAAAGCATTGCCATTGTTACAAATAATCAGATTTTCAAGTTTTAGTTTGGAAGCTAAATTTGGGCTGTGCGTGGTAAGAATAAGCTGAATAGTATCTTGCTTTTGAAAAGCTTCTATTACCTGCATTTGTGCTTGTGGGTGTAAGTGTGCTTCCAATTCTTCCACCAAACCCAAACGTAAACCACTCCAGTTTGATTTGTTCAAATGGAGTAGTTCAGCAGCCATAAACAAACGATTCAATGTTTCTAAACCGGGATTAGACTCATTTTTTAGTGATAAAGTAAGTTTTTCAAGTATGCTTTTTATGTCATTTGAGGATGCATTAAATTCGGTTTCATATTCATTGCCATAGAAATTTTTAATGTAACCATCAATCTTATCTTTTATCTGTTTACCCTCTTCCGGCCTAATTATTTGTTCTTCGCCCGCTTCGTTGGTGATTTTAACTTCAAACTCACCTTTGAAATAGTTTTCTAAATTTGTTTTAAGACCAGAAAAAATATGAACTAATTCGTTCGTATCTTCTCTTCCTTTAAATGCCTCATCGCCCAAAAGAATTTGAGATAACCTTGAATTACGTTTAGCAATCAATTCATTTTCGGCATCCCTCAATGGCTTTAAATACGTTGCTTTTAGATAATCTTTTACTTCTGCCACGAGCAAATAACCGTCATTATCAACACCCGCTTTTATATCTGTAGGTAAAATCTTTTTGGCTTGCCGTCTTACATCGTAATTTATTTTCAGAAATGGCTTGACATCATCTCCTGCATCTGTCCAGCCTAACCATTCTGTGAAATTTTTTGCTTCGTCTGGCGTTAAATCCACAAAAGTCAATTCTATTCTGAAACGGTTAGCCTCATTAAAAAAGTCTTTATTGTCAATCCTGATATAATCGTAGCTATGCGTTTTTAGGACAAGTTTTATGGCATCAATAATAGCAGTTTTGCCCGAATCGTTTTCGCCAATAACTACATTCAAACCCTTTGTAAGATTTAAATTCAAGTCCGGCTTTTCAAGATCTATTTCGCCTTCTGTACCGAATTTCCTGAAATTCCAGAGTTTTAAATTGGATAAGTACATAGATTACAATATTTTTTACAAACATTCTATTTACTCAAATTTCACTTTCGGCAATCCCTCGACAATATCCACCGTCTGCACACTTACATTGATGATACTTAACAGTAAATCCAAAATATAGCGGGGCTGGTTGTGTTCGGTAGCCCAATCGTTGGGGTTATTGGTAATACCGCTATCTTTATGTGTAGTGATTTGGTAACGATCCATAATCCACTCGATGGCTGACTTACCGTTTACTACGTATTCATACGCCTTTTCGGGTATATTTTCAATAGTTATTTGGCTGTTGTAAATAATGGCGTTGAGTTGTCCCTTTTTGGGAAAGCGCATTTTTTCTACTCTGTAATTCAAGTATTCCATATCCTCCTTGCCAACCTGCCTGAGAGCATCGGTAATGGATAGCGGATTATAGAGTACTATTGCACCTTTGTAAGGCTCTACGTTTTCGTAATTGAGGTGCAAATCGGCTAACCGGCGACCGGCTTTGCTGAATGCCCAGAAATCCCGAACATCATCTACCAATGGAAGGCGTGGTAACATTTTCTTTAAATCATTGGCAAAGGTTGTTCTGTATTCTTTATTATGCAAGAAGCCATATACATAATAAAAAATATCCTCTTTGGATATATTCTTTCCATATTGCTTTTTGGCTCTTTCAAAAATAAAATCACTAATGGCATCTCTGCGGATATACTTGTTGTCATTACCCTCATCAAACAGACCTTTTTGAGTGGTATTGTTTTCTTCATAGTAATACAGAGGGAAGCATTGAGTACCGGCATCTAATAAATTTAAGTCTGTAATATTTTTAGTTAGAAACAGAGATGTGCTATCCAGTCTGGTATTTAAACCGGATACGCAAATCAGTATATTTGAGTTTGAATTAGAGAATAGTTGCTCAAATTGACCCCTTCTGTGTAACATCTTATCTCCAATATATAAATATTGTCTTACAAATGGACGATACATTGCAGTATTCACTTTTTCGGGCTGGAATGAAGCATTTTGCATTCTGTTTAAATTATCAACAAGGCTGCTTGACCAACTAATCTTAGTGCTATTATTATCTTTGAAGTCATTGACTGACAAATTTGGCTTATCATTCTTTGCAATCCTAAATTCATCAACCTGCTTATTATAATATTCCACGTGTTCCTTCATATTTTTAACAAGCAAGGATTTTGAGTAGTTATAAACCCACGCATCACGATTTGAATTAATTCCAAGAGAATGTACAACAAAAAAACTTTGAGATCTTAAATTAAATTTTTTATCCGGTGTGATTGGAATAAATTCAGAAAATGCGTCTGTCCTATGATTTAACCAATCTCCGTGTTCGTTTGGAATAATATTGCTTTTCTGTAAAGAAGTGTTTAAGATACTTTGCTGTTTACTCAGAATATAAAATTTTTCTTTCCGATTTAGATAATCTCCAACATCACTATAAAGTATTTCTGCGGACAAATTTTTAGTTCCCGGCTTTTTTACAAGAATTGTAATTGCAACGCCTGTCATAATATCAAATACATTCTGCCCCTCTCGTTTTGCAGCCTCTCCACTTTTTCCTTTTATAGCCCCTCTTAAATTGAATACATAGATAGAAGAAAATTCATTTTGGAAGCACTTTCTCATTCCGTCAGAACCGCCCTTCTCTAACCAGCCATTATTAGTTATGAATGCGATAACACCGCCTTGCTTATCTAATCTATCCGTCGACCATCTAAATGCCTTTATATAGGCATCATAAAGTGCTTTTACCGAGGTGGCTTTACTATCCTTTGCATAAGTATCTGCTATGCGTTGGTCTAATTTAGGATAAGATTGATTTTGTGCATTATCATTTGCACTTCGTTGACCAATAGAATAAGGCGGATTGCCCATTATAATTCTAAGCGGTGCTTTCTTTTGACGTTGTACCCGTTTCGAGTTTTGGGGGAACATTTCAGAGAAGAGTTTCTCTCCGTCTGCGGTTTCTCCCAATTGAAACGTATCGGTTAAGCATATTCCTTCAAATGGATGATAGGCTTGCTTTGTAGCTACATGGTATTCTGCTTCCGGTTCCGCCGCTATAGATAAATTTTCTTCGGTGGTATTTAGTCCAATCACTTTGGTTGGCGTAGTAACCACATCCGCCATCAAATCATGAAATGTGTTTTCGATATTTACTGCAGCGATATAATAAGCCAGCAGTACAATTTCATTACAATAGATTTCATGAGTGTATTTGCGTAGTAAATCTTCTTTATTGATTAAACCAGTTTGCAGTAAACGGGTAATAAATGTACCTGTACCGGTGAATGGGTCCAGTATATTGACGTTTTCATCGGAAAGTGTGCGTCCGAACTCTTTAATAAGGATGTCGTTTACGGAATGAATGATAAAATCCACTATCTCAATAGGCGTATATACGATACCCAGTTTCTCTACCATTTTAGGGAAAGCTGTCTTAAAGAACTTATCGTACAGTTCGATAATGATGCGTTGTTTGCCGTCGGCATTGTCGATACCCGAAGCCCGGGTTTTGACCGATTCATAGAATTTTTGAAGCGTTTCGGTGTCTTTTTCCAAGGCTTCTCCCTCCAACAAATCCAACATTTTCTGCATACTCTGGCTCATTGGATTATTTTGCACAAAGGAATAACCCTCGAACAGGGCATTAAACACCGGCTTTGTGATAATGTGCTGCGAAAGCATTTCGACAGCTTCTGTCTTTGTGATGCTTGGATTGATGTTTTTATGCAATCCTTTGAGGAAAGCATCAAAAGCTTTTTGGTGTTTGGGATTCTCGTCAATAAGCTTGGTGATACGTTCTATCTGGCGTTGCGCAATTTCGGCAACAGACTTTGCCCACTGCTCCCAATAACGACGGTCTCCTACCTTTTGCACCATACGTGCAAATACAACCGATTGCAGTTGCTCAAACTGTAAAGAGAGTTGTTCGGCAAGGTCTTTACTGGATTTGCCGTCTCCATCATAATCGGGATAAACGGGGTTTCCGTTGTCGTCGAAAGATACTTCGGGACGACCGACAATAATTTGCGAAGGACGGCGTTTGTTGAGTTCGATTTTATTGACGGTGGCATTGAAACGGTCGTCGTGCGCACGAAGGGCATTCAACACCGTCCACACTACTTTATAACGTTCGTTATCGTTCAAGGCTTTGTCGGCTTCTACATTGGACGGAATGACCACCGGAATAATAATGTAACCGTATTTTTTGTTGGGAGCTTTGCGCATAACACGTCCTACGGATTGCACCACATCTACCTGCGAGTTGCGTGCCGAAAGGAACATCACGGCATCAAGTGAAGGGACGTCCACTCCTTCGCTCAAACAGCGCACGTTGGTAAGAATACGGCATTCACGTTCTTCGGGTTCAGTTTTGAGCCAAGCCAAAAGGTCATTGCGGTCGGTGGCGCTCATTGTGCCATCGATATGTTTAGACGTTACTTTTTGCATTGATTCCTGCTTTTCGGCAGGAAGCTCTTCAATGTAAGCATCGGTGGCGGCATTGAACGTGGTGGTAATGGTTTTTGAAGCGGCAATGCTTTGACAGAAAGCTACGGCACGACGCATAGGTGCAGGGTCGGTTTCTTTGATAATACCTTCATCACCCAAAACCTGTTTCGACAGCGCATTGATACATCCAATGAGTTTGGCGGCATCGTCGGTATTGATTTCGTTTTCTTCGTCGGAAATCATCTTCTGCACGGCAGGAGGCACATCATTTTCGCTCAATGTTAGTACAAGCACTTTGTAGTCAGTGAGCAAATCTTTTTCTACGGCTTCGCCAAAACCAATACGGTAAATTTCATCCCCGTACATTGCCACATCGTCCATCGAACAAAGCAGAGCCTCTGCTTGCGCGGCTTTGCTTTTAGTATTATCGTCGTATAAACGAGGTGTAGCGGTCATATAAAGGCGTTTCTTGGCTTTTATAAAATCGTTGTTGTGTACTTTGGTAAATGCGGATTCGTCTTCGCCTGCCAACGATACACCTGTGGTACGATGGGCTTCATCGCAAATAATCAAATCAAATTCAGCGTATTGAGGTAATTCTTCTGCCAACGCTTTTTGGGCTTTGGCAATTACTTCTATGGATTGATAGGTGGAGAAGACAACGGTTAAACCATCATTTTTACTGAATTGTAATGCACGAAACTGATGCGAAATTGTATTCACATCGGTTGAAGCGGGATAAGCCAAATCGATAACGGAAGAGGTATCTATGTCATCTAATTGTTTACGTTTCTTGGTAATTTCGGGATCGGAACAAATACATATCGCATTAATAGGATCGTTGGCATCGGCATACCACTCGTTCAATGTTTGTCCGAGCAAAGCAATGGACGGAACAAGGAAAAGAATCAAGCCTTTACCGTTGGTTTCGTTTTCGGCAATGCGTAGGGAATTGAAAGTTTTACCCGTTCCGCAAGCCATAATCAGCTTACCTCTGTCATTCTCTTTAAAATATTCGTAGGTTTTGTTAAGTGCAAGGGTTTGGTGTGGACGAAGTTGTTTTTTTGCCGTCCGGGCTTCTTCACCGGAAATACCTTTTTCCAAATCTGTCCAATTGACAGGTGCGTTTTGCAGATCCGCCAAGCCTAAGCGGATAACCGGCGGATTTTGGTTTTGAATAGCTTGCGTTGCGTTTGTTCCCCATTTATTGGTGGTGGAAATCCATAAACGTTGAGCGAAAGATTGGGTTTTTAAATTTTCTCCTTTGAAAGTCCGACTTGATGTTGAAAGGAAAGTATCAACCGTAGGTTTATCAATTACTGCACCTTCTTGATAACATTTACATTGTATAGCCCAATAATCGCCCTCAATAGTCAATGCGACCAAATCAATGCCGGTATCGCCACCTCCTAAATCGTCTTTACCCGGAAATTCGCTCCATAACCACACTTTTTGAAATTTAGCGGTATATTTGGGGTCGGTAAGTAGATAAGCTTTCATTAAGCGTTCGAAACGTTCACCTTTGTCTTTTTCGGAAAATGATATTCTACGGTATTTATCGAGTATTTTATTGAAGCTCATTATTTTTATAAATTTCGATGGTTTGTTTTTGAGAACTATTTGTCATTTTTACTCAATTGATTTTCTAACTGTTCTCTGTTCCAGCCGTTTTCTATTGTAGCATTACAATAAAATAAGGCTTCGTCAGTATTCTTTATTTTAGAAATAATGAGACGGTTATGTCCCCACGGATTTGTGCCACAGCTTGTGGCACAAATTCTGAAACCGAGTTGTAAAACAAATACCATTGGCGAATAACATACAAATTTCGTCTGGAGTAACCGTTTACATTCGGAAAACTTAATTTTAGGTCAGTAGCTAATCGTTCCAAGACATTATCTCCCCAGTTTGATTCCCTTTGTTTATCCACGATTTCCTTTCCCAAATCCCAATTCAACTCAATAAGTTGTGTATTTACACTAACTGCGGCTTTTAACTGGGCAGATTTTATCTTTCGCTTCACTACTGTCCAAAGAAATTTTCTCAGACATGATTTAAATTAGTTTATATTAATGCATTACGCGAATAAAATTTTTCCGG
>ENA-UOOM01003318-UOOM01003318.1-fermentation-metagenome-genome-assembly--contig:-NODE-3318-length-11871-cov-4.486798_pt1 | contig 11871 bp, 12 predicted proteins | sample MGYA00245781_ERZ724031 | MGnify/ENA primary metagenome ERZ724031 (study PRJEB28704, sample SAMN03018317) | fermentation metagenome | biome: anthropogenic terrestrial biome; feature: soil; material... | reverse complement strand
GTTAGACCTAGCAACAGAATCACAAGGGTGGCTAACTTAAACTTGAAATTTGCGGCTTTGAAAGAACTAAAGGACTTGGTGATATTTGCAATTTCAATACTCATGACTATGCCTCCTTTATTTACTGACTTCAACTTCCTCTGTCTCACGAAACGAAGTGCTTCGTTTTCTATGGACGATGTTTTTAACGATTAGATTGATCATGGCAATTCCTGTTAACAACGTTGCTACTGCAAAAGAAGCTGAAAACTGATATTCGTTGTAAAGTATTTCCACGTGAAGGGGTATTGTATTGGTAAGTCCTCTAATATGCCCTGATACAACGGACACTGCTCCAAATTCTCCCGCGGCTCTAGCCGCCGTAAGCATAATCCCATATAAAAGAGCCCATTTTATATTCGGAAAGGTTATGAGCCAAAAAGTCTTAAATCCATTTGCTCCTAAGGTAAGTGCTGCTTCTTCTTCTGTAGTTCCTTGAGCCTCCATTAGGGGAATAATCTCTCGTGCCACAAAAGGAAGAGTGACAAATAAGGTAGCCAAGATAATACCAGGTTTTGCAAATATAATCTTTAATCTCAGTTCATTTAATATCGGGGCAAAAAGGCCATGAGTTGTACTAAATAATAAGACAAAGATTAGCCCTGCAACAACAGGTGATATGGCAAAGGGCAAATCGATGATGGTAAGTAAGAGCTCTTTGCCTTTAAATCTAAATTTTGCTACTGCCCAAGCTGCGATGAGCCCAAATATTGTGTTTATGGGTACTACTATGGCAATGGTAGTGAGGGTGAGTTTTATGGATTCTAAGGCTATTGGATCACTTATTGAAGCGTAATATACAGCTACTCCCTGTTCAAAGGCTTTTATGAATACTATAATAAGTGGGACTATGAGCATCATTACGAAAAATAGCAAAGCAATAGTGATTAAAATATAGGGAACTATTTTCGATTCCTTTTTTACAGGTTTTGGTGTTGTTTTATATAAGGTATCTTTACTAGTCATTTACTCACCCCTTACAGTACTATGTTTGTTACCTGCCCACCATTGAAAAAAGTTGATGAAAAAAAGCATAGCAAACGAAAGAATAAGCATAATTGCAGCAATAGCGGTGCCACCAGCATAATCATATTGCTCTAATTTCGTGCGGATTAATAGTGGCGTTATTTCTGTCTTTAAAGGCATATTGCCAGATATAAAGACGACCGAGCCATATTCTCCAAGAGCCCTTGCAAATGCAAGAGCAAAGCCAGTGATTAGTGCAGGCAAAAGTTCAGGAAGGATGACTTTAAAAAAGATCTGGCGTCTTGTAGCACCAAGGGAAGTTGCCGCCTCTTCCACTTCGATTTCCATGCTTTGTAGTACAGGCTGAACGGTTCTCACTACAAAGGGAAAACTAATGAAGATCAGCGCCAGAGTAATTCCTAGAGGAGTATAAGATATTTTTATTCCATATGGAGCAAAGAGCTTGCCAATATAACCATTTTGAGCATAAAGTGTAGTCAGAGCTATACCTGCTACAGCAGTAGGTAAGGCAAAAGGCAAATCAATAAATCCATCCATAATTTTTTTGCCAGGAAATGTGTATCGTTCTAAAACCCAAGCCAAAATCAGCCCAAAAATAGTATTTACTGTAGCTGCCAATAATGATGTACTAAAAGAAATTTTTAAAGAGGCTACCACTCTTTCACTAGAAACGATTCCCCAAAATTTCTCCCAACCAATTTGGGAACTATTGATAAAAACCATAGACACTGGAATCAAAACCAAAAAGGTAATATACAAAAGGGTAAAACCCATGGTAATTCCAAAACCAGGTAGAACTCTTTTTTCTTTAAAAGCTCTTGTTGTAAAGTTCATAAACTCAACTCCATTTTTCAGTTACTGCTATTAAATTATTTGCCTGTATAAATTTGATCGAATATTCCTCCGTCACTAAAGTGTTCCTCTTGTGCTTTTGTCCAACCACCAAATACTTCATCAATGGTAAAGAGATTTACCTCAGGAAACTGAGATGCATATTTCTTTGCTATTTGTTCATTGGTAGGTCTGTAATAGTTTTTCGCTGCAATCTCTTGACCTTCATTGCTATAAAGGTACTCAAGATATGCCTCAGAAACTTCCCGAGTACCCTTTTTGTCAACTACGGAATCTACAACAGTCACTGGTGGCTCTGCAAGGATACTCATAGAGGGAACAACGATTTCAAATTCATCTTCACCTAATTCATTGAGCGAAAGAAAAGCTTCGTTTTCCCATGCTAGAAGAACATCTCCCAAACCCCGTTCTACAAAAGTAGTCGTTGATCCACGAGCACCCGAATCCAAGACTGGTACATTTTTATAAAGGGCTGTCACAAAATCCTTTGCCTTACCTTGATCATCTCCATTGTTTTTGAGAGCATATCCCCAGATTGCAAGATAATTCCACCTAGCACCGCCAGAGGTCTTAGGGTTTGGCGTAATGACTTCTACCCCTGATTTAATCAAATCATCCCAATCTTTAATGTTCTTTGGATTACCCTTTCGAACGAGAAAAACCATGGTCGATGTATATGGTGAAGAATTGTTGGGTAAGCGACTTTGCCACTCTTTACTTAATATTTCTTTATTGGTATTGATTGAATCGATATCATAAGCTAATGCTAATGTCACCACATCCGCTTCATTTCCATCTAAAACCGTTCTAGCCTGACTCCCTGAACCTCCATGAGATTGTTGAATTGTGACATCTTGACCCGTTTTGTCTTTCCAGTACTTACTAAATGCACTATTGTATTCCTGATAAAGCTCCCTTGTAGGATCGTAAGATACATTGAGTAGCATTACTGGCTCCTTCCCCTTAGGCGTACTAACTTCTTTTGTTTCAGGTGATTTTGTGCAAGCTACAGAGGATATAATCAATGTTAATGCAAGGATGACAAACATTCCTCTCCTCAATCCTTTGAACCTCCTATTGCTTACTTTTCTTTCGATTAAATTATGTAGTTTAATCATCTTCATATTTACTTCTCCCTCTTATTTTTTGTTTTATTGTTCATTGTCATAAAATCACTTCATCTTATCCCCTCCTTTTACTGAGCAGAAAACTTTTGACACTTTAGTCGCTAGTCGGTAGTCTTTAGCTCCTAGCATTAGGGTATTCCTTTTGGGTTAAGATCCTTCGCTTGCGCATAGGATGACTGGGCAGGAGCTAAGTCCAAAGGTTGAATTTCCCTAGTTAAACAAAAAAGGCTAAGTAAAGAAAGAAAACCGTTTTCTTTCTTTACTTAGCCTCCATTTTTTATGGTCAGCTTTTATGTAATTATACTTTCTACTTCATTCGTATTTTTTCATTGGCTTCAATTTGCACTACAAAACCATCCTGAATGATAAGGGTTATGGATCCGTATTTTATAGATTTCTTCAATTCTAAGATTTTTCGTAATGTCTCATCCGTAAAATTGTCGATTAATTTTTTTTGACTCCTATCCATAACGATCCCCCAATATAATACAAAACTTAAAATATTTCATAGTAAATCAATATGTTTAATATAATTATATATTCACTTTAATACAATGTCAATCATATTATTAATTTATAATTCGACATATTTTTTTAATGATAATCTTAAGATACATTCTTTGCAGATTTATTGCGGTTACGTCAAATGCCACATTTGTTTATAGTGACGTTATTAGTCTTCTTTTTTGTGTTTTAATATAAAATTGTAAAGGTTTCTCTTTTGGAACATAGAATATATTGAATCTCAAAAAGGAGGTACACTATGCAATTTTTCTACACGGTTCAATCAGGAGATACCTTGAGCAATATCGCAGCACGTTGGAGTATTCCCCAAGCCTCCCTTATGGCGGCTAATAATTTATCTGCTCCCTATTTAATTTATCCTGGACAGCAATTATCCATGCCTCCAGGCGTAACTACATATGTAGTTCAACCAGGTGATACTCTCCATTCTATTTCTACAAAATATAAAATCCCTTTACGCACCTTAATTTCAGCAAATGCTATTGATCAGCCTTATGTTATTACTCCAGCAATGGTTTTAAATGTCCCTAGAGGCGTACCTTATTATACGGTTAAACAAGGAGATAGTCTGTACAAAATTGCTTCAAAATACAATGTAACCTCAAATGGGCAACCACAACCTGATTTTATTGTAATGGCAAATCCTGGCCTAACAACTAAGATCATCCCTGGAATGAATCTACAAATACCTTATGGGCTTCCAAGTGTCTCAGGACAAATTGCCCTACTGTTAACAGACCAATTTAGAGATTATATTGTATTATACAAACCTCAGTCAAGAGACGAAGTTTATTTAGCAGTGGATAATGCAGGAAGAAATTCGAGAGTCTTTTGGTCCCCTAATAACAACAGAATTGCTTATATTGATGAAGATGGTGTTATTTCAATTATGGAGCTTACTACAGATAGGATAGCAAAAATTGATCAAATACCTGCTTCCGCCTTTGTGGACTGGTCTCCTGATAGCAATTTACTAGTCTATTCAACAGGAGAAGTCATTCGGATATACGATATTACAAACTATACTTATCGGGACATCAATCGGCGCGAAGCTTCTTACGTCCAATGGTTTCCAAATCAAAGGGAGTTCTTATATGAGGCAAAAGATCCTTTAGGCTTTAGCCAAATCTATAGGAATAATGTAGATGGTAGTAATGAAAGTCAGTTAAGTAATAGAATTAATGGTCCCTTTCATGATGTGAGCTTGTCCCCTGATGGGAAATATGTATTGTATACGTCACCAGGAGCGAGTATATCAGAAATTTATGTTCTTGAACTCTCCACGACCATAGTATATAAAATTCCTAGTGGACCTGAAGCTAAAAATTTCTACCCTACATGGGCGCCAGATTCTCACAAAATAGGTTACAGTTCTACCTTTTTTAAAAACGGAAAGTACTACTCTCTCATTCGTGTTTCTAATATACAAGGCTCCGTCAATAGAACCTTAGCAGTATCTAATTGCTATGCAACACCAATGACCTGGTCTCCTGACAGTCTAAAAATTGCATATCTATCAGGATGTAGGGAAGATCGGCCACCAGTGGAGGTGTGGATTGTAGAACTAAATAAACCAGTTCCCCAGAATGTGATGAGTGGATTTTTGTTTTTTGACTTAGATTACAATCATTAGCAACCAGCCATTAGCTTTCAGCTGCTAGTGCTCTAGGGTCAGGTCTCACGGGTAAAAAACTTTACTATTTTATTTTAATTATAAAATTACATATTTAGCAATTATTTACTATTTTATCGATACAAATTCAGGTATAATGTAGTAATACAATGTGCAAATACGTAATTAGGAGGCAATAATGAAAATTGGCATTATCGTTCATTCAAAATCAGGCAACACCTATTCCGTCATTGAAGGAATACAAGAAAAGCTTGTCCAGAGAGGTCATGATGTGAGAATTGAGAGGATCCAAACAGAAGGCGAAGAAAACCTTAATGAGGTGGACCCTACAAAAATTCACCTAGGGACAATACCTGATGTGAGTCAGTATGATGGGGTAATTTTAGCAGCACCTGTGAGAGCTTTTTCTATCTCGCCTATTTTAGGAGCTTATCTTACCCATATAAGTTCATTAGAAAATAAAAAGGTAGCGTGTTTGGTTACTCAGTTCTTACCATTTCCCCAGATGGGCGGCAAACGGGCAATCAATCAGATAAAACAGGCTTGTAAATCCAAGGGAGCAATTATAGCTGGAACAGCAATCGTAAATTGGACCCATCCAAAAAGGGAAGCTAAAATTGTAAGCGCAATTGAAATAATTAGCAAGCTGTTTGGTTAATTACTCTAGAGAAATAACTTTAATATAGGGTGGACTACACTATCCACTCTATATAATATCAATATCTTTTTATTCATTTTAACATAAGTGGAATATATTAAATTATTATACTCCACTTTTTACAGTTCTTTAGTTGCATATACTACAACTGTATGATTCTTGTTTTCTTTGTATACTTGAGCAGCATTCACTTGGATCGTTTTTTACGATATAGCTAATGTATTATGATTAATTAGTACGTAAATTTTCTGATCTCAATACATATTTTGATGAGGTTCATCCTTTTTCTAAATATAGAATTCTTGAAATCATTCTAATTCCTGAATAATTATTGTATACAATAGTCACGTAAATTAGGGTGAAATACAAAATTAGGATTATAATAATTTTACCTTTAACCAGTCTAAGAGCATAAGCTCCATATCCGCATCTCCTTTTACCGGAGAATTCGAAGCTAAATTCTTGCCTTCTTTATAAAATTGCAATGCCTTATTTATGTCCTTAGTATAATAAATCTCATATGCCATCATTAGTCTCTTCTTACTCATCTGAAACCTTGATGCTTTTATGTATTTCTTTAACTTTTTATTATAGAGACGATCTATTGTAGATTTATCACAATCTGTAACTAATTCTAAAAACAATCTTTCACAGTTTATTTCATTGACAAATAGAAGTGCAATGCGGTCCATATGTTCTGTAAGAGAAAGAAGACATGTTTTTGCAGATTCTATATCTAGGTGATCTAAATGATAGCTGTATTCCATTAATCTCATAGCCGTATTAAGAGGCTGGCTTACATCTGCATTATTATTTAGCACAAATTTACTTAAAGGTAGTTCTTTCATCCTAATCCCTAAGCTCTGTAGTCCATTTACCTCTAATTGAACATAAAACCCTCTCCTTGCATCTTCATCCTTTAGCATAGAGTAAATATTATGTCCATCATTGGGAACTCCTCCAATTTTCATTGGAATACCATTGGTCACTGCTGCTAGTATTCCAGCGAATGCAGTCAATAATAATATAACTTCTAAAACAAATGCCATTTCTTTAATAAGAACTATCGTAGATATACATAATGCGGACACGAGTAAATTTATGATGACTCCACCTAAATTGTAGAGAACAAACGGAAATTCCCCATCCTTTATTTTGGGTGGCATCATAAGGCATTGTCCAGCCGTACCAGGTATATTAAATTTCTTTGTTTTTAGCTTTCCATCTTCTTTTACTATAGTCATAGATCCTATTCGAAAAGAAACAAAAGTATAATCTGTTAACAATCCAAAAATCAAGTGCCCTGCCTCATGAATGATAATATGTATTATATATCCAATAACAAACAATATGATTAGGCCATAAAACTTCAAAAGTCCAATGAATATATTGTCGCTTTTTAACCATGGATTAAAAAAATCGCCTATAAAAAAACCTAATACGCCGCCAAATACTCCACAAATTACAATGCTTTTTAGTGTATCTAACCAGCCTTTATTCTTATACTTTGATTTGCTATGATTGCCTTTACCCATTAAATCCTCCACTTGATAAATTTTTAATAATAATTGCATTATAAGTCTACTTTACCATAATATAAATCCTTTTTGTAGTTATGTATAAACAAATGTTATTCACTCTCTATTAAGATTTTTAAGTGTATGTATAATTACTTCTATTTAGCTAGCATGAGCATCTGAGATTATGCTAAAGATACAATTTGAGATAAATGTTAGAAAATAATAGATACCTATAGTAGCTTTTGAGTTAATGTATCACTTTAACCAGCCTTACCCTCCTTGATATTCAAGAAGGATAAGGCTCATGTAGAACATTAATATAAGTCCTTGCACCATATTATAGTCTGAATTTTTGTTTGATTACAATAATTGTAGATTATTGACTATTGCCAAAGAAATACTAGTATATTAGGTGTTTTTTATTCATTCATATCTTAGCATTTCTCAATACAACACCCTAAATAAGAATAAGATACATTGTATTTTGTTAGTTGTTCTAATATGGTTTCTTTCTGTCCTGATATGATAAAACAAGTGACTGGTCCAGCAGATTTTTTTATATCTACTTCTACTGTCTGTGTATATTTAAAATCCAAATCGTTACTTTTGCAAAGCTCCCCTATCTCATAATCAATGCCCTTTGAACCGACAGGAAGTATTTCGTTGATCCCTAGTATATCTTTAATTAGGCTTATTATTTTGATATTAGGTATTTCCTTAGACTTTAGCACTTCTGACCCTACCTTAGGCTTTCCAACCACAATAAGGTCATCTCCCTTATAGGTCTTTGGCTTCGTCCAGTTTTTAAGATCAATCATGCCTATAGCCGTTATACCTATAGATGTTTGTACAGTAGGCATATTTTCTTCTGTACTCCCTGTAAGGAGCATTTCTTGATCTAATCCACAATCAGTAATTGCCTTCTTTATTCCACCGATAATTTTTTTCCCAGTAGGATTCATCTCTACACAAAAATTATTCACTATGGTTATTGGCTTAGCTCGAAAAGCTAATAATTCACTTAAAGCCACACCTGCTGTAAGGTACCCAACTACTTCTTGTGGTGTTTCTAGCGCATCATGCTTTTTCATACCTATTCCACCACAGGAATCACATGCTAATACCATCATTGTTTCTTCATTTATGTGCATTAATGTTAAGTCTCTAAATTTATTTACCTTCAATATACTCACCTGTTCGCCAATTTAGTTTTAGTTAAATTCTCTTCTTTAGCAAACTGTATAAAACAGCAGCTGCAAGGACGTTAACTGTTGAAGCCAGTAATAAGGGACCTACCAACATGAAAAAAAACTCTTTTACAGTTGGAATCATTCCTAATAACTGCATGATTAATACAGATAAATAAGTTGCACCTACTCCATTTAGGATAATTGCAATAGTACTATTTACAATTAAATTTATGCGATTGTTGAGATAACCATATAACCAGCATATAAAAGCCATGGTGCACATTACGACTAAATGAATAGGGATAGACATGGGAAAACCACTTGTCATAGCTGTGAGCAGGTGACCTATTGCCCCAACTGCTGCACCTGCTACTGGACCTAATAGTAAAGCTGCAAAAAAGGCTGGCAATGCATCTAATGCGATGGAGCCCAAAATTTTAATTTGTGCTCCTATAAATGCTAATGCAATTAATAAAGCTGTGTAAACTAATTTCCTAGTTTTAGTGACTTGAGTGTTTTGAATTAATGAGTTCATAACTTCCTCCTTAAATTAATAAATTATTATATTAAAATAAAAACTTTCATTTACGTGGACATATGAGTTGATTTTTCTACACCTCGAAATCGGCTAGGCCGATTCCTCGGTCGCGCCATTCGCTAAATGAAAGCTAAAGCTTTTATTTACGGATTCTTTTTATCATACGCGTCAAATTAGTAAACTATTTGGTGCGTATGATAAAAAGAATCCTGCGAAAGCTTCACCTTCGCTTGGCTCATTAGTTCGCGAAAAAAAGAAAAGTTTATGACCAATATAAAATTGATCATAAACTTTACCGTCGCTTACGAATTCTATGATACAGGCAGGTCTCCTGGCTATGACTCACGGCAATATATTCCTTCCCGTTACCAGTGGATAATATACATTGCTCCTCATTTACAGTGGTGGGTCCGCTCGAGATTTTCACTCGATTCCCTATTCTCCTATTAAGGCACCTGATTCATACATATGTATTTGTTATAACAGTATTATAAACATTTTAATTTGATTTGTAAAGCTTAACGATATAGCGAAATTTAGAATATAATATCTAATACACTATTACTCTTTACTCTCATATAACGGATATATCGCAGTCAGAAGTAAATCTGATCTGTAGAAAAATCTTTTAATCTAATATAAAAATCAAGTAATTCTCTTAACGCATATACTGGAACTGGCCCTACTAACTCTGTGTCTGAAATATTTACATTATATCTGCTCGCTTCAAACTTTATTGTTTCATATACTCTATGTATAGGCGTCTTTTCATAATTCGTTAAATTCATAGATACTTGAATCATCTTTCTGTCTGGTATTTCTAATGCAATAGCTCGGACATGCTGGTATCCACCAGAAGATCCTCTTATAGCAGTAGCGATTTTATTTCCTATTTCTAAGTCTTCAGTATCTAAGTTGATATTAAATGCTAATAGGGCAAATCTTGATCCTACAACAGTGGCTCCACTCTTAGGATTAAATTCAAATGGACCTTCATCTGGTTTCCAGCTTTCGTCCTTCATTTTGTCAGCTAGTGCTTCATATTGACCTTTCCTAATTTTAACTAAGGACTTTCGATCATCCCTAATGGCTGAATCCTCATAATAATAAACTGGTACGCCTAAGCTGCCCATATACCTACCATATTCTTTAGAAATTTCTACAGCTTCCTCACCAGTCATATTTAATATAGGTATAAAAGGTACTACATCCACTGCTCCCATTCTTGGGTGACTTCCTCTATGCTTCGTCATATCGATAAGTTCAATAGCTTTTTTCGATAATCTTTTTGTAGCATCTAAAACAGCTTCACATTCTCCCTTATAAGTGAATACAGATCTATTGTGGTCCTTATCAGAATTTAAATCTATAATTTCTATATCATTACCTACCATTAACGATTCTTTTATTTGTTCTATCTTAGCTGCATCTCGCCCCTCACTTATATTTACTTCTACAAGTAAAATCTTCATAAGTAACCCCTCCATTTATACGAACCCTTTAAACTTATATATAATTAAGCTTTTCATTACCTTTAACACATATACAAGAAAGCGTCTGTGGCGCATTAGTCGCTCGTCTTTAATCACTAGCATTTGGGTATCCCTTTTGGGTCTAGATCCTTCGCTTGCGCTCAGGATGACTGAGCAGGAGCTAGGTCAAAAGTAGGTGTTTCCTAGTACATTATAAAATCGCAAAGCCATTATACAAATGGCTTTGCGATTTTATATTTCCATCTGATTTAAGATATCTCTCAATACAATCAATTCATCCTTAGAAAGTGTAATCCCCTTCCCCATCTTCACATGATCTGGTGCCCAATCTCTTAAATCGTATTTAGGTGCTCGTTCATTCCAGCTAATCAGATTAAGCTCTTTTACCCAACCTTTATTGCTTTCAGATATTGTCCCTATCGTTTCAACAAGTTTAAATTTAATTTCGGCCATTATATTATTTCCTCCTTTGTATTATTCATTTCTTGAACCTTCTGCTTAATGTATCAATTTCAGTAATATTAATTCCCTTATCTTTTTATCACACAAATAAGGAACAATTGATTACTGTATCCACCATCTATTTAATTCATAATGAGGCATATCTTGCACTTCATCAAAATAATAACCTGGAGTAAACCCCACTTCTTTACCTATTTCTGCACATTTCCTAAAAAACTCTAAATCCCCATAAGGATCATCCGTATTGTCTTCGCAAATATCAAATGCATGCCTTTTAGTGTGTTTACTGTTTTTAGTCCATGTAACCACTAAACCAGGTGTAGTTCTGCCCTGTTCATATAGTATATCTTGTCGAGCTTGCGTTCTATAGGTTTCTGTAATTCGCACATCAAGTCCATTTTCTTCGCATTTTTCTAAAAATTCAAGGGCCAATTCCCTAGTTTTGGGACTCAGCTCATTTAAATCAGAAATTCTTTCAGTAGAAGATTCATCGGAATGTTCATACTCTCCTTGATCAAATACGAATGTATAAAACCCAATCTTTGGTAATACAATAAATATCAATGATAAAAATATTAAAATTATTAAAAATAATACTATTCTTTTTCTCATATTATTAATCCATTCCTTTCACCTCACTCAAAATACAAAATCTTATAAGAATTATTGGCTTTAAGCGATTTTTATATTTTTTATTATTTGAATACTCCGTACAATGCTCCTAGCAATATTATACAACATACAAAAAAATAAGTAAGCTTATGTTTCTTAATTGTTTCTTAATTTTTAATTATTAACTCAACTTTCCCAGCTTAAATTTGCAAACATTGCCTGAATAAATAAGGCT
>ENA-UOOM01003315-UOOM01003315.1-fermentation-metagenome-genome-assembly--contig:-NODE-3315-length-11876-cov-30.375095_pt1 | contig 11876 bp, 10 predicted proteins | sample MGYA00245781_ERZ724031 | MGnify/ENA primary metagenome ERZ724031 (study PRJEB28704, sample SAMN03018317) | fermentation metagenome | biome: anthropogenic terrestrial biome; feature: soil... | reverse complement strand
AACTACGGTTTGCATGGGCACCTGTGCAATAATACACCATAAAATAGCCGTAACCAAGAAACCGACTAGAAGATTCCCGCCTTTCATGCAGTAGATAATCAATCCGATAAATGTAACAATTAGCAAAATCCCGAGAATTGTATTAACCATGCCTGCACCTCCGTGATTTAATCAGACTTTTCATACTTTCCCGTCTTTCCTTTCTGTTTCGATTTATTCTGAATTAATATTAGTCATTAGCAATAAAAATTAATAACTAATACGTGTTTATTATACTACTGATATATTATAATAATCTATCACTATTATAGCTAATTTTTTAGCATAAAATTTGGGTATATTTTTTATGGTTTGAGAACCGAGAAACGGGGCCGTTAAAAAATTTCATTTGAAACTTTTTACAATTCAATTCGCCCACATTCCGGAATTGAGCCTTTCTCGGTTTAATAAACAATTTATATTCTTCTTATTTGTAAAAATGTGACATGCTCTGCACGCTTATTTGGCAATGTGCACAAAATATTTTGTAAAAATATTATGCAATTGATGATTGACAAGGCGGAAAGAATATGTTTAACTTAAATAGGAAAACACTTTCGGAAACAATTTTCTTATTAATAATAGTAATAAATTAAAATATTGAAAGGGGACAAAAACGTATGACGCTAAAAGAAATTGCCGAACTGGCGAATGTTTCTGTCTCAACCGTCTCGAAGGTAATTAACAAAAAGGATGACAGCATAAGTTTTGAAACCAGAGAACGAGTGCTCAACATTGTAAAAAAATTCCACTATTCACCTTATATGGATAGGGCATCTGAAGATTTAAGGCCCTCTTTGATTTTAGGAGTAATGATCGGAAAAACAGCCAATTACAATTTTCTTACCGGTATCATAAAGCAGTCGAGAGCCCGGGGATACAGTACCATTGTTTGTGCATCTTCTTCTGCGCAGGAAGAAATGCAGAATTTTAAAATGCTTATGGCGCATCACGTTGACGGTATCATCTGGAACAAAGAAAAATATTCTAACACAGCTATTCCAAACAGCATTCTTCCGTCTGCTGCCAAAATATTCACCCTGAACGGTGAAAAAAAGCCTTCCTCATCTAATCCTTATTTCTCATATTTAGAAATGGGTTACGCCGCTGCAAACAGTTTAGTCAGCAAAGGGCATCAGCACATTGGCTGCCTTTCTTCAAAAAAAGACTTTGCATCTGGCATTTTTGCGGAAGGGATCCGCAGATGCCTTTTTGACCACCAAATTTCTGAAAGTCCTGATGCAGTATGGCGTCTTGCAGAATCGTGCGGCTCGCTCTGGCTTCAAGCTCATACCGGCATTATTTGCTTCGATTCGGCGGCGGCAGAAAAAATAGCCACCCTGACAGAGTATTTGCACATAAGGGTTCCTGAAGAAATTTCTGTCGTTGGTATCGATACTGCAAATATGAAGATCGCCGGGACTCAGATTTCATCAATTGCAAGGCCTTTTGAAGAATTGGGGGCCTTTGCAGCAGATAAATTGATCGATGCAATCGAATCAAACAAAACAACCTATTATCCCTTTCAAAAAGATTTCAAAGTTTCTAGTTTTGACAGTATCGTTCCGCCCAAGAAGATCAAACGCAGCCATTTTGTCATTGTGGGCACAATTAACGTAGACACATTGATGCTTGTGGATAAACAGCCGGAACCTGGAGAAACAATCAATGTAAGGCAGAGAGTGATTATGCCCGGCGGAAAAGGACTGAATCAGTCCCTTGGCGTAACCAAACTCGGCGCTTCGGCGGCACTCATTTCTTCCTTGGGCACCGATTATGACGGCAGGCAGATGTTTCAGTATCTCAAGTCTAACTCCATATGTACAGACGGTGTTACACTGCACGATAACATTTCTACCGGCCATGCTTACGTGTTTATTCAAAAAAACGCGGAAAGTAATATTTCGGTGTTTGACGGCGCCAACTCGGCACTGACCGCGAAAAATATTGATCAATACGAAAATCTGTTTGAAAAAGCCGACTATTGCCTACTGCAAACCGAATTGGATCAAAATTTAGTGCTTCACGCAGCAGCGCTTGCCCACCGGCACCATGCTGCCGTAATCCTCAAACCCTGCGCCGTGACATCTCTGCTCCCTAAACTGGTTCAAAACACCGATATTCTTGTCCCTAACGTAAAAGAAGCCAATGAACTGCTTCCTAATGTAATTTCTTTGGAGGAAAAGGCAAAGGTATTCCGAAAGCAAGGGGCTAAAACCGTTATTATTACTCTTGGTGAAAAAGGATGTTTTCTTCAGGATGAACAGCACGAAAAATATTTTCCGGCCGCCCGCATTACGCCGGTTGATACAACCGGTGCAGCTGACGCGTTTATTTCGGCGCTCGCCTTCTACCTATCAATGGGAAAAGATATAGACGAAGCTATCCAATATGCGACCTGCGCAGCGGGACTGTCAACAACCAGACATGGTGTACCGCCCGCCTTGGTCAATCGGGAAACGCTGGAGCTGTATTACTTTGAACACCAGAATGACTTTGGGAGAATTGCAGAATGAAAAAACTAGTGCTGGGATCGCTCAATATTGACAGGACTTACAGAGTCACACATCTTGTCAAGCCGATGGAAACGATCGACGCAAAGAAATATGAATCTTATTGCGGCGGAAAGGGATTCAATCAGGCAGTAGCTTTAGCGCGAGCCGGCAGTGAAATTTTCTTTGCCGGAATCATTGGAAACGACGGAGATATGTTTTTAGACGCACTGCATTCGGATGCAATCCGAACCGATTTTATCAGAAGATCCGATACTCCGAACGGACATGCTGTGATCCAAGTGGATCAGGAGGGTCAGAACTGTATTATTATCGTTTCCGGTTCAAATGATAAGGTGACAAAAGTGTATATCGACGAAGTCCTTTCGCATTTTTCAAAAGGCGACTTGATCGTTCTTCAGAATGAAATTTCCTGTGTGGATTATGCTATTGAAGAAGCAAGCCGAAAAGGTCTTAAAATTGCCTTCAACCCATCGCCTCTGAACGAAGCGATTCAAACATGTGATATGACAAAAGTTGACATTCTGCTTGTCAACGAGGTGGAAAGCAAGGAGCTTTTTGGATCGGACGACGCAAAAAGCATTCAGCGCACCGTGAAAAAAAAGTATCCCCGCACATCGGTTGTGCTGACTAAAGGTGCAGCCGGAGCCTGGTATATTGGAGCAAACGGAGAAATGTATTATTCGGCGGCGCTTCCATCTGCCGCGATTGATACGACTGCGGCCGGAGATACTTTTACCGGTTATTTTCTGCATGAGATGTCTAAAAGCAGCGATCCCTCAGAAGCACTTCGAATCGCTTCAATCGCCAGCGGCATTTCCATAACCAGAAAGGGAGCTTCCCCTTCAATCCCTTATGGGAATGAAGTACGAGCATACGGCAAAAAAAATATTTACTAAAATGAATAAAGTCCGTTGAGCTTTTGAATCTCTAGAGTAAGGTGAGGTACCCATGAGTAACGATTATCTATGTCAAGCCGAAAATCTCTGCAAAACATTTGATTCCACTGTAGCGCTTTCGAATGTCAATATTGCGATCAAAAAAGGAGAAATTCATGGACTGATCGGAGAAAATGGATCGGGGAAATCGACATTTTCCTCTATTTTTGCGGGTATTAAAAAGGCCGACAGCGGAACCATGTATCTGGAAGGAAAGGTATACAGCCCGACCGACACCATTGATGCGATGAATCATGGGGTGAGCATGGTTGTTCAAGAACAGAACACAATTGGAAAGATTTCCGTGGCCGCTAATATTTTCTTCGGCAAAGAAGCTCTGTTTACAAGAGCGGGGTTTCTCAACGTCAAAAAAATGAACCAAGAGGCTCAAAAGGCTCTGGAATCCGTCGGTGTTTTTCATATCAAGCCTCAGGAGAATATTGACAAGCTGACTTTTGAAGACAGAAAGCTGGTGGAACTGGCCCGCGCATTTTATACTGCGCCGAAACTGTGGATCGTGGATGAAACCTCAACTGCCTTAACTGTCAATGGGCGAGATATTCTATATAAGCTAATGGAAAAACAACGGAAAAGCGGTGGATCGGTGCTGTTCATCTCCCACGATATCAATGAGATCATGCGGATCTGCGATTCGCTTACCATTCTTAGAGACGGCGTTGTCACCGCAAAACTGGAGAAAAAAGATTTTAATTCCGATACTATCAAAACTCTCATGATCGGCCGTGATATTTCCGGACATTATTACCGGGAAGACAACGACGAGGAATGCTGCGGAGATACCGTGCTGGAAGCTCGAAATGTTTCGACAAAAGTCCTCAAAAATGTATCCCTTTCCCTGCACAAAGGAGAAATTTTAGGTATCGGAGGCCTGAGTGACTGTGGAATGCATGATTTGGGAAAAGTACTTTTTGGGCTGATAAAACCGAGTTCCGGGCAAGTGCTTAAAGACGGAAAAGAAACGGTGAAAAATGCGGCATGGGCAGTTGACAAAGGAATCGCCTATGTGTCAAAAAACCGTGATCGGGAATCTCTGATGCCCATATGCAGTATAAAAGACAACATCTGTCTGCCTTCTCTTAAAAATATCGCTAAACATCATTTAATAGCAAAAAAGAGTGAGAACAATCTCGCCGAAAAATGGTCCGGGAATCTTGAAGTCAAAGCGGGATCAATTAATGAGTACTGCAATGAGCTGAGCGGTGGAAATAAACAAAAGGTTGTCCTTGCGAAATGGCTCGCGAAGGGTTCCGACATTATGATACTGGACTGCCCGACACGCGGAATTGATATCGGTGCCAAAGCTTCGATTTACCATCTAATTGAAGAGCTGAAAAAAAGCGGGAAATCCATTGTGCTGATTTCAGAAGAACTCCCCGAACTGATCGGCATGAGTGACCGCATTGTGACTCTTCAGGACGGGAAGATATCCGGAGAGTTTCACAGAGCCGAGGGCCTGTCGGAAACAAAACTGATTAAAAAAATGATATGAGGAAAGACTGATGGATAAGATGGTTGCTCAATTTATCGGAAAAAATAAATTGAATATGAAGGAAACCGTACGAAATTACTTTTCATTTATCGGGCTTTTGATTGTTACTGTAGTTTTTGAATTTCTCACGGAAGGCAACCTGCTCCAGCCAAGAAATCTGATGAACATCTTCAACAACTTTTTTAGCATCGGTCTTGGAGCAATGGGCGTTGTTTTTCTCATGTCGCTTGGAGAATTGGATCTCTCGGTAGGCGCAATCGCCGGTTTATCCGCGGCGCTTGCCTCATACGCGGGGCAGATTAATCTGGCGCTGATTCTTCCCGTAGCCATTCTGACAGGGCTTGCAATCGGATTGCTGAACGGTGTTATGATTGCCAGGCTCCGGGTCGAATCCTTCATTGGCACACTGGCAATGTCTTTTGTGGTAAGGGGAATTACAACCTGGCTCCTGAACGGTTCGGTCGGTATTCCCGTATCCATGCGCGTATTTGACCAGAATTCCGTTAAGATTTTTGTGTTCGTTGCGCTTTTGGTTGCACTGTTCCTTCTGTTTGAATTTTCTGCTTACGGCAAACAATGCCGATCTGTGGGTGCGTCAGCAGATGCGGCAAGACAGTCCGGTGTCAAAGTTGAGAAGGTGCGCACCATGGCATTTGTGATCTCCGGACTGATGTGCGGTTTGGTCGGCTTTTTCAGTCTGGTCCGCACCTGCACGGCTTCCTCAAAAACGGGAAACGCCTTTGAATTTGATGTACTGCTGGCCGTTCTTTTCGGTGGAATGCCTCTGACAGGCGGTTGGCCTGTCAAATTCAGAGCTGCAATCTTAGGCAGTATTGCCATGTCGGTTATGAAAAACGGAATGTCCCTCATGGGCATTGACGGACTGACCCAACAGATTGTTGAAGGCGTGATTCTGATCGCAATCGTCGTTATTGCATTCGACCGCAAGAGTGCAAATGTAATTAAGTAATCAGCAAGATTATCTTGTTGATGATAGATATTCAATTAGAATAATTAACGGGAGGTAAAAAATGAAAAAGGTACTGTCACTGATACTGGCAATTACCCTGGCCGTCAGCACACTTGCTGGCTGCTCAAACAATGCGGGGACTGCCAGTGGAACATCCTCTGCGCCGACAAGCTCGGCTGTATCCGGACAAAACCCTAAAAAATTCAAAATTGGATTTCCTTGGGCAACTTCATCAACAGACCCAACCTTTGTCTCCATTGTAACCAACGTCAAAGCTGCCGTTGAATCGGCGGGCGGTGAACTGGTCCTTGTTGAAAGCGACCTGACCGCAGACTCCCTTGTAAACAACGTTTCCGACCTTATAAGCCGCGGAGTCGATGGCATTATTTTCATGCCGGCTTCCGACTCGATGCTTCCAACGGTAGATCGTATGTGTTCCGACGCCGGCGTGTATTATTCGACTATGTTCCGTACGATCAGCGATACAACAATTCGCAATCAGATTTACAGCTCCAAATATTTTGCCGGCGGATGCAATGAAGATGATGAGAAATGCGCTTATAACATCACAAAAACTCTGTCCAGCCAAGGCGTCAAGAACCTTTGTGTCATCAATATTGCAAAAGGCGACACTTCCTCGGATCTGCGTGACAGCGGTGTCGCCAAGGCAGTTAAGGAAACCGGAATCAAACTGCTTAACACCACCTATGGCATCACGGTCCAGACCGATATGACAAAAACCATTGAAAGCTATATCGCCGCGTACCCCGAGATGGACGGAATCTTGATTGCGGGAACTTACTGCCCTGCAGCTTTGCCAACCATAGAAAAAGCTTTGTCAGATCATAATCTCGCAGGTAAGATCAAAGTTGGCAGAATCGATTTCGATTTTACAATGGGCCAATATTTTGCTAATAAATCCTTTAACGTCGCTTATGGAGGCCAGCAGCAGATCGACCCATTGCTTTCAACCGTCATTCTTGTAAACTCGGTCATTGGGACTCCGATTGTTAAGGATAAACCATTTATTCTTGTAACGAATTACCTTGAACTCACCTCTAAGTCGGAGGCGGATAATTTTCTCACTTATTTCCTGGGTGACACCCCTGTTTATACGTCTGACGAAATCAAGAAAAATCTGATCAAATTTTATAATTCAAACATCAATGAGGATACCTTCAAAAAAACAGTCGACAGCTTTACGGTAGCCGACGTAGCAGCAAGGCATAAGGATCTTGTGAAAAAATAAAGCTGCACGAAACAGATAAAACGGTTTCACACATGGCTGGGCGCTGAAAAGCGCCTCTGCCTTGCCTGAAAACCGAGAAACAGCTTTAGTTTGTTTTATCTGCATGGGAAGTCCATTTGCATTGAATATTTACGAGGATATGAATTGAGATGAAAACAACTCTGTTAAAAGCTTTTAAAGCTTTACTTCTGCCCATAATTGTATACTGCGTGTTCCTAGCCATCGCTTTTGAGAGATTCAGCAATCTCAATGGCATTTATACGATTTTTCTGCAGTCAATCATTCCAACTATAACCGCGTACGCGGTTGCCTTCGGCTATATGTGCGGTATCTTTGACTTTACAATCGGTTCGCGTATTATCATAAGCGGTTTAATTGGAGGCATCATGTCCTCATGGTTTGGACTGCCGGGACTGATTATTGGCTGCTTAGCTTCCAGTTTAATTCTCTCCGCGGTAACAGGTCTTTTAAACTGGCTCTGCAGAATTCCTTCCCTTATCTTGACGATGGCTCTTACAATGATTTATGAAATCGTCGGAAAAAACATTGCAGGCAAGTTCAGCTTTATCAGCATTGACTATAAGTATGCCGTGCTGGGCGCTTCTCCCTACATCGTTTATGTGCTTATTTTTGCAACACTTATATTTTATTTTCTGTTCAGCTATACAAAATTCAGTTACCATATGCGAGCCGTGGGAAGCGATGAGGCGGTTGCGAAAAACACGGGAATCAAAACACAGTTCGTCAAATTCATGTCGTTTGTGATAGGCGGGATTTTCATAGCAATTGCGGCCATTCTAACCATAAGCCAGTCTGGTTCCATGGGGGCCCAAACGGGTCTTGGCAGCGCAACCCTGATTTTCAAACCTCTTATGGGCATTATGATTGCGATTGTTCTACAGCCACTCTGTGATATGACGTTTGGAATCCTGATTAGCCAGTTCACTCTCAACACGATCTTCATCGGGCTGATTGCAGCCGGTCTGCCAGATACGTTCCAGAATATCACTCTCGGCTTCTTCTTGCTTGTGGTTATGATTATTTCCAATAACATCGGCGGCTCGAAATCCTTACTGACGAAGATTCATGCTCCATTTTTAACCCGTGCAGAAACAGCAGCCGTAGGGTCGCAAACGAAAGGAGATTAAATGATGACATTTCCCAAACTTACTAAAGAAGAAATGGTAACACGCCTTGCTCCTCCCTCAGGCAAAGTCCGAATGGTTCTCGACACCGACACCTATAACGAAGTGGATGACCAGTTTGCTTTGTCATACGCATTAATGTCACCCGAAAAACTTGATGTGGAAGCGGTTTATGCGGCGCCGTTCTCCGGCACATTCTTTGCTAAACTTCTGAATAAAGATGATGTTACTGTTCCTATGACCCTTGATTTGGCCGAAGGTTTGGAACAAAGTTACCAAGAAATTATTAAAATTTTTGGAATGCTTGATAAATCTCCGGAGGGTAAAGTATTCCGCGGCTCCTCGAAATATATGGAAAACTCAAATCAGCCTGTTGAAAGCGACGCAGCGCGCGATCTAGTTCAAAGGGCTATGGCAAGTGACGATATTCTTTATGTTGTTGCAATTGGCGAAATTACTAACATTGCATCCGCAATCCTTATGAAACCTGAAATCACTAAGAAAATCGTTATCGTCTGGCTGGGCGGTCACCCTCTTTATTGGCCTCACACTGTCGAATTTAATATTGGGCAGGACCCGATCGCTTCCCAAATTATTTTTGACAGCGGCGTTCCGCTTGTCCTTATTCCCTGTATGACAGTGGCATCCAATCTTACAACCACTGCGGCGGAACTAAGAGAAAATCTAATGGGAAAAAGCAGAATAGGTTCTTATTTGTCCGATATTGTCATCAGCCAGCTCAGTCCTCAGAATGCTGATAACATGCTGAAACTTTTCCGGCTCACTTATCTGAAGGGTACGGATGATTACCAGCAGAATGCAGAAGAAAATATCCCGTTTGGCGCAATGGCTCCATCCAGAATTATCTGGGACATTTCCACAATTGGGTATATGATTAATCCCCTTTGGTGCCCCTCAACACTTGTTACGTCTCCCATTCTGACGGACGACCTCAAATGGAAACTGAATCCAAATCGGCACCTTATGCGAATCTGCAATTTTGTGTACCGCGATGGAGTATTTGGGGATATGTTCGCAAAACTCAGCAAAGCTCCAAAATGAAAAGATCAAAAGAATAATGATATATTTTCTCACGTTTCCTCAAAGCTGTAAGCACATTACACTTCAGCTTTGAGGATTTTCCTTTTGCAATATCATTTTGTTTTACTCAATGTGAATGGAGAAGTCAAGAAGCATGCAGAATGTGAACACGCAAAATCAGCTGGTTAAGCGGCCAGGCCTCTGGCGGCCTGACGGTACATAGCGGGAGCAAGACCGCCCGGATTGGCGGTATAGATCCGCTCCCGGTTGTAGTAGGTCATGATGTAACGGAACACGACGCTTTTGGCCTTGGCCATTGGCATCTTCCCGGTCTGAAGCTGGTAGAGCTTCTCCTTCTTGAGCGTGGCAAAAAAGCTCTCCATCCGGGCGTTGTCACAGCAGCGCCCCGTGCCGCCCATGCTTTGCACAGCCTCATATCGAGCGAGACTTTTCCGAAAATCCGCGCTGGTGAACTGGCTGCCCCGGTCACTGTGCAGAATCATGCCGCGTGCGTTGCACACCTGGCAGGCGCATTCAATCGCATGGATGCAAAGTTCCTTTTTCATATTGTCATCTTAGGTGTTTGACCTCTGCACTTCTATGATATCCCTCCAAAGCTGAGTAAGCTACAAAGGTATTAAAAATATCCATCGCGTAGATTTCAAGCGGAGAAGTGTCGAACTGGACCGTGTCCGGCAGGACCGCGCGGAAATGGGTCCCGAAAATAGACTGCTCGTCCGCCATAACCTTATCGAAGGCAATTTTGTTTTCCGCCCGGAGGAACCGGTTGATCGTTTCCACGTCCTTCAGGAAATCCATCTTGTTCTGGACAAGCTGGATCCCGTTCGGATAAGTGTAACCGACGATCTGCCGGGTAAAGGCGTTCGGATACGGAACCGAAATCATGTTGTTCACAAGCCGGTCGTCCGCAGACCGTTTAAAAATCTTCTGCCGGTTCTCGTAAATGTCAAGAAGCTGGTGCATTTCGGCCCGGTCCTTCGCATGTATCATCAGCGCGTTGTTCAGTTCGGACGGCAGCGTTCCTTTATTGAGCGTCGTACCGGCAAAGCCTTTCTGCTGCATCTGCACCGGTAGGCAGGAAGTCGTAATTTTCCGGCGCCCATGAAGTAAATTATTCATGAATTATTCCCTCCCTATCAAAACAGGGCTGAGCGCGGCAGTGTACGCAGCGCAGGGCCGTTTCCGGTTTCAAAAACATTCGTGACAAGGGAAGCCGTCGCATCGGCGGCATCGTCCTTCTGCTTTCCCTGATATTTTGCACTCTGATTGAACTTCGTAAGGTGTTCAATGTACTTGTTATACATTTTCCCTCCGTCCGGCAGATCTTTTCGGGCAGACCGTTTCAGAAAATGAAGCCGGATCCCGTAAGGCTGAAGTTCACTGTTGATTTTGCCTTTGATTTCGTCCTGGCAGGCAAGGATACGGTCAAGTTTGCTCTTTGTGTTCGGCGCCTTTTTACAGGTAATATTGCACCGGTATCCACGCTTCCGAAGGTCTTTGTCCACCTGGGCGCAATATTCGTCGCCGCCGTTGTTTGCCTCCATAAAGCCGCGCGTACAGCCATACTTCACAATCTTTTCTTCCACCAAGGGACATGTGACCTCTTTCGGCGCGTTGATGTGAACCACATCGACTGCATACCCGTCATGCCCGTAAAGCGGCCCGACCGGCATGGAAAAGAAGTCGCCGCCGCCCCACGCAATATCCGCCGCGAATCCCACAATATCCGGGTCTCCCGGCGGAAGTTCATCAAGGCCAAAGTAGAGAAGAGAGTTTTCCTCGAAAAGAAGTCCTTCCCGTTCAAGTCCATTTTGCATAATAAGGGCTTCAAAATCGTAAGGGTCCATCAGGGCCTTGTCCTGCTGGAACATTTCGTCAGTGTAGGCCAGCGAACCGTAATATCCGGAAAAATTGCTTTTCCCGGTTTCCTCGTCGCCGCCCGGGATCCGGATCTCCGTCAACCGCTCCGGGTATTTGTCCTTGAAAAAGTCGATGATCTGGCTCATGGGGTCGTTGTTTGCAAAAATTGTCCCGATGAAAAGGAAGTTGCAGCCGCCCTGCATACGTTTAAGGATATCGGCCTTCAGGCGGCTTGCCTTTTTCTCCATCCGGTCCGGGGAACTGCTTTCCTCGGTATCCTTTACCACGTCGTCGATATACAGCGTTCCCCGTGCACGGGTGCAGCCGGTAATGGAGCTGTCGAACCCGACGCAATAGAGCGTAGATTCCGAATGGAGAGACTTCTTCCCGTCGTCCCGGTAGTCAAGCGTTAAGGTATCGGCATTGGAATAGACCAGACGGAGGTTTGGGAAAATCTCCTGATACTCCGGGCTTTCGATGATTGTGTTGACGCCGGTAAAGAATTTGTCCTTTGCGATGGAAGCCGCATAGTTCACCATCATGTTCGGCAAATCTGGGTTCTTCCCGATCTGCCACGCCATATAACGCTT
>ENA-UOOM01003311-UOOM01003311.1-fermentation-metagenome-genome-assembly--contig:-NODE-3311-length-11885-cov-34.931192_pt1 | contig 11885 bp, 10 predicted proteins | sample MGYA00245781_ERZ724031 | MGnify/ENA primary metagenome ERZ724031 (study PRJEB28704, sample SAMN03018317) | fermentation metagenome | biome: anthropogenic terrestrial biome; feature: soil... | reverse complement strand
ACTAACTTATCTGTGAATAGAAACTGTCTAAGGAAGGGGAGAAGTTTAAACATCACCGAAATACTCCCTCGATACACCCGGCTCAATGTGCTGATTTCTGAAATTTCGGACAGGCAATTAATTGAGTTTGCTCAACAGCAATTTGTTGCCGATTTCTATACTCAATTCAATAATATTCAATCGTTTGAAACGATGCTGATTGACTTGGCGATGCAAAGCGAATTGGAACGTTGCAAAACTTTAACGGAAAGCCTTTCTTTTGAAATTCAGAATAATATCCGGTTGATTTCGTCTAACAAAAGTGTACTTGAAAATCTTGCTATTGAAAAGGCTTGCGAAAAATTCGCCAAACAATACGACACACAAATAGCCAACCAAATTCACATCACGCAAGAAATTTGGAAAGAGTATAAAAAAGCAGATAATTCATTGGACACTATCGGTTTTCGCCAACACACCAAACAAGAAGAAAAACGTCTTTGCGAAAAGCACGAAACTTTGACTGAGAGATACAATTCCGAAAAAGCAACATTGAATGACTTGTATGAAAAACAAAAAGTTGCACGAAAAACGGCAGAAAAATATCAAGAAAATTATTTCCCGAAAATTCTATCATTGAGCCACAGACTCAACGAAATAATTCAAAAATACGTTCCAAAAACAACTCAAAGTATGCCCCAAGGTGCGTTTTTTGATATGGCAATATCATCAAACATTCATCGTATTTGCAACAATACCATTTTTGAAAATATTTCTGAAACAGACTTTTACACAGCAATTAACCTACTTGCATCCGACAAAATTTTACAATTGAAACAAGGCGAAAAAACACGAGCCTGCTTTCTCATTTACAAAATGTACGAAAGTATCAAATCCGACAAAAATGCAGAATGGCGGAAATCAATGCTTCAACAATTGGATATTGATGAAAATTACTATAAGTCAAAATATAAAGAACCTATTTCCGAAGTGCCGAGCCGGAAATCGGAACAATTTGCACGTGAAATAAAAGAGCTTTTCAGTTAAAACGGTTTCTCTAACCGAACCACCACTTTTATCACTCAAAATAATTTTATATCCGATTGATATTCAGTCGGATATTTTTATTTCTATTACATCCTTACCACTTTCTTCCGCCCTTACCTTTGCATCGTTCGAACATCAACTGCCGAAGTACAAGGCTATTGTAAAACTTGAACAATGAAAGGAAAAAAATAATGGACTTACAAAATTTAAAGCAAAAACCATTGTGGCAGATGACGGGCGAAGAATTTCTGTATCTGCAAGAAAACGGCATCGGGAAAACTACCCAACAAACCACATCCACCATCGCACACGACGGAACCGAAAAAAAGCACGTGTACGGCATTGCCGGAATCGCTAAGCTTTTCGGGTGCAGTATGCCCACGGCGCACCGCATCAAGAAAAGCGGAAAAATTGACCGCGCCATCACGCAAATCGGACGAAAAATTATCGTGGATGCAGAGCTCGCGCTCGAATTAGCCGGACGAAAAACAGGCGGGAGGAAGTAGCGATGGAAATACGAAACAACAAAATCGACCTGGACGCACTTTGGCAAAAATCGCTCGTGCGCGTTACCGACGAGTTCACGCTTCCGCCCATCATCCTGCAAGTAGACGATGCCATTATCGGCACGCTGGGCAACTTCAGCGCGTCCACCGGAAAAGCCAAAGCCAAGAAAACGTTCAACGTGTCGGCAATCGTGGCATCGGCGTTAATCAATGGGCAAGTACTCGAATATCGGGCATCATTGCCCGAAGGGAAACGGAAAATCCTTTATTTCGATACCGAACAAAGTCCGTTTCATTGCAAAAAAGTGTTACAACGCATTCTGAAACTTGCCGGACTTCCACTCGACCGACAACCCCAAAATCTGATATTCAGTCATTTGAGAGAAATAGCCAATCCCGCCGTCCGATGCGAGATAATCCGAAAAGCTATTTACGGCATCGACGGTGTAGGCTTGGTAATTATTGACGGCATTCGTGATTTGATGCTCGACATTAACAACGCCACGCAAGCCACCACACTCATCGGCGATTTAATGCAGTGGACGAGCGAAAGGGAAATTCACATACAAACCGTGTTGCACCTGAACAAGGGCGATGATAACAGTCGCGGACACATCGGTACGGAACTCAATAACAAAGCCGAAACCGTTTTGCAGGTAACCAAAGACCCCACGGACGAAGACCGGAGCATTGTTTCGGCATCGTTTATCCGTTCAAAACCCTTTGAAAAATTTGCTTTCCGTATTTCCGATGAGCCGGACAATATCAATATTCCGCAATTGGATACTGACTATCATCCTGAAATCACATCCCGAAGAAACAGTTTTGATTATACCGAACTTTCGGAAAATGAACATCGCCAAGCCTTAGAACTCGCTTTTGAAAACAATGAAAACGGTTTTGGATATGGCGATATGATAGAAGTTTTGCGAAACAATTACGCCAAAATCGTGGGTGTTACGTATGGCATCGGCAAGGCAAAAAAGCTACTTACATTTCTAAAAAACAAACGAATGATTGTCCAAAATAACAACAAGCAGTATGTTTTTAATTCCAAATTCTATTACTGAAAAATCGGTTCGGTACAAGTTGGGTGTCTATGGTGGCGACCCATACCGAACCGATGGCAAATTCAGTTCGGTACGGTTCAGGTACTATATTCCTGTACCATACTGAACCAATTTAAAGACTTTTCGCTGACGAAAAGAAAAAAATCAATCTACAAAAATCGTATGAAAATGAATTCAGAACAAGCCAAACAAATCAAAATTGAAGAATATCTCGGGCGTATCGGGATAATTCCAACGAAACAAAACGGAAGTAATCTGTGGTATAAATCGCCATTCAGAAACGAAAACGAACCATCATTCAAAGTAAATCGCAACATCAACCAATGGCACGATTTCGGTAGTGGCGATAAAGGCAACATCATTGATTTGGCAATGAAACTACACCAAACCGACAGCGTTTCAGAAGCCTTGCGAACCATCGAACAAGCCGTTCCTAATCCACAAAACCATTCTTTTTCTTTTCGGCAGCAAGAGGTTTTAAACGAAATGTCGAATATCAAAATAAAACCGCTTACTCATCCGGCACTTATCCAACTGCTCAATCAGCGAAAAATCTCTTTCGAATTGGCACGGGAATACTGCAAAGAAGTACATTATACGCTAAAAGGCAAATCCTATTTCGCCATAGCTTTTCCCAACGATAAGGGCGGATATGAAACGCTTAATCCCTATTTTAAGGGCTGCTTTCCACCCAAAGAAATTACCACGTTCGATAAGAAAACGCCTGCGGTACATCTTTTCGAGGGATTTATGGATTATCTCTCTCTGCTGACGATGCAAGCCAAGCAAGCCGACATTTCAGCTATTGTTTTAAATTCGGTTGCGAATCTCGAAAAAGCCATTCCGTTTCTCTCAAAGCATACCCAAATCAAAGCGTTTTTGGATAACGATGAGGGAGGAAAACGAGCATTTGAAAAATTGCAAAAGTTGAATTTACCCGTCGTGGATATTTCCAAACGATATGCCGAATTTAAAGATATGAACGATTATTTGTGTGGGAAAAAACTGCCACAATTTCAAAAGAAGCAAACAATCGCAATAGAAAAATCAATGCCAAAAATCGGCAAGCGTTTCAAACGCTAACCACACGTAACGGACACAGGGCATTTCCATACTTGAAAATGCCGTAGCTTATTAGGGAATTTTCTTAACAGTCCGCTGAAGCTACCTTAAAAATTCCCCAATAAGCCAAAGGGGAAGCCCCTTTGGAAACCCCAAGTTCGCACAAACTCACTTAATTTACAAACACAATTTTTATGGGCTACGCCGTGTTACATTTAGAAAAAGCAAGCGGAACAGACACCGCTATGTCGGCACACATCGAACGAACCATCGACCCCAAAAATGCCGACCGAGAACGCACACATTTAAATCGGGAACTGATACAATTTCCTGATGGTGTGCATAACCGAACCCAAGCCATTCAGCATCGGTTAAACAATGCCGGCTTGCAACGCAAAATAGGAAAAAATCAAGTCCGAACCATCCGCATTCTGCTTACCGGAAGCAATGAAGATATGAAACAGATTGAAACCACAGGCAAATTGAATGAATGGTGTAACGACAATTTGGACTGGTTGCAACAAACGTACGGAAAAGAAAACATTGTTTCCGCTGTGCTACATTTGGATGAAACTACACCCCATATCCACGCCACTTTAGTACCGATAGTTAACACCGAACGCAAGAAAAAGAAATCAGAAATGCAGGTACAGAAGAATTATCGCAAGAAAAACCCAAACGCTTCACGGCTTTCAGCCGATGACATTATGAACCGAACCAAACTCAAAGAATATCAGGATACTTATGCCGAAGCAATGGCAAAATATGGTTTGCAACGTGGTATTGACGGATCGGAAGCGCGACACATCGGTACGTCGCAATATTACAGAGAGCTTTTCGCAAAAAATGAAGAACTGAAAGAAAATATCGATGAATTATTAAATAAACAAACCGATGCCGAAAAGAAGCTCTCGCAAGTAAAGTCCGAAGTGAGCAAAGAGAAATTCAAAAACGCCAAAGCCTAAATAGGTGCAAACTTGATGGACGGCGTAAATTCGCTTTTCAGCGGTTCAAAAACAAAACAGCAACAGGCGGAAATCGAGAAACTGCAATCGGAAAACGCTACGCTGAAAGATGAAAACCACTCATTGAAAACCGAAATGCAAACCTTGCAAAAAGAATATCAAACCACCACCGATAAGCTTCGCACCGAGCTTAGAAAAATTTACGATTTATTTCCTAATCTTCGCGAATTGCTTTCTATAGAAAGAATGTGCCGTTTGGTCGGTTTTTCAGATGATTTGACCAAACGGATTTTATCGGGCGGAAAAGTCGGCTTCAAAGGCAGTCTGTATTCGCCTGAATATAAACGGAAATTCTCAACCGAGCATTCCGTGGCTCAAATAGAATCCGAACCAACACAACCCGGTAAACTCCGCCTTGCCATTGACGGCGTGGATGTTATCGAATGGTTTCGGATGAAATATCGGGAGTTTCAGCGGAGTGTCGGGATTGATTGGGCGGAGAGAAATGTGGTGAGGGGTAGGAAAATGTGAGGTATCGTTTATTTTTATAGATTATTTCCTATAATATTTTATATCTTTGTGTTACAGTAACTTTTTTGCAATTCACAATAGGTAAAAACCGAATAAGGGTATGTTGTTTAAGATTGCTGAGATGTTATATGCATATAGCCAAGTTACTGATTGCGAAAAGGAGTTAAAGAAATAACGAAAAATAGATAACAGACAAATAATATTGATATTTAATAAAACATGAAAATCAGACAAGACTTTGTAACAAACAGTAGTTCTGTCAGTTACATTATAACAATGTATAGACCAATAGTTGAAGGTTTTATAAAAAATTACAGTTCAAAATTGAGTAATTGTAAGAGTCGGGCAGTTCAATTATTGTATGATGATTTACTTGCCAATGGGACAAGGAATATGTTAGAAGGCGTTGAAATATATACGAAAAAATTTAAATTTAGAACTGATGGAGATGCTATGTGGGAAGATTCGTATGATAAACCAATAGATGAAATAGATTTTGATTCAATGCCCGATAATGATGTTTGGGCTTTGGTTTATGGTGAATACTTTGAGAAAAAAAGAATCAATGAAATAGATGGATTCGGAATAACACAAGTTTTTGTCAGTTAAATAAATTTGCATTATGAAGATTAGACAAGATTTTGTAACAAATAGTAGTTCTGTTAGCTATATAATAACCTTTTGTCCTTCATTATATGAAATCATGGATAATTTCTATTGGAATGGTCGTGAGGATAAAAAGGAAATTAAGTATTCAAGAATAGAAAATCTAATAAAAAAGGATTTATTAGAGTCGGGCACAAGAGTATATTGGGAAGGCTCTGAATTATATGTAAAAAAGTATGAATTTGATACTGAAGAAACAGCAACTGATCATATGTACGAAGAGCAAAATGAAGAAGTTGATTTTAGAGCTATTTCAGATGATGACTTATGGAATTATATACGAGGTCAGTTCTTTGCTATGGGTGATTTAGGAAGAATTAATGGATTTGGTGTAACGCAAGTCGAAACATATTAAGTATGAAGATTAGACGACATAGTGCCTCATACAACTTTATTGGCGATACTGAAACGGGTGTAACCTTCAGATGGGGAAAGAATCTAAATGAGAATCCATTGTTTGCACCTCATCCAGAATTGGCAGATATTTCCATTTCTAATCATTGTAGTAAATCTTGTTCATTTTGTTATAGAAATAGTACAAAAAATAACTCTTTTATGTCATTAGAAGAGTATATCTATATCTTAAATTCACTGCAACACCCAAAATGGGGAAATGTTTTTCAAATTGCAATTGGCGGTGGGGAACCTCTTGAACACACTGATTTCATTGAAATAATAAATACTACGCATGACCGAAACATAGTTCCAAATTTCACGACCAACGGAGATTTGATAACTACCTCAATAGCAAAAGCTATTTCCTCAAAAGTAGGAGCTGTTGCAATATCATGTCAAAACATAAAAGAACTCGATGCATCAAAAGTTGAAATATTATTTAAACATGGAATAAAAACAAACATCCATTTTTTATTGAACTCCGATACATTACAACAAGCTATTGAAATCCTAAAAGGACAATATAATCAATCACTAACTAAAATCAATGCAATAATCTTTCTGACCTATAAACCATGTGGGCGAGCGGACGAATCAAAATTATTATACTTGAATGACGATTTTTTAAACTTTGTCAATTTAATAGACAATTCACAATGTTCTTCAAAGATAGGTTTTGACGCCTGCTTTGTCCCTAATTTAATGAGATACACAAAAGTAAATACGAATTATATTGATCCTTGCGAATGCGCTTTCTTTTCAGTTTATATCGATGAAAAGATGAATGTGAAACCATGTTCTTTTACAAATAATGAAACCGAGTCATTTAATTTGAAAGACTATAAATTTGAGGAGATATGGGATATGAAATTTAAAGACATACGAGAGTCAAGAGTAAATAATTGCAGAAGTAAGTGCAAATTAAAAGTTGAATGTAGAGGTGGCTGCCCTTATTTTGATAAATTAAATATCTGTTATTCATAGCTGTTATGAAAAGTATAAATTGGAAACAATTAGAAAAAAACAGTGATTACAAAGAAATAGGGTTTGAACAGTTTTGTTTTCAAATCGCATATAAAAAATATGCTCATCTGGGGCATTTTGATTCTTGGTACAATACGCCTGGATCTGAGTTTTATTTAACACTCGAAAAAGACTGCGATGAATTAAATTTGAAAGGGGGCGATGTTATCGGTTGGCAAGCTAAGTTCTGGTTAAACAACAAGGATGAAGATAATTCTCCCTTAGATGCAAAGCATAGAAACGAATTAATCCAGGGATTTAATACAACATTGCAATACAAACCGAATCTAAAAAAATGGATTATTTGCACTCCTGGTAAATTCTCAAATACCGCTCCTGCCAATTGTGTCGATAATTTGGAAGCAGAAATTAAGAGCATAAAAGAAGTTGTACTGATCGATTACTGGCATAAAGATATTTTTCTTGCTTTCGCATTAGAAGATTACAGCTTTTATAGTCTTCTTTTTAACCATTACTTTTCTACAAAATTTATAGGGTTTGAATATATCAAGGGATTTTCAGAGAAACGTCTTGAGCGATTAAAAGATAAATTTGATATTGATTTATATGTCGAAAATGAAATAGATAAACATTTATCTTACATAACAGATGAAGAAAAAGTAAGAAAAAAAATAAAACTCATACTTGGTAATGCAGAACGGCTAATAAAACGTCAACACCCATTTGAAAGAACTGAATTCATAGAATTTAAATATCTGAATATAGATTATGTAAAAAACGTCGAACTTCTGATTAATTCTCATTGCAAGTTGGTTGAAGATGTTAATACAGCATTAAATAATTGTTCTAATCTTGCTTTTATTCTTGGATTATTACAAAAACACAGACAAGACACTAATGAACTAATTACAGAATTAAATAAACAGATTAAAAGCAATATTTATATTGCAGAACCATCAGATAAAAATCAAGACTATCATTATGAAGCTAGTTTTCATGTGTCTTGTCTCAGATTTATTAATGAATTATCGGATTTTCTTTTTGGCAACGAAGAAAATGAAAAAAATAATATTAAATACTTTCTGAAAGTATACTCTCAACAATATGTTCATGTTTTCGGTTCTGCCGGATATGGAAAAACAAATTTAGCATGTGCCATTTGTAAAAAATATTTAGATAATAAAATACCAGCCCTGCTTGTTTTAGGGGCTAATATAAAAGACCATTCTTCGCCTCAAGACCAAATAATAGCAAATCTTGACTTGAAAAACGAATATACATTTAAGGAGTTATTATTTGCCTTGAATGAATTAGGAAGAGCAAAACAGCAAAAAGTCCCTATAATTATTGATGGACTAAATGAGTCCGTACCTACAGCTAAAATATGGAAAGATACACTTCCTGATATTATTTATGATATAAAATCTTTTGGTAATCTACTCCTTGTCACAACGTTAAGAGAAGGATATGTTCAACAAGTCTTTGGGAAAACATCCTTTACAGAAGTAGAAAATCATTATAAAATAGAAGGCTTTAATAATTATAACATAAAAGAAGCTGTAAATAAGTATTTTGCTAAATATAATATTTCAACAAAGGGACAATATAACGAAACTTTGTTCAAAAATCCGTTATTATTGAAGATGTTTTGCGAGGCAAATAAAAACTCCTCTAATGCTATAATTACACAAAATAGCATCTACAAGTCTATTGATAATTATATTTTCAATCTTATATCGAAAATAGCCGACGGTGATCCTGTGAAGAAAAGTAATATTATACAAAGCCTTGAGTCCATTTCTAAAGAACTTTGGGATAATAATATGCGAACCGTACTTTATCCTGAAAAGTATGTTTCACTAATCAAAGGAAATAGCGATCCGTTTATCGGAAGTATTGCACATTCAATGATGGATGAAGGAATGTTTTTTATAAGAAATATTACTGATGACAATGAAGAAATACAATTTACGTACGATATGGTTGCCGGTTTTTGTATCGCAAAAAACTATCTCTTAAAAGACAAAGATGAAAATAGTATTAAAGACTTTATGCAATCTGATGAATTAAAAAAACTTATTCCTTCTGACAACTCTCACCCATTGGCAGAGGATATTCTTAAAGCCCTTCTGCATTTAATCCCTACTCGTTGTGTATATAAGCCTTTATATGAAATAATACCAAATATGCCCGCGATAGCTTATATTGCTAATATTGATGTTTTGTCGCAAGGTGTCAGTGATAGAATGAAATTGGTAGATTTTTTCACTTCTCTATCTTTCGATGATTCTAATGTGAGTATGCTTTGTGAGAAGATCTATATTGAAGTTGTTGAACAGTACGATTTCAACAACACTCTTGTCTTATACTTTTGCTATTTTAATTGGTCTAATTACCAGCGCGATTTTTATTGGAATGAAAAAGTTCGATCTAATGTTTGGAAAATTCTAGAATTGCTCAAACACATAACAAAGGAATCATATCTCAAAAACCTAACAGATAACGAACGTTATAACCACCTTGTTTTTTGTACACTACTTTTTTCTTCAACTGACAACGAAATAAGAAATTTAGCCACTAAATCAGCAGTAATTATTTCTCAATCCAACCCATATCAAATTTTAGATTTGCTGAAAAAATCTATTAGTCTTACAGATATTTATATTTTGGAACGAATAGTAGCTGTGTTATGTGGCGTTGTACTAATAGTTAAAGATAGAAATTTTACAAATGAATGTTGTGAGTATTTAGAAAATGAGTTCTTACCTAATACAACAACTAACCATATCGTCATATTGGATTATATTGAAACGATATTTGAATTTGGGAAATATTATTTTGAATATCCTTATTCTTCTAAAATATTATCTAGAAACAAGAATGAAATATGGGACAGAGATGTTGAATACGAAAAAAATGTTCTTGCAGAAAGACAATACCTTGATATGGGAGTTGATATTTTCGATTATGACTTTGTCAAGTATCAAATAAATGGTGTAACTCGTGATGAGAACAATAATTTTAATAATTTTGATGTTTTTTCTAAATTACACTATCGGATAGATTTACATGGCTATACAAAGGAACGATATAAAGAGATTGAACAGAAATTAGCAGAAGAACAGAAATATAGGCGAGATGATAATATGGATTCGCGAGAAGATTATTTATTCAAATATCTTTGGACTTCATATTATGAATTTGTTGGCTATCTTACACTAAATAATTTTATTGAAAAGGAAAATCAGGAATTTTTTCGTTTTGACGACATAATGATAGATCCTACTTTTCCTCAATTACCACCAAAGATTCAATTAGTTAATGATTGCTTTCTACCGTCATATAATGAGAATGTTCAAGATTGGATTAACAGTAACAAAAATGATTATTTTGAGCATATTTACTGTACAACTTTAGCAGACGAAAGTGATGAAGAATGGGTTTTAATAAATGCATATTCTACCCAAAAAGACGATAACAAGCATTATAATCAAATTATTATCTCAATACACACATTGGCATTTTCTTCTCTTAAAACATTGAATAAGATCGAGAGCGAAGACTTTTGGCTACATCCGAATGCCGGCGAATTTCATAATATTTATTCAGGAGAATTACCGTGGAGAAATAACACCAACGAAGGAGATGATTGCCAAGAAGATGATGAAAACAGAATTATCACGCTCTCCAAAGAATACTCTTTTCAATCATGGAGTCAAATGAGAACAAATTTGTGTAAAAATTTTCCATTTTTGGACAGAAAAATTGCTCTGTTTCATAATCTTTCGTTTAATCCGACAGATTTATCATATTATTTTGAAAAAGAGAAGGTAACACGATTTATATGGACAAATGGAAACCGATTTTATTTTATTAAAAAATCATATTTACAAAGATATCTCTTAGATAATCATTTGAAAATTATACACCACAAGTATATTACAAAGTATGGAGAGTTAGGAGCACCTGACAAAGAAAGGACTTTGAGCCCATCATATAGAGATATAAAGTCAGATACTGTATTTGACATTTAACATATTATGCCGAAAAAGGTATGAATACATTTTTTATTGGCTTACGATTATCTAAGCGAATATCTGACATTTTGAGTCCATTTTTTTTATGAAAGCAGAATTATGCTGAAAGATATGATAATGCTAAAGAAAGAACTGAACAACCCGGAATCACAATTTTGCATCGAAAAAGCAACTACTGAAGACTATCCGGAACTCATGAAAGTTTGGGAAAGTGCGGTTAAAGCTACGCATCACTTCCTGAAGCCCGAAGATTTCGCATATTACAAAAAAATGGGTCCAACAAAGTATTTGCCCGCAATCGATTTACATGTCCTACGGATAGAGAGCACGATAATCGGTTTTATCGGCGTATCGGGCAATCACCTCGAATTACTTTTTATTGATGCGGATTCAAGAGGAAAAGGGTACGGAAAATTCCTTTTAAATTACGCTATTAGGAGTTTGAGTATTATTACATTAGATGTGAACGAGCAAAATACGCAAGCCCTGGGGTTTTATGAAAAAGCGGGATTTAGTATTGCCGGACGTTCGGAAAAAGATGCGGAAGGGAAAGATTATCCTATATTGCATTTGAGACTACAATGAGATTGTAAGCTACCCCTTTTTAGGACAGTCTTTGATTAGACTGCTAAATTAGTTATT
>ENA-UOOM01003309-UOOM01003309.1-fermentation-metagenome-genome-assembly--contig:-NODE-3309-length-11888-cov-3.833094_pt1 | contig 11888 bp, 14 predicted proteins | sample MGYA00245781_ERZ724031 | MGnify/ENA primary metagenome ERZ724031 (study PRJEB28704, sample SAMN03018317) | fermentation metagenome | biome: anthropogenic terrestrial biome; feature: soil; material... | reverse complement strand
TCATGCTTGCCTGCTGCGTCTACGAAAAACAAGAAGAGGACAGCAGACCATGAAGGCGGCGTTTTATACCCTGGGCTGCAAAACCAACATTTACGATACCCAAGCCATGGAAGAGATTCTCTCTTCAGCGGGCTATGACATTGTGCCTTTTTACGACATTGCCGATGTCTACATCATCAACACCTGCGCCGTGACCAATGTCAGCGAGTCCAAATCCCGCCAAATCATTCACCGCGCCCGCAAAACAAACCCCCGTGCCGTGGTCATTGCCGCGGGCTGTTACAGCCAAATCGACCCCGCACGTCTGCTGAGCTTAAAGGAAGTGGACGGCATCATCGGCATCGCCGACAGAGACAGGCTGCCGCACCTCATTGCCGCAGCCAAAGCCGAAAAAACCGACTACGTCATGCCGCACAGCGATGCAGCGCTTTATGAACCTTTGCGCATTCACGCTTACAGTGAAAAAACCAGAGCGTTTTTAAAAATACAGGAAGGCTGCGACAACTATTGCGCCTACTGCGTCATACCCTACGCACGGGGACATGCCCGCAGCCGAAAGATAGAAGATATCCTCCGCGAAGCCAAGGAGCTGGCCGCCCTGGGACACCGCGAAATCGTGCTCACAGGCACCCACATTGCCTCCTACGGCAAAGAAGGGCAGGGCGCTAGTCTCATCGACGTCATCGAAGGGCTGCAGCAAATTGAGCCTATCGCGCGCATTCGTCTGGGTTCGCTGGAGCCCAAAATCCTCACGCCGTCGTTTTTGACGCGGCTGCAGGCCTGCGACAAAATCTGTGATTCCTTTCATCTGTCTCTGCAAAGCGGCAGCCAAAACTCCCTTCACCGCATGGGCAGACGATACAGCGCCGCAGAATACGCGCAAATTGCCGGAAACATTCGCACTTATTTTCCGACTTGCTCGCTGACCACCGATGTCATTGTGGGCTTTCCCGGCGAAAGCGAAGCAGACCACGGCGAGTCGTTGAACTTTTGCCGCAATATCGGCTTTATGAAAATCCACGTCTTTCCTTATTCCGCCAAAAAAGGGACGAGAGCGGCACAAATGGCGGGGCAAGTGGACAAACAAACCAAACAGCGGCGCAGCGAAGAGTTTTTGCATCTGTCGGCGTCCATGCAGCAGGCTTTTTTGCAAGACGCCGTTAACACCTCAGCCGCCGTGCTCTTTGAACAGCGCAAAGACGGCTGCGAAGAAGGCTATACAAAAAACTATATCCACGTAAAAGTAAAAACCGATCAACATATAAGCGGACAAATCAAAAACGTATATCTCACAACCAACCAAGGCACATACATGACCGCTACACTCACAGAATAGGAACAAACATGGAAACCTACAGCGTCTCACAAATCACAAAAAAAATCAGCTGCCTCATCAGCGCCGATACCACCCTCAGCGGCGTTGCCATCGAGGGTGAAGTCTCCAACTGCACGCTGCACTCCTCGGGGCATTTGTATTTCAGCCTCAAGGATGAAAAGGCGAAAATCAACTGCATCATGTTTTCCCGCGATGTGCGCAACATCGATTTCCTTCCTGAGGCGGGCATGCACATCATCGCCTACGGCCGCGTGATGCTCTATGAAAAGACAAGCACCTGCCAACTGCAAGCCACCGTGCTCATCAGCTCGGGCATGGGCATTTTGCACGAAAAATACAACCGCCTGCTCAAGCAATTGGAGGCGCAAGGCTACTTTGACAAAGAAGTCAAAAAACCGCTGCCCACTTATATCAAAAAAGTCGCAGTCATCACCTCGCCCACAGGGGCGGTGATTCACGATATCATCAACACCATACGCCGCCGCAACCCCACGGTACAAATCATCCTCTGTCCCGCCGCCGTGCAAGGCAGCGCAGCGAGCGGCGAATTGGCAGAGCGCATTGCGCGCATCAACCGCCATAATCTGGCCGATGTCATAATCCTGGCAAGGGGAGGGGGCAGCCTCGAAGAGCTGTGGCCCTTTAACGAAAAAGAACTGGCCGATGCCGTCTATGCCTCCACGCTTCCCGTTATCTCCGCCGTGGGACACGAAACCGATTTTACGATTTCGGACTTTGTGGCCGACGTGCGCGCCGCCACACCCACCGCGGCTGCGGAATTGGTCTCTTTTCCGCTGGAACACTACCTGGCGCATCTGTCCGCCCAACGCCTGCGCATCGCACAAGCCACCACCTTGCGCATAGAGGCCTACAGGCAGCGGTTGAAGGTTTTAAAACGCCCTGCCGCCCTTACGCAAATGCTTGCAAAAAACATAACGGGACACAGAAGTAACCTTACAACCCTGCGCAAACAACTTGCCAAAACCGCCGAAACTATGCTGATCATGCACCGCATGCAGCTGGCGAATTTGCAAATCAGGCTGGAGGCCAACGATGTGTCATCCACTTTGGCAAAGGGCTACGCGCTGGTAAAAATCAAAGACAAATTGTTGCAAAATAAAGAACAGGCAGCCTTGCACGAACCCATCGACGTTATTTTTGACACCTTCAGACTCAAGGCCGAAATTGTGGAAATCAAAGGAGAAACCTATGGCGAAAAACAAAACATTTGAAGAAAAAATGAAAGAACTCGAAGAAAAAGTAACGCTGCTGGAAAGCGGTGAAGTGGGACTTGAAGAATCCATCGGCATCATCACCCGGGCGGCCGCCATCATCAAAGAGCTTGAAAAGGAGCTGGACGACACGGAGGGCAAGTTAAAACTGCTGGACTTAAAAACCGACGAAATAACCCCGCTCAGCGAGGACGAGGCGTGAGTTACAAAACTGAGCTGAAAAAGCGCTCCGACGAAATCGAAGAAATACTGCTTGCCTACGCCCCTAAGGGGCAGGCGCCTGCGCGCCTGATTAAAGCCATGAACTACTCGCTCTTTGCGGGCGGCAAACGCATACGCCCCGTGCTGCTCATGGAAACCGTGCGCCTATTTGACGGCCCTGTGCCCCTGGCGCGCCCTCTGGCAGCGGCCATAGAGATGATTCACACCTATTCGCTGATCCACGACGACCTGCCCGCCATGGACGATGATGTGCTGCGCCGTGGCAAGGCCACCAACCACGTGGTTTTCGGCGAAGCCATGGCCATTTTGGCGGGAGACGGGCTGCTTAACTGCGCTATGGAAACCATGGCAGCCCATATCCCCTATGACGACGAAGTCTATTTACACGGCTATTTGCGCGCCATGAGCGAGATTATCACCGCCGCCGGACACAACGGCATGATCGGCGGACAAGTGCTCGATATTCTCAGCGAAGGCGGCGGGCCTGACAAAGAAGCGCTGGACTACATTCACAAGCACAAAACCGGCGCGCTGCTTACTGCGCCGCTGCGGGCAGGGGCCATGCTCTCAGGCGCCGGCAAGGCGCAACTGCAAGATATCAGCACCTACGCCGCCGCCGTCGGCCACAGCTTTCAGCTGGTGGACGATTTGCTGGATATTGAGGGCGAGGCAGGCAAGGTAGGCAAATCGATCGGCAAAGATGCCGCCGACGGCAAGCTGACTTACCCCTTTGTCTATGGTATCGACGCCACGAGGCAAAAAATCGCACAGCTTTATGATAGTGCGGTTAAAAGTTTGCGCCCCTTCGGCGAAAAAGGCAAATTTCTCAAAGAAACCGCTGATTTTTTGGCAAAAAGAGACCATTAATTTTAAAAAAATTGTAGTAAAAATATACAACTATGGTATAATTATGCATGTTTGTTATCAAATATGCATTTTTTTTTGACGGAAGGAACGCAATGAGCAAAGTTAGGTTGGATGTGTTTTTGCACGAAAGGGGATATTATCCCAGCAGGGAAAAAGCCCGTGCAGCCATTATGGCGGGAGAAGTCTTTGTGCAAGGCAAACGCATCGACAAAGCCGGCACAGGGGTGGATGTAAATACCTGCACCGTGGAAATTGCCTCCAACCAAACCAAATACGTGGGCCGCGGCGGACAAAAGCTCGAAAAAGCCTTGGAAGTCTTTGACTTTGACGTGACGGGCAAGACGTTTTTGGATATCGGCGCCTCCACAGGGGGCTTTACCGACTGCCTGTTGCAAAACGGCGCAAAAAAAGTCTACGCCATCGACGTGGGCTACGGGCAGCTGGATTACGCTCTGCGTATAGATACGCGTGTTACGGTCCTGGAAAAAACCAACTTTCGCTACTTGACTTATGACAAAGTCGGTGAACAAGCCGACGGCTTCGTCATGGACGTGTCCTTTATTTCGATATTGAAACTGACCGAAAATTTAAAACAGTTTCTAAAGCAGGGGGCAGAGGGCATTATCTTGCTTAAACCGCAATTTGAGTCCACCCGTGAACAAATCGAAAAAAAAGGCGTCATCAAAGATAAAAACACACACATCAGTGTGCTTTCCACGGTCATTGCCGCACTGGAACAAGGCGGCTGGCGCACCCCAAACATCACGTTTTCACCCATCACGGGCGCCAAAGGCAACATAGAATTTTTGCTGCATGTTGCTCTGGACTGCCCTGCAGCGCACACCGTGGACGAACAAAAAATCATACAAACCGTGCAACAGGCACACCAAGAGAAAAAGTGAGGCTTTCACATGAAAAAAATCGGCATTATGACCAACCCCAAACGAGACATCGATTTGGAATATACAAAAAATGTCATCGGGTTTTTGCAAAACAAGGCCCATATTTATATTGAAGATGAAATCATTCCATATCTGCCCAAAGACCACGGCTTTACGCTGCTTACCGCGCAAAACGCCAAAGAACTTGATTTTGTGGTTATCCTGGGCGGAGATGGCACGATATTGGATTCGTTGGCGCTGATGGATTATGCCGATGTGCCGCTTTTGGGCATCAATTTGGGCAGGTTGGGGTTTTTGGCGGCGGCCGAGCGCTATGAATGGCAGTATTATTTGGACTTGGCGCTCAAAGGCACCTATCGCTTAGAACAGCGCTCGCTTTTGTCCATGGAGCATATGGGCAATAAGCGTATCGCCCTCAACGACGTGGTGATTTTTCGCGCCTGCGAAGAAGGCGGTGTCATCAGCCTCGATGTCTACATCGACAATGTGCTGCTGGCGGAGTACTTTGCCGATGGCATCATCATCTCCACACCCACAGGCTCCACGGCCTACTCCCTGGCGGCAGGCGGGCCCATTATGAGTCCCAAAACCGAAGCCATTTTGCTCAATCCCATCAACCCGCACTCGCTGTCGAACCGTGCCATTATCATCGGTCCCGATGAAACCGTCAAAATCATCCTCAAAAAAGGCGGCGCAGAGGTGCGCTGCGACGGAGACTTTTATGCCAAAGCCGTCGACAGCGTATTCACATTTTCGCTGCACGAAACAAAAGCACGGTTTGTGGTATTCGAAAAACACAATTTCTATACGAATGTATATAAAAAAATCAAGTAGAGAAGGTAGAATATGAAAATCAAAAGACATGCAAAAATATTAGAAATCCTCGACCAGCACGCCATCGAGACACAAGAAGAACTGGCCGAAAAATTAAAAGAAGCCGGTTTTGACATCACCCAGGCCACCATCAGCCGCGACATCAAAGAAATGAAGCTCGTTAAAATGATGGACGCCAGCGGGCGCTATCGCTACAGCAAGTACCGCGACGAGGCCGTTCCCGTCAACGAGCGCATGATGAATGTGTTTCGTGAGGCGGTGACTCACATTGACTATGCGGGCAACATTGTCGTAGTCAAAACTTTAAGCGGCATGGCCCACGCGGCGGCGGTGACTGTGGACCTTACCGAGTGGTCCGAAATTGTGGGCTGCCTGGCAGGGGATGATACGATTTTCATTCTGCTCAAAACCGAACAAACAGCCATGGAGCTGGTGAGCAATTTAAAAAAATATATCAAATAGACAGGCGGTGAGAAGGTGCTGGCACAACTCAGCGTTCAAAATTTTGCAGTAATCAAAAACATCACCATCGAGTTTGATACGCGCCTGAGCGTCTTAACAGGCGAAACGGGGGCAGGCAAATCCGTAATCATTGATGCTTTGGCGCTTGCCATGGGACATAAGGCGAGTAAAGAGGCGGTGCGCACAGGCTGTGAAAAAGCCGTGGTTCAAGCCGTCTTTTTTGTTGATGCCAATCACGCCGTGTGCGAGATTATGCAGCAAGCGGGGATAGAAACCGACGAACAACTCGTCTTTACAAGGGAAATTTCCTCTTCGGGGCGCAGCATTTGCCGTGTCAATTCCACGTTGGTCACCGCCGCACTGCTGCGCAAACTGGGCGAGAGACTCGTGGATATCCACGGTCAGCACGAGCACCAATCCCTGCTTGACAAAAGCAACCATGTGCGGTTTTTAGATCAATTTTCACCCGATACACTCACCCGGGCACAGCAAACAAAAGCCGCCTACAACGCCTTAAACGAAGAAAAAAAGAAGCTGCGTGCCATGCAGGAAGCCCACGCCGATGCAGGACGCATCAAGGCGGAGCTGATGGCTGATATTGCCGCCATTGAAACGGCAAGTCCCCAAATCGACGAAGACAGCGAAATCGAGCGCAAAATCAGCCGCATCAAAAACCGCACGCAATTTGTTGACAATTTGCGCACGGCCCACGAGCAGCTCTATGGCAGTGATGCAAGCGCACTGGGCGCACTGCTCAATGCCGCTGCAGCCCTTGAGAGCCTTGCCGAACTGGATGACAGCTTCTTAGCCCAAATTGATGCAATCCACCGTGCAATAGCGGAAACAGAGGACGTGGCACACGGCCTGCAAAAACATTTGGCGGCAGAGGAAAGTGACGAACACATCGACTTAGACGCACTGGAAAGCCGCGCCTATGAGCTTACACTGCTCAAGCGCAAATACGGCGCAAGCTTAGAAGAAGTGCTTGAAACCAAAAAAGACATGCAAGAGCGCCTTATGCAAACGGAGAATTTAGACGAAGCGCTCAGCGCTCAGCAGACAATCGTGGAGCAGGCGACAAAAACATACTTTGACAACGCCAAAATGCTCACGCGCCTGCGCCGCGGACAAAAGGCAAAGTTTGAAGGCATAATCACCGCCCAATTAAGCGAACTTGCCATGCCCAACGGGCGTTTTGAAGTATCCATACAGCCCCGCAAAGACGAGCGAGCCATCAGCGCCGAAGGCCAAGACGATGTGGAGTTTTTGTTTTCCGCCAATAAGGGCATGGCGCCCAAGGCACTGACAAAAATCGCCTCGGGCGGTGAGGTCAGCCGCCTGATGCTGGCCATGAAAATCGCCGTTACCGACAGCGACATTCAAACCCTGGTCTTTGACGAAATCGACACGGGTATTAGCGGTATCACCGCACAAAAAATGGCCGAAAAGCTGCGCGCACTCAGCGCCAACTATCAAGTGTTGCTTGTGAGCCACCTGCCGCAAATTGCCGCCATGGCGCACGCACATTTTTGTGCCGTTAAAACCTCCGATGATGAGTCGACTTCCACACAAATCAAGCGGCTCGACAAAGAGGGAAGAGAACACGAGATAGCAAAAATGATCGGCACGGAAAAAATGAGCGACTCCGCACTTGCCCATGCCAGACAAATGTTGGCCGCTGCTAAGGCAAAGGAGCTGCACCTACCATGATGCAAATTCAACTCGCACAATGCAGTGATTTGCCTCGCATAAAAGAAATGTATATTCAAGTCGCCGCCGCCATGATGCGCAGCGGCCTGGCTGTATGGGACGAGGTCTATCCCGCCGAGTTTGTAGCTGAAGACATCGCGCAAAAACGTCTTTATGTGCTCACGGAAGATAAACACCTCCTGGCAGGTTTTGTCCTGTGCCGCACCCATGCCCACGCCGTGGCCGTCACCTGGCAGCACGATGACAAACGGGCGTGCTACATGGACCGTTTGGCAGTGAGTGTGCCGTGTGCAAGAAAGGGCATTGGCACCATAGCGCTGCATTACGCGCTGTCCCTGGCAAAGATGCAGGGAGCGCAGGTGCTTCGGCTCTTTGTGGCGGATACAAATCTGCCCGCCATTGCGTTTTATAAAAAAAACGGCCTTAGCCAATGCCTCGGCTCCTACGAAGAAAAAATCGACGATACCCTCACGCTGCGCTTTTACGGTTTTGAAATTTCCGTATTGGAATCATGATTATCCTCTAGGCATCCGCATAAGAACTTGACGCACAGCTGGGGATCACTGACTTTATAGCTTTGAAAAAGTTTGCTCCGACAGGAGAACACCATGAAAAAACGAAACAAAATCCTTCTTGCTTTAGTCGCGCTTATCCTTCTTGCCGTCATCACCGAGCCCTTCACGAACTTATATCACCGCGCCGCGGACCATTTTCTCTACAACAACTATCGCCATTATGTCTCCTGCGCAAATTTGCCGACCCTGGCGGAGGTGGAGTCCATCGTCGCCGCCCACAGCGACACGGTGGCGCAAATTCAGGCCATTGACCCTGAAAACGTGGAGGTTATCATCGATTCCACAACCTGTCCGGGCAAGGGCAGCATCGTTATATATTACGCTTCTCGCAGCTAAAGTGAGCAAATCAAAACCCTCCTGCCCGACAAAACCTTCCATGGCGTTCCCGTTACGATGATCAACCGCTGACAGAAAGGAAAATCAAACGTGATATGATAAAATTCAACGCCCTCATTCCGGAACTGACCGTCTGTGACATTGCAAAAACCAAAGCTTTTTATATCGATCTCCTGGGCTTTACGCTCGAATACGAAAGGGAAGAAGACACGTTTGTATTTTTGTCTTTTCAAGGCAGCCAACTGATGTTTGAGCAGTACGGCATTAACGGCTGGCACACGGCAGATTTGGCATATCCCTACGGCAGGGGAGTCAATTTTGAAATCGGCGTTGCAGATGTGGAAAGCTTGTATTTACGCATCACCAAAGCAGGCATCACGCCTTTTCGACCTCTTAAAACAAACACCTACCGACAAGGCGCGCACTCAATTCCACAGAAAGAATTTTTAATCCAAGACCCGGACGGATACTTGCTGCGTTTTGTTGAAGCATAGAATTTTTCGGCGTCCATTATTTGATTGAAAATCATCATGAATATGAAAATGAAACGCCCACCTCGTAGAGGTGGGCGTTTATTAATGAAGCAGCACTTCCCAAAAGCTCAAACGATACTTTGCTGTTATCGTTACCACGCACCAGTGATCCCCTCCGGTGTCAAAGGTAATGTCAAAAGAGTATCCGTCTTTTTCCCTTAGGTTTTGCGACGTTAACTGCACTGTTTTTGTGCCGCTGCCGCTGTATTTTTGTCCCCAGAGAACATAACTCGTGCTTGCCTGAAAGGCAATGTCTTTGTTTAATTCAAGGACATAGATATCGCTATCGGAAACGCGTTTTGAGTCATAGGTAATCACTGTTTGCGGGTCATTAATAATACCTGACTCCGATTCGCTGTAAAATTTATCGTCAGAGATTAACAAAACATGCACATAGCCGCTGTCGGCAACATCGCTCAACGCTGCATCGACTTTGGTCTCGTAGACAATTAACAATGAGGCGCAGCCCAAAAGCAAAATCAAACCATAGACAAGTTTTGTCCAATGCAATCCTCGGCTGTTTCGCTTGCTTGCCTGCGTGCCCAATACAATAGATATAGCCAGCATAACGACCATGCCAATCAAATAGGCTAAAAATTTATACCCGCCGTATCCCGGAGCAATTTTAATATAAGCCGCGGCAAAACCCACAATGCCCAATCCAAAAATAATAGAAGCACTTTTGGGCAAGGCCGATTTTTTTCCGGCGTGCTCTTTGTTAATCTGAGCAGGTGCTATGGTTATCTCTTCGGCGTTCGGCGCCAAAGGCTGTCCGCAAAAAGCACAAAAATCACTCTGTGACGGAAGGTTTTTTCCGCAAAAACGACAAAACATCGGCATTCTCCATGATAACGTTATGGTTTTATCTGCGCACTTGTGTTCCGCAGTTGGCACAAAAAATGCTGTCGGCAAGCAACTTCGTGCCGCAGGTTTTGCAAAAACGCACAATTGGCTGAATATCCTTGTCAATGGGCGCAACAACGCTTTTTTCCTGTGGCGGTGCAGTGGAGGCTTCTTTGGCTTCAAGCCGTGCCAGCAAATGCCTGTAAGAGTAGATAAGTGCAAAGAGAACAATGCCCAAACCCGCCAAACAGATCAAAAGCAACTCCACGCCGCCTTGTCTGTGCGCTAAACGATAAATGCCAAGCACGACTCCCGTGGCACACAGCGCAATTAAAAGGGAACCGAAAAAGACAAGGAAGAATTTTTTTGCGGCCTTAAGCATTTGCGCATTGGTCACAGTTCGTATTTCCTGAGCCAGCCTGTCAACATCTTCGGGGGGCGAGGCGGAAAATTTTTCTTTCATAACGATGATCAAACATTCTCTGTCTGCAATCGCCGTATGAAGATAATAGGTATAAAAAATAAGAGCCGATGCTGCAATCAAAACGCCGAGGGCTTTAATCAAGTCAAGCCAATTGCCCTCGCTAAACAAGCCGATTGCTGAAGTAATATAATAGACAACACCTACCAAGGCAACGATGTTTGCAAAAAAGCCGAGAGCCGTGCCTCGTTGGGCTTGCTGAAGCGAATGTGCGGTGGCTTTTGGGCTGTGCGGATATTCACTATAATTCACTCTGATTCGCACGATGATTTCCTCCGAAAAAAATTTGACTCATATGTAAAAGGTTAAGCTTGTTTTATTTCGTTTTTCAAAAACAAAAAACGAATAAAAAGAATAATTTTATTATGTGTCAAAAAAAATGCAAAGTCAATTGTTTGTGTCATCTTTTCCTGCAATATATGCCTTATGAATAAACAAAATAAACAGCCTTACTGCTTGGCGCAGGGGACATTTGCTCAATATAGAAGCCCGCCGCTGTGCGGTGGGCTTCTATGCTTGATTTATAAATATTTAATTCCGCTCCAATACATCGGGCTGCGCACCTCGGCAAGAGGGGAAAGAGCTACATCTTTCATGGCCCACTTCAAGTATTCTTCAAACCCCGTGCGGTCCACAATGTAGCCGATATGCTCCTTGCCGCCGGGCGCCTGCGGGTCAATATACTCCGTGACATAATCATACGTATTTAAAATAATTTTCGTAATGCTCTCTTCGTCCGCCCATTTGATGAACTCTTCACCGAGTCGGGGATTTTTCTTTCCCGTTCGGCCAAAAAGCGTCAAACGATAATATTTTTCCTCGCTCCTTGTCCATGCCGCGTTGGGGCAGGCAAGAACGCATTCGCCGCAACCGATGCATTTTTTGGTGTCGCGCTGCGGACGATAGTTCACAAAAGTAAGGGCTTCCACGGATTTTTTCTTGCAGGTTTTAACACAAGCCTCACAGCTGGTGCAGCGCTCGGCGTCAAACTGCGGCTCCGTCATGCCCATAATGCCAAAGTCGTGCATGCGCACCTTGGCGCAGTCGTTGGAGCAACCCGTCAGCGCAATTTTAAAGTGCCAGTCATGGGGAAAAACCGCCTTTTCAATGCGTTGGGCAAAAGCCGTGGTGTCATAGCAGGCATAGGGGCATACGCGGTTGCCGATGCAGGCCACAATGTTTCGCGTGCCCGCCGCGGGATAGCCGCCGCCGATCTCTTCCTGATTGATTTGCATGCCTTCGATGATTTCTTGCACCGCCGCATTCACCTCAGGCATTTTTTCAAAGGGAATGCCGGGTATTTCAAAGCCCTGTCTGCCCGTAATGTGCACGGTGCCGTTGCCGTAGACATCGGCAATATGCTGAAGAGTAGGAAAATATTTCGTTTCCAAATGTCCGCCGGGCACACGCACCCTCAGAGCGGTGATTGCGCGTTTTTTCGTCACACGAAAGGCATTTTTCTTTAAATATTTTGTATTAATATCCATTTTTTCTCTCCTAATCCACGAGGTTTTTGCCTTCGGTATAGTTAAATACGGGCCCGTCCAGGCAAATA
>ENA-UOOM01003308-UOOM01003308.1-fermentation-metagenome-genome-assembly--contig:-NODE-3308-length-11899-cov-3.274316_pt1 | contig 11899 bp, 14 predicted proteins | sample MGYA00245781_ERZ724031 | MGnify/ENA primary metagenome ERZ724031 (study PRJEB28704, sample SAMN03018317) | fermentation metagenome | biome: anthropogenic terrestrial biome; feature: soil; material... | reverse complement strand
GTCCTCCTCGCACGCCGGCGTCTCGATCCACGACAGGTCCTCGAAGCCGGGGAGCCTGGGCCCGATCATCACGGGCTCCACCCGGCCGGAGGCGTCGCGGGCGAGACGGGCACCCATGGCGAGCTCCTCGGGGCCGAGCTCGCTCCCCATGGCCATGAGGCCCACGGAGACCTTCGGCCCCCCTGTTCGGGCGCCCTGGACGATATCGGCCAGGGCCTCCCCAATGATTTTCTTCATGTCGGACATCGAATGCACCTCCCGCTACGAGAGTTTTTCCGAGAGCTCGGAGAGGACCTCGAGAAGAAGATTTTTGACGTCCTCCTTCGACAGGGCGCTCACCGTCGCCTTGCCCGCCGATGGCGGTTCCAGGAGGAAGGACGCCCCGTCGGCGAGGTTCGTGAGTCTGGCGAGGAAGAGGCTTCCTTTGCCGATGATCATGGCCCGCTTCATGGAGCCCGCCCTCAGGGCGTCGCAGGCGTGCCCGACATAGGGGACGCCCGACGGAATATGACCCTGGGTATGGGCGAAGCCGGGCAGGCCCCGCTCCTTCACGAAGGCCATCATGTCCGCCTTCTCGATAGCCTTCTTGGTCACGGCCAGAGCGGCGGTCATCTTGATGTTGGCCAGGGGCACATCGCCCGCCCCGGCCGGCAGGGTGATCTCGTTGATGTGCAGCTCGGCGGCGTACTTGTCCACGTCCATGAAGCCAAGACCGGCCCGCTCCAGCGGGTCGAGGATGAGGGCGGTGGTCACGGCCTGGGGCGACGAGCCGGCGCCGACGCTGTGCTTCCCGAGCACGTCGAGGCGCATCACGGGGTTCGTCCTGTCGTCGGGGACGAGCAGGACGGCGAAGTTCCCGAGGCAGTCCTCCAGGGCCGGCATCTGCTTCTTCACATGGTCCCGCCCGTTCATATAGAGCTTGGGGATAGCGCCTCCTGCGAGGACGACGCAGTTCTTCCGGGCGCCCGAGGCCACCTGTCCGGCCGCCGTGATCATGGCGTTCACCGGCCCAGCGCAGAAGCTCCGGACGTCGCACCCGCTGGCGTTGACGCATCCGGCGATCTCGGCCACGGCCTTGGCGAAGTTGCCGCCGCCCCGCTGGTTCATATCGCCCGCCGCCTCCTCGGAGCATTCGACGATGAAGTCCACCTCTTCAGGGGCGAGCCCCGTGTTCTTCAGAAGGTGCAGGAGAGCGAGGACGCCGCCCGCCTTGCAGGCGAGGTTTTCGAGGAGAACGTAGGCGAAAAGGCAGTCGTCCACCTCGTGTCCGTTCCGCGCGCACCCCACGACATGGCCGCCGAAGTAGAGCGGGATAGCCTTCCGGTGCTCCGTCTCCTCGGCTATCTCGTCGGCCGTGTGTCCGGCCTCGAGGCGGGCGAGGAGATGGTCGTTCATCACGGGGCTCCCGGCCAGCTTCCCGCGGACGGATGCGGCAAAGCCCTTTTCAAGCCAGATGATGTCGAAGACATCGCATATATCCAGAAGTCCGAGGAATTCGTCCTCGGGCATGATCTCCCCGTATGAGCCGTACCGGTCCGACCCGGCGAGCCGGTTGACGTACCACGGCTGAGGGGCCTTCTCCAGGTCGCCGATGGTCAGGCCTCCGATATAGGCCTGGTTGGGGGCGTAGTCCCGGGCATCCTCGTAGCTCTGCATATGAGACGGCAGCTCCTTCAGAAACTCCGTCTCGCCCTTCGCCTCCCTCTCGACGTACGGCGTGTTCCCGTAGTGGTATCCCAACTCCGGCGCGTGGTTGAGACAGTAGGCGTATCCTTTGATCCCGACAGTGCTCATCTCGTGCCTCCTCCTTCTTCCCTCCGTATGGAAGGGGCCCGGGGCAAGCCCGGGCCCCCTGAACCGCACTGCTGGCCGATCAGTCGTTGAAGACCGTCTGATCGGTTATCTCCGTCTGCAGCGCCTTGAGGGAGCGTTCCACAAGGCGGCGCCGGATCTGCTTCTCTTCCTCCGCCGTCTTGGACGGATCGCCAAGGGGGTGAGGAATGGCCACAGCGGGGATGATCCTGTTCGCCCCGACCGTCAGTGATATGGGCACTATGGTGCACACGTGCACCACGGGCAGCCCCGCTCGTTCGATCTCCTTCACCATCGTTGCACCGCAACGAGTGCAGGTGCCTCAGGTGGAGGTGAGGATGACGGCCGTCACGCCGTCGGCGATGAGCTTGCGGGCGATCTCGGCCCCGAATTTCTTCGCGCTCGCCACGGCTGTTCCGTTGCCCACCGTGGAGTAGAACTTGTTGTAGAGCTTCTTGAAGACGCCCTCTTTCTCCATGTCGCGGAGGACGTCCACGGGCAGGACTCTGTCGGCGTCCTGGTCGGCGTAGGTCGCGTCGTACCCGCCGTGGGCGGTGCAGAAATCGTCGCACGTGAGGTCCTTCACGTCCGTGATGTCATACTCGCCGAATTTGCTGGCGCTGGACGCCTCGATGTGGTCCGGGTTCCCCTTCGGGCAGATGCCGCCGGAGGTGACCAGAGCGATGGTGGCGTTCTTCATGTCCTTCACCGCCGGGTTGGGTGGCACCCGGTCGAACACGGGCATGGGGTACTCCGTCACAAAGGGTTTGCCCTGGAGTTTGGCGACGAACATGTCCACGGCGCGCTCCGCCGCGAGTTTATCGTAAAACTTGTTCTTGCGGATGCCCCGCTCGATGTACCCCTCCTCGGCAGGCGTTCCAAGCGTCTCTCCCTTGAGGAGTTTGAGCACGAGCTTCGCCATGGCGGGGATGGCTTTGCGCATTCCCACGGCGCTGTCGGGCGTCTCGACGATGTAGAAGCTCTTCTTGTACATCTCCACGCCCGGGTTCTCGGGGTACATGCCCGAGACGGCGGGGATGCCGAGGTTCTTCATCACGGCCTCGCAGATGGCGCCGCAGGCCGTGCCGTACCGTCCGGCGTTGAAGGCCGGGCCGGCCACGACGGCGTCGGGCTTGTACTGTTTCATCATCTCGAGGATCTCGGCGGAGGCTTGCTCCATGTTCGAGGCGAAGTAGGAGTCGCCGCAGATCACGGTGGCGACCACCGTAGCCTCGGAGCCGAGGGCGCCCTTCAGGGCCATTCCAGGCCCCACCACGCCCTCGCGGATCTCGGGACGGATGTCCGCCTTCTCTTCACCGCCGATGCCGGCGTAGAACTGGTTGATGTAATGCACGATCCGGTAGGACACAGACACTCCCTCCCCTCTTACAGGGTATACTTGCTGAACTGTGCCCGAATCCCGCTCACAGCCTCTGCCAGTGCGTCCGGTTCAAGCACCATCTCCATCATGCTGATCTGCTCTTCCCATGCGGCAGCGTCGCACTCGTCGCGGATATCCTGCTCGAAAATGTGGTATACGGGGAGTCCAGACTGGACTCCTGCCAAAGGACCTGCATAGGTGGGATCTCCGTTGGACACCGTTTCGGCGTAGATTTCTGCGCCTTCGGCGTCGGAGGACCCCAGGATGACGACCACGTTCTCCGGGCCGTACTTTTCAACAGCGTCAAGAATGCGCTGCTGATTCTGCAGATCCATGGCTCCTGCGGCCGTTCAGACGAAACACTCGGTCACGGAGAAGACGATCTCGGCACCGCTGTCCTTGAGGCATGCCTCCATCGCCGGTCCGGGAACGCCGTCTCGCTCACCGAGAAGAAGAAGCTTTTTTCCCGCGAGTTTCCCCATAGAGTTGCACCTCCTTTATGATTCGTGCTGTTCTGTTAAATCGTGTAGGCACCGAGCTTCGTGTAACCGAGCTCGCTTGTGGAGCCCAGGATGGCCTGGAGCTCGACGGTGATCGTCCCGTCGGCGGCGAGGGAGCCCTGCCACCCTCCGGCAATCACGTTGGCCTCCTCGGGTTCGCCGATGACCTTGTCCATGGGCGGCAGGACGATGACCTCGTTCGCGTTGCCCGCCGTGACACAGGCGTCCCCTTCGACGCAGGAGTCGGCCAGGGACTGGCTCGCCCCGTCCTGACCGGCGTACTCGTCGGTCAGAAGCGTCGTCTTGATACCCGCCCGCTCGGCCTTCCAGCAGTTCATGATCAGGTCGGCGTCCGGGTTGCCGAAGCCCTCCTCGGAGATGAGCAGCCCGTCCACGCCGAGGGTTCTGGCGAGCTTGACGGCGTAGGACGAACTCCGCCGCTTGTCCAGCAGCGTGACGTTCTCGTTGGTGACGATGCACCCGATGAAGTTGAAGTCCACGCCGTGGCGCTTGAACATATTGGCGATGACCGGGTTGTTCTGGTGCACGTAGGTGTTGTTCTTGTCGCAGGCGGACACGCAGTTGCCCGAGACGATGGCGCCGTCCATGACCTCCGTCGGGTTCAGGTAGGTCGGCAGGATCTTCTTCACATCCACGCCGTAGAGGTAGGTGTCGTGCAGCAGTCCCTGAGACTGGAGCATGTACAGGTAGGCCACCTTCGGAAGCGTCGGGTGGGCGTGCATGGCGTCCTTGAGGCTCAGGCTTTCGTAGGTCTCCACCGCGTCCACTTTGGCGCCCGCGCACTTCTCCGCCAGATAGGCCGCCGCCTTGAGGCCGGCCATCCTGCACGCCGTCTCGTACTCGTGCTTGTCGATGCCCTTGGCGTTCTCGAGGATCACCACCACGTTGCACGTCGCGGAATAGGGGGTGTACTCAGCCCCCGGCCCCGACATATCGATGATCCCCTCCTGAAAGCGGACGATCTTGCCCGTCGTCACGACGGCCGCGCCGCTCAGGACGAGGGTCTTGCCCTCCCCCACGGTCTCCACGTCGGAGAGCATGCCGGGGAAGACGCCACCCGCCCCCTCGAGCTTGAAACGAGGCTCCACCACGTCCTTCACGGGAAGGATGCGGACGCTCTCTCCCGGCTGGGCAAAGTCCACGTCCACCTTCGTAAGGCGCTCGTCGCCCGCGAGGACGGACAGAAGCTCCTCCTTGTTGACGGTGAGGACCCCATCCTTCGCCGACGTCGCGTCGCCCCAGGCAAGCTTGCTGATTTTCACTCTATGCAGCTCTAGTTTCATCGTTCTCTCTTTCCCCCCTTTCAGCGAGATTGGCACTACAGAAGGGCCTCCACGTTCTCTTTGATCTTATCGATCGTCACGTCGCCCCCGCTGATCCGGGCCACCTCTGCCCCGCCCTTCCAGAACAGGAACGTGGGCAGGCCCATGACCTTGTTCGCTATGGCCACCCTTCGGTTCGCCGATACGTCCACCGAGCAGAACTTCACCTTGCCCTCGTACTCCTCCGCCATCTTGTGGACGTTGGGCAACAGCGCCATGCAGGGACCGCATTTCGGCCCCCAGAAGTCGACCAGCACCGGAAGAGCACTCTCCTTGACCTCGACATCGAAATTATCCTTCGTCAATTCCACCATCTTCTCGTCACCTCCTTCCACCCGATGGGAGCGCCCCGTCAGCGGTCACCATGCCGTACTGCAGGAGACTCTCCTTTATCAGTTCATAGTCCACAAAGGCGAAGTCCTCGCGGTGTTCCTCGGGGATGCCGTCTGCGGACATGATCCGTCTTGACTCTGCCGTATAGATGCGGAGCGCGCTCTCCATGTAGTCCAGGGACTCCAGGTCAACAGACCCCTCCTGTCGCTCCAGAAGGATCGACCGATAGAGGTGCTGATGGGGCCTCAAATTGCCGTACAGAGGGTGCGTGAGCAGACGCCAGCCCAGATGGACATGGTCCCGCACCCGAAGGAGTACATCAAGAGTCGTCCCCTCCACAAAGACACAGGAGCGCACCACAGGGCACAGTTGCGGATTGTTCGTGACAAGCAGCCTGCGACAGACCATACTATCGCCTCCCTGAACGTGCCAGGAGCCAATCTCTGTCGCATAGCTCGAAGGAAGGCGACGGTGAAGAGCTATCTTTTTCAGAGATCCGTCCCGCCGCGATCCTTTCGCCTGAGAGTTTCCCCTCTCCCGACGGAGAGAATTGCCCCTTCGGCTCTTTCCCGTGGGTTTCCGGGAAAGCATCTCTCGCGGCGTTCATCCGGAGATCGTCATTATTGTACATCATGGCGAAACGGAGTCAAGGATTTTGTGAAAAAAAGAGCGCGATCGATCGCTTGACAACGCCCGAATCCATAGTGTATGCTGTGCGGAATTTCTGTGGGGAGGGGGACGCGTGATGGTCAACATATCGGTACGCTTTGACGGCATGATGATGTGCATGAACACCCACGGCTCCTCTCCTGATTCGGTGATGGGCGCCTAGGGCGTTTGTCGCGCGAAAATCAGAGAGACCGGGCCTGTGATCGGGGCCCGGTCTCTTTTTTTATGCGGAGGGACGGGCATGATCCGAATCGATGGATTGGGCAAAAAATACGGGGACCTTCAGGTCCTCCGGGACATCTCCCTGCACGTGGCGAAGGGGGACGTCTTCGGGATCGTCGGGCACTCCGGGGCGGGCAAGTCCACGCTTCTTCGGTGCCTCAACGGGTTGGAGACCTACGATGGCGGATCCCTGCAGGTCATGGGCCGGGAGGTCGCCGGCCGGACTCCCGACGAGCTCAAGGCGCTGCGCCGGGAGATGGGGATGATCTTCCAGAACTTCAGCCTCATGACAAGGAAGACGGTGCGCGAGAACATCCTCTTCCCCCTGGAGGTCTGGGGCGTTCCGCGCCGCCAGGCCTCGGCCAGGGTGGACGAGCTCCTCGAGCTGGTTGGGCTGACGGAAAAACGGGACGATCGGATCGGCACCCTGAGCGGGGGTCAGAAGCAGCGCATCGGCATAGCCCGGGCCCTGGCTCTGAAGCCGAAGATGCTCCTCTGCGACGAGGCCACCTCGGCCCTGGACCCGAAGACCACCATCTCCATCCTCGACCTCCTGATGGACATCAACCGGAGGCTCGGGGTGACCATGGTCGTCGTGACTCACCAGATGGAGGTGGTGAAGATGATATGCAACAGGGTCGTCATTCTGGACGACGGCCGGATCGTGGAGTCGGGCGATACGGACCGCCTCTTCCTGTCCCCCGGCGAGGGGCTTCGCAGGCTCATCCGGGACGAGTACGCCGTCATCCCCTCGGGGACGAACGTGCGCCTCATGTTCCCCCGGGAGATAGCGAACGAGAGCATCATTACGCGAATGGCCAGGGAGCTCGACATGAACTTCTCCGTAGTGGGGGGACGAATCGAACGGTACCGGGACGACGTGATGGGCTTTCTTATCATCAACGTGGCCGACGGCGACCTGGAGCGGGCGCTCCGATGGCTGAAGGACAACGACATGTTCTGGGAGGTGCTGCACGATGGTGAATGAATTTGCCGCCGCACTCTGGGAGACCCTGTACATGGTGGCCCTCTCCACGCTCTTCTCCGGGCTCCTCGGGTTCGCCCTGGCCCTCGTCATGATCCTGACGGGAGCCAGGGGCCTCCGGCCGAACAGGGGGCTCTACTCGACGCTGGACGTCCTGGTCAACCTGCTCCGATCCTTTCCCTTCATCATCCTGATGATCGCCATCATCCCGATGACCCGCCTCATCGTCGGGACGTCCATCGGCAGCACGGCGTCCATCGTGCCTCTCACCATAGCGGCCACCCCCTTCGTCGCTCGTCTCATGGAGGGGAGCCTCCTTGAGGTGGACGAGGGCGTCGTGGAGGCGGCCCGATCCTTCGGGGCCGGCGACGGCCAGATCCTGTTCCGCGTCATGGTTCCCGAGGCCATGCCCTCCATCGTCCTCAACTGGGCCGTCGTGGCCATCAACCTGCTCGGGTACTCGGCCATGGCCGGCGCCGTGGGGGGCGGCGGCCTGGGCGATCTGGCCATCAAGTACGGCTACAACCGGTTTCAGACCGACGTCATGATCTACGCCGTCGTGATCCTCATCGTCATCGTGCAGGTCATCCAGTCCGCGGGCAACGCGCTCTACCGAAGGATCCGATAGGCGCTGCGCGGGGAACGAAGTCCGGAAGGAGGGGGTGAATCGGAGAAAGAACAAGAGTCACGCATCGAAGGGCAGCACCGTCATCATACTCGAAAAGGAGAGATCATCACCATGAAAAGAACGCTTCTCGCACTGCTTCTCGCGCTTATCCTCCCAACGGCCGCCCTGGCCGCCGGCTCGGCGATCACCATCGGCGTCACCCCCTTCCCCCATAAGGACATCATGGTCGTCGTCAAGGGGCTGCTCGAGAAAGAGGGCTACGACCTCCAGATCAAGGAGTTCACGGACTACGTGACGCCGAACACGGCCCTCGCCGAGGGGAGCCTGGACGCCAACTTCTTCCAGCACGTGCCCTACCTCGAGAACACCAACAAAGAGCGAGGCTTCGACCTCGTCTGGGTCGCGAAGGTCCACATCGAACCCCTCGGCCTCTACTCGAAGAAGATAGGTCGCCTCGACGAGCTCAAGGACGGCGCTCAGATCGCCATCCCCAACGACCCCACGAACTGCGCGCGCGCACTCCGGCTCCTCGAGGCCAACGGTCTGGTGACCGTTCGGGAGGGCGAGCTCGTGACGGCCAAGGACGTGGTCGATAACCCGAAGAGGATCCGGTTCCACGAGCTGGACGCCGCTCAACTGCCCCGGACGCTTCAGGACGTGGACGCCTCGGTCATCAACACGAACTTCGCCGTCGAGGCGGGGTTGACCCCGTCGAAGGACGCCATCGTCATCGAGGGAAAGGAGTCCCCCTACGCAAACGTCGTCGTGATACGGTCCGCCGACGGGGAGAAGCCCTGGGTCAAGGCCCTCGCCGCAGCGGCGAACTCGCCGGAGGTCAAGGCCTTCATCGAATCGGAGCTCGTTCCGAAGGGGATCGTCCCCGCCTTCTAGGCTCTCCGTCACTTCTGCGCGGCCGTCCCGAGAGGCGCTCCTCCGGGGCGGCCGCATCGCGCGACGTGTCTCCGGCCCGCTGCCCCTCCCCGGCCCATCCACCCCTCCGCCCCTGACCCAGCGTCCGCAGGGTGAGCGCCGACCACAGCGCAAAGCAGTCATGCAGGTTCCTCGGGTCGAGGCCCGAGAGGTCCTGAATCCTCTTCAACCGGTACTGAAGCGTGTTCCTGTGGACGGCAAGACGCTTCGCCACCTCCGCCGGGGCGAAGGGCGTCTCGCACCACGCCAGAAAGGTCCGGACCAGTTCGTCGTCCTTCAGTCGCCCCAGAACATCAGCCGCAAAGGCCTCCCGCACCTTCCGGGGAATCGACGAAAGCAGCAGCTCGATCCTCAGCGCGTCGGCGGAGTGCACTCGCCCCCCCAAAGTCATCCCCGCGTCCAGCGCCTCCCGGGCCCGTCGCCCCGAGAGGGCGATCTCCTCGATCGTCTCCGCCTCGGACCCGATCCCCGCCTGGGCCTCCACCCCGTTCTCCCTGAGAAGGTCGAGCAGCTCCTCGCAGAGGGGCCGGAGGGATCGCTCCAGAACCCCTCTCTCCCTCGGGCGCGGCAGGGCGAGGAAGAGCATGATGCTGCGGTCCCGGAGCGAGACGATGAGGTGCTCCGGGCTGTCGAAGAAGTGGGAGGCCGTATCCATGGCCCGTCTCTGCATCCCGTCGCCGGCTCGCTCCTCAGGCAGGGCCAGGGCGACGGCGATGCGGAGGTTCCGAAGATCGATGCCGAGCTCCCGGCCATTGAGGAGCAGGAGGCGGTCGTCCCCGCTCTCGGGCGTGAAGAGCAGCAGGCTCTCGGCCAGATCCCGGAGGGCCTGCTGACGCCGCAGACGCATCTCCGTGAAGGACTGCTCCATCAGAAGGATCTCCGCCTGCTTCTGCACGAGCATGCCGTACCGCTCCACCTCGCCGGGTGGCCCCGCGATGGAGATGGTCCCCACGACCTGACCGGAGAGGATGATGGGCGCCGTGTAGCCCGGCCGGACTCCGGCCATCCGCTCGGCATCGGCCTGGGAGGTCAGGAGAGGGTGCCCCGTCCGCAGGACCTCGACGGAGGGGCCATGGAGGGTGCCGACGCGGCGGATGTCGCTGCACCCGATGATGATCCCCGCCTCATCGGTGACGAGGACGCCGCGGCCGATGACCGCGCACGCCTCCCGGGCGATGGACTGGGCCGTCTTTCCGTGCATTGCCGTCACTCCCTTCGCAGGATCGTTGAGTTAGTCAATCGCATAATGAATTAAATTTATTATAGTCCTGTTTTAGTCAAAAGACTAATGACATAGGCCCCTTCGTCTTCTATTCTTGTTCCAGTGTTCCCCTCCGCGGAACCGGGCAGGCGATGCCGTTGCCGCCCTTCGCGGTGCGGGAAACGTCGAAGGGAGGGGCAGAGATGAAACTGGAGCTGCACAAGATAACGGTCCGGGACGTGCAATGGGGCACCGAGACCTGCGTCCGAGAGGGCGTTCTGTACGTGGACCGGCAGAGAGCGGTGGACTTCGTCGCAGAAGAAAAGCGGTTCGCCCGAGTGGACCTGGAGCTTGCCCGACCGGGAGAGAGCGTGCGGATCATCCCCGTCAAGGATGCGGTGGAACCGCGGGTCAAGATGGACGGCAAGGGGTACTTTCCCGGCTTTCTGGCCCCCATGGACCGGTGCGGCGAGGGGAGGACCCTCGTGCTCGACGGCGCGGCGGTCCTGACCTGCGGACCGATCGTGGCCTTCCAGGAGGGCTTCGTGGACATGTCGGGGCCCGGAGCGGTGTACACGCCCTTCTCGGAGACGCAGAACATCGTCCTCGTTGCGGAGCCGGTACGGGATCTGGAGCAGCATCAGTACGAGCAGATCCTCCGCGAAGCGGGGCTTCGGCTCGCGGTGCACCTCGCCCAGGCCTGCCTCGGCTCACCCGCGGACGCCATCGAAACGTACGAAAAGGGGAGCGCCTGCGAGGAGAACGAGAAGTTCCCGGCCCTCCCGAAGGTGATCTACGTCTGCATGAACATCACCCAGGGGTTGCTCCACGATACCTACCTCTACGGGTCGGACCTCAGGCCGGCGTTGCCGACGCTCCTCCACCCCAACGAAGTGCTCGACGGCGCCATGGTGTCGGGCAACTGCGTATCGGCCTGCGACAAGAACACCACGTGGCATCACGTCCACAACCCGGTTGTCGCGGCCCTGTACGCCCGGCACGGAAAGGAGCTCAACTTCCTCGGGGTCGTCCCCACGCAGGAGAGCACCGTGCTGGACGGAGATGAACCTGACCATCGCGCAGCAGCTCGGCGCCGACGGCGTCATCATCTCCGAGGAGGGGTACGGCAACCCCGACACGGACCTGTGCCTGAACGCGAAGAATTTCGAGCGGGCGGGCATCAAGTCGGTGGTCATCTCCGACGAGGCCGCCGGTACCGACGGAGCCAGCCAGAGTCTCGCCGACGCGACGCCCGAGATGACGGCCTTCATCTCCACGGGCAACGTCAACGAGATGCTCGTCGTCCCGCCCATGGACAGGGTCATCGGGTGGCCGGAATCCATCGCCCACCTCTCCGGCGGCGCCGCGGAAAGCCTGAGGGCGGACGGCTCCATGCTCGTGGAGATGCAGGCCATCATAGCGTCCACGGCGGAGATAGGGTACAACCGCGTCGGCTGCGAGTGGATCTGAGGAGGGGATGGACATGAAGCGGATCGTTCACTACATCAATCAGTTCTACGCGGGAATAGGCGGTGAGGAGAAGGCCGATCGGACGCCCTTCTTCGAGGATAAGGTCATCGGCCCCGGCATGGGGCTCGCGAAGGAGTTCGGCGACAGGGCCCAAATCGTCCGGACGGTGGTCTGCGGCGACAGCTACTACGGAGAGCATACGGAAGAGGCGCGAAGACAGTGCCTCGAGATGATACGGGAGGCGAAGCCCGATCTGCTGGTCGCCGGCCCGGCCTTCAACGCGGGACGGTACGGGTTCGCCTGCGGCGATATCGCGGCGGCCGCATCGGAGAACGGGATACCCTCCGTGACGGCCATGTACCGCGAGAACCCCGGCGTGGAGCTCTTCTCCAAAAAAACCTACATCGTCCCGTGCGGCGACAGCG
>ENA-UOOM01003302-UOOM01003302.1-fermentation-metagenome-genome-assembly--contig:-NODE-3302-length-11915-cov-4.425464_pt1 | contig 11915 bp, 18 predicted proteins | sample MGYA00245781_ERZ724031 | MGnify/ENA primary metagenome ERZ724031 (study PRJEB28704, sample SAMN03018317) | fermentation metagenome | biome: anthropogenic terrestrial biome; feature: soil; material... | reverse complement strand
TGAACTTTTCGGCTTACAGGGCTTATATGCAATATTTAATTTTTGAGCTTAAACCGTTTGCAAAACAAGCTGTTCGTCGCGCAGGTAATTTATAAACGAGCTGCGGAAATACGCAGAAACGTTTTTAACGTTGCGCATAGGTTTCCCGCGCATGTGGTCGAGAAATCCTTTTACGCTTTCGGAGTCCGCCTTGTCTATGTACGGCTTTAAGACTGACCTTAGCTGCAATCTGCCGTTTATCTTCGTGTATGGGGAAATAAGCATTTCGGCCATGCAGTCAATTAGGGCATTTACGCCTGTGAGATCTTCCGAGTAATTATCTTCAAAGTAACTGTAGTCTATTTGACTTTTTAGCTTATTCCGGATTACGTCCATCTGTCCGTCATTTTCTTGTGTCCCTGCTATAGGAGATAGACTGATAGACTTATACCCTCTATTATTACTTAACTCAGTATTACTAAACCCAGTATTATTTATATTGCACCCCTTTAGCATAGCTTCCTTTGAGCATGTAATCCAAAACGGGGGGTATGGTGCGCATGTTTCATCAGGTATGCTGCCAATGTTACCGTAAAAATCGGCGGGCGATATATCCGGAAAATCACACTCTTTGTCCTGCCGACCATATACCCCCTTTTGGGATGCATGGTCAGAGTTTTTTTCTTCATTTTCTGCTTCCACTGTACCCGGACATTTTGTCTTACTTTCTTTAGCAGCTTCCGTATTTGTATTGGCATCACTGCTGCCTTTTTCAGGTTGCTTTTCGCTTTCATGTTTTTCTGGAATTTCTTCATGGCTTCGGTTCAAATTAATAAGCGCCGGGGTAGCCTTGTCTGCCTTTTCAAGCAGTTCATACTCATATACGAATTTTCCGTTTTCCCCGCTTGGAACACGGTATACTTTCAAATACCCTGCGTCTTTAAGCTCCTTCCACATCGAATTAAATGCTTTCTGCCCTTCCTTGCACTGTGAGATAAGGTACCACTTATGCAGCTCATAATTGGGGATATTTATGTAGCTTTCAATCATAAGGTACAGCCCTTTGGCTTTGCATGACAAATTTTTGTCCCTTGCGACAGAGTTTGGGACGCTTGAAAAATTCTTTTTTTTGCGCCTGAATTTACCGCTTTCATCCTTATTCATGTCATGCGTCCTCCTTTAGGCTGTCAAGTAAATCATATTCGCAGTCGTTGCCGTCGTCGGTGGGATACTCTTTTAAATATCCGGCCTTTTTAAGTTCGTCCCATGCTTTGTTAAAATGTGCAGCGCTTTTGCCGCATTTTTCCATTAAATCGGCCTTTGTAACGTCGTCGCTGAAGCTTATGCAGCTCTCTATCAGAGCATATAGACCTTTGGCATTTAGCGACAGCTCTTCATTTTCCAAAACTTCGCTTGATATGCTTGTAAAAGTCGTTTGCTTGTTGCGGAATTTCCCGTCTAATGTTTCATCTATATCCATTCTTATTATTTCCTTTCAAAATTAACAAAATAACGTAAAAAAGCGGCTGAATTAATCAACCGCTTTTAAAGGGAGGCATTTACAAGAGTTCATACTCATATGTAACGTGACCATTTACAGGGACGCGGTACATTTTTAAGTATCCTGCGCTTTTAAGTTCTTTCCAAGCGGAATCGAATGCTTTTTGCCCTTCTTTACCGGCTCTTCGTAAATATTCTTTATGCAGGCAGAATCCCGGTATGCAAATATAGCTTTGAATAACGGCATAAAGTCCTTTTGCCTTAAGGGATAATTTAGAATCTTTCAAAGCCTCATTAGATGCTGCTTTCGTGTTTTTAAATTTACCTGACAAATACATTTTATTTTCCCCTTTTTCTTTTATTTGCTTTGCAAAGGCATATCCTGACTTCGGTGCCGTCGCGGCTCTTAATAACGTCAATCAGTGAACTTTTCTCGTTATCCGCGTAATTCTTCATGTTTCCATAACACATAAGCCACTGGTTAAGCTGTGACGGTGTGACGTCTACCGTAAGGCTTTCCATATTTATCACGGCTTTCTTATAGCATTTAGGCATAAAAAAATCCAAGCAGTTTAAAACGGCTTGGATCAGGTTTTTAAGTATCTTTATATATTTTTAACTGAAACTGCAAAAAATCTTTAAATACGGTTAACAGCGCGTACATATTGTTTTCCTATACTTATATCAGTTCCGATGGAAAAGAAATTAATTGAGATTAAATATAAAAACTGCGTAAGGGTCGTGGTGTGGACGGAATACCGGACCACGGCCCGGCAGACAAAAAGCAAGTGCCCTTAACAAAGGGTTTTACATATCCATTTTCATAATTCTCCCCCTCATTGATACCGCCTTAATCGGGCGGTATTTTTTTGTTTACACGGGCTTCGGACTCGTCCAATGTTTCAAGTGGTATGTTAAGCACTCTTGCTATATCGCAGATAGTTGCGAAGCTTGGGTTCTTGTTATTGCCAGTCTCTCAAATACCTATATTAATGGCATGTTTTATATATCCAAAAAGAAAAAATTAATTTGTAAATAAAGGTACCACAAGCATACATGCTAAAAATAAAATCAAGATGATTACTAAACCAATACATTCAAAGCGATACAACATCATTTTATACCTTTTTAATTTGGTCTCTATGTAATTCTGAATGCGTAAGCTTGAGCTTCAAACTTCCCGCAAGCCGTCCCCCACGGAGGGCATTTTTTACGCATTGTCGTTTTCTTGCAAAACTTTCCGTCCCAGTTAGCACAATGGCGGCAAACTTCATTATGTCTTGTGCCATAACAACGGCACATTTCTTCGTTAGGATAATCAAGCATAAAAAGCGCTTCCTTTTCAATTAGCCTTAACGGACGTTTTGTATAATTCCTTACCGCTAATATAATATTAAATTGTCAAGTCCTAAAATCGGCCGTTATTTTAATTTAGCCGATTTTAAACACAAAAAAATAAGCCGGAGAAAACACAAGATGTTGTGCTGAGTACATTAAAAGTTAAACTTGTGTTTTCTCCGGCTTTTATAGAATTTCTATGATATGATTTATGTCTTGAATTATTGGTTTGCAAATTTAAGAATCATATTCAAAGTATGTGGTTTGGCTTAGAGGGTCTTTATAATGCTCTCCAATTTTAAGCTTATTGTAAGTTGCTTTATCAATATCCACTGTAGCAGTTTCCCATTTTTTAGTTTTTGTGTCATACCGTCTAATATCAACTTGCCATTCGTCAGGGTAAAACTGTGAATACTGTGAAAAAAGTGATGAATGGTAATCGGTATGTGCTGCATTGTACTGCTTTTTGCAAACCGTACCTTCTGCTACTGCTGTAACTCCGTGCGCTTCAAGGTAGTTATTGATATTGCTTTTAAGTGCGTTACCTGCTGTTTTAGTAGCAAGTTTTGTGGCAAATATAGAAACAATTACTAATAGAAACAATGGAATAAGAACCGTACCGGTTTTACCCATTTGATTAGCTCTCCCCTTTCAAATCGAAAGTACTTTTTTCGGTCAATGGAATGTAAAGGCAATATTTTGTAAATGTCCTTGTAATTTCCGGCGCAAACCAGTATATACCAACCTTAGCTGATTCTTGTATAGTATCAATATGTGAAGCAACGCCTTTTTCTTTAATTACTGTTACATCTGTAATATTATATTTTTTTGAAATATATTTGTTTTTTGTTGTTTCTTGCAAACATATGTAATTGCTATCATCAGTTTTTACAGAATAAACATTATGTTTTTCAATTACCTTTGTTTGTGTAGAGTGTGTACGCACCAAAAAATAATCAGATAAAGTAGAAAGCGGCAAATTATAAATAGGAATATAGAACATTCCTACCAAAATCAAAAAAGCCACGCCTATTTGTAAACATTTTGTATATGCATTGTCAATCGTCCAATTTGATTTACTCATGCAGTTTATGACATTAAGGTCTACGCCTATGATAATTAATCCTACGGAGATCCATAAAAACATATTAACACATCCTTTTCATAAGAACTCCTATTGCAAAAAATCTCCCAAATTCCAACCTTTCGAATCAATGTGGAAAAAGACTGTTTTACCTGATTTATCTTTATAATGATCGTTGACTTTGTATTTATTATATGTATCCTTGTCCACATCAACGTCAGCTGACTCCCATTCATGAGTAATAGCTATTAGCTCTTTTTGCTTAAAATTACATCCATGCGTGCCTGAATAGCATGATACTGTTTTTCAAGTCGATTGTACTGTTTCAATGCTGCTTCACGGTTTTTCATCTTTTCGGCCGCTTTGTGCATAACGGAATCAGGAATCGAATTTAATGGCTTGCCGCCGTAAGGCTCTATAAGCTCGCAATATTCATCCAGCGCCCTGCTTGCGCGTTCGAATGCGGCAGAAGCAGCTTTTTGATTTTCTTCTTCCCTGTGTGTCAGAATATCAAACTCAAAATCATTTGCGGTATGAAAACAACGGTACCGAATAAGCCAAATCAGTTCTTTTTTTGTACAATCCTCAAGTTCCATATTCACGCTCATATTCTTCGGGAGTTATTACTATCATATCTTTTGGCTTAATGCCATCAAACGGGATAGTATTTAAAATCAGCCGTTTTACATTATCTGTAGTCTTTTTTACAATTTCAGAGTATGGAATATTTTTATCTGTACTGCCTATGGTTATTTTCATACCAGCATATGCGGGATTGCCGTCCTTATCTTGAGCGGCACCTAAAACTTTAAAATACAGGGAAACGTCATGTTTCATTTTGTAAGACCTCTTACTTTTATTATTTTACTAACTGCGGCCCGACGTGCCAATCATCGTAAACGTTACCCTTTATCGTCACATAGTCTGAGAGGTTAGCCGATAACATTCCTGCCGGTGTCCATGCGTCCTCAAGATACGTATAGGCCGTATAGGTTCCGTCAGGATACCATACAGGCGTGAAATGTACGCGGCGGCCGTATGTAGAGTATTTATTCGTTTTAAATTCAAAAGAAGCGGAAAGCCCGTCCGTTATTCGGTCGAGTATCCGCCAATATGTATTATATGAAAATTCAGGGAAATAGGTTACTGCCGTTTGTGCGCCGGTCGTCCACGATTTTACGCTGGATTTCACATTCGTTGTAAGGTTTATTTTTACCCCGTATCCCGACTTCATCTTTTTGCCTTTTGCGGTTGGGTCTTTATCATCAGGCATAAGGCTCATATCGGCAGATAAAGAAGCACGGTATGTATTGTCTGTATACTCCCATTCTCCGTCGTCTTCCCATTTCCCATCGTCTACCCATTCGCCGCCTGATTTCCAGCTTTTATGCTTGTGCCACTTCCAGTTTTCATGCCACTGCCAATTAGGTATCCATTTAGCGCTCCAAACGCTCCATGAGTTTGCAAGGCACTGTATTTTTGACGGTACGTCGGTTGTTTTAAAACTGTCGTTCTTGTCCGTTGCTGTAGGGTCGGGCGGCGTCTTTTCTTCAAGATTCACGATGTTTGCCGTTATTTCATCGTCAGTTAAATAGCCCTTAGATGTGCTGACGGTAATCGCTGCTTTCTGCGGCGTACTCGGAGTATGCCACTTTACCCACACGAGCTGGCTTTCACCGGCTGGTATTACAATGTCTGTAAGGGTGTATGAATTACCTAAAATGTGGAACGTAACCTTTGCAGGTTTATCCGGATAGATGTCTGAGTCAGAGTTTAAAATTACGGAAGTAACAACGTCGGTATTGCAGCGGTATGTTGCCGTATCCGTCCCGCCATCGCCTGAACTGTCATTGCTGAATTTAACAATGCCTAACCCGAGCTGGTTTATAATCATAGTATCTGACTGAGCCTTTGTTTTCGAACCTTTATATGCAGGGTAACCCAAATCGGCTTTTTCAAGAAACATGGAAAGGGGAAGCTGCTGGTGCGTAAGTGATACCATCTTGCGGCGAAGCCCGCCGGAAAGAGCTGTATCGTATTTTGCCGCTTCTGTTGCGGTCATAGCATATTTTGTACCATTAAAATAAAAATAGGCGACGGGTTCAAGCAGTAACTTGTACTTACCGTCAGTAAGCTTTTCATAGGTAGTGCCGATAGTCGTTGCAATTTTTTTAACAACCCATTTTGAGCAGAAATACTTTTTTATAGCTGCAATATTAGCGTTTCCACTATCGCTAATTATCTTAGGCATGGTTTCTTGAGGTATGATATAAGTATAAGACCCTATATATCCATGAAGGGATGTGCCATTTCGGTAATTTAATTTGCTTCTTTTGCCAAAGTGGTATTTTACGTTTTGTTCATTGTAATTTGTTAAATCAACTGGTGTTGAAACAGGTTTGTTGTCGCTTGTGCGTACAACGGTAACGCGGACTCCGTCGTCGCCGTGCCATATATTATCCGTTGTACCGCTTCCCATACCGCCGCCGCCGTTGTCGATATTTCCCGAACCATCTGCGTAAGTGGCAACTGGAATTAAAAGCAATGATACACAAAGCAAGATTGCAATTAAGCGCTTCATTTAGGCCTCCAAATAAAAAGAGCACAGCCTTTAACGGTTGTGCCTCTAAATTAAATTGTTAAATTTTAGGCTAATCCATTATACCGACTTGCTCGTTATCGTCGGAATCATGATCTCCACTCATACTTGTAGCTTCATTTGCTCCGCCTTTAGTAACATTAGCTCCATTGCCGAATATCGGGTCATTATTACTGCCTGTGCTGCTGCTTGTTGATTTTTTGGTTGAAGTACTGCTCTTGCTGGACGATTTCTTTGTTGTCGTGCTGCTATTAGTGGAAGCTTTCGGAGCAGTTTTGTACGTTGGCTTTTTGCTCTTATCCGTCAGCGCTGAATTTGTCGGTTGGCTGCCGTTTTTGCTGTCACCTTCAACAACGGGTTTGGACGGCGTGGAGGTCGATTTTGAGCAGGTCGTAAGCGGTTCGCTCCGTGAGCTCTCCGTTTCAGGGTTAAATGCCTTGCCTGAACCCGATACAACTCCATTTTCACTATCTATCGAATTAGGCGACACATCGGAAGATAAAGTGATCGTTGCGCCTGAATTTGTTACTGTTTTACCGTTATCAGTTTTTACTTTTGAATTTGCGTTTACCATTACTGCGGATACTATGCCAATGCTTACGACTGCGATACTTGTTATAATGATACTTCTTTTGGCTTTCTTAGAAATGCTTTTCATAATTTTGTTCCTCCTAATAATAATTTTAGAATCACTGCTAATATTTGTCAAGATTTTTTTTAACATATGACTAAATGATAAGACTTAAGTCGAATGTGGACTTAAGCCATGAAGAAATAACTAATAAAATATTGTCCCAGTATAAAGGAATGAAAATTAAGTCTATATAAAAACCAAGTGCCAGTAAAAAAATAAGCATGAATCCACCAAATATGATTGGATGTGATGCTATAGTGTAAGACCAGTTAATTTCAACTTTCTTATATTTTCGCGTGAAAGATCTTTTTCTGACATGTACTAACAACACATAACCTTCTTTCACCTTCTATAAAATTCGATATAGTAAAACTGCTTATAGATGTTACTGTAATGTGCTGGACAATTTATGCCAGTGCATTTTTTACAACGGTTAAGGAACACGGCGCAATGTAAATTATGTATCTTTTTTTTATACGCCTTTTTTAATATTAAGACACGAATATTTTCACTGTTTCTAAGCGCTCTTGTAAACATCGGCTGCGTAACTGTAATATATCTGCCAACCGGCAGGCTTTCAATTACTTTTCTAAGCTCTGCAAAATATTCGGCATAAATTTTTTTGCAAGTCATTTGTTTAAGCCTTTTCTTCTTTACCCGCTGATAAAGGTAAAAGCTGTTGAAAAACGGGTATTTTACGGCAATGAGGTAATCGTTAGACCATACTGCTTCTTTAATAGGTATTAGCGTAATGAAGAACAATGTTGAAACAAAACAAACATATTCAATCTGCCGGTTTGGGCTAAAACATGCAATAAACATTACGAGCAGTGCGGTAAAGACCAACGCTGCTGTATATGGCTGAGCTTTTAAAAAATTATATTTTATATATTTCAATTTGTCTGACTTTTTTACCGTACCATCGCCACCTTACTAAAAAATTAAGCCGGACAAAATGTCCGACTAAGTACGGTTAAAATAGTTTTCAAGGCATTCAAAAATAAAATCCTTAATTTCAGACTTTTTTGCATTGTCAAAATTGAAATCGCAACTAAGGCATTTTAAATCTTCAACTTTCAGCGATACATAAGACACTTTAGCTTTTTCTTTATCCATCTTTTTCTTGCTATCGGGTTTCGGGCTACCAAATTCGTCCGGATAAAATAAACTTTGCAATTCCGTTTCGGTAATGGGGGATAGGCGGCGTATTGCTTTCGCCTGTTCCACGCTTACGGGCAGATTGACATGATCTAATAAGTAAAGAGATATTGTATCCATATCATTGCCTGTCATGTTAGAAAACTCAACCCCTACCATAAGAGGAAGCCGACCGGAATCAACCATATCGAGCAAATCTTTCGTGAGGTTTGTAAGTTTTATATATCGCTGTATCATCTTCACGTTTTCCGAATTTTGTTCGGCAACGGCAGCAGATGTCTTCTTTTGGCCTTTTGCCTCATAGCTTTCCTTTTGAAGCTTGTAGGCAAATGCTTTTTCGGACGGCAGTAATTCTTGCCGCTGATTTAAATTGCTGTTAACCAAAATTAAGTTGGCTGTTGGGTCATCGCATTCTATAACGATACAGGCAACTTTAAAGCCTGCCAGTTCGCAGGCTTTTTTACGGTTTCGGCCAGCAAGAATAATATACTTGTCATCATTTTTACGTACTGTGCATGGGTTTATCTGTCCATTTGCTTTTATATCATTAGCGAGTTCGGAGAGCTTTTCCGGCGGATAAGGATGAAAAGGCTGGTCGTCAATTTCGGTAAGTTCCGAAGGGTCAAGCATAACTATCCTTTTATCGTCGGGCTTTACCGCACCGTAAAGTGTTCCGCTCAATGCTTCTTCAAGCGAAGGAATTTTTTGCGTAGGTATCATTTGTTATTCCTCCCGAGGATTTCACTGACTGCTGAAAGATACGCCTGACCAACCTTGCTGCTTTTGTGTGAAACAAGACTGGAGCGTGTTTCTGTACTATTGCGAGCCTCCTGTAACATCGGTATCGGCTCTGTAAATACCATATCACCGTAGCTTTCAATCAATTTGTCATAGACATGATTACTCATGTTGGTACGCTTATTGTACATTGTTACAAGGATTCCTTGTATATAAGGGGAAATATCAGAAACTTGTTTAATTGCCATGTATCGTTGCAGCATTGCGGTGACACTTTCATAGGCAAGCAGTTCCGCCTGCACCGGCATAAGCAGTTTCGTACTTGCCTGCAATGCGTTTGAAACAAGAAGGTTATCGACTGCCGTCGGGCAATCGAAGATAATGTAATCATACTCATTAAAATAGTCATTTTTGAAGATACGTGAAAGCACCGTATTGCTTTCACCGTCAGCGCCGAGAATTGCGTAAATGCCTCCGAGCATTTTATTAGCAGGAATATAATCAACATCTTCTTTGTCATTATGCCGTATAAAATCGCCGTAATTATTTGAGTGTACGTTTGATACTTCCTGATAGATTAATTCACTAACAGTTGGTTTGCCGTCCTGATTGAATTCAAGCCAGCGTGATAAATGAGATTGCTGGTCGAGGTCAACAAGTAAGACATTTTGTCCGGCTTGCCGAAGTCCTGCGCCTATATTAAATGCTGTTGTAGTTTTACCAACTCCACCTTTTTCCAAAGAAACCGCAATTATATTACTCATTTTAAATAAATCTCCTTACACAAAATATTATTGATGCACATATAGATAAAAGTTCAAACAGAAAGCAAAATAAAATTCTTCGTTCCTTATTATAGAAATCATATATTTCAGTCATCAGAGCCTTAACAAAAAAGATAACACCAATGACATCAAGCGCTATAGTGATGGAAATAAGGATTATATCAGCTGAGCTTATTGTTTTCATTGCTTTTCCTCTCAACCTCAACGTATTTTCTTGAAAATTTGCTATTGCTGTCTTTATAAGCCTTTGACTCTTTAGATATAAAAAAATGCTCTCTGATATAACTCAGAAAGCTTTCTATATCACCCGGCAGGCCGGTTATTCTAATTTTTATCATACTTAATCTCCAATATGGCCTGAAATCATCTCAAACTTATTTCCATCAATCTGCCCTTGTTCGTATGCTGATGTGAACCCGCTGAACCTTGAACCGATATTTACGGGCTTTTTACTGAATTTCATGTTTTTATATTCATGTACGACTATCTGAGGCTTTATAAGGACGAGCGCCCATTCCTGATTCTTTTGTTTTTGTTCTTCGTATTTCTGTGATAAGCCTTTTATAAACCCCTGAGCGTAATCGTTTTCAAGGCCTTTAGTGCTTTCGCCGAGCCTATAGTATTTTTTCTTTAACTGCCGAGTTTCTCCGACTATGTACTCAACTGCATATTCAAATACGGCAGAAGCGGTTTCGACGTCTTCCGTAAGTCCCATAAATACTATGCGGTGAGTTCTATTTGTGTTGAAATAACTATAACAGCAGAAATTATCAGCTATAACGCTTGCAAGCAATCCTTTCCATGTGGCTTTTTTAAAAGTTACGTCTGTTGGATGTTTTTTTACATTCTTTGAAGCGGTATGCGTATCATCTATATCTTTCATCGACAGCTTATATTTCGCGAGCATTTCCTGGGCTTTTGTCATTGCCGCCTGTGCTTCGTTTTCGTTGCTACTTGTAGAAAGGGCCAACAGTTTTTTAATTTTTTCGATTATATTTACTGTATCGGTCATTTTTCAATTCCTCCTTACTCAAAATCAGTTAAAATTATAATGCGGATAGTTTGTTATCACAAGGCTTTTTGCCTTTTTTATCATTATAATCACTCCTTTCAGCAAGTCGGACATTTTGTCCGAGTACAGTGCAAATAAAAGAAAGAGTCGAAGTTATGAATCGGTTTTTTCTAAATATACTTGTATGAATTTATCAAAACTGCTTATACTTTTTAGAGTTTGCAACGCTATAGAGCAGAGAACCGATATACTCGCAGACCTATTCAAATCCAGTTTTTGAGCGTAATTTTCAATATCTGCTAAGAGGTCTTCATTAACGCTTATTAAAATCTTTTTCGTAATGCACTTCACCTTTCAAGTCGGAAATTTTATCCGAGTAAAAATGCAAACCTAATAACATTTATTTTTTTGTTCTTGCCTTAAAAAAGCTTCCCATCTGTCTGTTGCATTATAATCCATTTTGAGATTATCTAAATTGTAAAAATTAGTTATAGAATGGTCTTCAAACTGCAAACGTGCGCGAACGGCGTCGTAATCAGAATCATAACTGAAATAAATTATAATATTTCCAATAACTATTACGTATGACCCTTCAAATTGATCCTTCTGTAATCCTTTTGCTGTCCCACAAATGGCCTTTGCAATTTCTTTTGCTTTATTTTGAGTGATTTTTTTCATTTTTTGCATTTCCTTTCTTACTTGTTAAATTCACAATGCGAACTTACTGTCACAAGGTTATGTACCTTTTTTATCATTGGAATTCCCCCTTCCATAAGTCGAACATTTTGTTTGAGTAAAAATGCAAATAAAAAAAGAACTAAAATAATTTAGTCCTTAATGGCGAATATAGATAATTCATTCATGGTTTAGCTCATAACCCGAAGGTCGTAGGTTCAAATCCTGCCTCCGCAACCAGTCATATGTACGCCAACATTTACGGTAAATGAACCGTCAGTGTTGGCGTATATTTTTGTTATGTGGTAACGGATGATTTCGGCTCAATGTCAATAGTTGGGGTAAACCTAAAAAGGGAAGGCTCAATGTCAATAGTTGGGGTAAACCTAAAAAGGGAATGTGAGAAGGAGCGG
>ENA-UOOM01003300-UOOM01003300.1-fermentation-metagenome-genome-assembly--contig:-NODE-3300-length-11920-cov-180.717826_pt1 | contig 11920 bp, 11 predicted proteins | sample MGYA00245781_ERZ724031 | MGnify/ENA primary metagenome ERZ724031 (study PRJEB28704, sample SAMN03018317) | fermentation metagenome | biome: anthropogenic terrestrial biome; feature: soil... | reverse complement strand
TTACTCAATCAAGAGTATCAAAACTTTGCTGTATTGGAGTAGATATTATATCAAAGGATGAAAGATATATAGATATAATAAATAAATTTATTATAGAACATACAGCTGCAGCTTGAGGAGGTATTTATACTACTCAATCAAAAAGAATATTGTTTTTTAAAAAAATAAAGAAAGTTTTAATAAAATCCATTTTGTTTTCAAAAGAGGTATTATTTGTTATACATATTATTAAAGTGTACAAGCACCCCCAAAATATAAAGTTATAAAGTTAAACCATTAATCAAAGCAAAATTAGCAGTTGTTTGGAGAAAATGTAATGCAAAAGCGGTAGAAGTTAATTTTTAAATGGTAAATAGGCTGATGATAGCGGTGGAAAACAGTTGTTATCTGTCCCTCATCCTCATCTTTCCTTGATAGGTATCTCTTTCTATAAATCTTTTATTTATCGCATTTAATACTTCCCACTTTTTAAGGCTCCACATAGGACCAATTAAAAGGTTCCTTGGGCTATCACCGGTAAGCCTATGAACCACCATATTTTTAGGAATTCTTTCAATAGAATCCACAACAAGGTCAACATATTCATCCATTTCTAAAAACTTTAGTTTTCCTTCATTATAAAGCTTAACCATAGGTGTTCCCTTCATAAGATAAAGAAGGTGGAGCTTTATTCCCCAAGTTCCTGTTTCTGCAACAAATTCTACAGTTTTAAGCATATCTTCCCTATTTTCAGAAGGAAGTCCTAATATAATGTGGGAAACTACAGGAATTCCTCTTTCTTTAAGCTTTTTAACAGCATTTATATAGTCTTTGCTATCATATCCTCTATTTAAAATTTTCCCCTTTTCATCATTTGCAGTTTGAAGCCCAAGTTCCACCCATAAAAATGTTTTTTCATTTAGTTCTGAAAGAAGATCTAAAATATCATCTGGCAAACAGTCTGGCCTTGTTCCTATTGCAATGCCTACTACATCATCTATGCTTAAAATGCTTTCATACTTTTCGCGAAGTACTTCTACAGGGGCATAAGTATTAGTATAAGCTTGAAAATAGCCAATATATTTTCCTTCTTTCCATTTTTTGTTCATAACTTCTTTTACTTCATAAAACTGCTTTACAATGTCTGCATTTTTGCCAGCAAAATCCCCTGATCCTCTTTCGCTGCAAAATATACATCCTCCTCTTGAGATTTTTCCATCCCTGTTGGGGCAGGTAAATCCTGCATCAAGAGCAATTTTAAAAACTTTTTCACCAAACTTTTGCCTTAAATAATAATTTAGTGAATTATATCTTTTATCTCCCCACTCTTTAACCATAAAATCATCCCTTTAATTGTTTTATCTTATTATATTGCAAAAACACCGATTTTAAAAATCCAACTCCACAAGTAGGTAAAATACATTGACTTATATGAGTCAAATCTATATATCCAATTTTCTCTTGAAAAACTTACTAATATAACTATTTTTGCAAATTGCATGTCCAAATTCCATCTGATTAGTTAAAGTTGTTATCTGTCCCTCATACTCATATTTCTGTCCAAATTCTATCTAATTAGTAAGAGTTGTTATCTGTCCCTTATATGTATGTATGTATGTATGTAAAAACCCCCGTGATTCAAAAGTCAGGGGGGGTTAAAACTCTTTAGATGTACTTCCTTTTGCACAACAAATTGAGCAAGCATAACCTATTTAATTAATAAATTACATGAGTCTTCAATTTTGTGATTTTTTCTTATAAGTTTTGCTGCTGCTTCATCTACTATAAATGTAGCATCTGAATGAAGCTGAAGAATTGAAGCAGGAACTTCTGGTGTTACCCCTTCAAAAATTGATTTATAAATTGCCTCTGATTTATTTTCACCATTTGCAAGAAGCATTACTCTCTTAGATTGTACTATTGTTTTTATTCCCATACTTATTGCTTTTTTGGGAACCTCATCCATAGAATTAAAGAATCTTGCATTTGCCTTAATTGTGCCCTCTTTTAAATTTACTATATGAGTATCTGATTCAAATACCTTTGAAGGCTCATTAAAACCTATATGACCATTGTTACCAATTCCAAGGACCTGAAGATCAATTCCGCCACAACATTTTATTTGTTTTTCATATTCATTAGCTTCCCTTTCAAAATCTTCAGCCATTCCATTTAAAATATGGACATTATTTTTACTTATATTTATATGATTGAATAAATTATTGAACATAAAATAATAGTAGCTGTTTTCATTTTCTTTTGGAAGATTTACATATTCATCAAGATTAAAACTTGTAACCTTCGAGAAATCAACATCTCCATTTTCATACATACTTATAAGATTTTTATATGTTTGAATTGGTGTACTTCCTGTTGCAAGTCCAAGAATACTGTTAGGCTTTAAAAGAACCTGTGCAGCTAACATATTAGCAGCCTTTCTGCTCATATCTTCATAATTTTTTGTAATAATTAACCTCATAATAATTAATACCTCCCATAACAAATTATGATTTAAATTATATCCTTGCTTAAATAGTCCTGTTTGTTAATTCAACAATATCATCTAAAACTTGTTAAGTTGCTCATTACCTCAGCTGAAGTAAAACAAATCTTCAAATTTCTTATCTAAGGCCATGCATAAAAGAAGAGCCAACTTTGCAGTAGGATTAAACTGTCCTGTTTCAATAGAACTAATTGTTTGCCTAGAAACACCTACAAGATTAGCTAATTCTTCTTGGGATAAATTTTTTTCTGCTCTTGCAATTTTCAAACGATTTTTTAATATCAATTCTTCATCCATATTGTATTACCTCAGTGTAATTATTATATAATTTGCAACTGATAGAATCGATGTAATACTGCAAACTATAGCAGATATAAAATGCAGCTTTGTTTTTGCAAATCTGTACTTTCCATATGATTCCCCAGCACTGAGTGCCCAAAACAGTGAAGAGATAGCATAGAATGTAACGCTTTCTCCATAAAAAAGATTAAATATCACAAGAAATATAAATAGAATACAAAAAGCAATAAATCCAATTTCCCGTCCTTGACTCTCAGCATGTTCCATTCCCTCATCTTGATGTATCTCTCTGCTTTTTTCTAAAATTTTTTCTTTATCCATGCTTTGACCCTCCTCTACTATGATACACACAGGATATCACATATTCTCACCATTGTCAATTAAACTTGTCATATATACAATATAACTTGTCAACTTACTGCCTACTTTGCAAACACTATAGTAAATCCTACTGTGCCCCTTATTTCTCATATATAAGTGATGCTGCCCCGACTATTCCTACATCATTAACCTTTGCCTTTACAATGTCACAAACTTTAAGGCTTGGCTTCAATGCTCGTTTTTCTACGGTTTCCATCATCTTATCATAGAAAGTATCAAACTCATTTGAAACTCCTCCGCCAATTGCAATTCTCTCAGGGTTATAAAGTGCAATTAAATTTATCATACCCACCCCAAGATAATATGCTTCTTGCTCGACTAATTTTATAGCAAGCTTATCTCCTCTATGATAAGCTTTAAATACATCTTCAGCTTTGATATCTCTATCCCCTGCAATTTCTTTTATAATGGTTTTTTCTCCTTTTAAAACAGCTTCTCTTGCGAACCTTTGAAGTGCAGTTCCTGATGCAAGAGCCTCATAGCATCCTATGTTTCCGCAGCTGCAGGCAGGGCCTCCATCAAGTATTGTCATATGTCCTATTTCAACAGCATTAGAATTTGCACCTTCAAAAATTTTCCCATTTACTATAAGCCCTCCGCCTATGCCTGTACTTACTGTTACATAAACAAAATTTTCTGTCCCTTTTCCGCTACCAAATATGTATTCTCCAAGGGCTGCGGCATTAGCATCATTTTGGAGCTTAACATTGGTACCAAATTTTTCATTTAAAAACTTTACTATCTCAACATTTTCAAAGCCTGGTAAATTGTTAGGATTATATATTATACCTAACTTAGAATTTAATGGTCCTGGTGAGCCCACACCAATTCCAAGAAGGTCAGAAGTTTTTAAATTTGCTTTAGTAATTACATCTTCAATACCTTTTACAATGCTATCCAGCACTGCTTGTTTACCTTCCTTTACAGGTGTTGGGACGTTAACCTTTGCAATTATTTTTCCATTGCTATCCACAATACCTATGCCAATTTTTGTTCCCCCAAGGTCCACCCCACATACACAATTTCTCATGCCTATACCTTCTTTCTTTTAATTAACATTATTTTAACATAAAATAAATAGTCATTTAATAAATTTATTTTATTATTATATTGGTTTTTGATAATAATATTAAAGTATAAATTAAAAATATGCAAAATAAGTAACATTTAATCATAATACAATTTAAAATTAAATAAATTAATAATATTACCAATGAAACTTGCAAAGTTTTCATAAAAAATATTATTATATTTACTCTTAAGATATTATCATTAATTTGATTATATATAAAAATAACAAAATTGTATATTAAAAATGCCCCCTCTATATTTTTTATTTAAATAAAAAATATACTATCAATTACCTCAAGCATTTAGCTTGAGGTTTTTATTATTTTTTGAATCTTAGAATCACCTTATCCGATGGTTGGCTACTCTGTCATCCGTAATACTCTTATCCTGATTAATGTTAACAATATATTTATTATATTTATGGAAAAAATAATATCATAATTTATTTAGGTAATTGATTTTTATTTTCAATTACTTTAAAATGATAATATAAACCCCATGGGGGTAATCTTTTTTATGAAGGTGATTATATGGAAAAAACATTTAATATAAGCGGAATGACTTGTACTGCCTGTGCAAGAGCTGTAGAAAAAGCCTCCTCAAGAGTTCCTGGAGTTATTGAGGCAAATTTAAATTTTGCAGTTGAAAAACTTTATGTAAAATATGATGAGAAGCAAACTTCCGCTGATGATATAATAAAAGCTATTGAAAAAGCAGGATATACTGCAGAGGAAGATATAGAAAAGCGGGAAAAAGTTATAGGCATTGGAGGAATGAGCTGTGCTGCCTGTGTTAAAGCAGTTGAAAGAAGTGTTAAAAAACTTGATGGAATATATAAGGCAGAAGTAAATCTTTCCACTGGAACTTTAACTGTGGAATATGCGCCATCAAAGGTAAGACTTTCAATTATTAAGGAAGCTATCAAAAAAGCAGGATATACTCCCCTGGAAGAAGAGGATATGACTGTTGATAAGGATAAAGAGCGGAAAGAAAAAGAAGCAAGTGATCTTTTAAGAAGGTTTATTATTTCTGCTATATTTACCGTCCCCCTTCTTATTATATCCATGGGGCATATGTTTGGAATGCCTCTTCCTAAAATAATGGACCCTATGGAAAACCCTTTAAACTTTGCATTAATTCAACTATCCCTTACCATCCCTCCTGTAATATGCGGAAGAAATTTTTACAGAGTTGGATTTAAAACCTTATTTAAAGGAGATCCTAATATGGATTCTCTTATTGCTATAGGGACTTCTGCTGCTATAGCTTATGGTTTATTCTCAATATATCAAATAACAAATGGACATATGGAATATGCTAAAGATTTATATTTTGAATCTGCTGCAACCATTATCACTTTAATCCTTCTTGGCAAATATCTTGAAGGCAGAACAAAAGGCAAAACTTCTGAAGCAATTAAGAAGCTTTTAAATTTAGCTCCTAAAACTGCAGTTATTATTCAAGATGGAAAAGAAATAACCATTTCTTCAGATGAAGTTGAAATTGGAGACATAGTTATTGTAAAGCCAGGAGAAAAAATTCCTGTAGACGGAGACGTAATAGAAGGGCTAACTTCCATTGATGAATCTATGCTGACTGGTGAATCCATTCCTGTAGAAAAAAAGTCAGGGGATAAGGTCTTTTCAGGCACAATAAATAAAAATGGCTCTATAAAATTTTCCGCCTTAAAAGTTGGAAAAGATACTGCACTTTCTCAAATTATTAAACTTGTTGAAACTGCCCAAGGCTCAAAAGCTCCTATTGCAAGGCTTGCAGATACAGTTGCAGGATATTTTGTGCCAACAGTAATAATTATTGCAGCAGTATCTTCTATTTTATGGTTTATTTCAGGAAAAGATATTGTTTTTTCACTTACTATATTTGTATCTGTACTTGTTATTGCATGTCCCTGTGCTCTTGGGCTTGCAACTCCAACAGCTATAATGGTAGCTTCAGGGAAAGGAGCAGAGCTTGGGATTCTTATAAAATCTGGTGAAGCTCTTGAAAAGACACACAAAATTAATGCAATAGTATTTGATAAAACCGGAACTTTAACAGAAGGAAAACCAGTAGTTACAGAAATGTATTCAAAGGATGAAAATGAAGATGAAATATTATCCCTGGCAGCTTCCTGTGAAAAAGTCTCGGAGCATCCTCTTGGGGAGGCCATTGTAAAAAAAGCTGAAGAAAAAAATTTAAAACTATATAATGTTAAAAATTTTAAAGCTTACCCCGGTATGGGCATTGAAGGAACTATTGAAGAAAATATTATATATCTTGGAAATGAAAAACTTATGCTTAACAAAAATATTGATATAATAGATTATAAAGATAAATTTGAGGGCTTTGCAAAAACAGGTAAAACCCCAATGTATGCAGCTAAAAACAATAAATTAATTGGAATTATTACAGTAGCAGATACTATAAAAGAAAACAGCAAAAAAGCTATAGATAAGCTTCACGATATGGGAATTGAAGTGGCAATGATTACTGGAGATAATAAAAAGACTGCAGAAGCTATTGGAAAATCCATTGGAATAGATAGAATTATTGCAGAAGTTATGCCAGAAAATAAAGCTACTGAGGTTAAAAAGCTTCAAGAGGAGGGCAAAACTGTTGCCATGGTAGGTGATGGAATAAACGATGCACCAGCATTAGCTGCTTCAGATATAGGGATTGCAATAGGTTCTGGAACAGATGTTGCAATTGAATCTGCAGACATTGTGCTTATGAAAAATGATGTCTATGATGTAGTAACTGCTATAAATTTAAGCAAAGCTACCATAAAAAATATAAAGGAAAATCTATTTTGGGCATTCGGCTACAATTCTCTTGGAATCCCAGCTGCTGCAGGTGTTTTAACTTTATTTGGAGGGCCCATGCTTAATCCTATGATTTCTGCTGCTGCCATGAGTTTTAGCTCCATATCCGTACTTTTAAATGCACTAAGGCTTAAAAGATTTAAGGCTTAAAACAGCAGCCATTAGGGACAGTTACTTTATTTTCATTATCAAAAGCTATTTATTTATGCTTTTGTTTATCCTTGATTACACATTGAAGCATGGATAAAATAACTGTCCCTTGGGCTCATCCCGAATACTTGTAAAGTGAATATCCCCCAAAAAACAAATCAGTGTAAGGGTAAAAAACTCTTATCACTAAATATAATGAGGAGTTGATAGTATGAAAAAAGAAATTAAAATTGAAGGTATGTCCTGTGCACATTGTGTAATGCATGTTAAAAATGCTCTTATGGAAGTTAAAGGAGTAAAAGATGTTCAAGTTGATCTTAAAGAAAAGCTTGCAGTAGTTGAGGTGCAAGATGCAGATAACGAAGCATTAAAGCTTGCCGTTGAAGATGCTGGCTACGATGTAACAGAAATAAAAGATATAAAATAAAAAGGTGCGTAATGCACCTTTTTATTTTTTTCTTGTTGAATCAAATATAAAGTAACCGTCCCTCTACCCTCTACCCCTCTACCTATAATCGGATTTAATTTTCTCAACAGCAGGATCAATGCCAGCTAAAAAGTCTTTAACACTATATTCAACTAAACAGTCAGGGAAAAATGCATCGCCGCTTCCATATTGAAAATATTTAGTTGAATAGCTTAATGAAATCTTTGAGTTTGGAAGTTTCAAGTAGTGCAAATCTCCATAATGATTAGGTTTCCCACCAGTAGGCTCTCCATAGAAAATAGCATTGGTTCTATTTTTAAATTCATATGTATATAGCAGCCCTGATGAAAAAGTTTTTCGTCCGACAATAACAAATAACTTTCCTTTGTTATTAAAATATGATGAATTACGTATTATATTAACTAACCTGCTGTTTCCAAAATATGAACCACCTACATTATCTCTTATATCGATAATTAACTTTTCTGCCTTTTTTTCTTTAAGCATACTTTTTAATAATGACAATTCTTTAGTGCTTGGATGATTTGCTGTAGTATTAAATCTGTAATAAATCAAATTATCATCTTCACTATATTTCAAACAAGAATTTTCATTGCTGCTTAAATATAGGGATTTGCTTTTAATTTTATCTGTTAGATAGCTCCATTTTATATCACTATTAGCCTCAGGAAGGATGTTAGTCTTGAAAGTCATATTATCTTGATTTACTAATGTTAATACTATGCTTTGTTTTTCACTCACTTCATTTATAACTCCAAAATGTCTTAATACTTTTGGTTCTTGTAACATAGATGGATTTTCCGACTTTAATAAAAATTCATTTTCATGAGGGATTAAAGTATTTATATCTTCTATTATTTTACCTATAGGGATATCGTTAATTTCAGTGATTTGGCAGCCCAAAATGTCTTTATATTTTGAACTAATACCAACAACAAACAACCCTTCTTTGAACCAATATGCATTTAAAGGATATTTATATTTTGAATCGAAATTTACTATATTAGTATGAGCATCTCCTATACTTGAAATTATACTCATTAATCGGACTTGTATTTCTTGTGAATCAATGTTATTTAAATCTTGCTCTAAGTTAAGAATGGAATTGTCAAACTCTTGGCGAGTAGTTTTAAAAAATAAATTAACATGTTTTTTGGGAAGGTTTTTTCTCATATATTCAAGATCTTCCTTCCATTGTGCTTTACTTATTGATTCATTCTTAAATGAGATATTCATTAAAGGACTTATTAATATTGCAAACAACACAACCATCACTAATATTATGAGCAAAATAACTTTTTTCTTCATACTTGTCCCCCTTAATATTATAAGAAATTATATAGTCTTCATGAAGTTCTTACCTCCACTTCCATTATAATATAATTACTGGAAAAATAAAACCACATTATTATGACTAAGGTAAAGATGATAATAAAGCTATTGATTCATTATCATCCCTTATTGGAAGCAAGTCATTATAGAGCATGAAAACCCGTTATTCTCCGCATTAAGCTGAGGATTTACGGGTGGTAGCCATCGGATAAGGCGATTCTTAAACTCAGGTGGAGCTTTCTTATAAGGAATACTTCCTCCAGCTAAGTTTTAGAAGAGCCGATCCAGGGGCGTAGCAGCCGTTATTTCCCCACATTAAGTGGGGAAATTATGGATGGTAAACCATTGGATAAAAGTTGATAAAAGAATTGCTTTAATTTTAATAAAAATCTATAATTAAATTGAATATTATTATTCAATATTTCAATGATATTTTATTTCTTATTATTCTCCAAAATTTATACACTATAAATGGGGGTATATTATGAATTACAAAATGATTTTTTATCTAGCTGGAGGATTAGGACTTTTCATCTATGGAATGAAGCTTACAAGTGAAGGCCTTGAAAAAGCAGCAGGAGATAAAATGAAGAGACTTATTGAAGTACTTACAAGCAATACACTTATGGCAATACTTGTAGGTGCTGCTGTTACCGCACTTATTCAAAGCAGTAGTGCTACAACTGTAATGGTTGTAGGATTTGTTAATGCTGGACTTATGAATTTATATCAAGCAGCAGGAATTATAATGGGAGCAAATATTGGTACTACCCTTATGGCTCAGCTTATTGCATTTAATTTAAACGATTTTGCCCCACTTATGATTGCAATAGGGGTAGCATTTCTTATGTTTTCAAAAAAGAAAAAGACAAAGGATACAGCTCAAATACTGCTTGGATTTGGTATTATATTTCTTGGAATGAATATTATGAGCACTTCTATGAGTCCTATAGCAAAGGAAAAATGGTTTTCAGATCTTATTTTAAATCTTAATGATAACCCAATTCTCGGCGTATTCGTAGGGCTTGGCATGACCGCTATAGTTCAATCCAGCGGTGCTACTATTGGTGTTTTACAGGCACTTGCAAAAACCGGAGCTATTGGAATCGATGTAGCAATTCCTGTACTTTTGGGAGACAATATAGGAACTTGTGCCACTGCACTTCTTGCAAGTATTGGTACTAATAAAAATGCAAAAAGAGCTGCAGTTATTCACTTAACTTTTAACACAATTGGAACAGTAATTTTCATGTTTCTTTTGAAATGGATAACCATGTTAATTGGAATGCTTGGTGGAGATGTAGCCCGCCAAATTGCAAATACCCATACAATATTTAACATCACAAATACTGTAATTCAAGCACCTTTTATTCCTCTCTTAGTTAAATTTGTTAACAAAGTAGTTCCAGGAAAAGATGAAGCAGTAGAAACTATGTCATTGAAATACATTGATAAAAGATTACTTGAAACTCCATCTGTTGCAGTAGGCCAGCTTCTAAATGAAATAGTAAGAATGGGAAATATTGCAGCAGATAACTTAGCCACATCCATAAAATCAATTATAAATAATGATGAAAAATGCATAGCTCAAGTAAAAGAAAAAGAAGAAGTTATTAACTTCCTTGAAAAAGAAATAACCAGCTTTATGGTAGAACTTTCTAATACGCCATTAGCAGAAGATCAGCTTGCAGAAGTTACATCATTTTTCCACGTGGTTAATGATATTGAAAGAATTGGCGACCATGCTGACAATATTTCTGAATTTGCTCAGGATAAAATTAATAACAATCTTGACTTTTCAGAGGATGGTGAAAAGGCACTTAATAAAATGGCAGACATTGTTCATACCGCAGTAGTTAACGCTGTAACAGCATTAAAAGAATCAGATACTGAACTTGCAAAATCTGTTATAGAAAATGAAGCTAATATTGATAGGATGGAAAAATATTTAAGGGAAGATCATATTGCAAGACTTAATAAGAGAGAATGTTCTCCCGTCAGTGGAACCATTTTCCTTGATTGTTTAAGCAATTTAGAGAGAATCGGCGATCACTCAAATAATATTGCTGAAATTGTAGCAGGAGTTTATGAAAAGGACATGTAGTAAATATTTTTTAAAATTAGACAACCTATATAATTATCAATAAGCGACAAATAATAAAATTCTTTGTCGCTTATTATATTTTGCTTTCTTTTGTCATTGACACATATTCCCCGGGTAATACAAAATAATTATTTTTAAGAAACTTTTGTAGAAAATTCACAGCAGCCATTATTCTCCTCTATAATACAATGTTTATTTCAGCACCGCAGTAAGGACATTTTGCATCCTTTAATTTGCTTTCTACATTATACCCGCTGCGTTTTATAATCACATTTTTGCAGACAGGGCATAATGTGTCGCTTTTTACATCTCCCATATTCCCTATATATACGTAGTTTAAATAGCTTGATGCTATGTCATAAGCTCTGAGCATTTTTTCAGGAGATGTGCTTTTAACTTTAAATTTATATGCAGGAAAATACCTCGAAAGATGAAGAGGAATGTCCTTGTTAATAGAAGAAAGCCACTTGCTTAATGCTTCAATTTCCTCTTCATCATCATTATATCCTTCAATTATAAGGTTTGTGATTTCTACATGACAATGCTTAGATGCTTCAATTATAGAATTTTTTACATACTCCATTTCACCTTTACAGATATTTCTATAAAAATCTGCACTAAAAGCTTTAAGGTCAATATTTACTGCACTAATACCCGGAAGAATTAATTTAAAAGCATCATCATTGATATATCCGTTTGACACAAGAATAACATCAACATCCTTATACTTTTCATTTTCCTTGATTATATTTATAGTATCATAGATATATTCAAACCAAACAGTTGGTTCATTATAAGTGAAGGCAATACCAATATTGCCTTCACTTTTA
>ENA-UOOM01003297-UOOM01003297.1-fermentation-metagenome-genome-assembly--contig:-NODE-3297-length-11929-cov-2.552046_pt1 | contig 11929 bp, 10 predicted proteins | sample MGYA00245781_ERZ724031 | MGnify/ENA primary metagenome ERZ724031 (study PRJEB28704, sample SAMN03018317) | fermentation metagenome | biome: anthropogenic terrestrial biome; feature: soil; material... | reverse complement strand
AACCTCCAAGTATGAAATGCTGCCGGCCTTATAGATGCTGGTAAGCCGCGCCTCGAAAGCGGCCTTCTGAGAAGCCAGCTGTTCTTGGATAGTTTCGACTGCAACTGTGGTTTCGGCTATGTCTTTGCTTAGATAGGTCATACGAGTGTTTATGTACGCGAGTTCTTTCTCGGCTAAGGTCATCTGCTTCTCTAGATATTCCAGTTCCTGAAGCACTGACGTCTCCGCCTTCTTCCTAGAACTTATCAGCGCCTTATATTGGTCGATTTCTTTCTGGAGGTCACTTAGCTCTCCGTACTTGTCATCCAAGGCGTCGGCCATGGCCAGGGGTACCGGCAACGCGGCTGATGATAGGAAAATCACAAAGCAAAACGCGGCCAACACAACTCTTTTGATAGTCCTCACTTGCGTTGCCTCCTTAAAGAAATGCCTATACCCTTAAATAACGCCTAATGGAAATGGTAGATCCAAGGACTCCGACCACTACTCCGGTGGATAGCATCACGATCAGCATGTCCTTACCCGTCTCAAGCGTAAGGTTTAGGACGGGAACGAACGGGACCGCCGCCTGCACCGCCGAAGCCACCCACGTATAAAGACCGATGGCAAACGAGGCTCCCAACACTCCTCCGAGAACCCCCAGCACGACACCGGTCAAAATAAACGGCCCCACGATGAACTCATCGGTAGCTCCCACCAACTTCATAATAGCGATCTCGTGCCGCTTAGCATCGATAGTAAGCTTAATTGAGTTTCCGATGACCATTATGGCCACAAGCCCGACAATCACCATGCCGCCTAAAGAGACAGCCTGTGAAATCGCGCCCAGAGACTGGAGCCTCGCTGCGGCCTCATCCTGATACTGTACATCGTCGATGCCTTCAAGCAAGCGTATCTCCTCAACCAACCCGGGGATCAGGGAAATATCGGTCATGGTCACCCTTATGCTCGCGGGAAGAGGGTTGTCCTCACCCAGGCCATCCAATACCGCGCTCTTGTCCTGAAACCACTCTTTCATCTGCTCCAAAGCATCCGCCTTGCTCACGTACGTAACCTCGGCTACACCGGGCATGGCCTGGACTGCTTCGAAGACCGCCGCGCAATCGCTATCGCACAACTCTCGTTGAAGATAAGCCTGGACTTCCATCTGTTGCTGGACCACCTCAAGCGTAAAGCCGAGGTTCAGTCTGACTATAAACGCGACGCCTAAAAGGAACAGTGCCAAGGCGGTAGTCCCGCAGGACAGAAATGAGGACAGCTTGTTCCTCCAGATGCTCTTTCCGGTCTCAGCCAACAAATAGCCGCCCAGCGACATTCTCAACGGTTATATGCTCCTCTCCGGTCATCTCTGACCACCGACCCGTCCCTAATCTCTACTACTCGCTTCCGCATAGAGTCGACAATGTGCCGGGCATGGGTGGCTACTACGATAGTGGTTCCATATACATTAGCGCGTTCCATTAGTTTGAATATCTCTACAGACGTCTTGGGGTCAAGATTTCCGGTAGGCTCGTCCGCCAAGAGGAGTTCCGGATTTCTTACCAGGGCTCTCGCCATAGCGACCCTTTGCTGCTCCCCGCCGGATAGCTGATTGGGATAAGCACGTTGGCGGTCGCTCAACCCAACTGTGGCAAGCACTTGGGCTACTCTTTTTTGGGTATCCCGTCTCGCGGCACCTGTCACAAATAGGGCAAAAGCGACGTTTTCGGCTACGGTACGATCGTTCAGCAGCTTGAAATCCTGGAACACCACGCCGATTTTCCTGCGAAGGTGAGGAATTTCTCTCCTCCTCATGCCGCTAAGGTCTTTACCGCCCACCAGCACCTGACCCGCTGAAGCGGTTTCTTGGCAGTACAAGAGCTTTATTAACGTCGATTTTCCGGCACCGCTTGGGCCCACGACGAAAACAAACTCACCTTTCTTTATTTCGAGGTTCACTTGGTCTAGAGCCGTCACACCGGCTTCGTAGACCTTTGACACACCCTTCATACGGATCAATGACATCACCTGTCGAATACATGATGGAACAGACTGCATGCTCCACCATATATTCGACAGGCTTGGACTCGATCCTGTTCCCCAACAACCGAATTTCTTCGCAGATTTTGGCTTTTATCAGGTTAAAGACCCGCGACTTGCCTTGCCGCGGCCACTAGATCGCCTGCGGTCAACCCGTAGGCTCGGAGCAACTCCCCTGCCTTTCCCGATTGTCCGAAGACATCCTCAACCCCGACACGAGTTACAGGAATGGGATGCCGAGCTGCCACAGACTCGCAGACGGCGCTTCCGAGACCGCCGATTATACTGTGTTCCTCGGATGTGACTATAGCCCTACTGCTCTTGGCTATGGCCCCGAGCAGTTCCTCATCCAGAGGCTTCACCGACGCGAAGTCCGCTACGAGACACTTCCGTCCTTCCTTCTCTAGGGCCTCCGCTGCTTCCAACGCAACCTTAACCATCACTCCGCAGGCAACGAAAGCCACATCGTAAAGGGGTTCGCCGGCAGTTCGAACAAGCAATTCTTCCCTGGTAATCTCGGGCGAAAGGATCAAGCCTTTCCCTATCTCAAACCTCGTCCCTTCCGGCAAAACAGTCGGGACCGGCTCCCTGCCCAGCCTGATGTACACCGGACCGTCGTAGGCCGCCGCCACGTTGACCGCCTCTTTAGTCTGGTTTCCATCGCAGGGAACTATAACAGTCATGTCTGGAACTGCGCGCATGATGGCTATATCTTCTATGGCCTGGTGCGAGCCGCCGTCTGGCCCAACCGTCAACCCTGCGTGGGTAGCGACTATTTTCACGTTCGCTTTCGTGTAGGCAATTGACTGCCTAATCTGGTCATATGCCCTTCCGGTGGCAAAAACGGCAAACGTGGACACAAAGACCGTCTTTCCGGAAAGAGCCAGTCCGGCGGCCATGCCCATCATATTGGCTTCGGCTATTCCGGCGTTAAAGAAGCGTTCCGGGTAGGCTTTGAAGAACTTCTCAGTCTTCGTGGAGCCCGACAGATCGGCGTCCAGGACAACCACATTGGGGTTTTCTTTGCCGAGAGCGACTAGCGCCTCTCCGTAAGCGTCTCTTGTAGCGATCATCCCTACTTCGCCTCCCCGAGTTCAGTAAGCGCGCGTTCAAGCTCCTCGCCCTTTGGCGCCTTCCCGTGCCATCCCGCGACGCCCTCCATAAACTTGACGCCTTTCCCTTTGACCGTGTCCGCGACAACACAGACGGGCTTCTGGCCGTCTTTTGGCAGGGACGCAAACAGACTCAGGAGTTCCTCTACGCTGTTACCGTCCACAACCCGGACGTCGAAGCCGAAGGACTCGAATTTCTCCGAAATAGGCTCCGGAGACATAACATCGGTAATCGGGCCGTCTATTTGCAGGCCGTTATGGTCTACGACCGCGACCAAATTTCCTAGCTTGTAGTGGCTTGCAGCCATAGCGGCTTCCCAAACTTGCCCTTCCTGGCATTCGCCGTCGCCTAGGATCGCCCACACCCTAAAATCCTTCCGGTCAAGTCTAGCCGATAGGGCCATCCCAACGGCGATTGAAAGCCCTTGGCCAAGGGAGCCGGTTGAAGCGTCAACCCCGAGTGTCCTGCGGCAATCTGGGTGGCCTTGTAGACAGGACCCCAAATCTCTCAGGGTGGTGAGTATTTCCGTGTCATAGAAGCCCTTCTCAGCCAAGGCCGCGTAAAGAGCCGGGGCGGCATGCCCTTTGGATAGGACCACCCTATCCCGATCTGGCCATTTTGGATTCTTAGGATCGACGTTAAGTACGCCTCCAAAGTAAAGCACCGATAGTATGTCAGTGACTGATAGGGAGCCGCCCGGGTGCCCAGACCCGGCCTTACCGACCATCTCGATGATGTGACGCCTGATGGCCCTCGCCTTATCCTTGACCTGCTGTACGACCTTGGGCCGATCCCTTTCCGGCGCCTCGTTGCTAGAACTTACCAGCGGCATCTTCTTCGTCTCCCTCATGCTTCGTTTTTCGCTGCCGAAAAGCCTGAGCCTCAACTCGCGCCACGAACTCGAGCAAAGCCAAGTCCGCCTTCAGGCGCTTTGGTTCTCTAACCAGCCTGAAGAGCCATTCAAGCCCCGCTTTTTGAAAACTTTCCGGAGCTCTTTGGGTCTTTCCGGACAGGATATCCAGGACTCCCCCAACCCCCAGGGCGACCTTAGCCCCTAGCCGGGCGCGGTTCCTCCATATGAACTTTTCTTGCTTAGGGGAACCCATGCCCACCAATATGATGTCAGATTTCCTATCGGCGATGGCCTCCACCACTTTGTCTTCCTCATCCGCCTGAAAGTATCCGTGATGGGTCCCGCAAAACCTGACTCCCGGCCGCTCTTTCTCCACCGCGGAACGAGCCTTCTCCGGGACTCCGGGTTTCCCTCCCAAGAGGAACACCCTTGGAGATGGACGCATCTCAAGAATGCGATAAACAAGGCTCACCCCATCGACCCGCTCAGGGAGCTTCTTCCCGAGTTTCTGGGCGGCCCAAAGGATACCTACACCGTCTGGGACCATCAGATCCGCGCTCTTCAATATGGACATAAACTCGGGGTCCTTTTGAGCGGCGATTGTCATCAGCGGATTTCTGGTACGACCGTCGTTTCTCGACAGCATCCAGTCGACAGCTTGCATCGCACCATCGAGCGTTACCGGATAAAACTCGACGCCAAGTATCTCAATCTTAGCCACGCAATCACCGTTCCTGACAAATTGGGAAATGAAAAACCTATTACAGTGTGCCACAATTCTACATCAACAGCTGTGGCTCCTTCGACAAGACGCCCGGTTTTTACAGAAAGGGCTGTTTCTGCTATGATTCGAACCGGAAGGACGGTCTTTTTCCATCATCCGGAAGAGAGGGTGCATCAGAATGCATAGGGTCCTTCTTTCGGGGTACTACGGCTTCGGAAACATCGGCGACGAGGCAATCCTCGCGGCGACAGTCCAAAGTCTCCGAGCTAGGCTACCCGATCTAGGCATTTCAGTGTTATCTGAATCTCCTAGCGAAACCTCCAGGGACTACGGAGTGGAAGCATTCTACCGCATGTCTTTGCCACAAGTGATCGGCGCCTTTCGAAACGCGGACCTAATCGTATTCGGAGGAGGCAGTCTGCTTCAGGACTCAACATCTTTCCGATCCCTGGCATACTACCTTTCCATTCTGTTCCTCGCCAAGATCATGGGCAAACCCGTAATCATATACGCTAACGGCATAGGACCGCTCAAGTCACACTTCGGTCGGTATCTTACGAAATCCCTGCTGAATACCGTTACGGAGATTTCGGTAAGGGATGATGAATCCTTACGGTTGTTGAGGGAAATCGGGGTCGTAAGGCAGATAAAGGTAACGGCCGACCCGGCCTTTCTTCTAGAGGCCGCTCCTCCGCCCCGCGTGGGACAAATCCTTCAGGAGTCAGGGATAGATTCATCAATGCCTATGGCTTGGCTGGCCCTAAGGCCCGGACGAATGTCAGGCGCCTTTTACGACTCTCTCGCGAAAGCAGTGGCATATCTTCGCCGGGAGAAACTTTTCCCGTGTCTCCTTGTTATGCAAGAACGGGACATGCCGGTGGTACAAGCGCTGAACCAGTCGCTGAAGGATGTCTTCGAACCCGAAGTGCCACATGTATCGGGACTGACACCCTCGGAAGCCCTTGGCGTCCTGAAACGAGGCGAATTCTGCTTCGGCATGAGGCTCCACACCTTAATTCTCGCGGCTAAAGCCGGAGTGCCTTCAATGGGGGTAGAAATCGACCCGAAGATAGGGGCTTTTTGCAGGGGATTGGACCTTCCCGTGCTCAAAGACCCCGCACATACCCCGAATACTTGTCTGGAACAGGCTATGAAGGCCTTCGTGCCGGACAGACACAAGAGGGCCAAAGATCTTCAGGTACAACTGCCCCGCCTGGTTTCGTTGGCCCAACAGAACGTGGATTTAATCGTCGACACTCTCACTCGATCCGATAGTCGCCGCGCACGAGTACAATAACTCCATTCTCGGCCAGGAGCCCGCGTCCGTCATCTCTGGGAACGATCAGTAAGTGATTGTTAGGTGCCTTAGTACCTTTTCGCAGATCGACACCGTCGGTAACATCGGAAAGACCGCCTGATTGAGAGTCAACCACAGTCGCGCTTCCCGCCCTCACTATCAGTTCTGTGCCTGCCCCGGCGACAATCCGTCGCCCCGCGGGTAGCTCCACCACTTTGAGCGCGAGCTTCTCCTCTACATAAGTCCTGGTGACCAGGGGATCCTGCTCACTGCCCGGCAGAGCCGTCTCCGGCGCAGCCAGACCTATTCCCAAATGTCCTGCCGAGCCTGCCAACAATCCCAAAACCAGCACAAGAGCTCCTACGGTCAAGTATCTGGGCTTCATCCTCAGCTCTCCTTTATCGGTCTTCCGCCGCCGGTTGCGCCCCGCCGGCTTCTTGCTGCAGTTTCGCGTATATGAATTCATCGATGTCGCCATCCATAACCCGATCCACGCTGCCGACCTCAGTCCCAGTTCGATGGTCTTTGACTAAAGTGTAAGGCTGGAAAACGTACGATCTGATCTGGCTTCCCCACGCTATCTCTTTTTGAGGTCCACGCAATGTCTCTATCTCTTTTCTGCGTTCTTCCTCTCTTAGGACAAGAAGTTTCGCCGAGAGAAGCCTCATAGCCACCACCTTGTTGGAGTACTGGGAGCGCTCGTTCTGACACGACACTACGACTCCGGTCGGGAGGTGGATTATTCTTACCGCCGAGTCCACCTTCTGAACGTTCTGGCCCCCGGCCCCCGACGACCTAAAGGTATCCACTCTAATCTCATCAGGGTCTATCTTGATCTCATCATCTTCGGCAATCTCGGGAAGGACGTCGACAGACGCGAAGGAAGTATGCCTCCTCGCGTTTGAGTCAAAGGGAGATATCCTCACCAACCGGTGGACTCCCTTTTCGCTGCGGAGAAATCCGTAGGCATAATCTCCCTTCACGCTAACGGTGACGCTCTTCAATCCCGCTTCTTCTCCAGGCAGGATGTCCAAGACCTCGGCCTGAAACCCGCGGCGCTCAGTCCATCTCGTATACATGCGGTAGAGCATCTCGACCCAGTCCATCGCCTCGGTCCCGCCCGCTCCCGCGTGGAGAGCCACGATAGCGTCGTGGGCATCGTACGGACCCGACAGCAAGGTAGTCAGCTCTAGTTCAGTCACTCTCTCTTCCAAGTCTTTCGCCGCGGCGGTCAAGTCAGCCAGCAGTTCCAGTTCGCCCTCTTCCTGGGCTAGAACGGCCATCTCGTGGTTGTCGTCAAGTTCGGTCTTTAGCTTCTCCCAAGCGTCTATCTTTGCTTGAATCCTCGCTGCCTTCTTCCCAATCTCTTGGGCGCGCTTCTGATCTTGCCAAATCGTCGGGTCCTCCATCTGAACTCTTAACGCGGAAAGCTCACTGGCGAGATGTTCTAAGTCAAAGAGACCTCCCGATGCTGTCTAGTCTTTCTTGCAGAACCTGCATATCTCGAACAATTCCCTCGTACACGACTAAAACTACCCCCTAGTACATTGGCGCTGATTCATGGCTAGATCCTTCTCTACGATATTTTCCCACAGCAGTTCTTGTATTTCTTCTTGCTCCCACAAGGACAAGGAGCGTTCCTGCCAACCTTGCCTGATGCCTTCGCAGGGGCGGGTTTATTGCCGGAGACCGGCCTTGCCCCGGCAAACGGTCCTTTGGGAGGGGAAGGGACGCCCCTCCTCGGCGAGACGTTGCCTTCTCCCTCTTTCTTGAGTGTAACTCGGTACACATACCGGACAGTGTCTTCTTCGATGCTTTGGATGCGGCCCTGGAACAACTCGAACCCCTGGCGCGTGTACTCCACAAGAGGATCCCTTTGGCCATACGCCTGGAGCCCTATGCCTTCTCGCAGATCCTCCATGGTCCGAAGCTGTTCAACCCATTGCCGGTCTATGACGCGAAGGAGCACAAACCTGAGAAAACGTTCCATCTCGGCCCCCAGCATATCAACCTTGGCATCGTAGGCTACTCTTAGCGCCTCAGTTAGGCCAGACACAAACGCGTTCCTGTCTTCAGAGGCTTCGGCAATAGAGAACACCGGTACGTCGGGACAAATGCCCCTCATATAGGTGGCCAACGAAGTTAGGTCGGCCTCGGCCTTGCCTGCGCTCGCCGGCCAATACAGGTCCAAAGCTCTTTCCAATACCCGCCCTGCCATGTCCCATACTATCCGCGGAAGGTCGGCCTCCGAAAGTACTTGCGTCCTCTCTTCGTAAATAACCTGGCGCTGCCTATTCAAGACGTTGTCGTACTCCACCACGTTCTTCCTGATAGAGAAGTTATGAGCTTCGATTCTCTTTTGGGCTGTCTCGACAGACTTGGCTACCATGGGATGTTCGATAGGTTCATCGTCGGGAAAACCGATCTTCTCCATCAAAGAAGACAGCATGTCTCCTCCGAAAAGTCTCATCAACTCATCTTCCACCGAAAGGTAGAATCGGGATGAACCCGGGTCCCCTTGTCTTCCCGCGCGCCCTCGAAGCTGGTTGTCGATACGCCGGGCCTCGTGCCTCTCAGTGCCCAACACATGGAGGCCGCCTAACCCGACCACTTCCTCATGCTCTTGGTCGGTCATCGCCTTGGCTTTGGCAAAAAGCTCTTGATACCTGTCCCTCGCCTTCAAGACATCAAGGGCAAATTCATCCGGGTTTTCCGCCTCACCCCGCTTGACTATCTCTTGAGGAAGGACTCTTTCTGAAGCGATGGCGACTACTTCGGGGTCAAACCCCTCTTGTCGCAGAGAACGCTTGGCCAAGAACTCTGGGTTGCCCCCGAGGAGAATGTCAGTGCCCCGGCCCGCCATGTTGGTGGCTATGGTAACCTGGCCCCTTCGACCGGCCTGAGCCACGATTTCGGCTTCACGTTCGTGGTGTTTGGCGTTTAGTACCTCGTGAGGTACCCCGCGCCTCTTAAGAATTCCCGACACCAACTCGGACTTCTCAATTGACCTTGTTCCCATGAGAACCGGCCGCCCATTGCGGTGACACTCCACTATCTCCTCGACGACCGCTTTGTATTTCATCTCTTCTGTCTTCCAAATAGAGTCGGTCATAGTGTCCCGGATCAGAGGCTTGTTTGTCGGGATGACCACTACATCCAAACCGTAAATCTCTCTGAACTCTGATTCTTCGGTGAGGGCGGTGCCGGTCATGCCCGCTAGTTTCTTATACATGCGGAAGTAGTTTTGAACGGTGATTGTGGCCATAGTATCGGTTTCTTCCCTAACCGAGACTCCCTCTTTGGCCTCAATAGCCTGGTGAAGACCTTCAGAAAACCGTCTGCCGGGAAGGATTCGACCCGTGAATTCGTCCACTATGAGTACCTCGCCGTCTTTTAGGACATAATCCACATCCCGGTGCATAAGTTCTTTAGCCTTCAAAGATTGCCTGATGTATGCGTAGGCCCCTATGTTTTCCTCAGTATTCAAGCTCTCTACCCCGAGATAATCCTCTGCCCGCCTCTCTCCCTCGTCTGTTAGAGCGACGATCTTGCTTTTCTCGTCGACGGTATAATCCCTATCCCTTTTCAGGACGACCGCGAGGTCTCTGTACTTCTTGTATACTTCTGTGGAGCCTTCACTCGGGCCCGAGATGATCAGGGGAGTCCTCGCTTCATCTATCAAGATGGAGTCGACCTCATCTATGATGGCATAATCGAGATCGCTCTGGACCACGTCCAGAGCTCGATAAGCCATATGGTCCCGCAGATAGTCGAAACCGAACTCGGTACTGGTACCGTATATGATTGGTGATCCGTATGACCGCTTTTTCTCGACGGTGTCCATCCCGGGAACCACCAGACCGACGTCCAAACCCAAGAACCTGTGGATCTGCCCCATCCACTCGCGGTCTCTTCTGGCCAAGTAGTCGTTGACGGTTACCACGTGTACAGTCTTTCCCGAAACCGCGTTCAAGTACGATGGAAGTGTGGCCACCAGGGTCTTCCCTTCTCCTGTCTGCATCTCAGAGATGCGACCCTGGTGGAGCACCACGGCGCCGATCAATTGCACATCGAAAGGCCGCATATCCAGGACTCTTCGGGATACTTCCCTGGCCACTGCGTAAGCTTCGGGAAGGATGCTGTCAGGGCTTTCTCCGTTTTCTATGCGCAGGCGAAACTCAGCGGTCTTCGCGGCAAGAGACTGATCCGAAAGCTCCGTCATAGATGGTTCAAGAGCCGATACAGTCTCAACTAGGGGTCTCACCCTGTTCAACTCTCTGGTGTTCGGATTCAGGATATTACGAAAAAAAGACAAGATCCTCTTCCTCCAAGTTAGGTAGTCCTCTTCTAGACTTCTTCAGTCAATTCTACCATCAACCTTGGCGGACGGAAAACCGCGAAGCATCACAGTCATAACGAGGAATGAAGCGCCTATGGCCAAGAATACGTCACCAAGGCTGAACACTGTGACTTGGGATAACGGCATGGACCAACGAAACACATCCGCAAGGAAAGTCAATCGCATCCCCGGCAAGAGCGCCTGGTGGGTCAGGCTGATGGAGAGTCTCGCCGCTTCAGACAGAGCGTGGTCTGGAGAGAGGCGCAGAAGACTGACCGGCATCCTGCCTCCGTTAGCGATTATCACAGCGAGGTTCATCGCGGTCCCGAGGGCAACTGCCTTCATTCCCGGAAGGTTGAAATTGGCCTTAATGCCCCAGAGCAGGCACCCATAGCAGGCCACGCTTAAGACGATGCTTAATGCCGGCGACGTTCCGACCTTGCCCGCGGCAAGTCCCGCCAAGTATCTTATGATGTAGGACGCGGCTATCCAACCGATACTGCGGATAGACAGATCGCCTAAACGAGACACCTTACCACCCAACGCCCCGCACAGGAGTACTGTCGAGAGCACTACGACGACAAACACAAGCTCACTTCCGATTGGAGAGCAATTTATCTATGACTTTGGTCATCGCTTTGGCGATAGCGGGGTCAAATTGAGTGCCGCTGCACCGTTGTATCTCCTCACGAGCATCCTCAAAGGACATGCGCTTCTTATATGGACGGTCGGTAGTCATCGCGTCAAAGGAATCAGCACACGCCAAAATCCGCGCCTCCAAAGGTATGTCCTCTCCCGAAAGCCCTTCCGGAAAACCCTTACCGTCCCAACGCTCGTGATGGTAACGAACCCAATCCTGTCCTCTGCCAAGGAATTTCATGCCTACAAGCATGTCAGCGCCCATCTTGGCATGGTTCTTCATCTCTTGGTACTCGTCGAAGGTGAAGGTGCCGGGCTTTTTCATTATGGCGTCACGGATTCCCACTTTGCCCACATCGTGCAACAAGCCCACATACCTGATGAGTTCAACCCGGTCATCGGGCAGTTTCAGCTCCTTAGCAAGCGCCACGGCATATTCGGCTACCCTCTCTGAGTGGCCGCGAGTGTAGGAGTCTCTGAAGTCAATGGCGTTAGAAAGCGCGCCGGCCATCTCGGCGTAGGCGTCGCGAAGCTCGATGTATTTCTCTAAAGAATACTTGGCCACAAACATGGGCAGCAAGAATATGAGCAGGTACACGGGACCGCCTTGGGCGCATACCATGACCATAAGCACGCCAAACGGGAAAAGAGCAAACATGCTGGGCAGGCTCCAAATGATGTTCGTCCGCCAGACGCCTATGAGTGAAGTCTGAAGCATGAAGGTGAACTCGATTGAAACCAAAATGGCGTTGACTAAAGTCGCCGCCGTCGCCGCCGCGATAAACGCGAGTATGTCTCGGCCTATGCTGAAAACTCCCTGGATCCCTCCCAAGAGCGCATACACTCTAGAAAAAGAATAGACCGAGAGAACAATCATTCCGCGGTTAAACAATACGATGGGGACGGCGACCTGTCCCATCAAGTCTTTCTTGCGGATTGTCGCGA
>ENA-UOOM01003295-UOOM01003295.1-fermentation-metagenome-genome-assembly--contig:-NODE-3295-length-11932-cov-6.633241_pt1 | contig 11932 bp, 10 predicted proteins | sample MGYA00245781_ERZ724031 | MGnify/ENA primary metagenome ERZ724031 (study PRJEB28704, sample SAMN03018317) | fermentation metagenome | biome: anthropogenic terrestrial biome; feature: soil; material... | reverse complement strand
GCTCCACAGGAAGAATTGATTTCATTGCCGGGAATCGGGCCGGCACTGGCTGATCGCATTATTGCTTATCGCATTGCCAATGGGCCATTTCAATCCGTAGATCAGTTAATGGCTGTCTCAGGAATCGGCCCCAAAAAGCTGGCTGCCATCGTTGAAATTGTTTGTGTGCAATGAAAAATGTGCCGCTAATCTATTGGGCTGCATTGGCGCTGATCGTGGGAATTGCGGGTGGGACGGCATTTCCCTGGCCATCCGCAGTAGTCATGGGCGCTTGTCTCCTAGCGATCATGCTGGCAGTCTTCATGCTCTGGAAACGCAATCCCAACCGGGGTGCTAAATCATTGTTGGCGGTCTTTTTCCTGTTTGGGCTGGCTCACAGCAGTGCGCAGCTTTCAGACGCAGGCCCTGCCTGGATTTTGCAGAAAAGCTACAATCCCGTGACGGCACGTGGCCAAATCGTCAGTATTCCCGAAAAGGTTGCCGGTCAATGGGGCAGGTTTATCCTCAATATTATAGAGATAGACGGTCAGGCTGTTCCGCAGGCGCAAGCGGAAGTATACTGTCAATGGCCGGAAACAGTGATGAATGGTAGCTCGGAGGTAGACACGGACGCAGGTACGGGTACAGACACGGAGTCAGGCATAAATCTGGAAGAGGGCTCTTTGATTTACATAACAGGCAAGATCCGCACGGCGCAGGCACCCGCTAACCCGGGAGAAACCGATGAGCGGCTTAGACATCGTATCGCCGGAATCGAGTTGCGCTTGGAAGCTTGGGACTCTGTCCCGCAGTTGCAGGGAAGAGGACGCGTCAGCAGGCTATGCCAGATAGCCATTAATCTGCGGACACGCCTCAAGAAAGTAGCTGCCGATACGATGCCGCCTTTAGAAGCGGCATTGCTGAACGGGATTATGCTTGGTAGCAAAGATATTCCTATAGCTATCAAAAAAGCGTTCGAAAAAATCGGAGCGGTTCATATTTTATCTGTCAGCGGCTTGCATGTGAGCCTGGTGGCCGCCGCAGTCGGCTGGCTCCTAAAAAAAATGCGTGCCCCCAATATGTTAGTGCTCCTGGCTGTGGCAGGCTGTATTTGGTTGTACATCCTGATGTGCGGGCTGCAACCGCCGGCGTTGCGTTCCGGAATTATGACTGTTGCCGGTTTGACGGGCAGTGTCTGCGGGCAGAGCGGCACTCCGGGCCAGGGCGGCATTAAAATCTCCGGTGCTCGCCGCTTGGTGTTGGCTGCTATTACCTTGCTCTTGGTTAACCCGCTATTGTTGTGGGACGTTGGCTTTCAACTTTCGTTCTTCGCCACGGCTGGAATTTTCATAGTGGGCCCGGTACTGTTGGCGGCGCTGCGGATTGCGGCGCAAAAACTTAGCACGCTGCGCAGAGGGATTAGCGCAAAATCGGCAATCCCGCCCAGACTTCCGGGCACTGGCGCGATCGCTTGTTCGCTGGGCGTTTTTCTGACAGTCTTGCCTTTGAATGCGCGCTATTTTAACTGCGTGGCTCCGATTGCCCTAATCAGCAATATTATCGTGGTACCCTTAGCTTCGGCAGCGCTCTATCTCGGATTAATCGCCGCATTGGCAGGTATATTGTTTTTGCCGGCGGGGCTATGGCTGAATTCCGGTACCATGGTGCTACTGAAAGCGCTGGAAAGTTCCGCAGGAGCTTTGGCACGGATTCCGGGCGGTATGATGGTCTTGGCTGCGCCGGATTTCCTGATGACAGTGTCTTATTATGCGATTTTGGTTTGCGTGCTTTATGCCCTTTACCGCAAAATCAAACCCCTTCCGGCGGAGGTCGTTTGGCGCAAGCATACTCCTAAGCGGCTGTTAATGGCGGCCTTGGCCGTTAGTGCGGTTCTGGTGGTGCGTCCTGTCTTGGCAATCTCGAAAACAAAAGTTGTCGTTGTTGACGTAGGGCAGGGCTGTGCGGCTCTGATCCAGTGCTCTTCCGGAGTAACAGGGCTAATTGACTGCGGCCCTGTCAAAAGTAATGGCGCATCAATCATAGCCAATTTATTGCGCCATTATGGGGTGCGCAATCTGGATTTTATCATGATTAGTCACGGACACGCCGATCATTGCGGCGCAATGCCTGCTTTGATGGAGGAGTTCGGCATCAAAAAAATCATTCTGCCGTCTGATTACAGGCAGCGTCCAGTTCTGAAGCAACTGGCCAATGACGCCGCCGCGCTTGGTATATCAGTATTGGGGGCTGAATCTGGCAGTGTATTTGGAAGCGGTAAGGCACGTGTGGAAGTGCTTTGGCCAGCGAAGACGCAATATTCAGGCGCGGCGGGTGACGAAAACAGCGGATCTTTGACATTGCGGATCAGCGATCAAGGCCGCACACTACTGTTGCCAGGCGATCTGGGAAGTAAAGAATTGAATGCGCTGGTAGAAGCATCTTTGCCCAATTCACTATCGCACAACTCACTTTCGCACAGCTCGCCTCATTCCGGCTTAAAAAGCGACGCTTGGGTGGTGGCACATCATGGCAGCGCAGGTTCCTATTGTCCGGAGTTTTATCAAGCGGCGGATCCTGACCTTAGTATTGTCTCGGTTGGTAACAACGCCTATGGTCATCCGTCCGGCGCGGTTTTAGAGGGATTAACGGCCGGCGAAAGCCGCATATTGCTCACCAGCAATTCCGGTGCGGTTACACTAACTTTCAACCGGGACGCGCTGACTCATCATGCTTGGCGCGCGAGAGGGTTATTTGGATTATGGCGCTGGAGGAATAAAGGCGCTAATTGACGAAGAGAGCTCATTGAGGATGAAACAAAAAGCGGGGCGATTGCAGCGTGAGTATCGCGAATATCGGACAATTCGACAACGCCGTTCAAAAGAAAAAAGACACAAATCAAAAGAACAGTCTGAAAGGCGTCTATATCTTTGTGGGGCCAGAGCTTTTCTCAGCCGCAAAGTCGATCGCCGCTGCCGTGCAAGGATTGCTTTCCGAGAATAGCCGGGACTTTAACTTTGTTAAGCTCCATGGCGGCGATGTTGATCCAGATACGCTGTCAAGTTTTGTCAGTGGTCCGCCATTTATGTCCGAATTACGAATCGCACATTTGCCAGCCTTCGAGGAACTGCCGTCAAAAATGGAAGAGGGCGTACTGGCTGCTTTGCAGAACTGCGCCCCAAGCACGTTAGTCTTCATTGAAATCCTCAAGGAAAAGGCTCAAGTCGACAAACGCACAAAGTTGGGTAAATGGTTCGACCAAAGTCCCAATGCGCAAGTAATACCATGCCCGGCTTTGTGGCCTAAAGAAGCCGCCAGTTGGGTTCAGCAAGAGTTGCGTGCGCGGGGAATTAAGTATGAGAATGGAGTACCGCAAGATCTGATTCGTCTCCTGGGCACTGACCAGCGTACCCTGGCAGGCGAAATTGAGAAACTCTCATTATATATGAATCCGGAAGACAGTTATGTTTCCAAAACGGACTGCGCGCAGGTTTGTTCATCGACTCTGGAAGACAATAGCTATGCCTTATTAGATTCTGTGGCTGCCCGTGATTTGGAGGGCAGTCTGACTTTATTGCGTTCTCTACGCCTGGCCGGGCATCCGGAGCAGCGGTTCTTGTACAATCTGGCCCAGCAGTTCCGACGGGTATACTTGGCTGCGTTCCTCCGGGAACAGGGCAAAAAATCTGCGGAAATTGCTAAGGAACTCGATCTAAAAACCCAATATTATGAGAATATAGTGCAACGTTATTTAAAGCAGGCTCAGGCATATAACCAGGACGAGTTGCGCCTGGCTTTGCGTCGGATTCGCGATGGCGATGCTGCAGTAAAAGCAGGCCTGCGAGCAGCCAAAATCGAAACGGAAATGATCCTATTCGACCTTTGTACACCGGGACGACTGGCCAAACAGCAATGGACGGGCCTGTAATAAACAGTAACCAGCAGTCGCAAAAAAGCGCCACAATAAAACCCGGCTCCGCGTGATTGCGGAACCGGGTATTTATTTGTGCGATCGGGCATTAGGCTTTAGGCCTGTGCTTCATTATTGAGACGCTTGGCCAGACGGGACTTTTTGCGAGCGGCTTTATTCGGATGAATAGTTCCCTTGGCGGCCGCTCTGTCGAGAATACTGGAGACTACAGATAATTCTGCAGCAGTATGTTTCTCGTCCTTTTCGAAATTCTTGACGGCAGTACGGAGCGCCGATTTAGCGGAGGCGTTGTTTGCCCGGCGAACTTTTTCGATTTGAACGCGTTTTTCGGCTGACTTGATTCTGGGCACGGTTTTCACCTCCTCGGTAATATGAAATACGAGCACTCTTTGATTATTTTACCACGCACGCTTTCCTAAATCAACAAAAATCAGCGGCATCGGTTTTTTTCAGTTCGGACACTATTATTTTGCTGAGAATACCAATAATAACACGGGGCAGAATATTAAAAAGACAAGCTAATGGAGGGATGAAAGTTGTTACGTGCTATAGTGAGATTTATCGTGTCTGCCATAGTACTGCTCCTGGTCGGATACCTGATTCCCGGTTTCTCAATGTCCGGCTTTGGCACAGCACTATTGGCAGCCCTGGTTATTGCCGGTCTGGGCTGGGTGGCAGAGAAGCTTTTTGGGGATCGTTATTCACCTCAGGCGCGGGGTGTTGTCGGCTTTTTGGTAGCCGCTGTGGTGATCTATCTGGCGCAGTTTTTGGTCCCAGGAATGCAAGCTTCCATTCTTGGCGCGCTGCTGGCAGCACTGGTAATCGGATTCGTTGACGCCATAGTTCCTACCCAGCTACGTTAGGAGTGTTGAACCATGGACGGCTGGAATGAGCAGGAACATTCAATCCGGACCGATTTGGCAATTGAGGCAAACGAGCTGGCTATGGCCCGTCAGGGCCAAAACTTACCTGGGGTAGAGGTGTTCACAGAACAGACACCGGCGGCCCTAAAGACCAGAATTCTGGTGCAGGATCCGCATTCTGGACAAATGATGGGAAAAGTCCCCGGCCGCTATGTAACTTTGGAAGCCCCCAGTTTACGGGATCGCGATCGCACTGCGCAGGAACAGGTAGGCCTGGAACTGGCCAAAGAACTGGAAAACATGCTGAACCTGAATACCAATGCGGGCGATGAACGCACCTGTTTTGTAGTAGGATTGGGGAATTGGAATGCTACGCCGGACGCCGTCGGCCCCAAAGTGGTTAATCAGATATTGGTTACCAGACATATGTTTCGGAATGCGCGTCCGGATTTAAAGGGAACTTTGCGCTCCGTGAGCGCTTTAGCCCCGGGAGTACTGGGCATTACCGGCATCGAAACTGCAGAAATCATCCAAGCGGTGGTTCAGAAGATTCGGCCGGATTTTGTTATTGTCGTGGACGCATTAGCTGCCAGAAACACAGCGCGTCTGGGAGTGAGTATCCAAGTTGCCGATGTTGGAATTCATCCAGGTTCCGGTATCGGGAACCGTCGCTTTGGAATCACCCGTGAAACGCTGGGAGTGCCGGTAATCGCGATTGGAGTACCGACCGTAGTTGAGGCAATTACAATTGCGGCTGATGCGATGGATGCCTTTGAAACTAGTCAGGGACGGGCCGCAGTTTCGACTAATCCCGCCTTCCTAAATACCCTGAAAAGGGGGTTAGGTGAGCAATTCGGCTCTTTAATCGTGACTCCTAAAGAAGTGGATGTTTTGATCGACGATATTGCCAAAGTAATTGCCGGAGCATTGAATGTAGCGCTGCATCCCGGGGTCGGGCCGGAAGATGCTTGGAAATACTTACACTGAACCTGTTAATCATAAGCCGTCCCGCCACCGGGCGGGGCGGCTTTTTGGCGACTGTGGAGGTGACACCTGAGTTGCGCGAAAAGGGGCGAACTAGCCGGGCGTGCCGGACATCTTTAAAAATCTTAGTAATCGGTATTGCTTTCGCTGCGTTTCTGATTTGGGGTCTGACGATTACTGAAGAAAGCGTTAACCATCTCATGGGACGGGCGGCTAATACGGCGGTGTTCCACATTGGAAAATCTCCTGGTGGGCAGCTGGAACTGATTTTATTAGGTGAGCGTCATTTGGGGCCGTCCTTCACCGAAACAATACAGACTTGGAAAAGCAAAGTTACGGAGCTACTTCGCCTCCGTCCGACGACACCGGCAGGAGAAGGGGAAGAGGTGTTGAAATAAATACATTTGTAACACTAGAGAGAATCCAGGAGAGCGGGGGTGCCTGATGGCACAAAGCAAGAATCCGGCTCGCGCCGCCGGGATGATTATGATCTTGATTTTATTAAGCCGGGTATTGGGTTTCGTAAGAGAAACCCTAATGGGACGGCTTTTTTCGCGGATGGAGACCGATGCCTTTTTTGCAGCATTTGTCATACCGGACCTGATGTATTATCTTCTGGTCGGCGGCGCCCTAAGTGCGGCCTTTATCCCTGTTTTCTCAGGGTATTTATCCAAAGGCGAAGAAAAAGAAGCTTGGGAAGCCGGTTCCACGTTTATTAACACCACAGTCAGTGCCCTGATTATCCTGACTATTCTGGGAATGATATTCTCACCACTGCTGCCGGCAATCGTTGCTCCGGGTTTTGAAGGCGAAAAGCTATCGCTGCTGATCCGGCTGACCCGTATGATGTTTCCGGCGGTTTGTTTTACAGCAATGGCCGGTTTGTTAATGGGCGTACTCCATTCATACCAGCACTTTTTTGCTCCGGCGCTCGGGCCTAATATTTATAACATTTTTATCATTGCCGGAGCAGCCCTGCTTGGCAGACAATATGGCGTCGGCGGTATGGCGGTTGGTGTGGTAGTTGGCGCAGTTAGCAACTTCTTGACGCAGCTTATCTTTCTGAAAAAGAAACGGCAATTTTATCGTCCGATTTTTAATTGGTCGCATCCTGGTTTTCGGCGCATGCTCGCCCTGATGCTGCCGGCTGTAATAGGTTTGTCGGTTACTCAGATCAATCTGGCAGTCAATAACGCGCTCGCTTCCGAACTGGCGGAAGGCAGCATTACCGCCTTGCGCTTTGCCAACAGACTGATTCAGCTGCCGCTGGGCATTTTCGCGACGGCCATTTCGACCGCCTTTTTTCCAACGATGACCCGGCAAGCAGCTTCCGGAGATATGACCAGCTTCAAAGATACATTTGCGCGCAGCCTACGCTTCATTTTCTTTATCACCTTACCGTCGGCAGTGGGGTTGATTGTGTTGCGCCAGCCAATAGTGGCCCTACTCTTTGAAGGTGGCGCTTTTACAGCCGAGCACACCGCCGCAACTGCCTACGCCTTAGTCTTTTACTCGGTTGGTCTGGCGGCGCATGCTGCCATCCAGATCATACCCAGAGCTTTCTATGCTTTACAGGATACAATCACGCCCATGTTCGTCGGCATTGGGGCGGTAGTGATCAATATTGTTCTTAACTTCGCCTTCCTTAAGTTCAGCAATCTGGCCCATGGTGGGTTGGCACTCGCCTTTTCGATTAGCGGTATTTTGAATATGCTGGTTGCCATGTGGCTACTACGCCGGAAACTGAACGGTATTAACGGGCGTGGCATCGTGATCAGTTTTATGAAGTCATTGATAGCCTCTGTCATCATGGGCTTTGGCACTTATCTGGCCTACCGCTTCAGCCGGCAGATTCTCCAGCCATTTTTCACTGGCCGTATGCTGGATCTAATTGTCGTAGGTTTAGGAGTCGTAACTGGCATTCTGCTATTCCTGGTGGCAGCATACCTGCTGAAAATGCAAGAGCTGAAGCTAGTCGCCTCGATGGTGAAACGCAGAGGGAAAGGCTCCAAACAGGCATAATTTTCGCAACTGGTCATACAATGACAACAAAAAGACGTAGCTGCGACGACACGCTGACGTAATTGCCGAAGGGGTGTTTTGCATGTATTATACGACACACTTACTGGCAGGAGCAGCAGTCGGACACCTGACTGGCAATCCGATCATGGCTGGGGTCTTGGGATTGGTTTCGCACGCCTGTCTGGATGCGGTTCCCCATCATGATTATCATAATCTTAAACCTGGACTCGTAGACTGCACTCTTGGTACGGCGCTATGGTTTGGCGTACTGCTTCCGGTCGGGCTGCCGGCTGCTGTAGGCGCGATCGCCGGGGCCATTCCTGATTTGGAGGTAGTGCTGAAACAGGTATTCCGTAACTGGCCACAAATATTCCCCAGTCACAGCGGACTATCGCCGCATAGGCGTCTGAAACTGCCTTGGGGTATTTTGGTGCAGGCGTTTACGTCCGTGATTTCCCTGGCGCTGATTTTGCTGTGACCTGACGTTCGTTATGCCTGCCTGTCTTTATGCTTGTCTGGCATTATTTGGACAGGTTTTGTTGAATTTCCATGAAAAAGCAAAAGCGCCTGCCGGGCGTTTTTGCCATTTTTCGGGCAGTCCGACCGCTAATTGCGCTTTGGCTTGCCCGTGCTTCTAATTTGACCGCTAAGCGTGTTATTGTTATAATTATAACAATCCGTTTTTTTCGCAAAGCCACCTCATTTAGCCACCCCACCCATTCAGAACAGGACACGCATTTCTGCATCTATGTGAGATATTCTCATAAATAGTAGGGAACCTAAGACAATGTGATTTTTTAAGAAAGGGGGTTACCAGATGAATGATCCTGGTAATTTGCCGCGTTTTTGCGTATTAGGCGCAGGTCATGGGGGGATGGCCATGGCCGGACACTTAGGTCTGATGGGCGTGAGTGTCAAATTATACAATCGCAGTGAACCACGGCTCGAGCCGATTCGCCTGACTGGCGGTATTGAAGTTACTGGAGAAATTGAAGGGTTTAGTCCGATTGGGGTGGCCACTTCGGACATTGCCGAAGCTATTGATGAAACAGATGTACTCATGGTGGTTGTGCCAGCCAACGGTCATAAATTTATGGCTGAAAAAGTGGCCCCGCACCTCAAGGATGGCCAAATAGTAGTACTCAATCCCGGTCGAACCGGAGGCGCGTTTGAGTTTAGAAATATTCTTAAGCAGTGTCATGTTGAGGCGGATGTCATTGTTGCTGAAGCTCAGACTTTGATTTATGCCTCCCGGGCCATGAATCCTGCCCAGGTTAAGATTTTTGGCATTAAGAACACCATTCCGGTGGCGGCCTTGCCTGGCCAGCGTACCGTAGAAGTATTGCAGACACTCCGAAAAGTCTATCCTCAGTTTGTTCCGGGAGATAATGTACTCAAGACGAGTCTCGATAATATTGGTGCCATTTTTCACCCCGCCCTGACCGTGTTGAATGCCGGTCGCATTGAATCCACTAGGGGCGAGTTCCAGTTTTATATGGATGGTATCACACCTTCACTGGCCAGAATTCTGGAAACGCTGGATGCGGAGCGTGTCGCGGTGGCCGCGGCGATTGGCATCCGGGCTATGCCTGCACGCGAGTGGCTCTACGTGGCCTATGACGCTGCCGGAAAGACGCTCTACGAAGCCATTCAGAATAACCCGGGTTATGAGGGCATCGGAGCGCCAGCATTTGTTGATCACCGCTATATCTGGGAGGATGTCCCCATGAGTCTGGTGCCGATTGCCTCGATCGGCGATGTGCTGGGCGTTGAGACTACGACTATGGATGCCATGATTCATTTGGCTTCGCTGCTTAATGATACTGATTATTGGGCGGTGGGGCGCACTGCCGAAAGAATGGGACTGGAGGGACTGACGGTCAAAGAAATCAGACATCTGGCTCTGGAGGGAGAGATCTGACTTGGGCAAAAGAATCCTGGGAGCCGCCATCGGTCAATGCGTCCACGTTGCCGGCGTGCTGAATTTTCTGGGATTGGCGCGGGAATGCGGCCATGAAACTGAATTTTTGGGAGCGGCCGTCTCAATTGATGAACTGATTGGCGCTGCCCGTGAATATGCTCCGGACTTGTTGGCCGTCAGCTATCGCTTGACGCCGGCCACCGCGGCCGAGTTATTCGACGAATTGCGTCAGGCCCTAAAAAACAGTGGTTTAGAGCATAGCAAAGCTGTCTTCGGGGGAACGCCGCCGGTTGTCGAAGTGGCTGTCAAGAGCGGGCTTTTTGAAGCTGCTTTTTCCGGCGAAGAGAACGTGCAGGATGTGGTAGCCTATTTGCGCGGGGTACCGGCGGACGCAGAAACAATTAAGAATCCTGGTACATTGACTGAAAGGGTTGCTGCCCGGTCACCTTATCCAATTCTACGGCATCATTTCGGGTTGCCCTCTTTGGAGGAAACCATTCAGGGGGCCACCCGGATCGCAGAATCCGGCATGCTGGATGTATTGTCAATCGGGCCGGATCAGAATACGCAATTCAGCTTTTTTAGGCCGGATGAGATGGATCCGCGGCAAGATGGTGCCGGCGGTGTACCTTTGCGCAAAGCGGAGGATTTGGAAGCGCTCTACCAGGCAACCCGCTGCGGCAATTACCCATTATTACGGATTTATGCCGGTACCCGCGACCTGATCCAGTGGGCGAAATTAGTACAGGACACCATTAAGAACGCCTGGGCCGCGATTCCTTTGTTTTGGTATAGTAAATTGGACGGACGTTCAAATAGAAGCCTCGTGGATGCTATTCGCGAAAATCAGCAGGCCATCAAGTGGCACGCCGATCGTAACATTCCGGTGGAAGTTAATGACCCGCACCATTGGAGCCTGCGGGATGCTTCCGATGCGGTCGCGGTGGCGGATGCCTACCTTTCAGCGTACAACGCCAAAGCTTTAGGAGTGACAACCTTTGTCGCGCAGTTGATGTGGAACACGCCGCCGGCCATTACGCCAGCCATGGATTTGGCCAAAATGCTGGCTAAGATGGACTTAATAAAGACTTTGACCGATCCATCGTTCCGTGTGCTTACGGAATGCCGCGCCGGATTGGCCAGTTTTTCGCCCAAGACGGATTTGGCTAAAGGGCAGCTGGCGGCTTCGACCATGCTCAGCCTGACGCTCAAACCGGATATCATCCATGTGGTTGCCTTTTGCGAAGCCAATCATGCAGCCACTCCGGATGATATTATTGAGAGCTGCGGCATTGTACATGGCGTACTCAAAAATGTACGGGTTGGCATGCCGGACTATACCCTGGATGAGACAGTGCAGGCGCGGCGTAACGAGTTGGTGCGCGAAGCCCAGACAATTGTGGATGCGATCGGGGCCTTAGGACAAGCAGACAGCGCCGATCCGCTGGCGGATCCGGCGGTTTTGGCCAGGGCGGTTCAGACAGGCATTCTGGACGCTCCGCATTTGGTAGGAAACTCGGAGGCACGCGGCCTGATGGCGACTAGAATTATCGACGGAGCCTGTCGCTCCGTTGATAGTAGCGGTCGGCCGATATCAGAGCAAGAGCGGTTGAAAGGAAGCGGCGCAAAATGAAGTATGATTTTGATCAGCCTCTGAATCGTTACCATACGGATTCTGTAAAATGGGACGGGGCGGCGTCAGTTTTTGGCAGCGACGATCTCCTGCCGATGTGGGTGGCCGATATGGATTTTCCGGTGGCCGCACCCATTTTAAAGGCTCTGCACCAGCGCATTGATCACGGAGTATTCGGCTATACGATTGCCGGTGCCGGTGTGCGTCAGGCGGTAATCGATCGCATGCAAAACAAATACGGATGGAAAGTGCAGCCCGAATGGTTGGTCTTTACTCCCGGTGTGGTATCGGGGCTGTCCTTCGCAGTGAAAGCCTATACTAAAGTAGGCGATCACGTGGTAATTCAAAGCCCGGTATATTTTCCGTTCATGGACGTGGCGGTCAATAATGGCTGCCAAATTGCGAACAGCCCGTTGCGTCTGAATGGTGCCAGATATGAGATGGACTTCGACAGTCTGCAGCAGGCATTTGAACCTCAGGACGGGAAAACGGCCCGCAGTAGTCTCTATATTTTGTGTAGTCCGCATAACCCGGTTGGTCGGGTCTGGAGTAAGGATGAACTGATGCGGGCCGGCCGGATTGCCATTGACCATGGGGCGATC
>ENA-UOOM01003294-UOOM01003294.1-fermentation-metagenome-genome-assembly--contig:-NODE-3294-length-11941-cov-7.473666_pt1 | contig 11941 bp, 8 predicted proteins | sample MGYA00245781_ERZ724031 | MGnify/ENA primary metagenome ERZ724031 (study PRJEB28704, sample SAMN03018317) | fermentation metagenome | biome: anthropogenic terrestrial biome; feature: soil; material... | reverse complement strand
CATTTCATACCTCGAATTTTAAATTTGTGTAGGAAGTGCATGTCATTTAAAAGGCTCTTATGAGGTAATTGAGATATTTAAATATCTTATAAGAAACAGAGATGTTTCAAATAAGGTTGAGATTAAAGCAGCCTTTTGTCTTGGTCACTGCACCGAGGCTGTATCGGTGAGTTTAGACGGAAATATATATTCAGTTGCACCGGACAATGCAGTCGAATTTTTTGATAAATATGTTATGGACAGTGTGAGGAAATTATGAGAATACTTGATTTTTACCCTACAAATTGTAAAAACTGCTATAAATGTGTCAGAAATTGTTCCGTTAAAGCTATAAAAATGATTGATGATCAGGCACAAATCGTAGAAGAAAAATGCATAGCATGCGGAAATTGTTTTTTAGTGTGTCCTCAAAATGCGAGAAACATTCACAGTGATTTGGAAAATGTGGAAAATGCATTAGTCCAAGGCAAAAAAATCATCATTTCAATTGCACCCTCCTACCTTGGTGTTTATGATGAACCTTATAAGCTTATTTCTTTATTAAAATATTTAGGCGCGAGCTTGGTAGAAGAGACTGCCATAGGTGCAGAACAGGTATCCAAGATGTATAGCGAATATATCAAGACAACAAAAAAGAACAATGCAATTACAACATGCTGCCCCACCGTTAACATGATGGTACAGAATTATTATCCTGATTTAATCAAATATTTAATACCTATTGATTCTCCCATGGTTGCTCATTGCAAAATGATTAGAAAAAAACACGGAAATGATGCTTATATAGTATTTTTAGGTCCATGCATATCCAAAAAATGCGAGGCATACGGCTACCAGCTTTCAGGAGTTATGGACGCAGTAATATCCTTTGAAGAGATTGATAAGCTTATGGAATCAAGAAACATAAACCTATCGGAATTTGAAGAAACTTATCCCGATTTAGAAGGAAATTATACAGGAAAAAAGTATCCATTAGAGCAGGGAATATTATCAGGTATCAGTGATACTGTGGAAAAAAGCAAATTTACTCCTGTATCGATTTTAGGCATAGAAAATTTAAGAAAAGCTTTTGATGCCTTATCAAATGAAGAAATCGCAAATGTGCTGATAGAGGCTAACAGCTGTGACGGAGGCTGCATAGGAGGTCCCGCTGTTCCTAAAAAGAGCAAGAATGTATACGCGAGAAAAATTAAGGCAAGAAACAAAATTCAAACATTAAGAAACAACGAGTATAAAAATTACACCCCTGAGGAAAAGAAATTAAATTATGTCAGGAATTTCAGAAACAAGCAATATATACATCCGGCATTTACCGAAGAAGAAATAAGAAATGTTTTGGAGCAAACAGGCAAGCATAATAAGTCTGATGAATTAAACTGCGGCGCATGCGGTTATGATACATGCAGAGAAAAAGCAATATCAGTATTGGAAGGCCTCTCTCACCCACAAATGTGCATGCCGTACATGAGAAGCGAAGCAGAGAAAATTTCAAATATATATTTTGAATATTCACCAAGCATAATCATAATCGCGGACTTAGACCTGAACATACTTGATTTGAATCCGGTCGGAGAAAAAGTATTTAACATTGACAGTCATTCTGTTAAAAATAAACCCCTTTCATTAATTATGCCCGACAAGGATTTTAAGTTTGTTTTAAAAACTGAAGAAAATATGGATGGTCGTAAATTAAATCTTGAAAAATACGGTTTAATTGTTTATGAACGGATTATTTATCTGCCTAAGAATAAAATTCTGTTTGGAATACTAAATGACATTACTAATGACGAGCTTAAGAAAGAACAAATAATTAACTTTAAAATGAACACATTGGAAACAGCAGACAAGGTAATAGAAAAACAAATGAGGGTGGCACAAGAGATAGCCGGGCTTCTTGGGGAAACCACTGCCGAAACAAAGGCTGCTCTATTGAAGCTTAAAAAAGTTGTCTTAGAGGAAAATGAATAATGGAATATTTCTTTGATATTAATTATAAAAGTATAAATAAGCATACAGAAGAGCTATGCGGAGACAAGGTAGAATATATATATGACAATGACGGCATTATTATTGTTTTGTCCGATGGTTTAGGCAGCGGCGTTAAGGCAAACATTTTAGCAACAATGACTACAAAGATTGCCGTAACCATGCTGAGGGAGGGAGCCTCCATAGATGATACAATCGAAACAATCATAAACACTCTTCCTGAATGCAAGGTTCGAAAATTGGCCTATTCAACATTCACAATAATAAAAATTGACAATCGCAACAATGCATACATTGCCGAATATGACAATCCTCCTTACTTTTATTATTCTCACAAAAGAATAATTCCTATCGAAAAAAAGGAGCGTATTATCGGCAATAAAAAAATATATGAATCCAATATTCAGCTAAAAATGGGAGATGCTCTTTGTGTGGTAAGCGATGGGGCTATTCATGCAGGGATAGGTCAAATGCTGAACTTAGGCTGGTCCTGGGATGAAATCAGCGAATATTTAAAAGAATTAAACAGGGTAAACCACTCCTCACAGCTTATTAACGGGAACTTTATAGGCGTATGCAACAATTTATACAACAATAAGCCGGGAGATGATACAACAATAATGACCCTGAAGATTAGGAAGCCTGAAATCATAGATGTTTTTATAGGACCTCCCGCAAATAAAAGCAATGATGCCTATCTTTCGGAAATTATGAAAAACAGCAATAATATAAAAATTATATGCGGAGGAACTACTGCTCTTATAGCAGAAAGGGAGCTAGGCTTAAACTTAGAGGTAGATATGGATTCCATGAGAGAAGATGTACCGCCTATTGCATATATGGAGGGTTTTGACTTAATTACCGAAGGTGTTCTTACCTTAGGTAAGACCTTGGAAAACATAAAAAAATTAAATGATTCAAATTATGATAATGTAATTGACTGCAATGATTATGACGGCTGTTCCCTGCTTACCAAATTACTTACGGATGTAGGCACGCATATGAACTTTTACTTAGGAAGCGCCGTAAACCCGGCACATCAAAATCCTAATTTTCCGGTGGATTTCAACATTAAGAAAAATATAACCGACAGTCTTATCAATGAGCTGAAAAAAGCAGGCAAAAAAATAAAAATAATACATCTTTAAACAGGGTTTCGGGTTTCCGAAACCCTGTTTTGGGGAATAATATCCATGAAGGAATATACCGATAAATAGTTATGATATGTTTTTAACAATTAGTTGACTATACCGAATAAATAAGATAAAATAACTATAGGCAAAAAATTATTAATGGAGGTTAATATGGAAAAATTAATTATCACTGCTTGTCTTACCGGAGCAGAAGTAACAAGAGAGCAACAACCGAATTTACCGCTTACACCGGATGAAATTGCTGAAGCTGCATATGAATGCTATTTAGCCGGAGCATCCATGGTACATGTTCATGCCAGGGATGAAGAGGGCAACCCTACTCAGGATTACCCATACTATAAGGCAATTAAGGAAAAAATCGAAGCTAAATGCAACATAATATTCCAACCGTCTACAGGCGGCGCAACATGGCACACACCGGAGCAAAGACTTCAGCCCGTTGAATTAAAGCCCGAAATGGCTACATTAAGCATGGGAACATGCAACTTTGCAGATGACGTATTTATGAATACAGAAGAAAATATTAGAATATTTGCAAAACGCATGAATGAGCTTGGAGTTAAACCTGAATTGGAATGCTTTGAAAAGGGAATGGTTGACACTGCAATAAGATTTGCTAAAAAGGGATTAATCAACACACCGATGCACTTTGACTTTGTACTTGGAGTACCCGGAGCAATGGGTGCTGAAATAAGAGATTTGTTGTACATGGTTGAATCAATTCCTGCCGGTTCTACTTGGACAGCTGCAGCTGTAGGAAGATTCCAGCTGCCAATAAATATCGCAACCATATTGTTAGGCGGTCATGTAAGAACAGGCTTTGAAGATAATATTTATTATAAAAAAGGCGAGCTTGCAGCATCAAACGCTCAATTAGTTGAAAGAATCGCAAAATTATCAAGAGAATTCGGTCGAGAAGTTGCAACACCGGACGAAGCACGTGTAATTTTAGGGCTTAAAAAATAGGTAAAAACCGCGAAATTTGAACGGTATACATTTAATGAAGACAGGGAACGGCAAGCCGTTCTCTTTTTTATTCGGATTGCTTATGCTAATGGTAACTTTAGCCGATTTAAAACATATATTAATTAAGTGAATATAAAGGGAAGGGTTTGTATGGATAAGGATAGTCTTATATTTGAAGGTATAATCAGAAAATTAAATATTGATGAGGCTCCTGAAGATAAAGATACGGAAAAAGATTCATCAAACAGTACATATAAAGCGTTAATTTCATATATTACTTCATTGCCCCCACGTAATTTTGTACTTTTGTCATCTCTTATCGCAATTGCCCTCATAGATAATATTGATGCAAAGGACCAGATTATACTTGGAAAATTTATAAATAATATAGGCAATACAATATTGACAGCAGCGGCTCAGGAACAAATTAATATTAAAAAGGATAAATAAAAGAGCGGCATGCCGCTCTTTATTCAATTGCCAATTCAACAAGCTTCACAATTAAATCCTTGTATTCAATACCTATTTTCTTAAGCATTGACGGATATCTGCTTAAATCGGTAAGTCCGGGAATAGTGTTTATTTCATTTAAATATATTTTATTTTCCGGTGTTACGAACATATCTACCCTTGCAAGTCCGCTGCAGCCTAAAGCCTTGTAAGTATTTGCGGCAATTTCTTTAGCCTGAGCTTTTAAGTCATCGCTGATTCGTGCAGGACAATAGATTTTGGAATTATGCTGAGAATATTTTTCAACATAGTCGAAGAAGTCGTTCTTGGTGTCTATTTCATCAACCTCACCTATTAACAGTTCTTCATTGCCCACAACAGCGCAGCCTATTTCAAATCCTTCAATCATTGACTCAATAACTATTTTTTTGTCATATTCAAAGGCTTCCATTATTCCCTTTTCAAATTCATCATAGTTTCTCACCTTGCTTATACCAAGAGAAGAGCCGTTGTTTGCAGGCTTGATAAACATCGGAAGAGACAGCTTTTCAAAAGCTTTTTCATACAAATCTTTAATATTCAAGGTTTTTGAATTTACGGCTGACATAAAAGGAGCTGTTTTAATCCCTGCCATTTCACATATTATATGGGTATATTCCTTGTCCATGCATACAGCCGAAGAAGTCATATCGCAGCCGACAAAGGGGATTCCCGACATCTGGCACATTCCCTGAATTGTGCCGTCTTCTCCGTTCCTGCCGTGAAGAACAGGAAAAATACAGTCTATTTCAATCTTTTCAAAGGTACTGTCTTTTTCATTCAGCTTTATCAAGCCTTTAAAGTCCATACTTAACAGCACCGGGCTCAATTCATCCTGATGCCATGTATCATCGTTTATTTTATCAGTGCTTCCTTCATAATGAAGCCACTTTCCGTCCGCGGTTATTCCAATCAATGTTACATCATATAATTCTTCGGGAACATTGTTAATAATGGCAGCTGCCGAATGTAACGACACGGAATATTCGTCTGATTTGCCTCCAAACAATATGGCTAATTTAATTTTATTCATTTCCCCACTCCTTTAATTTATTTGCTATATATTCAAGCTGTAAAAACCTTGAGCCCTTAACTAAAATTGTGCAGTCTTCATTCAGATATTTCTTCAAATATACTGCTGCTTCCTCTTTTGTGTCAAACTCTACTATGTTATTGATATTGGCATTATCTCTGGCACCCTTTGCTATATATTTTGCTTCTTCGCCTATGGTAATTAATTCATCAATATGATGTTTTGACAAGTCCTTACCTACATTGTAATGCATATCATGGCTCATTTCTCTGTAGCCTAACATATCTCCCAAAACAGTGACTTTCTTTTTCGACTTGAATAATTCAAAAATATCCAAGGCGGCATTTATGCTTACAGGGTTTGATTTATAACAGTCATTTAAAATATTGCAATTATTTATATTTATGACTTCGTTTCTAAGACCTGTCTTTTCAATCTTTAAAAGTCCTAAACGAATTTCTTCGCTGCTCATGCCTAACTCCTGAGCAGACAAAATTGCAGCCATTGTATTTAAAGCCTGATGCTTGCCTAAAATATCGATGTGCAGCTCATCAAAGTTTTCATCACTTACCTTAATTTCAATGCCGTCCAGCCCCTGCTTAAATTCTTTCAGCCAGATTGTATTATTTTTATTCAATCCGAAGGTTTGCTTTCGTATGCTTTCTTTAATTTCAGTACCTCTTACTATTTCTTCAATTAACTTGTCGTCACCGAAATAAATAAACAGACCCCCGTCCTTAATTCCGCTTACAATTTCTAACTTTGCCTTAGCTATTTCTTCGATGGAAGGAAAATTATCTATGTGCACTAAACCTACACTTGTTATAATTCCAATATCAGGCTGTACTAAATTTGTTAAAAATTCAATTTCTCCCTTTCTTTCCATTCCCATTTCTATAACTGCAGCTTCGCAGTCCTCATCCAAGCTAAGAAGCGTATATGGAACTCCGATTTCTGTATTGTAATTTCCCATTGTTTTTTGCGTTTTATATTTTTGAGACAATACGGCGGCAGTAATATCCTTTGTGGATGTTTTTCCGTTGCTGCCTGTTACTCCTACTATTTTTGCTTTCAGCTTGTTTCTGTGGTATCTTGAAAGCTCCTGGAGACCTTTTACGGTATCATCTACTAAAATAACAGCAATATCATCGGGAGGATTCGGCTCGTCCTTATTCCAAAGGGTAGCTATGACCCCGTTTTTTACGGCATCCCTAATAAAGCTGTGCCCGTTCACCGTATTTCCTTTTATGGGTATAAAAAGACTGCCTTTGCTTAACTTTCTTGAATCGATACTTATACCTTTTATATATTTGTCTATATCAGAGCCTGTGCACTGAGCATTTAAAAGTTCAGCTGCTTCTTTTATTCTTATATTAATCATTAATAGTATCCTTTCAATTTAATATATTAATTATATTGTATATCGCTGAATTCTGCAAGATACAATCGAAGTCTCGTTCACAAATTTAATTGCTCCTTAAATCCATAAATTTTGTATAAGTCAATACAAAAAATGCCCTGCGTTGCAGAGTATTTTTTAGTATTAATTATTTTGTAATTATTGCTATAAACTTACCATTATATTGAACATAATCTATTTTATATCCCAACTTTTCAAAATCTCTTATTTTAATCATCGTACTTGAATCTACTAAAACGCCTTTCATATCAATCTTTTCTTCGCCTCTTACTATATATGCTTTCTTATTTTCATTGTCCCAATCAACTTCTTCTCCGAATGATTCGCTAATATATCTCAGCGGAAGATAAATTCTACCTTCAATTATTGTATAAGGCTGAAAATCTAAATCATGGTTTCCGTTTAATCTGTGCCTTATAGCTTCCGCATTAAAGCTATCCGCATACCATTGAATTTCAACTTTTTGAACCGGATTTATTTTGTTTTCCACTGTTTTATAACATTTTTCCATTTCTGCTAAGGTTATTGTATTTCCTGTTACCGAAATTTTTTCAACATCCTTTGGAGTCATTGTTGTAGCAGAAATCACCTTTCCCATACTTACATTTTCATATATAATTTCTGCATCAATCAGTTCTTTATATGCATCCTTTTCTTTAAATATTTGCATTTTTATAATGCTTCCGTCAAGCATCGGGGAGTATAATTTTAACTCTTCAGATTCTTCAAGATACAATACCGCTTCATCTATAAAATCATAGAAATCTTGTCTGCTCATCTTTAGTTCAGCTAATGCTGCAGCTTTTTCTTCTTCGCTAAATTCTTCCTCAACAATAAGAGGATATATATTTTCTAAGTAGTTTATTGTTTCATCAAATACAACTTCTCTGTTTTCACTTAAATATACAACTAAGCTTTTCACAAATTCCAATGCACTTTCAGTTGACAATTCAAAAGAACACCCATTATTTATTTTCTTTATAAGCTTTGTGTCAAAACCCTTAAATGCTTTTGTTAAATAATCATGAGCATAATCATACATTTCCAAATATGAAATTTCTTCTTCCGGCAATTCTAAAAATGATTCGCTTAAACCTTGCTCAAACCCATAGATAAATGCTTGATTGCAACTAAATCTTTTGAAAGCACAATAGATGTTTTGTTGTTAAAACCATACTGTGTCAATGATGATATTTCTTTAGCTAAATTCAAATACCCCAATTCATTTGCGCCGCAGCCTGTCAGCGTTGATATTAACATAAGGCCTATTAATAATATTGAAACTAACTTTTTCATTTTCCCTCTCCTTTTGTAATAAAGAAGACAGGATAACCTGTCTTCTTTGAGAATTTGCTGCAAATGAACTACCATCCATTTGAAAAAACACTCAGAAATGGGGTAGCGCGTAGCGCATCTTAATATTTCATTTCAGCCATTCTTATATAGCCATCATATCTATCTTTAGCATCTTTTTCCGCTTTAGCATACAGCTCTTCGGCTATTTCAGGGAATGACGTCTGCAGTGATGCATATCTTACTTCACCTTCAAGGAATTCCCTGAATGAAGCTGATGGTGCCTTGGAATCCAATACAAATGGATTCTTACCTTCTTCTTTGAGAAGTGGGTTGAATCTGTACAAATGCCAGTAACCTGCTTCTACTGCTTTCTTTTCTCTGTCAACAGTCTTGCCCATTCCTGCTTTAATTCCGTGGTTAATACATGGTGCGTAAGCGATAATCAATGATGGTCCATTGTAGCTTTCTGCTTCTTTCAATGCTTTTAAGAATTGGTTCTTATCAGCACCTATAGCAACCTGTGCTACATATACATAACCATATGTTGCAGCAATCATACCAAGGTCTTTTTTCTTTACTCTCTTGCCTGATGCGGCAAATTTAGCTACTGAACCTGTAGGAGTTGCTTTTGAAGACTGACCTCCTGTATTTGAGTAAACTTCTGTATCAACTACAAAAACATTTACATCTTCGCCGGATGCTAGTACATGGTCTAATCCGCCATATCCGATGTCATATGCCCAGCCGTCTCCGCCTATGATCCATTGTGATTTTTTAACCAGGTAATCTTTTTTGTCTAATATATTTTTGATTGCAGCTGCACATTCATCACAAGGTGTAACACCTTCAATAGCTTTAAGAACTTTTGCAGATGATAATTTTGATTCTTCACCTAATTCTCTGTTTGCAATCCATTCCTGTAATGCTTCCTTCAATTCAGGTTTAACATCTTTTTCTAAAAGTTCTTCCATTGACAACTGAATACCGTCTCTCATTTGTCTTACAGCAGTTGCCATACCAAATCCATATTCGGCATTATCTTCAAATAATGAGTTACCCCATGACGGTCCCCTTCCGCAAACATCCTTTGTATACGGAGTTGACGGTGCGGATGCTCCCCAAATTGATGAACAACCTGTTGCGTTTGCAATCATCATTCTATCACCGAATAATTGAGTTATAGTTTTTACATATGCAGTTTCTCCACAACCTGCGCATGCTCCTGAGAATTCAAAGTATGGTTTGCAGAACTGACTTCCTTTAACTGACATTTTATCCATCAAGTTATCTTTAATTGTTACTTTTTCAATAGCATATTTCCAATTTGGAACTTCTTTTTCAACTTCTTCAGCAATAGGAGTCATAACCAATGCTTTATTGCCTTTCTTGCCCGGGCAGATATCTGCACAGTTTCCGCATCCTGTACAATCTAATGTACTTATTTGGATTCTGTATTCCAATCCATCTAAGCCTTTGCCTATAGCCTTAAGTGTTTCAAAGTTTTCAGGTGCATTAGCTTTTTCTTTCTCATCCAATAATGTTGGTCTAATAACAGCATGTGGACATACGAATGCACATTGATTACACTGAATACAATTTTCAGGCATCCATTTAGGAACTGTTGTTGCAATTCCTCTCTTTTCATAAGCAGCTGTACCATGTGGGAATGTACCGTCTTCTCTGTCTGTAAATGTGCTTACCGGAAGGCTGTCACCTTCTTGTCTGTTCATAACAGCTGCAACATTTTTTACGAATTCAGGTTTTTCATCTTCAGTGAAAGGTACTGCTAAACCACTGTTTGCTTTATTGTCATCAACAGCGTTTTTCCATTCTTCAGGGATATCAATTTTAACAAGCTCAGTGATACCTTTTTGAACAGCTGCTTGGTTCATGTCTACTACTGCTGTACCTTTTTTGCCGTATGATTTTTCGATTGCAGCATTTAAATATTCGACAGCATCCTCTAAAGGAATAACATCTGCCAACTTGAAAAATGCAGACTGAATAATCATGTTTGTTCTATTTCCAAGTCCTATATCATTAGCAATTTGTGTTGCATTAATTGTGTAGAAGTTAATATTTTTTTCAGCCATGTATTTTTTATACTTAGCAGGTAAGTTAGCTTCTAATTCATCCTTTGACCAAATAGTATTTAAAAGGAATGTTCCGCCTTTTTTAAGTCCCTGTACTACATCATATTTAGCTACATATGATTGCTGTGACAATGAAACAAAGTCTGCTTCATCTATTAAGTAAGTAGATCTGATAGGTGATTTACCGAATCTTAAGTGAGATACAGTAACACCGCCTGATTTTTTAGAGTCATATGAAAAATATCCCTGTGCATACATGTTTGTATGGTCACCGATAATTTTTATTGCATCCTTGTTAGCTCCAACTGTTCCGTCTGAGCCAAGTCCCCAGAATTTACATCTTACTGTACCAGGAGTTGATACATTTACTACCTCAGGAGTTTCCAAAGATTTGAATGTAACGTCATCAACAATACCGATTGTGAAGTCATTCTTTGGTTCGTCAGCTTTAAGGTTGTCATAAACAGCAAAGATTTGTGCAGGTGTTGTATCTTTTGAGCCAAGGCCGTATCTTCCGCCTACTATTATTGGTTGTTCTTCTTTTCCGTAGAATAATGATTTTACATCTAAATACAATGGTTCTCCAACTGAACCCGGTTCTTTTGTTCTATCTAACACTGCTATTTTTTTAACAGTCTTTGGCAGAACATCGAAGAAATATTTAGCTGAGAAAGGTCTGTACAAGTGAACTATAACTATACCAACTTTTTCTCCCTTAGCAACTAAGTAATCAATAACTTCTCTTGCTGTTTCTGTTACTGAGCCGATAGCAACTATTATACGATCTGCATCTTCTGCACCGTAGTAGTTGAATGGTTTGTATTCTCTTCCTGTAAGCTTGCTCATTTCCTTCATGTAATCATTTACTACATCGGGAACAGCATCATAGTATTTATTAGAAGCTTCTTTTGCTTGGAAGAAAATATCCGGATTTTGAGCAGTTCCTCTTGTAACAGGATGCTCAGGATTTAAAGCTCTTTTTCTAAATTCATTAACAGCGTCCATATCAACTAATTTAGCTAAGTCTTTATAGTCAATTGTTTCTATTTTTTGTACTTCATGAGATGTTCTAAATCCATCGAAGAAATTAACAAAAGGCACTCTTGATTTAATAGCCGTTAAATGAGCTACCGCAGAAATATCCATTACTTCCTGAACACTGCTTGATGCCAATAACGCAAAACCTGTCTGTCTTGCTGCCATAACATCTGAATGATCTCCGAATATTGACAACGCGTGTCCTGCCACAGCTCTTGCAGTAACATGGAATACTCCGGGCAGTAACTCTCCGGCAATTTTATACATGTTTGGAATCATCAACAGCAATCCTTGAGAAGCAGTAAAAGTTGAAGTCAACGCTCCTGCTTGAAGTGAACCATGAACAGCACCGGCAGCACCTGCTTCTGATTCAAGCTCAGTTACTCTTACAGTCTGTCCAAAAATGTTTTTCTGCCCATGTGCAGCCCAATCATCAATAAGTTCAGGCATTGGTGATGAAGGTGTT
>ENA-UOOM01003292-UOOM01003292.1-fermentation-metagenome-genome-assembly--contig:-NODE-3292-length-11950-cov-5.454224_pt1 | contig 11950 bp, 9 predicted proteins | sample MGYA00245781_ERZ724031 | MGnify/ENA primary metagenome ERZ724031 (study PRJEB28704, sample SAMN03018317) | fermentation metagenome | biome: anthropogenic terrestrial biome; feature: soil; material... | reverse complement strand
TAAGGCCTTCGTCGGTTAAAAGCGAGAGCGCCCTGCGCACGGTTTGCCTGTTGACGCTGTATGTTTTTGCAAATTCCATTTCCGTGGGTAGCCTTCTGGTGCTTTGGTAAGCGCCGTCCAGGATTTTGGAACGCAGCGAAGACGCGATTTGTACATATTTTGACGACATAAATCAATACCTCAAAACAAATTTATTTATAAGTTGGCTGTAAATATGCAGGCAGCGGTTATCATTGCGCGTAGGGCGGCCCTGCGCTTAAAAAGTGGAGCGCGGCGTGGGCACAGCGCGAAGCATGCGTTTACTTGACGGGATACGGAGGCCGCCGTACAAAGACAATTACACTTATACAATAATTATATCATAAAAACGGCGGGCTAAACGTTTTTATAAAAATAAAATATTTGTCTACAAATAGTTAGACAATTATCAATCAAATACATTAAAAGATGTGTATGGAAAAGAGAGGGAAGCACAGCCGGTATATTAAATCAATATAGATTATACTATTAATTTATGAAATAATTATGCATAAATCTAAAAAATGTACAATAGAATTGAAATATATATGTATTTTACATTGTAATTGTTTATAAAACCAAAATAAATTGTTGACTTTTTGTATATGCGGTGATACAATACAATTAACAGAGGAGTTCTTAATTAAAATTATGCAAAGGTGGTAAAAGAGAAATGAAGAAACTTCTTGCAATGTTAATGGCATGTACGATGATCTTTTCATTAAGTGCCTGCAGCGGGGGCAGCTCCGAGCAGGCGGAAACCGCATCGGCGGGGACATCTTCCGCTGAAAGCACGGCCGACGACAGCACGTCAAAGGATTCCGGCGACTTAATTACCGTTGGGTTCGCCCAGGTGGGCCACGAGTCGGACTGGAGGACAGCCTCTACTAATTCCGTACAGGCAGCCCTTTCAAAGGATAACGGTTTTGATTTACAGTTTGTCGACTGCGACAACGACTCGGCAAAACAGCTCGAAGCCGTGAGGAACTTTATACAGCAGGGCGTAGACTACATAGTTATTGACCCTATAGTCTCGACAGGGTGGGACACAGTCCTCGGCGAAGCGCAGAACGCCGGCATACCTGTAATAGTCATAGACCGTACTATCGACGACTCCGACAAGTACACCGCGTGGGTAGGCTCTGAGTTCACGAACGAAGGGCTCGCCGCGGGCGCATGGCTTAAGGACTACGCGGCGGCCAAGGGCATTAAGGAAATTAACGCCCTCGTTATCGAAGGGACGACGGGTTCCTCCGCACAGATTGGACGTACGGCTGGCTTTAAGAAGATTGCCGATGAGAACGGGTGGAAAATCCTCGACTCACAGACGGGCAACTTTACGCAGGACGGCGGCCAGTCAGTCATGGAGTCATACTGCAAGTCATACCAGGGCAAGTTTAACGTGGTCGTCTGCCAAAACGATAACGAGGCGTTCGGTGCTGAAGATGCCATGAGCGCGGCCGGCGTCAAGTTCGGCACGGACGGTGACGTGATCCTCATTTCGTTCGATGCCTGCAAAGCTGGGCTTAAAGACGTACTCGCAGGCAAGATCAACGCCGACTTCCAGTGCAACCCGCTGCAGGGACCCTTCTGCGCGGATATCATTAAGAACCTTGCCGCTGACAAGGATGTTGAAAAGAAAACGTATATGGTAGAACCGTGGTACGTTTCCGAAGACTCTCTCACAAACATTACGTATACAAATAACGCGGGGAAGAGCGTTACTGAAGACCTTATCCATGTAACGCAGGACGTAGTAGACAAGGCATATTAATTAGCAGCCGAGAGGAGGGCGGCCCCCGGTAAAGGAGCCGCCCTTTTTTAAATTACTTAGAGGGAGCATAGTCATGGAAGAGAATGTTTTAATCTCAATGCGGGACATAACCAAAACTTTTCCGGGCGTCACGGCTCTTGACCATGCGGAGCTGACACTGCGCAAAGGCGAGATACACGCGCTTATGGGTGAGAACGGCGCGGGCAAGTCAACGATTATAAAGTGCTTAACCGGCGTCTATGAGCGCGATGCCGGAGAAATAAGTATGGACGGCGTCGAGGGGAATATTTTTAACCATTCGACCCAGGACGCGCAAAAAATAGGCATAGCGACCGTTTACCAGGAGGTTAACCTCTGCCCGAACCTCAGCATAGCCGAGAATTTATTTATAGGCCGTGAACCGCGCAAGAAATCAGGGATGATAGACTGGAAAACCATGAGGCGTAAAGCGCAGCAGATAATGGACGACCTTAAAATAAGCGTTAATGTATCAAATGTGCTTGAAAACTGCTCTTTGGCAATACAGCAGATGGTTGCCATTGCCCGCGCGGTAGACATGAACTGCAGGCTTCTTATTTTAGACGAGCCTACTTCTTCGCTTGACGACAATGAGGTTGCCAAGCTGTTCGCATTGATGCGCAGCCTTAAGGAAAAAGGCGTCGGCATACTGTTCGTGACACATTTTCTTGACCAGGTTTACGAGGTGTGCGACAGGATAACCGTCATGCGCAACGGGAAGTTTGTCGGGGAATACCCTATAGCTGACCTGCCCCGGGTGAAGCTTGTCGCCGCCATGCTCGGCAAAGACCTTGACGACCTTTCTTCCATAAAACCCGAAGGCGGAAAGACATCAGGCAGCGACGTAGTGGTTGAAGCGGAAAATCTCAGTCATAAAGGGACAATAAAGCCTTTTGATTTTAAAATACATAAGGGTGAGGTCGTGGGCCTTACGGGGCTGCTCGGCAGCGGGCGCAGCGAGATGGTGCGCTGTATTTTCGGCGCGGACAAGGCGCAGACCGGCACGCTGAAAATGCACGGGAAAGAACTTAAGGCCAACGCGCCTATAGACTCGATAAAGGCCGGCATGGGCTTCCTGCCTGACGACCGTAAGCTGGACGGCTGCATAGGCGACCTGTCTGTGCGTGAAAATATCATTTTGGCCCTGCAGGCGAGGCAGGGCATGTTCCATACGCTTCCGAAGTCAAAGCAGAACGAACTTGCGGACAAATATATTGACATGCTCCAAATAAAAACGGCCTCAAGGGAAACCCCTTTGAAGCAGCTTTCGGGCGGCAACCAGCAAAAAGTAATCCTGGCGCGCTGGCTGTGTACAGGCCCCGACTTCCTTATCCTTGACGAGCCTACGAGAGGGATAGACATAGGGACTAAAACGGAGTTCCAAAAGCTTGTTTTAAAGTTTGCTTCCGAGGGTATGAGCGTTGTATTTATTTCCTCGGAAATAGAGGAAATGCTGCGCACTTGTTCGCGCATGTGCGTAATGCGCGACGGTGCTAAAGTAGGGGAGATAGAAGGGGACATGACACAGGAAAGCGTTATGTCCGCTATAGCCGGAGGTGATGCCAAGTGAGTTCTGTTAAACAAAATATAAAGAAAATAACTAAAATGCGCCTGTTTTTTCCTATATTCTGCATGATACTGGTACTCCTTATTAACTTGATAAAAAGCTCGGCATTTTTTAAAGTGGCCGTCAACAACGGCGTGCTTTACGGCCGCCTGATAGACATCATAAACCGCGGAAGTGAAATAGCTATCCTGGCTGTCGGCCAGACTTTGGTAGTAGCCGTGTCGGCAGGGACAGATATATCGGTCGGCTCTGTTATGAGCCTTGCGGCGTGCGGGTGCTGCACGATGCTTGCCGGTTACGGCGTGAACAGCGCAACGTCGCTCGCAATGCCGATGATAGCCGGAATGATAGGCGGCATACTCCTCGGCGGGCTGTGCGGCGCTTTCAACGGAGTGCTTGTCGCCAACCTTAAGATACAGCCCATGGTGGCAACGCTTATACTGTACACGGCAGCGCGGGCCGTGGGGCTTGTTTTATGCAACAACCAAATAACTTACATACGCTACGAGCCTTACAAATACCTTGGCAACTTTATACCCGGCGTGCCGATACCGACGGCTATCTTCATCACTGCCGCGGTGATAGCGGTTATAACCATTTTTCTCAGAAAGACTTCGCTCGGCCTGTACATACAGTCGGTCGGAGTAAACGCGCGGGCGTCAAATATCTCGGGAATAAATTCAAAGCTCATATGTTTTGTGTGCTACCTCATATGCGGCCTGTGCGCGGGCATAGCGGGTATAGTCGCTTCTTCAAGGATATATTCCGCTGACTCTAACAATATAGGCCTTAACTTTGAGCTTGACTCCATCCTCGCCGTGGCGCTCGGCGGGAACAGCCTTGCGGGAGGGAAGTTCTCAATGGCAGGGTCAATCATCGGCGCGTACACCATACAGGCCATTACGACTACGCTTTTGGCAATGGGTGTTTCGACCGACCAGGCGCCCGTTGTAAAAGCCATTATAGTTATACTTATAGTAGCGATACAGGCGCCGGCCCTCAGGGCATGGATGGAAGGCCGCGCAGCCCGTAAGCTGGCAGCCGAAAAAGCCGCCGGCCAGGCACACGCGGGAAAGGAGGCCGTGTAACCGTGGAGAGGAAAAAAAGCCTTAAAGGCAGTATGAACGGGAATACGGTCCTTATCTTTATAACCGTGGCGCTGTTTATAGCCATGTATGCCGCCGGATGCATTATTTATTCGGACAAAGGTTTTTCACATTTCCAGACGTTCCTTAACCTGCTCATAACAAACGCCGGCCTTATATGCGTGACGTGCGGCATGACGATAGTGATGCTTACGGGCGGGATAGATATCTCGGTTGGCTCACTAATAGCCATGGACTGCATGATCCTTTCTTTCGGCATGAGCATGAAAGGGCTGCCGTGCATACCGCTCATCATTTTTGTTTTGGTAATAGGGCTGGTGTTCGGCCTTGTACAAGGCTTCCTTGTCGGCTACCTGCAGATACAGCCGTTTATAGTCACGATGTCGGGGCTGTTTTTCGCACGCGGCATGACTGCGGTTATCTGTACAAAACAGATTTCAATCACAAAAAAAGACAGCCCGCTTTTTTACTCATGGGCTAACGCGAAGATAAACCTGCCGGCCTTTTTAGGGTATAAGAACAGCCGTGGAAAAACGCTCGTGCCGTTTATACGCCCTACTGTAATAATAGCGCTTATTGTTGTCGTACTTGTTTTTATTATGCTTAAATATACTAAATTCGGACGTACGCTCTATGCCGTCGGAGGCAATGAGGTTTCCGCCTCCATGATGGGGCTTAACGTAAAGCGCACAAAGCTCATGGCCTACGTCATGTCGTCGTTCCTTTGCTCCATCGGCGCCATATGCTATTGCCTTAATACAATGTCAGGTTCAGTCCAGCAGGCGCTTGGCTTTGAGATGAACGCCATTGCTTCTTCCGTCATAGGCGGCACGCTGCTTACCGGCGGCGTCGGAAACGTCATCGGCTCGCTGTTCGGCGTCTTTATCAACGGGACCATACGCACCCTCGTTACTACAAACGGCAAACTGCTTTCAAGCTGGGCCAACATAGCTACCGCTGCGCTGCTGTGCTTCTTCATAGTCCTGCAAAGTATTTTCGCTTACGTAAAAGACCGCAGAAAAGCGTGATTTACATAATATCCAGGTCCCTTTTCGTGTAACTGAAAGGTTAAGCGAAGCAGTTAAAACAGGCGTCAAAAAATCGGAGCGGCTTAACCCGAAAGGGTAGGCTGCTCCGACTTTTTGCTGCAGCAAGAAGATTTTCTCTGCAGCCAGAACACAGGCTGTTTTTCCGGCTGGAATTTTGAAATTTAAAACAAATAAATAAAACGGCTGAGTTAAAGCTGCTTACAATTTATTATTTTTTAGATCTTTGTTGGCTTCGGCTCCGACGCTGCTTTTTTAACTGTTGAATCGCGGACAATTAACACAGGAAGCGTAGTGTATGACTGTACTTGCAACGAGGGCTGCTTAATTTTGCGCAGGAGCATGGTTCCGGCCTGCGCCCCCATATCGTAAACATCAATGTTCACAACAGTCAGCGCCGGCTCCATAATGCGTGAATATGGGTAATTGTCAAACGAGATCACCGCAATATTATCAGGGATCGTTAACCCGTGATCGCGTATGGAATGAAATGTCCCCATTGCGACCGTGTTATTCGCACAGATAATTGCTTCCGGCCTGTTTTCCAGGATTAACTGCTCCGTGATTGCCCGGGCGCTTTCTATTGTTACAGCGCCCTGCCTGATATCTTTAGGCAAAATAGAAATTCCGAGATCTTCGGCTGTTTTTTGTGCGCCCTGCAGCCTGTGCAGCGAAATACGGTCATCCTTCCCGCCGCCTATATATGCGATATGACGGTAACCGGCTTGAAACAAATGCTTTACCGCTATTGAACCGGACAAATTGTTGTTTGTATCTATCCAGCACAGTTCACTCTCAAAGTCAGGCTTGCCTATCACAATGTGCGGAAAGTTGTTGGCGGACATGACGTCTGATACTTTTTTTGAAACGGCGGAAATGTGGAGTACGATGCCATCTGTATTTTTTTGCTCAATCAGCGATTCGGTTACGGTACGTTCATCCTGCCCTTTTGCAAGGTTAATGAAAGTTAAACTGTACCCTTTTTCACTCAGCGTGTTTTCCACTCCGCACATAATCTCAAAGAGATGCGGGCTATTAAAAGCGGCGTTTTTTTCCGCCCTTGCGATAAAAGTTACATTATGGGTTCTTTGCCGGGCAAAATTTTGGGCACGGAGATTCGGACGATAATGAAGATGCTCCATGACATCGCGTACCTTGTTTGTTGTCGCTTCTGAAATAAGAGGAGAATGATTAAGCACTTTGGAAACCGTAGAAACGGAGACTCCGGCTTTCTGCGCAACTTCACGTATACTGACAGGCATGTTTACCATACACTCCAATCTTTTTTATATTATATTACACCGGTTTCATAAAAATATCAATAGTAAATGTAAATTATATATTGACTATATGACTATAAACGCCTATAATTTGGTATGAAATCCGGATATATATATTAAATTATATATTAATTAATTATACCGGTTTCATAAATTTAATAGGGAGGTTTTCAATTTATGAAAAGAGTATTGGCATCTGCCCTGTCCGTACTTGTTATGCTTGGAGCTTTAGCGGGCTGCCAGCAAGACAAGGGCGCAGTGTCTTCTGTAAGTACAACGGAAAGCGGTGTAAGCAGTGAAGAAAAAAAGGAAGCGGTCAACCTTACTGTTTGGTATGAAAATGACCAAAAAATAGGCGACGCCCTTCAGGCACAGCTTAGCAGCCTTTCACCGGATGTGAAAGTTACGTTTCAGCGCAAGGATAAAATGACAGATGCGCTGAAGCTGGTTGGGAATGATCCCCAAAGTGCCCCGGATATGTTTTTCTTTGCGCATGACAAAACCGGATTATACGCCGAAATGGGAATCCTCGCACCAATAACCGACTTCATTTCTAAAGAAGCTCTCTCAGATTTTATTCCGATGACGCTTAGTGCCGGAACTTATAAAGATACGCTTTATCAGCTGCCGGTTTACTTTGAGACACAGATGTTTATGTATAACAAGAAGTTAATGGATAACCCGCCGAAAACGACCGATGATCTGCTTGCATTTGCGAAAAACAATACCAAAAACGGTACATATGGTTTTGTTGAGCAGCACAGCACCGCTTACTACGCGGTAAGCTGGATTCACGCATTCGGCGGATACATTATTAATAATGACGCGAAACCAGGGCTAAACCTTCAGGGTACGGTTGATTCTTTAAAGTACCACAGGCAGTTTGTGCAATACCAGCCGGCGGACGGCGACTATAATACCATGACCGCGCTTTTTAAGGAAGGAAAGGCGGCCTCGACCATTAACCTGCCCAATTTGGCTGTTGATGCCCAAAAATCCGGGATTGACGTTGGTTTTGCGCCTCTTCCGACCGTTAGTTCAACAGGGAAGCAGCTTTCGCCATATGCCGGTATCCAAGGCATTTATGTACTTAAATCCTCAGAAAGTGATAAGAAAGAAGCAATCACGTCTGTTTTGAAGGCTTTGATGGAGCCGGAAACCGGTATCGCAATGTCGAAGATTACAAACGACGCACCGGCAAATAATAATGCCTACTCTGACTCATCCGTTTCTTCGAACGAAATTGTTATGAACTTAAAAAATTCAGCGGATACAGTTGTCCCTATGCCTAACGTCCCTGAAATGGATGTCATGTGGTCTGTTACGGAAAATATGCTTTCCGCCGTAAACAAAAAAGGCGGGGATCCAGCAACTGAAGCGGCAAAGGCCCAGGAAAATGCTCTTTCGCAGATTGCGGATATGAAATAAATCAATACGGCAAGACAGGTCGCTTTAGGGCGGTGTCTCGTATGCATCGCCCTTTTGCGTAAGAATTGAGGTGTACCGTGAAGAAAAGAAGTTGCCGGCCTTATTTGTATCTAGCTCCGTCGCTTGCATTAATCGGAATTATAGTCATATTTCCTATTCTGTACACTGGATATATTTCGCTGACTAATATGAATATTTACCACTGGTTTAATCCTGAATTTGTCGGATTTCAAAATTATGCTAAAGCTATTTTTGTATTTGACTCAGGGTTCCTTCAAGCATTGCTTCGTACAATCCTGTGGACAGCCGTCAATATGGTTCTTCAGATGGTCATTGCTTATATCATAGCGGTTCTGCTGAACACGGAAGGCCTTCGCGCACACAAATTGTACAAAACGATTCTTATGTTTCCATGGGCAATGCCAGGGTACGTGTCAATTCTACTTTGGAAGATGGGAATGTTTAACAATGAATACGGCCTGTTAAATCAATGGCTCGGAAAGCTTGGGCTGGACGGAGTAAGATGGCTGGACGGAAATGTATCTGCCTTTTTGTCATGTACCTTGGTCAACCTTTGGCTTGCACTTCCATTTATGGTTATGGTTATCGACGGCGCGCTCCAAAGCGTTGACAAGTCTTACTATGAAAGCGCGACGCTCGACGGAGCTGGATTTTTTACGAAGCTGGGGAAAATTACGATCCCGCTTGTGCGTCCGGTTATAGCTCCGGCTGTCGTCATAACAATATTCACTACATTCAAACAGTTCGATATTGTTTATCTGTTGACACAGCAGCAGGGTTCCAAAACCGGTGCGGATATTCATACTGTAATTACATATGCATATGAAAAAGCTTTCGTTACGAACAACTATGGCTATAGCGCCGCCGTTTCCGTTATCATATTTATACTGTTGATTTTGTTTTCAATATCCGCGAACAAAGAACTAAAGGAGGGATACCGGTGAAATGCAAAAAGCGGGTCGGGATTTTCTTTCTTAACATCTTTTTTATTTTAGTTTGCTTACTCTGCCTGATACCGGTTTTGTACGCACTGGGGGTTTCTTTAAACAGCCATAATGATTTACTCAGTTCCAACTTCTCTTTGCTTCCTAAAAATCTTACACTTGACAATTACAAGTGCGTACTGTTTGAAAAACCATTTTTTTTGTGGTTAAAAAACAGTTTTACCCTTTCCGCTTTCACAGTGCTTGTATCCATTTTGGTCGCGATCCCGGGAGCATATGCGCTGTCGAGGATGAGATTCAAGGGGCGCAGGACGATTTTAAAACTGCTGATACTGTTGAATGCTTTTCCTGCTATTCTTTCCATGTTTGCCATTTACAGAATTTTAAGGCCGCTTGGCCTTTTAAATTCATTCACCGGACTTATTCTTATCTATATTGGCACTATGGCTATATTCGGCCTGTGGAACATTAAGAGCTACTTCGATACAATTCCTAAGGAAATTGAGGAAGCCGGAGAAATAGACGGGGCCGGCGATTTCCAGATTGTATGGAAAATTATTCTGCCGCTTGCAAGGCCATCCATCATTGTTACGGCGGTTATGGTGTTGATTTATGTGTGGAACGAGTATATATTTGCGGTTACCTTCATCACAAGTTCAGGTAAATATACGCTTGCAGCCGGACTGTATGCTTTGCAGGCAACAGATTATACGCGCAACTGGCCTGTATTTTCCGCGGCGTCTCTTCTCGTTTCTATTCCCGTACTTATCATATTTTTCTGCATCCAGCGTTATATGACTTCAGGCCTTACCGCAGGCGGCGTAAAGGAATAAATTAATGAAATTTTGGAGGTTTCCGCATATGAACCGTGAAGCAATTCTTCACATTCCCCTTTCAAATTATGCATACGGATTGGACGAAACCCACGTTGTTTTTCGCCTCAGGACAGCAAAAAATGATATAAAATCTTGCATTCTGCATTATGGTGACCGTTCCTGCAGAAAAACCCCCGTACTTTTTAGCTCTGTGCCTATGGATATTGTGGCGAGCGATGATCTTTTTGACTATTATGAAGTTAAGCTCAGCAGCCCATATACCAGAATTTGTTATTACTTTGAACTCAGTGATGGGAAAATGACATGCTTATATTATTCAGACGGATTTCATTCTGAAACGACAAGGGAACGTTCGGAGTATTATCAGTTTCCTTTTAACAGGAGAGAAGACATTGCCCATGTGCCAAAATGGGTAAGTGATGCAGTCGTTTACAACATTTTTCCGGACAGTTTTGCTACGGGGCGCAGATACATCGCAAAGGAAGGAGTGCGGCGTGTTTATCGCGGCAACTCCACTTGCAGTAAGAACGGCGGTACGATATGCGGTATAATCGATAATCTCGATTATCTGATTGCTTTAGGGATAAACTGCATTTACCTTAATCCGGTTTTTGTGGCTGGCGAATATCACAAATACGATTTAATTGATTATTTCCACATTGACCCCTGCTTTGGCTCGGATGATGATTTCCGGAAGCTGGTGGCGGAATGTCATAAGAATAATATTAAAGTGATTATCGATGGGGTTTTCAATCATTGTGGCTGGGATTTTTTTGCATTTGACGATGTTGTTAAGAATGGAGAAAAGTCGAAGTACAAATGCTGGTTTTACGGTTTGTCTTTTCCGGTGATTCGTCCGGACAACATGGATGATTACCCAAATTACTCATGCTTCGGCTACGAAAGGACAATGCCGAAATTAAATACTTCGAATCCCGAGGTAATTCATTATTTCATGGAGGTTTGCCGTTACTGGCTTGGCAATTTCAATATAGACGGGTGGAGACTGGATGCCGCGAACGAAGTGAATTTTGATTTTTGGCGGGAATTCAGAAAAACGGCAAAATCGGTCAAACCGGATTGCCTGCTTATCGGTGAAATCTGGGAATCTGCCTATCCTTGGCTTCGCGGGGATCAATTTGATTCATCTATGAATTATGACATGCGTAAGGACTGCCGTGATTTTTTTGCCATAGGCAGAATTGATGCAGCAGGCTTTGAAAGCCGAGTAACAAAAATGATGATGCGGTATCCTCAGCAAATGCTTTATGCGCAGCTAAATGTGCTGGATACTCACGATGTGCCGCGTTTTTTGACTCTCTGCGATGGCAGTTGGATGAAATTTCGCCTTGCGGTTGTGTTTCAAATGACTTTTATCGGGATCCCGTCGGTTTTTTACGGCGACGAGCAGGGAATTAAAGGGGTAATGGAGGACGAGTACCGACAGCCGATGGTATGGGCAAATCAACGTTTTTTTGAATTTTATAGGATATTAATTAACCTGCGCCGTTCAAATGCCGCTTTGCGGCAAGGATCTTTTCATACGGTTTGTGCGGAAAGGGGAAAATATCTTTATATATTTGAGCGCCGGTGCGAAACCCAGTCAATTCTCGTCGCGCTTAATGCGGGCAATCGAAAAGAGGTGATTTCGGTTTTAGGCGGCGACAAATACAATAAATGTCTTTTTCAAGAGGGGATGAGTGGAAAAGAAATCGAACCTTGGGGATTCGGCGTGTTTGAAAAGTCAAATGGAAAAGCTTAAAAATGAAGACTTGCCCTGCTTGTCGCTTTCAATCCACGCACCCGCGTAGGGTGCGACGCTCCGTTACCCTGCATGTTTACCCAAGCTTTATATTTCAATCCACGCACCCGCGTAGGGTGCGACATCCGTTCCGTCCTGCATTTCAGCGTC
>ENA-UOOM01003287-UOOM01003287.1-fermentation-metagenome-genome-assembly--contig:-NODE-3287-length-11961-cov-4.538804_pt1 | contig 11961 bp, 11 predicted proteins | sample MGYA00245781_ERZ724031 | MGnify/ENA primary metagenome ERZ724031 (study PRJEB28704, sample SAMN03018317) | fermentation metagenome | biome: anthropogenic terrestrial biome; feature: soil; material... | reverse complement strand
ACACATTTAATACCATACCTATTATAATCATATTCGTCATAATAGAGCTACCTCCGTAGCTTAAAAATGGCAATGTTATTCCTGTAATAGGCATAATTCCCATAGTCATACCTATGTTTTCTACTATTTGAAACAAGAACATGAAAAATACTCCTGAAATAATCAAGGTTCCATAGTGATCTTTGGCTTCGCTTGCACCTTTTAGTAATCTGTATAAAAACAAACCAAAGAGCAATACTACAACAGTTGCACCGATAAATCCAGTTGTCTCCGAAATAACAGAGAATATAAAATCAGTCCATTGGGCAGGCAAGTAGTTTAGCTTTGTCATCGTATTTTCTGCACCAAAGCCCTTTCCGAAAACTCCCCCTGAGCCTATTGCAGTCATAGACTGTATGGCGTGATACCCATCACCTAAAGGGTCATTCGCTGGATTAAAAAAGGTAATCAATCGCTTTTTCTGATAATCATGCATATAGAAATTCCATAAGAGAGGAAACCCTACAATGACACTAGCGATAACCCCATAAATGTACTTAGTATTAAGTCCTGCTACAAAGAGCATTCCTGCTGCAATAACTACATATACCAATGCTTGCCCCATATCTGGCTGAATAGCAATTAAGGCAATAACAGGTGTTATGAAAAGCGCCAAAGGCAATAAATCCACAATTCGATTTAATTTATCCTTTCGCTTATCTAATAATTTACCAAAAGATATGATAAAAAGTAATTTTCCAATTTCTGAGGTTTGCAATTCCATAAAACCTAAATTAATCCAACCTCTTGTCCCCTTATTGACTACGCCAATACCAGGCATCCACACTATTACTAGCAAAACTAAACATAATATATATATATGAATCCAATATTGACCAAGAAAGTGATAATCAATACTCATAACAATAATCATTCCCACCACACCTATAGTAAAGGCAACTAATTGTTTAAAAATATAATTTGAAGACTCTCCTGCAATAAAATTCTCTGTATCCGTCGCTACCCAAATGGCAATCATGCCTATGGTAAAAAGAGCCAGTATAACAAATACTAATGTATAATCAATCTTTTTTATGTAACTTAATGGTTTCAATTTAACCTCCCAGTTTCGTTTAGGTCCTTTAGTCACCCTTGATGACTTTAAAGCTTTTACATAGAATGTACACCGCAGATTGCTTCGACCGCTTACACGGTCTCGGTCGTTTGGAGTGTCACTTTGCTTGTCAACGAGCGAAGCGATGCAGACAAGCATTAGTGATACCCTTGTCAGACTTGCACTTGCTCATAGAAATTAATTCATTTTCTTGTGCAAGCCAATCTGCTGATTCGTATATTGTAACATAAAAAAGAGAAAGCTACTATACTTTCTCTTTTACTATAGGGAGGATGACTACGATTGCAGATTCTTTGTTTTCTTCTGTTATGTAAATTTCACTAGAACTTCGATTTACTGGAAAGTGATCCTCTACGGAATGGATGATTTCTGACTTAATCATATCTAATTTTTCTGTATTCATATTATTTTTTTCATTGGATAGTAAACTTTGAAGCCTTCTTTTGGCAATATCCTTACTGTCTTGTTTTCCTCTAAAAAACAGCATATTCATTCATCTCCTTAATTGGTACTGAAAAGCCACTGAATAAAATTCTTTTTCACATCTAATTCTACATAAGGTACTTCTTCACCTAGAACTCTCTCGGCAATATTACGATACGCTTGTCCAGTAAGGGATTTTTGATTGCTGACTACTGGTTCTCCCCTATTTGTTGTAATTACAATATCTTTATTATCCGGAACAATGCCCAAAAGCTTTGCTGCTAAAATATCAAGCATATCGTCTACACTTAGCATCTCACCTTTTTTTACTAAATCTAATCTTACTCTATTTACTATTAGATTCACTTCTTCTATACCTGCACTATTCAACAAACCAATAATTCGATCTGCATCCCGAACTGCTGATACTTCAGGAACTGTAACTACAATAGACTTGTCTGCTCCTGCTATGGCATTTTCAAAACCTCTCTCAATACCTGCAGGGCAATCAATAAGTATATAGTCGAATTCTGCTCGCAGTTCATCACATAACTCTATCATATCGCCTGGTGCAATATCGGTTTTACTATTGGTTTGAGCAGCTGGAAGCAAATAGAGCTCTTCAAAACGCTTATCTTTAATTAAAGCTTGGCTAAATCTACATCTTCCCTCTACTACGTCTACTACATTATATACAATTTGATTTTCTAAACCCATTACAACATCGAGATTCCTAAGTCCAATATCTGCATCGATTACGACTACTCTTTTATTCATCATAGCCAGTGCGGAACCTAGATTTGCTGTCGTTGTGGTTTTTCCTACGCCACCTTTTCCTGAGGTTATAACGTAAACTTGTCCCATAGGAACCCCTCCTGTCTTTTTATCACTCATTTTAGCAAAATTGTCATGCATATTTTGTCTTCTAATGTAAACTATCCAATTATTTTTTCACAGTTTAAAGCTTTTTTGAGTCCAATCGTGTATTTGCTAGTTCATAAATAAATTGTTGAATTAATGGATAAAATATATTAATATATACTTACACAAAATATTTACCATAATTTTATTGTTTTTTAGTGTTTTTTTTGTAGTGCATTTATTTATACCGTATATTTATGTATATCACAAAAATTTAAGGAGGATTAAAATGGCAAAGAAGATAGTAATCGTAGGCGGAAGTTATTCTGGTGTCAAAGCTGGTAAAACCCTGCATAAATTATTTAAACATGACGACCATGTAGAAATAACCTTAATTGACAAAAATAACTTTCATACTCTTATGACAGAGTTACATGAAGTAGCTGGTCATCGTACAGAACCTGAATCCGTTCAAATAAACTTGCAAAAGATTTTTGCTGGTCGCAAAGTGAATGTGGTAAGAGACAGCATAAAAGAATTTGATTTTTCTAAGAATCAATTAAAATCAGATAATGGGACTTATAGTTATGATTATCTCATTATGGGTGCAGGTAATGAACCAAACTTCTTCGGAGTAGAGGGAGCAGAGGAAAATTCATTTACATTATGGTCTTTTGAAGATGCTGTATTACTAAGAAATCACATTGAGGACATGTTTGCTCAAGCTTCCACAGAAAAAGATTCTGCCAAGAGAAAACAGCTCCTTACTTTTGCAGTATGCGGCGGTGGATTTACAGGTGTTGAGATGGTAGGCGAAATTGGCGAAGCAAAAAAACACCTATCAAGAAAATATAATATTGATGAAAAAGAAGTAACAATCTATAATATCGAAGCCATGAACCGTATATTAAACATGTTAAAAAACGACGCTCAAGTGGCTAAAGTTGAAAAACGCTATAAAAAATTAGGCATTCAACTTCTTAAAAACTCACCAGTAGTTAAAGTAGGTCCTGATTCGGTAACGCTAAAAGACGGCACAGAAATCCCTACTAAAACATTAATCTGGACTACAGGTATTAAGAATAAATCTACTCTTAGCCAATTAGGCTTTGACCTTGGCAGAGGTGGAAGAATCGTAGTAAACGAATCTTTACAACCATTGAAGGACGGAAAAGCTGCTCGCAATGTATTTGTTATAGGAGATAGTGCCTCTTACGAAGATGAAACAGGTCCATTGCCACAAATTGTAGAAGCTGCTGAACAAACTGGACATACTGCAGCAATGAACGTTGCAGCACTTATTAAAGATGAGAGTTTACACAAACATAAACAAGATTATCACGGATTCATGGTGTCCATTGGTTCTCAATATGCTGTTGCAGAAACTGGATTTAACTCATCTGGCTGGCTTGCCGTATTGATTAAGCACATAGTCAATATCTACTATCAAATCGGTGTTGCTGGTATAAGACAAGTGTGGAACTATCTCAGACATGAATTCTTCCACGTTAAAAACAGAAGAAGCGTATTTGGAGGTTTATTCTCCTCATCTTCTAAGAACATTTGGAAATTGCCGTTACGATTATGGTTGGGTTATATGTGGGTAGTTGAAGGTATGGTAAAAATCGGTGAAGGCTGGTTGGAATCTCCTAAAGTTGTCGATACAATTAACGCCATTGCGGGCTATGCTTCTAATGCTGGAGATGTTGGTACAGCCACACCAGGTGCTGCTGCTCAAGTTGCTGAAGCTGCTGAAGCGGTAACTGCTGCTACAGGTGGTGCTGGCACTATAGTAGGTGATGTGGGTAATGCTACTGCAGAAGCTGCAAATCAACTACACCCATTCTTCCAATGGGCAGTAGATCACGAACCAGCTGGTTTTGGAGATGCTATAATGAATGCCCCTAAGTGGATGGTCAATATGGTTAATAGCATTATCAAACCTATTGAAGTGCCATTCCAAACAATGATGGTTGTAGGTGAAATAGTTATCGGATTATGCTTAATATTTGGCCTATTTACTTTCTTAGCTTCTCTTGTTAGCGTTGGTATGGGTATAGGTATTGCCTTTACAGGAATGGCTGATGCTTCTATGATTTGGTATATTGTTTGTGCAATTGCCCTAATGGAAGGTGCTGGTCGTGCCCTAGGCTTAGATTACTATGTAATTCCTGCTATCAAACGTTGGTGGTCAAAACTCGGCTTTGTAAAAAAGTCATATTTATACTTTGACGAATTCGAAGAAAAATAGCAATTGTGCATTGGACTAGCCCTGTATTCTAGGACTTGGACTGGACTTTGCTAAATTAGTATTAAATGGTATAATAATGATTAAAGTATTCACTTTTATAAGTACAAAGTAGGACTTTCTTAATATATGAAAAAAGGAAATCCTTCTTCGAAAAGAAGAAGGATTTTTTCAATAAATACGAACACGAAATATAGGTGAAAATGTGAAGAAACGAGATATTTGGATAATACTAGGCGTTCTTATAATAGCCCTAATTGGAATTGTATCTATAAACTTAAATAAAGGTAGCAAAGCAGAAACACTTTTAAGGGTTACTTCTGAAGGCAAAGTGTACAAGGAAATCCCACTAACAGTAGAGACAAATGAAACCTTTACTGTAGAAACGGATCTGGGTTTGAATAAAATCAAGATAGAAGATGGCGTAGTTCGCATTTATGAAGCAGATTGTCCAGACCAAATTTGTGTGCACAACACACCTATTGACCAAATCAGCGAGATGATCGTTTGTTTGCCTAATCAGGTAATCGCTGAAATTATACCAAATAATTAAGGTGATATTATGAAAATTTCTACTCGAAAATTAGTATACATCTCCATGTTAGTAGCACAAGCCATGATCTTAAGTTATGTAGAATCTCTACTACCCGCTATTCCTATACAAGGAGCAAAGCTTGGTCTAGCCAATATTGCCACTTTACTAGCTCTTTCTACATTAAGTTTTAAGGAGAGCTTATTAATCGTCATAGCTCGAACATTTCTTAGTTCCTTTATGTTTGGCAATATGACTGTCTTAATTTATTCTCTAACCGGTGGTATATTTAGTTTAATTGCTATGTATGTAACCTTGAAATTGTCAAATAATAATTTTAGTCTAATAGCAGTTAGCATTATTGGCGCTGTTTTTCATAATGCAGGGCAATTAACGGTAGCTGTTTTAATTCTTCAAAATAAAAATATATTTTTGCTTTGGCCTTACTTACTATTAGTAGCCATACCTACAGGTATATTTATTGGTATCGCTTCTAATTACTTGCTAAAATACTTGCTAAAAGGTAATTTTAACTTTAAAAATAAAAAGGTGAGATTAAAATGAGTAATTTCTGGAATTTGTACCCAGACCTTCAAGAACAATTAGATGAAGTCACAAAAATCATTGAAGATTCTGTAAGAGATTCGCATGATTTTATCATAAATGCAGTACACGACACAGTCCAATCAGGTGGCAAATTGCTTCGACCGGCTTTTGTTCTATTGGGTTCTACCTTTGGCGAAGAGCCAAAAATCAATATCCTCAATTTAGCTGCTATTGTAGAAATGCTGCATATTGCAACTTTGATTCATGATGATATTATCGACGAAGCAAAGCTTAGAAGAGGAGTTGAAAGTGTACAAAGCAAATACGGCAAAGACTCTGCTGTTTTTATTGGTGATTACTTATTCGCAAAGATCTTCACTTTAGTGAATGAGGACTTTCACAAAGAAAGCGCAATAGGCTTATCAAAACTAATTATGAAAATTTGTCGGGGTGAACTTACCCAGTATAGTTTACGCTATAAATTTAACTCCAGCATAATACAATATCTACGTATTATTACAGGAAAAACAGCTTCATTATTTTCTGCTAGCCTATTAGTAGGTGCAGAAGAAGCAAATGCAAATGAAAAGATAAAAAATGCATTAGGAAAAACTGGATACCGAGTTGGTATGGCCTTTCAGATTATTGACGATTGTTTAGATTACTCAACAAAAAATGTTATTAAAAAAAGCACTATGAACGACTTAAAACAAGGTTATTTAACTTTGCCTGTCATTTACGCATTGCAAAAGGATAAAGACGGCAAACTAGAAAACTTGTTAAAAAACAGTACCTTTACTAATGAAGAAATTGGCCTTATACACTCAGCCGTCATTGAAAACAATGGTTTAGAACAGTCTAGAATTCTTGCAAATAAATACACTCAAAAAGCATACGACTCCCTAAGAAAATTGCCAGATTGCGAAAGCAAAGATAGACTAAAATACATTATAGATGAATTGTTAATTCGAGACTACTAAAAGATTCTAGAATCCTCTAGAATCTTTATTCTTTTACGAGTACGCTGCTGAGGCAATCTGTGATATTTTATGATATACTAGTTACACGAGGAGGTTTAAAAATGAATAAAATCACAAGTTTTACTATAGATCATGAAAAACTTTTAAAGGGATTATATGTATCTCGAAGAGACGAAGTAAACGGCTCTGTCATCACAACATTTGATATTCGGATGAAACAACCAAATATAGAACCTGTAATGAACACTGCAGAAATGCATACAATGGAACATCTAGGGGCAACCTTTTTAAGGAATCATAATGAATACAAAGAACAAATTATATATTTTGGCCCTATGGGCTGCAGAACTGGTTTTTACTTGATCTTAGCTGGAGATCATACTTCTGAAGAAATACTACCTCTCATGAAAGAACTATATGAATTCATATCTCATTTTAAAGGACAAGTTCCTGGTGCAAGTTCAATTGAATGTGGAAACTATCAAGATATGAATCTAAATATGGCAATTTACGAGGCAAAATTGTATCTAGATTTATTAAATAATAGCACCGAAGAAAACCTTAATTATCCCTCATGATTTCATAACAATAGTAAGCGATTGTTAAACAGTATCTAGAGTGTTAAATTTACTTAATTTTATATCTTAAAACTTATGGAGTGGTACTTTATAGTACCACCCATGCCAGGCTTGCTCAAGGGTACAAGCTTAGCGTAGAGCAATTGATTGCAAGCTATGGCAGAACTTTAAGAGGTGGTGTATTATGAAAAGTATTGTTTTAGCAGGTGGATGTTTTTGGGGTGTACAGGCTTATTTCCAAAGACTAGATGGCGTTGACATGACAAAGTCTGGTTATGCAAACGGAATTACTTTACATCCTACTTATGAAGAAGTTTGTACTGGCAATACAAATCATACAGAAGCGGTGATGATACAGTACAATGAAGATAAGATTCACTTAGAAACCATTTTAGATAAATTTTGGGCAATTATAGACCCTACTCTCTCAAACAGACAAGGAAACGATATTGGTACTCAATACCGAACGGGCATTTATTATCTAGATGAGGAGGATTTAGAGCTTATATTAGACTCTAAAGATCAATTACAAAGCAGCTTATCAAAACCAATCGTTACTGAAATCAAGCCATTAGAAAAATTTTTTGAAGCGGAAGAGTACCACCAAGATTATCTCAAAAAAAACCCAAATGGCTACTGTCATATTAATTTAAACGAATAATCACACAATTCTCCTTTCTGCATAAAGTATCTAGGAGATATAGAAACATGATTTTCTATATCTCCTTTTTTACTGTAATTTACCTTTTCTGCTAATCCGCTTTCTGTTTTTTTCAGTCCATCATTTTTATCCTCTTTTTTGTATTATACTTTAAATAACATTTTATATAATGAACAAAGGTAGCTGTAATTTTGCGATAATTTGTAACTCATGGATCTTGCTGTAACGTTTTATCCTTGCTGGAATATAATGCACTATAAAAAATGTTTTACTTGTGTTCCTTTATCCACCAAAACAGGTAAAGCAAGGAGGGTGATGTCATGGATTACCGCGAAAAAAATAAATTTGAAAACATTGCACGCTTATTTACAGGAGAGCCTGAAGACAGGAGAATAGATGCAACTATTAATGAAAAGGATCACGAATATGTTGTACTTATGAAACTAATAGGGTTTAATAAAGATGAATTGTCAATATATATAGAAGACAATACCCTCTATGTTGAAGCAAACAGAGAAGATATTTTAGATGAAGACAATGACGATTATACCTTAAAAGAACATAGCTATTCTTATTGTCAAAGGAGTTTTTCTTTAATCGGGATCGACAAAAGCCAAATAAACGCATATTATGAAAATGATATTGTGTCCATACATTTACCTAAAATCAAATAAGGTCATCGTCACATGACCTTATTTGATTTAGTTCTCCATTCTAAGAAAAATCAGCAGATCATTTCGTAACCACCTGCCACCTTATTTTAGTTTAAATTTCTCTCAATCCGCACATACTAATATTCACAACAATTGAGGAGAGATTTTATGTCTATTGCAGATCAATCTATAAAAGTTTTTCTAGAAGAAATCGCTTCTAAACCCGGTACTCCTGCTGGTGGAAGTGTGGCTGGACTTTGTGGAGCTTCCGCAGCAGCTATGGCTGAAATGGCCCTTCGCCATACGATAGAAAAAACGAAGAACCCAGTATTTATTGAAGAATTAAAAGAGTATACCGTACAGTGTACTGTCTACCGAAATGAGTTCTTATTTGACATGGACAGAGATACATTATCTTATAAAAGAGTTGTAGACGTCATGAAACGAGAGATAGATACTGATGAAGACAAAAGAGCTAAGAATGAAGAGCTACAAAATGCATATAAGGAAGCTGTAGAAATTCCTTTAAGGATGACCCATAACATAGTAGAATTAATGAAAATAATAGAAAAAATTATCGATAAAGGAAATAAAAATTACCTAAGCGATGGCGCTGCCGCCTACCTAGTAGCCAAATCCACCTTAGACTCTTTAATCTATCATATTAAATTCAACTTAATATTTATGGAAGATTCAGAGTATGTAGAAAGGATTACAAGAGAAGTGGAACTATTATCACAAAAGGAATAACGTCGGTTGGACGGGAAAACCAAACAACAGAAAGCTGAAAAAACATTAATGAACGATGAACACCGAATAGTAAATATTGAACAGTACAAATATGCGACTTTTATCACTTTTGAAGTTGTTCATTATTCATTGTTCCATGTTCATCGTCCACTGCGACGCTAGTCTCATATTTGCAGACCACCTTAAAGCTGTTTTTACATATCAAACTTCTTATGAATATACTTCATAGCCTCTTTGCCTTTTTCTTTGTCAATAATGCAAGAAATCTTTATTTCTGAAGTGCTGATAGCTTGAATATTGATGCCTATTTCGTAAAGAGCTTCAAAGAATTTTGAGGCTACTTCTGCGTTGGCTACTACACCTGTACCTACAACAGATAATTTAGATACGCCTGTATCATATACGACTCTTTCCGCTTCTACATCAAACGCAAATTTTTGGGCTGTTTCGTTAGCCCTTTGAAGTTCATCCATGGCTACTGTAAATGTAATGTCATTTACTCCATTTCTATTGACATTTTGTACAATCATATCTACATGAATGTCTTCCTTTGATAATAAACTAAATAATTTAAATGCAATACCTGGTTTGTCTGGGACTCCTAAAACAGATATTTTTGCAATGTCTTCATCTAATGATATTCCTCTAATTAAAACTTTTTCCATGTTTATATCCTCCTCAATAATTGTACCTTCATGGTCATTAAAACTAGATCGGACTACTAAAGGTACTTTATAATTCCCTGCTAGTTCCACAGAACGTGGATGTAAAACTTTTGCACCTAGTGCTGCCAATTCAATTACTTCATCATAGGAAATAGCTGGTATTAAACTAGCTTCTGGCACAATCCTTGGATCTGCAGTATACACTCCATTGACATCCGTATAAATCTCACACTTTTCTGCTTCTAAAGCCACTGCTAAAGCTACTGCAGTAGTGTCAGAGCCACCCCTACCTAATGTAGTAATATCCTTATTGGCATTGACCCCTTGAAATCCTGCTACAATAACGATTTTTTTACTTTGTAGTTCTCTCTTTATCCGCATAGTATTGATAGAATCTATTTTGGCCTTATTAAATCGATCAGAAGTGATGATTCCACACTGTGCACCCGTTAAAGATATGACATCGTGACCCATTTCTTGTATGGCGATGGCTAATAAAGCAATAGAAACTTGTTCACCAGTTGCAAGAAGCATATCCATCTCTCTTGCTTCAGGTTTTTCGCTAATGGTATAAGCCATTTCTAACAAATGGTCTGTAGAATCTCCCATTGCTGATACTACTACCACTACATCTTTCCCAGATTCTTTTGTCTTGATTACCCGCCTTGCCACGTTTTTTATTCTTTCAATGTCCCCTACACTTGTTCCACCGTATTTTTGAACGATAAGATTCTTCATTTGTATCTTTGTCCCCCATTATGAATATATTCTAGCGTAAAATAAATTGATGTTTTTTGATTTAAGTTCAAGGACTAATTCTTCAAATTGATCGGCTCGGACTTCATCTGTAACAACGAAAACTTTACTCCTATTAAATATAATTTTTTTATTTTTTGAAAAATCACTAATTGTATCTATAATATGGCTAAACTCTTCGTGATTATCGCTATCTGCTCTTAGATAGTATTTACCTGAGAACTCTTTTATTCCGCCGTTTTCTAATTGCTGATCTAATATAATTTCTTGTTTTCTAAAATCTGCATTGACAATATACATTAAATCTCCTACCACAGCATTAGCAGTAGCATCTTTCCCTGCCCCTTTTCCATAAAACTGTAACTCACCGATAATATCTCCATTTATAGATATGATATTAAACTCTTCATTTACATTACTCATTATATCTTTTGTTGACAGTAACACAGGTTCAACCGTAGCGTAATAAGTCTTACCGTCTAATTTAGAGTGGGCTAAATACTTAATTACATATCCCATATCGCTGATGGTATCGATGTCTGCAGAAGTAATTTCTTTTATCCCTCTTTTTTTAATATCTTCATCCTTAATATGAAATCCAAAAGACATAGAAGATAAAATGGACAGTTTTCGTGAGACATCAAAGCCTTCAATATCTGCTGTAGGATCTGCTTCTGCAAATCCTAATTCTTGCGCCTTTTTTAGAGTCTCTTCAAAGTCCCAGCCCTCTTCGCTCATCTTACTGAGGATAAAGTTAGTCGTTCCATTTAAAATCCCTTTAATTTCACTGATTTGATTAATTCTAAGAATTTGGATTAGAGAAGTGATGATTGGAATTCCGCCGCCGACGCTTGCCTCGTATAAGAAACTAACATTGTTTTCTCTAGCTGTCTGGTAAAGTACATCCATATATTCTGATACAACTGCTTTATTTGCCGTAATGACATGCTTGCCTCTTTTCATTGATTGTATCATATAACGATACTCTGCTTCTAGACCGCCCATAACGCAGATAACTACTTTAATTTCTTCATCATCGAGTATATCCTTAAAGTCCATAGTCAAGTGCTCTGCTGGCACATCAATTTTTCTCTTTTTGTTTATATCTCGGACCATAACTTTTGAAATAACGATCTCTTGCTTCGATGAAGCAAAATAATTACCTCTTTGATGGTTTATAATCTCGTAAACACC
>ENA-UOOM01003286-UOOM01003286.1-fermentation-metagenome-genome-assembly--contig:-NODE-3286-length-11961-cov-5.451957_pt1 | contig 11961 bp, 12 predicted proteins | sample MGYA00245781_ERZ724031 | MGnify/ENA primary metagenome ERZ724031 (study PRJEB28704, sample SAMN03018317) | fermentation metagenome | biome: anthropogenic terrestrial biome; feature: soil; material... | reverse complement strand
TTTTTAATGACCATAGAAGATAAAGTTTACAGTGAAAAGAAAGATGCGGGTTATGCTTTAATTTCAGCTTGCAAGCAGGCGAAAGAGCCTAATGTAAAACTTGATATCGGTAAATATCGAGGTTTACAGATGAGTTTAACATTTGATAAATTCAGCCAACAGGTAAGGTTAAATCTTAAAAACGAGCTAAGCTATTCAGTTGATTTAGGATCTGATGTTTACGGAAACCTAACTCGAATAAATAATTTACTTGATACTCTTCCTCAAAGATTAAAAAATGAAAAGGAGCATTTAAGTAATCTTGAACAGCAAATGGCAAGTGCTAAAGTTGAAGTTGAAAAACCATTTTTGCAGGATTCAGAACTGAAAGAAAAAACCGAACGCTTAACTCAGCTTAATTATGAATTGTCTAACGATAACCATAATGAAAATCTACCGGAGCAGGATGGGGTTGATAAAGAGGAGATTACCCCGCTAAGTGAGAGATTAGCAAACGCAAATAAAGAGGTTCAACTTTCTAATATTGAGAAAGATAGACCTAATTTATGCAGGTAAAATATAAAAAAAGGGGGGCTTCAAACGGACTATGAGGTGATAAAATCAAAAATAAACTCTATGATTAATGAAACCGGAGAACACCCTTATGTATTTAGCAAAAATGGAAAAGCAGTTTTTGTAAAGTTTCCAAAGAATGTATCTTATTATTTATCATCAGTTGAGATAGCTGATGCTGAAAAAATTATTTTGAAAAATTTCAGTGAACACAAAATTAAGCTGAATGAAAATAAAAATATCAGCCTTTTGGGTGAAATTTTAAAAACGAATGAAGAAGCGTAAGGTATAGAAGCAACCGGTAAATTTAATAGTTAAAGATGAGGGCGGCTTTTTAGCTGCCCTTTTAAAATTTAAGGAGATGAAATTTTATGTTAAATTCAGCCATTCTTATGGGAAGATTTGTTGCAGACCCTGAGCTTAAGAAAACTCAAAATGATGTATCTTATACAAAATTTACTTTGGCGGTAGACAGGGACTTTTGCAAAAAAGATGAAGAGAAAAAAACCGATTTCATCGATATTGTTGCATGGAGAAATACAGCAGAGTTTGTGTGTAAATATTTTAAAAAGGGTTCGCTTGCTGTCATAAAAGGAAGTGTTCAGGTGCGTAATTACACTGATACAAAAGGCAATAAAAGAAAGGTATTTGAAATTAAAGCAGATGAAGTTTATTTTGCGGGAAGCAAGGGGAAAGGAGAAGTGCAGACATGAGTGAAAGTGAAAAAATTCAAAAGCTTTCAGATATGTTTTTGAATGGTTTACAGCAGACTTTTAAGTCTGATAATTTCAATAGATATCTCAGATTTGTTTCCCGCTTTTACGGTTATTCAATAAGAAATACAATTTTAATTTTATCTCAATGCGAGAATGCCACAAGAGTTACGGACTATGACAAATGGAAGGAACTCGGTAGATATGTAAAGCGCGGTGAAAAAGGAATTGCTATTTTTATCCCGTCTAAGGTTAAAATAAAAAAGAATGATATTGAACAAACGTTGATTAAATTTCACATTACATATGTGTATGACATTTCTCAAACAAACGGCGAATCGCTTCCTGAAATTTGCAATAAAAAACTTGATGGAAACATTGATAATTTCGAGATGATGTTTAATGCGATAAAAAAGATATCACCTTACAAAATAGTTTTCGAACAGTTTGATGATAAAGCAAAAGGGTACTGCGATTATAAAAACAAGAAAATTGCAATTCGAATGGGGCTGAATGACAATCAGATTATAAAAACTCTCATTCGCAAATTTTCAAATTGCGTTATATACGGAGAAGAAAAAAATAAAGAACTTCAAAAAATTGAAGCAGAAAGCACAGCGTTTATAGTATCTAACTTTTTCGGTATTGATACATCAGATTACAGCTTTGAATATATTACGGATTTGAGTAAAAACCTAAAAATTGGAGAACTTCAAACGATGCTTGAAAAAATTCAAAAAGCTGCGAATCAAATCATTAGTTCCATTGACGAGGAAATAAAAACCCTTGAAAAAGGAAAAAATCTCAAAGTGGACAAACAAAAAAGTTTGCAGGAACGTATTATGCAGGCGGCTGAAAAATCAAACAAATTAAAAAATGAAAAGGAGTTGAACGGGATTGAAAAAAATATTCATGAATGACGAAGAACAAGCAATTTTCAATGAATTAACAGGCGCTTCAAAAGATGAAAAGATTAAAATTTTGACCGATTCAATCGCCGCCGAAGATGACAAAAACAATTGTCGCGTCCTGTATTCTTTCCTCTCGAAGTTAAAGGGGACGTAAAACCAAACGTTTAGGTTTCCCTACCGGCAAGCACTGCAAGTGTCCGGACACTTGCCAATTTTTGTGAAAACAGTCTTTCGACAGTATTTCAAAATTGATTGTTAGGGGAATCCCCTAATACCCTATATATTAATAATAATCAAAGTAAAGGTGAGTTAATGAAGAAAAAAAGAAAGCGAATGATTAAACAGGAATTCTATATTTCACCTAATGAGGAAAAATTAATTTTAGAAAAAATGAGAGAGGCGGGAATAAAAAACAAAAGTGCTTATTTGCGGAAAATGGCTCTTGACGGATACATCATAAAACAGGATTTTACCTCAGTTAAAGAGGCGGTTTATGAACTTAACAAAATTGGAGTTAACTTAAATCAAATGACAAAAACAGCAAATACATATGGTGATGTTTATCTTTCAGAACTTAAATCCATTAGAGAGGGCATTGAAAAAATATGGCAACAACTTTTATCGAAGGTATATCAGTAAGACCGGGTCGAACTCCGTTAGTGACTGCATACGATTCAATTTCCTACATTACTAATCCTGAAAAGACAGAAAACGGAAAATTAGTTTCCTCTTTTCGATGTTCACCCGAAACTGCACATTTTGAAATAATGATGGAACAGAATGAGTATGAACAGGAAACGGGAAGAAAAGTTATACAAGACTATGGAGAAAACAAGAAATCGTACATGCTCATGTCGATGCGCCAGTCATTTGCACCCGGAGAAGTTACACCCGAACAGGCACACGAAATCGGATGTAAATTAGCAGAAAGATTTTTAGGAAAAAAGTATCAGTACGTTATAGCTACTCATGTAAATACAAACTGTATTCATAATCACTTTATTTTTAATATTGTCGGGACCGATATGAAGAAATTTCACCAGACTAAATATTCGCCGAAACAGTTGGCTTATGTAAGCGACAAACTTTGTAAAGAATACGGTTTAACAATTGTTGTACCGTCGCATGAAAGAAATGCTAAAGGATACACAGGACAGAAAGAAACATCGTTCAGAACTATTTTGAAATGTGACATTGATAAAGCAATAAAAATTGCAAAAGATTTTGATGAGTTTATTAATATTATGAATGAAAATTACAGAGTTAATTATCAAGGAAAATTTTTGAAGTTTCGCAACAGGACAAACGGACAACAGCGTTTTATTCGTTCATATAAACTTGGGGCTGCCTATACAGAAGAAAATATTAAAAAAAGGATAGCAGGAATAGAAGTTAAAATTGAAAGTAAGACAGTTGATAAGAAACCTCAGATTAATGATGATATTGATACTTTGTCCTATTCACAACATTTACGTAACATTGAAGCTATGGTAGCGGCAGATAAATATATTAACGATAAAGGCAGTAATTTTGAAGCACAGCTTGATGAAATTTCTAAAAAGTCTGAAATAGTAGAGCAGAAAATAAAAGAAGCACAAAAAGAATTTACGAAAGCAGAAAGTATTTTAAAGTGCTTAGATGCCATAGAACGATACGAAAATATAGCACAAAATTATGAAACTGCATTATTAAAGGAACGATTTATAAATACATATCAAAATGAACTTGAGTTATATTATTCCGCAGTAAATACATTAAAAGAAAAAGGTATCAGTGTTAATTTTAATTCTAAGGAGAATTACAAAAACAAATGTTTTGAGATAAAAGAAAATTTAAACAAACTTCAAAATCAATACACCTCTCTCGAATGTGAAATTAATAAAGTAAATAAGGTAAGGGATGTTGTAGAAAAAGTTCATAAAGGTGAAAAAATTCTTACACAAAGAAAAGGAGGATATCGCCATGGTAGGTGATGAATTAAGCGAAAAGATGGTAACGGTGTCTTTTCGGACAACAGGCAAACTTACAGCAAAAGGTTTAAAGAAATTATTCGGCTTAATTTTAAAAGCAGGCGGAAATATTTTGTATCACGTTACGCCAAATAAAGAGAGTTTTAAAAAACTTAATAAAGACGGTCGTCCGACACAGGGAATAGAAGTTTCTAAAGACCAAATGTGCGGATTTGACAAGTACGCAAGAAAATATCGTTTTGAGTATTCGCTGTTGCGGGAAAAGAATGACCCAAACTTGTACCATTTTAGTTTTAAGGCAAAAGATTTTTCTGTAATGGAAATGGCAATGAGAGATTATCTTAAGGATAAAACTATAGACCATGGAGATTTAAAAGAGCGTATTGAACACGCAAAAGAGGAAGCTTTTAATTTTAATAAATCAAGAACCAAAGAGAAAGCAAAAGAACATACTAAATCTCATAACCGCAACAGGGGCGTTCAAAGATAAATTTAAAATTATAGAAAGCTGGTGAAATCCCACGAAAAAGTTAATTAAAAATAAATGGTTTTCAATTCCGTTTCTTTTTTGTTTTACATTTGTCTTTTTGTATCTTCTAATCATTTATGTTATGAAAGAACTAAATTTTTATGATTGGAAAATAGCGGCAGAAATCTCTCTGGTGCTTTCTCTGCTTATGACATTAACCCAGTTTAAGAAAAAGCGGCAGTATGAAAATATAGAGCACGGTTCTTCCGAATGGGGAACAAAAAAAGATATTAAGCCTTACATAGATAAAGAGTTTCAAAGAAATATGATTTTATCACAGACTGAGTATCTTTCGATGGATATGAGAAAGACACACAGGGACTGTCATGTATTTGTAATCGGCGGTTCAGGTTCAGGAAAATCACGTTATTATGTTAAACCTAATGTAATGCAGATGAACGCAAGCTATGTAATAACAGACCCGAGCGGTGAACATCTTTACAGCGAGGGTAAAATGCTTGAAAAAAACGGATATAAAATTAAAGTTTTTGATGTTGTTTCTCTTACCAACAGTATGCATTTTAACCCATTTGTCTATTTTAAAGAAGTCAAAGACATTCGGCGCTTTATCAATATACTTATAGCTAATACTAATGGAGAAACACCGGGTTCAAATTCCCAGGACGGGTTTTGGGAAAAAGCGGAGCGCCTATGGCTTATGGCCGCAATTGCATACGTACAGGAAACTTGCCTTGATTATGAAAAAAACATGAATTCAGTCATTCTATTGCTAAACAACTCAGAAGTGCGTGATGAGGACGAAGAGTTTAAATCGGCGGTAGATATTTTATTTGAGGAACTGGAAAAGCAAAATCCAAACAGCTTTGCAATAAAGCAGTATAAAAAGTATAAATTGGCGGCAGGAAAAACAGCAAAGTCAATACTGGTAAGTGTAGGAGTTCGTTTAGCTGATTTTGATATTCCTGAAATATCTCAACTTGTGGCAGATGATGAACTTGAACTGGACCGTATAGGAAGTGAAAAAACAGCTTTATTTATCATTGTTGACGATACCGACCCTACATATAATTACCTGGTTGCAATTTTGCTTGACGTTATGTTTAATACGCTTAAAAATGTTGCAGACAACAGTACAAAACATCATTTAGATATACCTGTAAGATGTTTGTTAGATGAGATTGCAAATATCGGGCGTTTCCCAACATTGCACATTTTAGTTGCAGTTTTACGTAAACGCTGGATTTCCCTTGAGTTTCTGTTTCAAAATCTAAACCAGCTTAAAGCACTGTATAAAGACAATTGGGCAACAATAGAGGGCAACTGTGATACGACGGTGTTTTTAGGCGGTAAAGGTGATGATACAACTAAATATGTATCAAACGACCTTTTGGGTACTGCAACCATTGATACGGTATCTTATGGAAGCAGCGGGTCAGGCGGAAGTCTTGGAAAGAGCGGGTACAATTCCAATCAGCAGAAATCAGGAAGAAAGCTATTAGACCAAACGGAAGTATCCAAACTTAACGATGATGAATGTATTATTAATATTAGGGGTCTACCACCGTTTAAGAGTAAAAAATATAAAACTGAACAACATCAAAATTATAAGCGTTTGGCAGATGAAAATCCGTCAAACGCTTATGTTTATCATCGAGGGCTTGATTTAGATAACAAAGATATTGAGTATATCACAATTAATTTACAGGAGGAAATTTGATTATGCAAAGTACAGCTTTATTAACAATTTTGAGGGTTTTTCTCGTTGTCCTTGGCGCACTGTCGGTTGTATGGGGTATTTATGATATGTTTGGCGAAGGGCAGCAAGGCAGTGTAGGTATAAAAAAGATTGTAGGAGGACTCGCTTTTGCTTCTATTTCATGGTTTGTTATAACTTGGGCAATAAGTCAAGTAAGTTCCGCAGAAGCTCAAGCAGGCATAAAAGGATGTTTAATGCCGGTTATTATCACACTGTTGAGGTAGGGAGTTAATATGGATGAAATACTAAAAAACGCAATACAAAAGATATTTGGAAATATAAATATAGATATATCCAAAATAACTCAAAAAGTTACAGCATCGCCTGCTGAAGCTTTTGGTAAAGATTTTTGGAATTCACTTCTTAAAATCGGTACAACCGTTATAATGCCCTTTGCAATAACAATACTCTGCTTTGCAATGGCGTGCGAACTTTACCATGTGTATTGTAAAGCAAACGGAGAACTTGATTTGCAGCTGGTATCGACAACATTTATGAGATTTATTTTACCTTTTGTACTTATAACAAAAACATATGATTTACTTCAATTGATGTTTAACGGCTTTAATAAATTGATTGCTCAAATAAACAATTCAATAGTTACTGGTACTGCGGGAGCTTTAACAGACCCGAGTGTATTATCAAACAAGCTCGATAGTATGGACTTTTTCGGAAAACTCGGGCTTTGGACAGAATTATTTCCATTACAAGTCGGAATGAAACTGATGTCTTTGGTAATTACAGTAATCGTTTATGGAAGATTATTTGAAATTGTACTTTACTGGATTTTTGCACCGATACCGTTAGCAAGCTTTACCCACAGTGAATTAAGTCAGATTGGAAAAAACTTTATTAAAATGTTTGCCGCGGTACTGCTTCAGGGAGGATTTATGCTTCTTTGTGTTGCACTGTATGCGTTACTTCTTAGACAGCATGTTTTTGAGTCAACAGTAGATGGAGGGTGGCATTTGCTGGGGTATTCGGCGGTACTTGTATTTACTCTTACTAAAACAGGTACACTGTCAAAACGTGTTCTCGGTACATTTTAGGAGGGATTATATTGATTGTTAAAATTCCTAAAGATATTTACAGTTATGAAAATAAAGTAGTAGGAAACTTTACATCCAGGCAGCTTATATGCTTAGGTATTGCACTCCTTATAATCATACCGGTTTTTGCCGGCATATTTATTAAAACTAACAGCGTAGATTTGGCGGCAACAGTTTCTTTTATTATCGCTTTGCCGGTATTGTTGTGCAGTGTTTTTAAGAAAGACGGTCAGCATCTTGAAAAGATAATATATTATAAGATTCTTGAAAAATTCAAATATAGGCAAAAAAGAAAATTTGTAATGTCTAATCTATATGAAGAAATACAAAGAAATCAAAAGGAGTATGAATTTGCTAATGAAAAACTTAAACATGATGAGGAGCAGAAGAAAGAACAAAATAATAAAAAACGTTTTGCTTCCTTGGTCAAAAAGGGACACCGTTCAAAATAGCATACCTTTTGAAGCCATGTATGATGATGGTATTTGTTCTTTAGGTAACGATACGTATAGTGCTACTTACTCTTTTGAAGATAAGAATTACAGCAATACAGAAGAGGAAGAAAGAGTTGATACTTTTGAAAAGTATTGTGAGTTCTTAAATGCGTTCGACGAAACAATAAAATTTCAAGTACACATACTTACAAAACCACTTTCTAAAACAAATATCAATTTATTTATTAAAGCACCCCCGGATGCGTCGGATTACTTTTGCCGACGTGTTGATGAATATAATGAGGTGCTTAAAAGACGCGTAAATGGGAACAATTCATTTATTCAGCTGAAATACATAACGATTACAATTACAGAAAGCAGTTATAAAAAGGCAAAAAGCCGTTTTGACCGAATTGATAATGATATTCTTCAATTACTGCGTCAAATAGGCTGTAATACTATAATGCTTAATAAAGTTCAGCGCCTTATACTATTGCGTGAAATTTATCGTCCCGATGATAATACGGATATAGATTATAATCGAATGGTACATACAGGAGTCTGTGACAAAGACCTTATCGCTCCTTATTCGATAGACACAAGTCATGACAATTATATAAAACTTGGTAACTATTATTCACAGACCTTATTTTTAACAGAACTTCCGGATGATTTATCTGATGAACTTGTTAAGGAAATTACTTCGATTGACGAGAGTATCCTACTTACAATAAACGTTCTTCCGCAGAATCCACAACTTGCTATAAAAGAAGTAAAACAAAGGCTTAAAATGCTTGACATTGAAAAAGAAAACAACCGCTCACGCCAACTTAAAATGGGTGTTGCCATTCCAGAACCGCCCCGAGAACTGAGAAAAGCAATAGAGAATACAGAAATATTTCAGTCTGAACTTGAAACCAGAAATGAAAAAATGTTCCTTGCAAATGTTTTAATCAACATCCATGCAAAAACTTTAGAAGAACTTGATGAAATTTTTGAAAAAATAGAAAACAAGGTAGTTAAAAGCGGATGTACACTAAAGCCTTTTACATTTGCACAGGAAGACGGTTTTAATTCAGTTATTCCTTTGGGACGAAATGATACTTTTGTAAAACGAACCCTAACTACAACTTCACTTGCTGTTTTTATACCTTTTAATGTTATTGAAATAGTTCAGCCTGGCGGACTTCTTTACGGTAAAAATAAGCTGAGTAATAACATTATCTGCCTTAATAGAAAGCTACTTCAAAATCCACACGGATTTATTTTCGGTGCTTCAGGTTCAGGTAAGTCAATGCAGGCTAAAATAGAAATATGGGAATGCTTTTTCCGTACCGATGACGACATAATTATCATTGACATAGACGGAGAGTTTACAAAGCTTGTAGAACTTTTAGGCGGACAGGTTATTTACGTTTCAAATTCAGCTAAGACAAGGTTTAATCCATTTGATATTAATAAGTTTTATGGCGGCGATAATGAACCGAATCCTATACCTTTTAAATCTGATTTTATTATTTCACTGATTGAGGTTACATTAAACTATCATGACGGTATAGATCCTGTAATGAGGTCCGTTATCGACCGTTGTGTACGTCATATTTACAGAGATTACATGGAAAATCAATGTGAAGAAAATGTTCCTACATTTATGGACTTTTACGAAGTACTAAAAAAGCAGAAAGAACCTGAAGCTGCTTACCTTGCAAGCGCACTTGAAATTTACATTAAGGGTTCACTTAACATTTTTGCAAGCAAAACCAATGTGGATATTAATAACCGCCTAATTTGTTTCAATACAAAAGAATTAGGAAGTCAGCTAAAAGTAATGGGAATGACGATTATTCAAGATTTTTGTTGGAACTTGATTTCAAAGAACCAGGCGCTTAATAAAAACACTTGGCTTTGGAATGATGAAATTCACCACAGCCTAAAACATTCAAGCACGGCTAACTGGCTTATTAATTCGTGGAAACGCGGCAGAAAGTATGGATTGATAGCAACAGGAATGACGCAGGAAGTACGCGATGTTTTAAAGAGCGAAGATGCAAAAGCACTTATTGCTAACTCTGAATTTATCATGCTGTATCGCCACAAACCGGATATGGTTCAGGATATTGCACAAGTCATGAGTTTATCAGATAAAGAAATTAAGAAACTCCTTACTTGCGAAGAAGGAACGGGACTTTTCAAGGCCGGAAACAGTATTGTAGAGTTTAACAATAGGTTCGATGATAAAACAAAGCTGTTTGATATACTATCAACTGATATTGGTAAAGAAAATCAAAAAGTCGGGTGATTATATTGCTTGAAAAAGAAGTTGTCAAATACACTAAAGAGGGAATACGGAAGCAGAACCTCGTTACAGGCGAAACTAAAATGCTTACAAAAAGTGATTATGCATCTCAGATAAAATATGCCCCCAATAAAGAAAATGTATATAAGTCTAAAAACAAAACTGGAAAATCCGTTAAACGCAAAGTGTATACCCAAGGGGCGGATAAAGAAAAAACAGTACACAGTACTAAATATTATAGTAAACAGACAGAACAACCAATTAAAGACGAAAAGAATAAAAAAACTGCTAATTATACATACGGAAAATACGATAATAATAAATCAAAAAATAAATACTACTATACTTATTCACAAAAAACAAATCCACACGAAAATACAGTCCGGACTCATGCTGATTTTAATAAAGGACGTTTAAAGCATGTTAGAAATTCAATGATTATACGGACAGGTGAGAGCATAGCTAACGACTTAAAAAATAATGATAATGCGGCTCTTTCAGGAATTGGACAGTCTACTCAAACATCAGTAAATACATACCGAGGTATAAAACATTTGAAATCACTTTGGAAGAGGGATTCTGTTTTTAAATCATCTGCTTCAATTAAAAATACAGAGTATGCCGCCGCAAAGAATGCTGTACAATGGAGAGCGGCATATGTTAGACAAAATGCCAAAAAAACGGCAGTACAATCTTCTGAGAGGGCTGTCAAACATTTTGGAAAGACGGCAAAACTGATTTTAAAAAAAGGTACATTAAAGTTTGCCGCCATAGCCGGGGGAGTTTTGCTAATTATGATGATGCTTACCCAAGTATGCAATTCGGTTGCGGCGTCTGTATTTGGAAGTACAACAGAACACCCGGAACTCACAGCATACGTTATGCAGCTTGACACCAATTTTCATGATAAAATCAACGATGAAAAAGAAAAGTACGAAAAAGATAAAAATACAAAAGTAGATATAGAGGGCGAGGACTTAATTAATACTGATGCAAATGTGTTAGCAGTTTTGGTAACAGGTGACTGGACAAACATTCAACTTAATGAGGATAATAAGAAAAAAATTGCAGATTATCACAGTATTCTTAATACCTATAAAATAAAAAAGAAATCTAAATCGGAAGATAAAAACGACGGTGCAAAACAAATTACTATTGAAGTTAAAGTTTATACAGCACAAGAGAAAATTAATACATTTGGTTTTTCTGAAGATAAAAAGAAACATGTTTTGGAAATGCTTGATGTATTAACTCAAATTAATGATAGTATTAAAGGCAATATAAATACGGAACAGGGAAGTAAATATATACCTAACATAGGTGACGGAGAATTTGTGTGGGCTGTTCCGGGACATACATACATTTCATCAGGATATGGTAAACGAGTAGACCCGATAAACGGAAAACCATCAGCTTTTCACACAGGGATTGATATACCTGCACCGACAGGAACACCGGTGATAGCTTCAGCCGACGGAAAAGTGATACGTGCCGGCAGGAACGGCGGCTTTGGTAAATGTGTTATCATTCAGCACAAAAACGGTATTCAGACCTTATACGGACATAACAGTGCAATTCTTGTAAAGGTGGGCGATACCGTAAAACAAGGGCAGATTATCGCAAAAGTAGGACAAACAGGTCGTGCAACAGGACCGCACAGCCATTTTGAATTTAGAGTTAACGGACATCATGTTAACCCGAATAGGTTTTTAAAAGGAGCATAAACAAGAAGGACGGCTTTAATATTCTAAATGTTGACAACCGAGGTTGGTATCCAATTGAATATTATT
>ENA-UOOM01003284-UOOM01003284.1-fermentation-metagenome-genome-assembly--contig:-NODE-3284-length-11966-cov-10.763748_pt1 | contig 11966 bp, 10 predicted proteins | sample MGYA00245781_ERZ724031 | MGnify/ENA primary metagenome ERZ724031 (study PRJEB28704, sample SAMN03018317) | fermentation metagenome | biome: anthropogenic terrestrial biome; feature: soil... | reverse complement strand
CCCGCGCCCCGGCCGCAAGACGGAGATCTATCGCGTCATGTCGGTCCACTACGACACGGAGCTGGGAACAATCGAGTGGCATTCGCCTTGGCGGCAGTACGTTTTCTTCCCGGCCGACCTGACCTATTGGTCCGCTGGATGCCTCCGGGACGTGACGGAGTTCATCGAGCGCCTGATGGCCGAGAGGAGGGAGCGGCGATGACCAGGGCCGCGCTGTACGCTCGCGTCAGCACTTCCGAGCGGGAAGAACTCCAGAATCCGGAGAACCAGCTCATCCGGCTCCGGGCCTACTGCCGGTTTCGGGAGTGGCAGATCGTGAAGGAGTATGTCGAGCATGAGAGCGGACGGAACGACAATCGGCCGGTCCTCAACGACATGCTCAAGGACGCGCAGCGGGGACACTTCGACTACATCGTAGTTTTCAAGCTGGACCGCCTGACCCGTTCCCCTTCGACCCTCATCAGGATACTAGACTCTCTCAAAAAGAGCCCGCGAAGCCAGGAGTATTATGTCAATGTCGTATCGACCGAGGAGGGCCTAGACACATCATCACCCCTTGCGGCGGGAATGATGACGATCCTGTCCGTGGTGGCGTCCTGGGAGGTCGAGGGCTTCGACAAGCGCCGCCGCGCCGGCATCGAACGGGCAAAGAAGTACGGCACGAAGTCGGGCAAGCCGTTCGGACGTCCCAAGGCAAAGATCCCGCAGGCCGCCCTCGACGCGGTCGCCGCCGGCGAGTCGCTCCGCTCGGTATCGAATCGGTACGGCGTCTCGTTAGCAACGCTATCGAGGCGTTTCAAAACCTCCCCCTCCCCCGCTTTATATACTGACCCTATCAAAAAGCGGGAGTCTCAAAAGGAGGTCGTTTTGGAACAACAGGACGGTGATTCGTGACCCGCATACAGCTCACTCTCTCGATGGAGCCCGTGATCGAGAAGGCAAGGGCGGGAGAGGAGAAGGTGTATCGACTCTACCTGATCTCCCCTCGCGCCGCTAACCTGCTCGATCAGATGAGGATACTCACCGGCATCCCCAAGCAGGAGATCGTGGAGCGTGCTATCGAGCTCATCGCCGAGGAGTTCGCCAGATCTAGGAGGTCCGTCTAAAACTCATTCCTTAGGTTTCGCTGGATGTATGACTCCCTAAACCTTTTTCATCACGCCGGAGACGAGCCCAAGCGCCGAGCTCCGGCAGGTCTTGATCATAGTTGAAACGAGCATTAGCAGCATTCACAGCAGTTTTTGTCGCCATCTTAATATTGGCCGCCCCCTGCGCGGCGCTCACGCCCACGGTGATGGGTGCCGCCGGACAGTATACGCCGCCGGGGGTGCCGACCTCCATCGGAGTCGGCCAGGTCTACAACGTCAACCTACGCGACTACCTGGGCTCCGCCTATGATCCCTGGTTCAATAGTGTCGCCGACCGTACCCTGACCTTCAACTACAGGCCCGACTGGCTCTTTATTCAAGGCGCCGAGCGCGTCGATCCTCTCAACGACGCCAACTACCGCATCACCAACGGCCATCTTACACTCGTCGGCACCGCTCCCGCCGTCGGCAGCTACGCGCTGGGCATCTCCTGGTACATAGGCGATTCGGGTCAGACCGACATGTACATCCACTGGGAGATCGACGTCGCTCCGCAGTCCCAGGCGTTCACCATCAACATGCTGGCCGGTGACACTTTCTCTTATCAGGCGTCCACCTCCGTTCCCAGCACCTACTCCATCAGTGCCGGCACCCTGTCCACCGTTGGCCTGACGCACTCGGCCGGCAAGATCAGCGGCACCGCCGCTCTAGGGAAGGTAACCGTGACGCTCATGGCCACCTCCAATGACGGCGGCCCCACTAGGTTCGCCTACCAGGATATCACGTTCAACGTGTTCCGCATGTTGACCTTGTCGGGCACCGTTCCCGCGGCCTCCTGGGCAGGTGCCGCATACAGCACCAGCCTGACCGTAACGGACGTCGATCCGGACGCCACGGGCGAAGTGTCCCTGAGCCTCAACTCTGAGGCGACGACTGCCGGCTACACGCTCAGCAAGGTGTCCGAGACCTCCTGGAAGCTGGAGCGCACGGCGGCCAAGAACGTCGCTGGCAGCGTGCTCGTAAAGGTGACCGCGACCAGCAGCGCCGGCGGCATCTCGCAGTCTAGGACGATCTCCACCACCGTGGCCACCTATACTGACGTGGGCATCACCTCCACGCCGGGAGGCCACAAAGGCAGTGGCACCACGGTCTGGCTGGTCGAGGGTGACGACACTTATACGTACACGGTGACCGGCACCCCCGATGGCGTCACCTTCTCAGCGACCGGCTTGACCGGCGGGATGACCTTCGCCAGCGGCAAGCTCACCGTGCCGACCTCCGCCCCGATCGCCGAGACCACCGTCACCATCACGGCCAAGAGCAGTGCAGGCGGCTCCGAGCACACGGCCACGCAGGTCCTCAAGGTCAAGGTGTGGGACAAGCTCGTTTACACTTCCGAGCCGAGCGTGTCCAACATCCAGACCACCATCGACGGCCGGACCATCACGGCCTCTGTCGTGGCAGACAACTACACTAGCATCGTCTGGGACATGGGCGACGGGACGACCTACGAGGGCGTTACCAGTGTCCAGCACACCTACGAGGGTTCGGGCAACTACGTCATTCGCGTGACCGTGGCCAACGACAAGGGCGAGGAAGCGTCCAGCGTTACGGCCGTCTCCCTCGGAACCGTCGATCCTGGTGCCAAGGACCCTGGCAACAATGACAACGACGCCGACCACAAGGACAACATCACCGCCGGTCTCGGCGACTTCGCCAAGCAGTACGGCTGGCTCATCGCTGGCGCCGTCGGCGTCGTGGGCCTCGTGATCTACGCCGTCGCTGTTCGCCATCCGGGGGTGCTCGCCATCAGCATCATCCTGCTGGCAGTCGCCGCTCTGCTTCGCTACGGGGTGCTCTGATGAGCCGGAATCTCTTCACCATAGCGGGGGCGCTGGCCGCCCTTGCTCTATTAATCTCTTCCCCATTCCTTGGATTGGCATCGGCTGAGGGTACGACCCTAGGAGCGGCCGGCGAATACACCCCGCCGGGATTACCGACCTCTGTCATGGTTGGCCAGATCTACAACGTTAACCTCCGCGATTACCTGGACTCTGACTATGATCCTTGGTTTAACGGAGACGCAGGTTATGATCTGACCTTCAACTACCTGCCCTCCTGGCTCTTTATCCAGGGGGCTGAGCGCGTCGATCCTCTCAACGACGCCAACTATCGCATAGTCAACGGCCACCTGACCCTGGTGGGCACCGCTCCGGAAGTTGTCGGCACTCACCCGCTTAGCATCTCATGGTATGGTGCAGATGGGGGGGCCCGCATGGATCTGTTCGTCCACTGGGACCTCGACGTGGTAGTGATCCCGCCGGATCCCCACATGGTGACGCTCATCAGCGACCCGGTGCCGGAGCCGACCTCCATCAGCACGTCGGCCGGCACCGTGTCCCTCACGGGCGGCAGCGCCACCATCCTGGGAGGCACCATCATGCAGGAGCCCGCGCTGGCCAAGGACCGCTACATCATCCACCGCTGGACCGACGCCGCAGGCAACACTTACGACTGGTCCAAGCCGGTTAGCAGCGACCTCACGCTGACGGCCGACTGGCGCGAGCATTTCACCGCCTCGGTGACGGACAACACCGCCACCGTGACCATCAGCTCCGATCTCCCGACTGAGTACACCACTCATAAGGTCGATTGGGGAGACAACACCGTAAACAGCGAGCTGACGCACCGCTACGCCGTGCCCGGAATCTACGTTATCAAGGTCACCTCCGGCCAGTGGTCCAACACCGTCACATCCTCCACATCGGCGGTGATCGAGCGCGTGACCGTGGTGCCGACCTACACCATATCATTCAGCGGCAACGGCTCCGCTTCCCAGGTGCCGAGCCAGACCGTCGAATATGGGGCCAAGGCCACCGCTCCGGCCGAACCGACGCGCAGCAACTACACCTTCACCGGCTGGTACCGCGCCGGCGTCCTGTACGACTTCTCCGCCCCGGTCACTGGTGACCTGCTCCTGACCGCTGGCTGGGTCGCCGTCCAGGGCAGCGGTGATGACAAGGACGACGACAAAGACGAGCCAGGGAACAACCTCCTGCTCATCGCCCTGACTGCCCTGAGCATCATCGGCCTGGCCGTGACGCTGCTCACACGCTCGCCTTACGCGTTCGTCGTGACGGTCGTCCTGGCTCTGATCGAGCTGGCCCTGCTTATGCTGGGGATTTTTGGAGTGATCGCATGAAACTAGGACACATACCCAACGCGTTAGTAGCCGTGGCGCTCGCCGCCATGCTGTTGTTCGTCGCCACCGTGCCGGCCGCCACGGCCGAGCCAGCGCCTCTAGTGCAGGGGGTCGAGATACAGCCGACCGAGGTCGGCATTGCGCCAGCGGTCATCATCGTCCTGGCCATCGTAGCTGGCGCGTTCGCTACTGGCGTGTACGTCGGGTATGAATTGACAAACAATGAGCCCACACCGGGAGCCGACGAGACCGGCCGCCAGTTGGAAGCCGACATCGTAACGGAAATGCTCAGCATCAACGGTGAGATCCTGGCGCACAACCTCAATGGGTTTGTCGACGTCTGGCGCTTCACCAACTCCTACTGGATGCGCCAGGCTGAGGTCGCCGCTGCCGAGCGCTGGGGCGCCGGAGAAGCGTACAGCGCTCAAGCCCTCACAGAGCGGGCCGGCCTGTTCGTCAACACCGCCCAGCTGCTCCGCAACATCAACGAGGGTCCGGATGTCGTATTCAGCCAGCTCAACGACCGCGTAGCCATATGGAAAACGGTTGACGGCTACGGCGACATGAAGTTCAGGCTCCAGCACGGCTCATCGTATACCGCCTACGCGAACGGACTGGACCTCAACATCCGCCCGACCGTCACCGCCACGGCCGAGGCCAACAAGGTCTACCTTACCGGCGATCCTCTCTGGAGCATGGGCGATGGCATCGCTACCGCCCAGGACGGCACCAAGAAAACGCTAGTACAGGGCTACAACGCCATGACCGGCCTCGCTCCGGGCGTCTATCAGCTCTCGCCGGGCGATTATGCCGGCGGCATCCTGCCCGCCTTGCTCTCCGACGCCTGCACCCTCCGCGCCGGCATCGTGGTCTCATCGCCCGACGGCGCGTCCTTCGCGGTCCGCGACGGTGACGGCGTCCGGTTCGGTGGCAACCACTATGCCTCGTTCAATCTGGCCATAGACACCGGCAGCGTGCTCTCCGATCCAGTGGACCTCATCCCGCTACTCGGCCACTACGACAACATGATCCGCGCCATCGAGCAATCGCTCACCAAGGCGGCCAGTGCTGCCTACGCCTCCTGGACCGTGTATAACGCGGCAGGCGAGGCTAACATCCTGCTGTCCCCGTCGTCCCTCGTCCCGCAGCTGGAGGGCGTCGAGGTGTCAGGCGAGCAGATGGCCGTGCTGACGACGCTCTATCTCCGCCAGGTGCACGACTACTATCAGCGCGTCCAGGGCAACCTCAATGCGACCGGCTGGTCCCTCTCGCCCGACAGCATCGACCTCTACATGCGCGGCGACGTGTACGACAGCACCGGGACGCTGCTCTATCAGTCCGTGGTCATGACCCCATACATCTGGCTGGAGGACTGGACCATCGGCAAGGGCCTCGTGACTGCCCGCCAGTCGGGCATCGTCGCCCTGTGGGGCGAGACCTCGGACCTGTCCACATGGACCGGGGCGACCAGTGGCACCGGCGCCCAGATAATCGCGCTCGAACCCGGCTATCAGCTCGACGTCAAGCAGATCGTCAAGAGCGGCGAGGCGGTGGACAGCGTAGCGCTGACCATCATGGAGATACAGCCGTGGGACCCCTTGGAGAAGCCGCCCAGTCCGCACAAGCCCCCGAAGATCTATGATATTGCCGGCCTGGTCATCATCATCGGCATCATGGCCGGTGCCATGATCGCCATGCTGGGCTTCGCCACCCGCCAGTATTGGCTGCTCATCGTCGGCGGTGTCGTCGCACTCGTGATCTGCATCTGGCCGGACATCATCCTGAGGTTGCTATGATCGGGGCGCTGGCAACCAACCTATCGGCAGAGGCGGCCGCCCTCATCGGCATCGTGGCAGCCGTGAGCATCATCTGGTTCGGCCTGCGGCGCCAGTGGGGCCGCATGGTCATCGTCCTGGCAGCCCTCGTCCTGGCGGCCGTGCTGCTCGCCCCGGCCCCGGCCGACGCCGCCGACCCGGCCGGCACCGACGACCCGACCAACCTCGGCCAGCTCATCGACCGCCAGTACCACTGGACGCACGCCGGCCGCGCTTACTCCCTGACCATGCAGATCTCCGCTGATGACTACGCCGACGCCCGCAACGTATCGAGGGGCACCACCACGCTGAGCAGTTACGCCGGCTACCTGGCGCCCGACGATCCGGCCGTACGCGGCCTGGCCGACAGCATCAGCGCCCTCGGCGGCGACCCCGCCATCATGGCGCTGTCGTTCGTGCGGAGCCTGGAGTATCAGGCAGACATGCTGGCCTACGGCGTCGAGGAGTACCCCAAGTACCCCATCGAGACGCTGATTGACGGCGCCGGCGACTGCGAGGACTTCGCCGCGCTCTACGTCAGCGTCATGCAGGCGCTCGGCCGTGACGCCGCGCTGCTGGCCATGCTCGACACGCCGGTAGGCGGTCACATGGCCGCCGGCATCGCCGGACCTTACAGCGGCGAATACGTCACGCACAACGGAACGGCGTACTACTACGCCGAGACCACCGCCAGCATGGACATCGGCACCGTGCCGCTGTCCCTCGGCTGGGACCCCGCCAAGGTCAACGTCCTGGGAGTGAGCGCGTGAGCCAGCACAGACAACGCCTCCTCGCCCTGAGCATGGTGGCCATCATGCTGGCCATGCTCGTGCCGCTCACGGCCGACACCGCCAGCGCGGCCGATGAGGTCTGGCGGGACGATTTCAATACACTGAGCGGCGACTGGACTATAGGCAAGGGCACCTGGACCATCAGTAGCGGCAACCTCTACAACGGTGCGTCCCGCAGCGGGAACTACATCTATCTCCCCGTCAACCTGGACGGAGCCTTTGAGTTCGAGGTCCGTCTTAAGACCCAGAAGTACGGCAACTATCTCTCGTCCAGCACGGCATGGTACTTCGGCCTGCTGGACCGTGCGGAGAACCCGTTCCAGCCTACTGGCACCAACTATCGCTCGGGCTGGTACTCATACGGCGATTATTCCTGGGGCTTCAACACCAACGACGGGAGCGGAGGCGGCGCTGGCTTCACCGGCTCGGCCGTGTATTATACGCACCACATCGACCGCTTCAAGGACGGCAGCACGTGGAAGGTCCGCTATTGGGTGACCGACGACGCCGGCACCAAGATGGTGGACCAGACGATCACGCTCGGCTCCTCGGTCACCACCATGCGATATATTGCGTTCGGGACCCAGACGGGTAACACCTGCGATTCGTCCGTTCGGTCGTATGTCGATCACGTCAAGTACACCATCCCCTGGGACGATCTCACCTTTACCTCCAAGCCCTCGGTGGCCAACATCATCAAGACCGTGGACGGCCGCACCGTGACGGCCAGCACGGTCGCAACCAACTACACCAGCATAGTCTGGGACATGGGCGACAACACCACCTATACGGGCGTCACGCAGGTCCGCCACACCTACGCCGACAACGGCACATATACCGTAACGGTGACGGCCTACGACTGGCTAGGCCAGGAGGCCAGCACATCGACCGCCGTCCAGATCGGAGAAAACGAGACAGCCTCAGTCTCGATAGATCTGCCCTGGATCATCTTCGCCATCGCTGCCGTGGTGACCGGGCTACTGTTCCTCTTGACCAGAGACCCGAGAGCGTTGATCGGCGTCGTCCTGGCGGGCGCGGCCATGATCGCAATGGTGATGCTATGAGGGCGGTGTTTCCACGATTCAAAAGGGCTGCCCTCGCGCTCGCCCTGGCCATGCTCGCATTGGTCATCGTCCTGGCCGCTCCGGCGGCCGAGGCCACCGTTATGGGCGCGGCCCCCAATGGATGGACCACTCACACCGGGCCAGAGTACGAGCTGTACATCTCTCCCCAGCAGCAGGTGGGCGCCAGCGAGCTATCGCTGATCGTCAACTACGGCGACAGCAACATGACGCTGCGCGTCAGCAAGGTCAACCAGGCCATATCAAGCGCAGTCATCGCCCCGCACTCCTCGCGGTTCGTCCAGCTCGATTTCGCCAGCAACGGCACATACCGGATCGTCCTGGCAAACGAGACTCAGGAACTGCTCGCGCTCAGCAAGACACGCATCATCCCGGTGACGCCGGACCCCACGCCGCCGTGGAACGATGACGACTGGCACATCATCCCGCCCGGCCCGTCGCCATGGCAGCCGGGACCGGACCCGTCCCAGGACCCCCTGGCGTACACGCAGGCGGCCGTCGACGAGCTCATAGCCAGCGTCACGCTGGAGAGCCTCTTGACCACGGCCTCCCTGATGGCCATCGCCATGTTCCTCGGTGCCGCCGTCCAGCGTGCCGTGCGGTTCATTTGGCCGACCGACTTCATTACGGTAGGCGTCGTGGCCTTCGCCGCCATCCAGCTCATCGGATTGCCATCTTGGCTCATCGTGCCGGGCATCGAGCCCATCTGGTGGATACCCGTGCTGGCCGGATACGTCATCGGCTACATCGTCATCGGCCGGACCAGCTACATCATGGTCCGCCGCCTGACCGAAGACAAGTCCTTCGACACGGAGCCCTGGGTGCTCTACCGGGAGGACGGCCAGATATACGTGCAGGAGCAGAACAACAAGGCGCTCATCAAGCGCCTGGTGTTCGGGATCAAGCATCCGGTGCTCTCCCCCCTGCCGCTCGAACCCGACTACGAGGACCGGACGAAGTACCCCGGATTCCCGGTCTTCCGCCGCCGGATGGTGTGCGTCGAGGGCTGGCGCACCTACGAGATGATACCTCAGGGCGCGTCGAGATGGAAGCTCAAGCGCTACGCCACCGAGGTGAAGGTGGCCGCCGGCAGCTCGGTCAGCCGCTACGAGCTCATCCGGTCCTTCAAGGCACTGGACAAGGTGAACGCCCAGCTCATCGAGGCAGAGAACGAGATCTACGCTCTACAGCAGTCGCTGAGCGTCCGCATGGCCGACACCGTGGCCAGATTCCTGGCTAAGGTCTACAGCAGAGCGCCGGGAGCAGTATTCAAGGACGCGGTCGAGAGATGGAGTTCAAAGGAGAAGAAGGAGGACAATGTTCAGAAAGAATAAGCAGCAGAAGAAGAACCGGCGGATCTCCTCGGCGGTGGCCGAGGCGATCATGTCGGGCGACGACTGGCTGGAGGCTACGCAGATCTTGCAAGCCCTAAGGCCGGTCGAGGACCTGATCACGTCGCAGATCGACGGCTTGCAGGAGATCCTGGAGGACTACCGCGACGCCGGAGGCGTGATGCTCATCGAGGACCGCGAGGACGGCTATGACCTGGTGGCCGCACTCGGAGAGGTCACCTGGCGCCTGGTGTTCGATTCGAACGGTCACGTGATCAAGCGCATCACTGAAGACGCCACGCCCGAGAAAGCGGACGCTGACTCCCTGGGAACCATCGACCGAGCCATCCGGGCCGCCTACGAGATCCCTCGCAGGGAATTCGCGCTGGAGGAGCTGCAACGGATCACGGCGTACATCGAGAACGACAATGCACTGGCCGGGCTGGATCGCGTCAGGGAGCTGCTATCGGACAATGAGAACATTGTGTATCAGACGGCTTCGGCGGCCGGGATGGGCGACGTGGATATGACGCCACTCACCCCCATCATGGACGTGAGGAAGTGAACGGCGAGCTTCTGAGCCTCGGACTGCCGTCCGGGATGCTCACCATCGATGATCTCTTCCCGCCCGCGTTTCGGGAGGCGGACATCACGGAGGAGATGCTTGAGAGGTTCTTCCCCGAGCTGCCGTCCAGCGTGATCTTCCGCCACGGCTGCATCGTCGGCAAGCCGGGATGCGGCAAGACGGAGCTGTTCAAAAGCCGCGCCAAACACGCGCTGGACAAGTACGGTAAGGAGAACGTCAACCTGGTGTACACCGATGATCTGCGGGTCGCCATAGCCCGGATGGATACCAGGCCGGTGCAGTACCTCATCGTCGATGACGCATCCAAGAGGATGTCTTCCCGCGCCGTCTTCGAGCAGCGCGAGGTCCTGGGGACGTTCAACCGGCTCCGTCATCACTATGAGGACCTGGGCGCGACGAAGGGCATCGTCATCTGCGAGTTCGGCTGGCAGAGGTGGAAGGACGTCGATCCGGGCTTCCGCGACGGCTCCTCGATCATCTTCAAGACCGGCATGACGACCAGCGACGAGCAGGCCCACATCGAGGACATCATCGGGCCGGCATACCTGGGACGCCTGGGCTGGATATGGGACCAGATCGACCAGGGCAACGACAAGATCAAGGGACTATCGGTCGGCCGCATCGGACCGAGGCCCATTGATCAGGGCGGGGTCGGCTACTATCGTTACAAGATGGTGTGGAACTTCCCCGACTTCCCGGAGATCCTCCTGGGCGATGAGTGGCTGGACGAGAAGGGACGCTACATCGAGCCGCAGAACAACGTGGACGCCATGACGCGGATGGCCGGCCGCGGCATGTCGCAGCTTGAGATCGCCGAGCAGCTCGGGGTGAACCAATCGACGGTATCCAGGGGCCTTAGGAAGGCTCGGGAGGCGGCGATGCCTGCATAATCTTGCATAATTCTGCATAATGGATTTTCGCAGCTGGTCGCGCGCGCACGCGCGCGTGCGCTCCGCGCGAGGTGCATACGCACGTACACGGAGAACGAGACGAAACGGAGGTTTGAGATGAACAGGAAACCAACATTAACGGAAAGACTACAGGAAGCAAGAGCCGCCCGCTTGGAGGCCAAGGCTATCAGAGAACGTGAGAGGGCTGAGAGGGAACGGATACGGAACCGGAAGACCGAGGCGCAGATCAAGGTGAGGGAACAGAAGGGAGGAGCGGGGATGCAGATCACGTTCTTTGACAAGGCCCCACCTCTCCGGAGGCGGAGGTAATGGAATACAGGAAGGTGAGGCATGGCTACCATACACTGCACATACCAGTAGGTGAGGACGGGTACGTGCCGGAGAAGGCTCTGGTCGATCGCTTCCAGCAGTGGTCGGACCAGCGCGACACGTTACAGCTGGGAGGCGAAATATCCAGCGCCGACCTCCGCCGAGATCCGAGGAAGGCCAATCGAGGGTGGAAGGATTATACCCACCGGGCCGAGCACGTCCTGCCTAACATGCTGACCCCTGAACAGGCGGCGAAGTGGTGGCACGATCCTGGTTCATGTGACATCGAGGACATCGACGTCGCGGGGAAGCCAAAGCGTAACATACTCGGGCTTGGGAACAAAGCGCAGAGGAGGGCGCAGGCTCGCATCCCGGTCACGGCCACCAAGGCCGAAGAGGCGCAGATCCGGCGGGACCTGGACAAGGCGTTCACAACGGATGAGTTGGACACGCTCGGACGGTCCAGGGCCAAGATCCATGTCTACCCCCGCACAAGCAAGGCGGCGGGATCATATCAATCCGGCCGTAACCGCGTGACCGTTGACCGTCAGTGTGCATCCGAGCCGACCACGATCACGCATGAGGTCGTGCACGCGTTGAGAGATAAGGACAAGTCCCGCCGGGGGATCCTTGCGAAGTCTAACATCCCAGGGATCGAGGAATCGTTGACTATTGCCGAGCAGCAGGCCCGTAACGACTCGCCGGGACTGTCTGGCTACTATTGGGATATCAAGGTGTTCGACGAGAAGACGCGCCGATGGCGAGGCCCGACCAACAAAGAAGCGAAACGGATGGCAGAGGAAGACCACAAGCTGTTCACTGGGGGCAGAGGAAAAGGATTGCGAGGAGCGG
>ENA-UOOM01003283-UOOM01003283.1-fermentation-metagenome-genome-assembly--contig:-NODE-3283-length-11970-cov-11.951825_pt1 | contig 11970 bp, 9 predicted proteins | sample MGYA00245781_ERZ724031 | MGnify/ENA primary metagenome ERZ724031 (study PRJEB28704, sample SAMN03018317) | fermentation metagenome | biome: anthropogenic terrestrial biome; feature: soil; material... | reverse complement strand
AATAGGCTTCCACCAAAATATGTTGCCACCGTCGAAGGTGAAGTATATACAAAGTTTGATACGTTATCAATGCAGTACGAAACCGATATGCTTAATGCTTTATTTCAAGGAGCAAAAGCTGTTGCCAAAAAGCCACACCATGATATTAACAAAAATATATAATACTTATAAATTAAATACACATTAAAAAAGGGAATTCTACATTTTTTGCAGAATTCCCTTTTACTATTAAGTTAATCAATATATTACCTTTAATTAAATAGAAACTGTCAATGCAACATCGTAGAGATGTTTATCAAATACGCGTTCTTTATTTAATGCCTCAGTAATATCAAGGTCGCTGATTTTTCCGTCTTTTAAAATAACGACGCGGTTTCCACGTCCCTTATAAAGTAAATCTGCAGCATGGAAACCCATTTCACTGCCGACTACACGGTCACGAACTGTTGGAGAACCTCCACGCTGTACATGTCCGAGTATGGTAGCTCTGGTTTCAATTCCTGTCTCTTTTTCTATGTCTTTAGCAAGCTTATCTACACCGCCGACTCCTTCTGCAACAACAACGATAAAGTGCTTTTTGCCTGTCTTTTGTGTAAACTTCATTCTATCTACAATATCGGTTTTAAAGTCAAAAGGTACTTCCGGAACAAGGATAGATGTTGCACCTACCGCGATTCCTGTCTGCAGTGCCAAATCGCCGCAGCGTCTTCCCATAACCTCAACAACGCTGCAACGGTCATGTGATTCTGTTGTATCACGAAGGCGGTCTACCATTTCAACAGCAGTATTCATAGCTGTATCAAAACCGATTGTATAATCACTTGCCGCTATATCATTATCAATTGTACCCGGGACAGCTACGCAAGGAATACCGGCATTAGTAAGGTCTCTTGCACCGCGAAAAGAACCGTCGCCGCCGATTACAACAATACCTTCTATCCCCATGTCGTGGCAGTTTTTAACTGCTTTTTTAACGCCTTCGGGAGAACTAAACTCTGGGCTGCGGGCTGTATATAGTGCTGTACCGCCATTATTGATAATATCTGAAACACTGCGAAGATTCATTTCAAATACATCGCGGTTAAGCAATCCGTTAAATCCTCTACGCACACCCATTACTCTCATACCATATGAAATTCCTGTTCTTGTAACCGCACGAACTGCAGCGTTCATGCCCGGCGCATCACCGCCGCTTGTTAAAACAGCAATAGTTTTTGCATTCATTATTGTACCCCCAAAAATAATTCTATCTTTAATATAACTTTAATATAATTATCATATTATACTCTAATTATAGTATATAACACCGAGTTTATTCAACTAATTCATATGGACTATTGTATCTACTATATGGATATTTGTTGCATTATTCAACTAACGCAACATTATTGCTCCCCAAAACATTTTTTAATTCTCTTACTAAAATATCATTAACGCTTACGAACATTGAAAATGGTGCTTTCATTAATTTTTTAGTATCTTCAAAATAGAAGTATAGTGGTGTGCTGCCGTCAAATATGGCAGTGTACTTTTTAGCGCGGCCATATTTTTCGGAGTCTTTACCCGGCACCTTTAGATATAGACCGGGTCTTGATGATTTACGCTTTTCCTTGTTTTCTTTTATAGAATTGGGTGAAGGAATATCCTTAACTGTTTCACATATTATCTTTGCTTCTTCATCTTCCCTCATACTTATTCTTCCAAAGACTTTTACAATTTTACCTTGAGTTATCCATTGTGTGTACTGGGCAAGAACATTTGGAAAAACTATTATTTCTATTGAACCGTAAATATCTTCGATTTTTACAAAAGCCATTGTACTGTTGCTTTTGGTAACTTTTAATTTTATACTTTCGATAATTCCGATTATCGTAACACTGTCGCCGTCGCGATAACGGCCGCCCTGTTCACGCGAACTGTTTACAATGTCGCCAATTCTAACAGCATTTATTTGTTTATATACCTTTGTGTATTCTGCCATTGGATGACCGGAAAGATACATTCCGGTAACTTCTTTTTCCATTGATAATTTATCATTATGGGTCAAATCCGGCATATCGGGAATATCATAAATTTCGCTATCGGTTTGCATCTGGCTGAAAAATCCAAGCTGTCCTTCCAAATTACGTTTATTATCATCATCAAGATAATCCATTATGCCGGTATAACTTGAAAGCATTTGACGACGGTTAGCTCCCAAATTATCCAGTGCCCCGCACTTTATAAGGCTTTCCAAAGCGCGTCTGTTCAATTCATTGTACATTCTCTTGCAAAAGCCGAAAAATGTTTTAAATTTTCCATTAAATTCACGATTTTTAATTATACTCGCAATCAAATTTCTGCCGAGATTTTTAACTGCTAAAAGTCCGAAGCGAATGTCATTATCAGAAACCGTAAACCCTATTCCGCTGTAGTTCACGTGCGGTGGTAATACTTTAATATTTAAACGATAACATTCAGCAATATATGTTGATAATTTATTTTCGTTATCAAGTACGCTTGTAAGTAGTGCCGCCATATATTCCCTCGGATAGTAGCATTTTAGCCAAGCCGTTTGGTAGCTTAAAAAAGCATATGCGGCCGCGTGGGACTTATTAAAGGCATATGAAGCGAAATTTTCCATCTCTTTATAAATTGCCTTTGCTGTCGCTTCATCTACACCGCGTCGAATACACCCGTCAACCTCAACTTCGCCTTTTTCATTTTTTAAGCCGTAAATAAATATTTTGCTTTCGCGCTCCATAACGTCAGCTTTTTTCTTGCTCATGGCTCGGCGTACAATATCGGCACGGCCAAGAGAATAGCCTGCAAGGGAACGGAAAATCTGCATTACTTGTTCCTGATATACAATGCACCCATAAGTAACATCAAGAATATCTTTTAAGAGCGGATGCCTGTATTTTATTTTATCCGGATTATGACGATTTTCAATATATCGTGGAATAGATTCCATAGGCCCAGGTCGATAAAGAGAGATAACAGCGATTAAATCTTCTATTTTCTCAGGTTTTAGCTGAATTATAACACTGCGCATTCCTGCAGATTCAAATTGAAATATGCCGTCCGTTGCTCCTGATGAGAGCATTTGATATACTTTATCATCATCAATCTTAATATCTTCTATTTTAAACCCCGGTCTTTGTTTGCAGATTAAATCCTGTGCTTCACGTATAACAGAAAGGTTCCTCAAACCGAGGAAGTCCATTTTCAATAACCCAAGTTCTTCAAGAGTGGTCATTGTATATTGAGTTACAACAGAGTCGTTGTTTTTTGCAAGCGGCACATATTGAGCAACTGGCTTGTCCGTTATTACGACACCGGCTGCATGGGTAGATGCATTCCTCGGCATTCCTTCCAATTTGCGCGCCATATTAATAAGTTCATATATCTGTGGGTCAGTATCATAACGCTGTTTGAAATCAGCAGAACTGTTTAAAGCTTTTTCTAAAGTCATATGAGGTTCCATTGGGACTAATTTTGCAACTGAATCGACAGTTGAATAAGGTATATCCATTACCCTTCCGACATCACGAATTGAACCCCGAGCCGCCATTGTGCCAAAAGTAACAATTTGTGCAACATGGTCAGCACCGTATTTTTGTACTACATATTCAATCATTTCTTGACGGCGTTCGTCGGAAAAATCAATGTCAAAATCGGGCATACTAACTCGTTCAGGATTTAAAAAGCGTTCAAAAAGAAGATTGTATTTTATTGGATCTATTCCTGTTATGCCAATACAGTAAGCAGCAAGACTTCCTGCTCCGGAACCCCTGCCGGGTCCCACAGGAATTCCGACTTGTTTCGCATGCCGCACAAAATCGTGTACTATTAGGTAGTAATTGATATAGCCCATATTTTTTATTGTATTAATTTCGTATTTAAGGCGGTCAACTATTTCCTTTTTAGGCTCTTTTCCATAATGCTCATAAAGCCCTTTGTAACAATTTTCTATAAAGTATTCTTTATTATCCTGCCCATTCGGAGTTTCAAAATGCGGCAGTTTTGTTTTACCAAATTCAAACTCAACATTACATCTTTCGGCAATCAATGCGGTATTATCGGCGGCTTCAGGATACTGTGGGAATAACGAGCGCATTTCTTCTTCCGTTTTATAATAAAACTCGTTGCTTGCAAATTCCATACCGTCTTTGTCGTGTATTGTATGATTTGTTTGAATACACAAAAGGACTTTATGCATTTCACTGTCTTCTTTGTTTATATAGTGGCAGTCATTTGTAACAACAAGAGGTATCCCCGTTTCTTTGGAAATCTGTATGATTGACGGATTTATCCGCTTTTGGTCACGGATACCATGGTCTTGAAGTTCCAGGTAAAAATTATTTTCTCCAAATATATCTCTATATTTTAGAGCCACTTCTTTAGCGCCGTTATAGTTACCCGCTGTTAACGCACGAGGTATTTCACCTGCTAAACAGGCTGATAAAGCAATTATCCCCTCATGATATTCTTCCAAAAGGTCGTAATCAACACGCGGTTTGTTATAAAACCCTTCAGTCCATGCTTTTGAAACCATGGCAATTAGATTTTGATAACCTTTATTATTTTCACAAAGCAAAACTAAATGGCGGTTTTCGGAGTCAAGTTCATGCACTTTGTCAAAACGTGTTCTTTGAGCAACATATACCTCGCATCCTATTATAGGCTTAATTCCTCGCTTTTTAGCGGCTTTATAAAAATCAATCGCACCGTACATTACACCGTGGTCGGTAATTGCTACTGCTTTGTCGCCTCGCTTTGAAGCGGTATCGAGCAAATTCGTAATGCGGCACGCCCCATCCAACAAACTATATTCAGTATGCAGATGCAAATGAACAAACATGTGCGTGCCCTCCTTTTCATTTTAACTTCATATATTTTTATAATCCTTTTGAAATTTCCACTATACGCTGTAACCTGTGGTTGACTCCTGAACGGCTTATGGGCTCTGATAATTGTTCGCCAAGCTCACGAAGTGACATTTCAGGATTGTGGTATCTTAATACAGCAAGTTCCTGTAGTTCTTCCGGAAGTGCCGATATTCCTATTGCTTTCTTAATTTTATCTATTGCTATTATTTGTGCGGCCGCGGCGGATGCCGTTTTATCAATATTTGCGGTTTCAAAATTTGTCTTTCTGTTTACATTATTGCGGACTTCTTTAAACATTTTAGCCTGCATCAAGACCATTGACGCCTTGACTGCCCCAATATAAGTCAATAAGTCCGCTGTTCTTTCACTGCCCTTAACATATACAACGAATGAGCCTTTTCTTTTAATTATACCGGGCTTCAAATCAAGTTCATATATTTCACTTAAAAATCCGTATAAATCCTTAGCTAAATTCATATACGGAACCACAAATTCTATTCGATAGTCCTTTTTAGGATTAGTAACCGTTCCGCAGTAAAGAAACACCCCACGTAAGAAAGCACTTTGACAGCACTCATTTTCAATATTTGCTCTGTTTATACGAAGGTTTATTTCATTTTGACTATGTCCGAAAAATGACAACACTTTTTTTATTTCGTCGCTTCCTTTTACCGATACGGTATAAGCGTTTTTATATTCCCTGCGTCTTAAAATAGAGGTAGTTATGTCAACAATAACCCCCATATCTTCCGCTGTGAGCTGTGCAACTCTATGGGCGACAGCTCCGTTTTCAGTTGCAAGTGTAAGCGCATGTCCTGAAAAATTTCTTCCAAACAAAAGTAAACCGTAGCACTCCGCCTTTCGACAGCAGGGGCGCTGCGGCTTTACTTTGCATAATTCTAATTTTGTTTCAGATGCAAACGACATTTTAAAATCGCTCCCAATCTTTTTATTGCTTGTGTATATCACGGTGATTTACGCTTGTCCTCATGTCTTGTTCAAGTAAGTGGTTATAAAGAAGCTGTGTCAACGCGACAGAGCGGTGATGCCCCCCCGTACAACCGATTGCAATAACAAGCTGGCTTTTACCTTCGTTACAGTAAAGAGGTATCATATAATCTATTAGATTAAAAAATCTATTAATAAATTCCTGAGTTTGTTCCCATTTCATTACATAATTATACACAGGTTCATCAAGTCCGGTAAGATTCCGCAAATCTTCTACATAAAACGGGTTTGGAAGACAGCGTACGTCCAAAACCAAATCCGCTTCTGACGGAATTCCATATTTAAACCCAAATGAGACACAGTGTATCATAAGTGCATCCGATGCATCACCCAAAAACAAACTTGAAATACGCTCTTTTAATTGAGAAGTAGATAAAAGCGAAGTATCAATAATATAATCCGCTTTTTCTCTTACAGGTTTCAAAACATCCCGTTCAAGTTTTACAGCCTGCTCAAGTGAGCCGAGGCAGTTTTCCGCCAGAGGATGTTTTCTGCGTGTTTCTTTAAAACGATTTATCAAAACAAAATCATTTGCATCAAGGAACAGAATTTTATATTCCTTATCTTCACTTTTTAATTCTTCAAGTGTTTCAAACAAGCTCGGGAACATGTTTCCGCCGCGAATATCCGTTACGACGGCAACACGTGAAAGAGAGCTTTTCGCCTGACTTGCCAACTCGTAGAACGGAATAATCAGCTTAGGCGGCATATTATCTACACAATAAAACCCTATATCCTCTAATGCATCAATAGCACGGGATTTCCCCGCGCCGGAAAGCCCGGTGACAATTAAAAATTCCATAGTTCCTCCAACTCACCCTATTGATTTTACTTCACACTCTAACATTACGTTTGTTTTTTGATAAACCGTATCTTTTATTATATCTATGAGTTTAAGTACATCACTGCAAGTTGCCCCGCCGGTATTCACTATGAATCCAGCGTGTTTAGGGCTTACCATGGCTCCGCCTACGCTTTTACCCTTAAGCCCGCAGCTTTCTATCAATGCACCTGCAAAATTGCCCACAGGGCGTTTAAACACACTTCCGGCACTCGACATCTCAATTGGCTGTTTTGATTTTCTGCGTTTTATTAAATCATCCATTTGAATAGCAATCATCTTTTCGTCGCCTTTTTGAAGTTTAATTTTTAAAAATAAAATAGTACTGCCGTTTTTCATATATTCACTTTGGCGATATCCAAGATTTAAATCTTCTCCGGAAAGCTTTCCTATTTCACCGTCTTTTGTTATGTGAGTACAAGAAATTAAAACTTCTTTCATTTCATGGTTATAGGCGCCTGCATTCATAAATGCGGCTCCTCCGGCAGAGCCCGGTATTCCCCAAGCAAATTCTAAACCCGAAAGGCAGTTATCCCTTGCAAAAATACAAAGCCTTGCAAGTGTTACACCCACGCCGCACTTTATTACGTTGTCCTCCTGCAATGATATATGGGTAAACTCGCCGCCAAATGTTATAACCGCACCCCGTATTCCGTTGTCGCTTACGAGAAGATTGGAGCCGTTGCCTAACGGAAGAATCGGTACGGACATCTTATGTGCGGCTTTATACAGCTTAACTATTTCATTACGGTTATGAACAGTAATAAACAAATCTGCCGGGCCGCCGATTTTAAAGGTAGTATGTCGGCACATTGGTTCATTTAAACGTACTTCACAGCCGTATTCTTCTGCTTTTAAGGCAAACTCTTCAATCGTTTTCATATTATCCTCCGAGATTTTGTCTTTATAGAGTCAACAAAGGGTCTTTAAAAACATCGGTATACTTTTTAAGATATAACTGAAATGAATCAATACTTGAATTAACCACAAGTTCTTCAGGAAAGTCCAACTCTTTAAGAAGTGCAAGCGAATTTTCAAAATTTCCAACACAAGAAGAGAAATGTGAATCCGAGTTAACAATAATAGGAACTGAGTGTTTTTTACAAAGTTCCATTATTTTTTTACAATTTGAAATTGAAGATTTTCTTCCAAGAAAGCTGCTTTCGTTAAGCTCCACAAGTTTTCCATTATGACCAAATTCTTTAATAACAGTCTCATAATCGTACTTATATTCCGAAGTGCCGCTGTGTCCTATTACATTTACATGAGGATTTTCTGATATATTCATCCAAGCATTTGTAACCGCTTCTTCACTTGGGTTTTGGTCGGGTATGCATGGGGAATGAATAGAAGCTACAACCCAATCCAACTCATTTATACATTCGTCTTCAATATCTATATTTCCATTAAAATCAATAATATTAGTTTCCTGGCCACGCAAAACCAATACCCCTTCAAGTTTATGCGGAATTACTTTTAAATTATGAAAATACCAGCGCCCGGGCGCCCCGGGCATAGTAATGCCATGATCAGTTATGGCTATGGCGTATAATTTTTTTAAAGCTGCAGCATGAACCATTTCTTGTAATGTGCTGTATGCATGTGTTGAAGCGATAGTGTGTGTATGTGTGTCTGCAATGATATTCATTTTTACTCCCTGTTTCCATTCAATATTATATACCTAAATCTAATTTTTTTTCTTGTTCCTGCAATGTTGAAATATCCATTCCGAGATTCTGCATCAGTTCCTGTGCCGCATTATATCCCATTTTTTTCTGACGGTTGTTCATTGCGGCTACTTCAATTATGATAGCAAGATTTCTGCCCGGTTTTACAGGTATAGTAAGAACCGGAACTTTTATTCCGAGAATTTCAGTATATTCACTGTCAATTCCCATACGGTCATATACCTTTTGATTATCCCATATTTCAAGATTTATAACCATATCGATTTTTTCAGTTAATTTTACAGCACCCATACCAAATATTCTTCTTGCATTTATAATGCCTATGCCTCTTAGTTCAATAAAATGACGGATGTTTTTAGGTGCTTGTCCAACAAGCGACCTTGCTGAAACACGACGGATTTCAACAGCATCATCTGCAATAAGACGATGTCCGCGTTTAATAAGTTCAATAGCGGTTTCACTTTTGCCTACACCACTGTCGCCTACGAGAAGAATTCCTTCACCGTAAACTTCAACCAATACCCCGTGGCGTGTTATGCGGGGTGCAAGTTCAACATTCATGTATGCTACAAGAGATGCAACAAGGCTTGAAGTTGTTTCAGGTGTACGTAAAAGTGGTATTTCGTCCTTTTTTACTGCATCCATAAGTTCAGACATAGGTTCAATATTTCTTGCAATTATTGCTGCCGGTGGCTTTTTAGAAAAAATTTCATCAAGAACATCATAACGTTCTTTGGGCGACAAAGATTTAAGAAAAGCCGTTTCCGCGTTGCCAAAAATAATAATACGTCTTGAATCATAGTAATCATAAAAACGGTTAAGCTCAAGTCCAGGCCTGTTGACATCCATGGAAGATATTAGAACTTTTTCTGCATCATATGGCATATGGAGTACTTCCAATGATAATTCTTTAATTACTTTGGACAGTTGTACGTTAAAATTATTTGCCAAAAGAACACCTACTCCCTTAAATTTTTATGCTGTATTTATCTTAATGTGTTTATTATATCTCAACCAATAAAAAGTTTAAAGTGGTTAATAATAATAATCAAAGCAAAAATATATTAAATGTTAATAATTACTATTATTAAGTAATTTTTTAACAAAGAGTTGTTTTTGTGTAAGAATACTTTATTTTTTCTGAATCAAAACTTTTAAAAAGATATAAGAAAACTAAAGAATAATTTAAAAGCATACTCGGAAAACATAAGCGATTTCCGAATATGCTTTTTATTAACCTCAACCGTCCGTGGTAACACCTATATTTGCCATATAACTTCCGTAAACCCAAGAGCTCGTGGAATTTCCAACACTTATACTTACCGGCATTTCGGTATGACCGGTAAAATTTTGTTTTCCGGACATATCTATTTGAGCTGAAAGATTATCGGTAGTCAGCTTTTGTATTTCATCTTCGGGTCCTACTACAGTAATATACAAGCTTTTTGTATATACAGTGGCTTTTTTATCGGCTGAAAGATTTTTAACAGAAAAATTATTTACAAGCATCCGCCTGGAAGAGATATTATTAAGTTTCAAAGTAACTTTTGCTACAGGAATGTTACTAAGGTTTTTACAGCTTGCGGGCAAAGTTACATTTACGTCAAAAGTGTTTTTCGTAGGACTTATACCTGAAAAATCCAAAGGAGCTAAATTTATTTCCTTTAAATTTGCAAGAACATCCTCAGGCCCTGCTACTTCAATATTTTTTGGTTCAACCGTAATTCGGTCTTTTGAAAGTATTAATCCAGTAGGTTTGTTTGTAAAGTTAACACTAAGCGGCATTACCTGCCTTGAAAGTACAGGAATTGTTACTTCAATCTTATTGTCACTTATTTTGAGCTTATCATTTACAATTCTGTTTCCGTTTGGATCGTATAATATTAAATCAGTTGTAAATATTTTAGTTTCCTTTAATGTATCACCAATTTCATATTCAACTGCAACCTTATTTATAGCTGAAACTTGCTTTTCGGGTCCGGAGATTGTTACAGTATTGCTGTTGAAAGTAGGAGCGCTTACAAAATAAGACGGATCCGCTTTATAGCCTTCCTTATATTTAATATCATTTTCAATGGTAAATGTTTTTTCTGCATATCTGTCAACTTCTATAATAGCCTGGTTAGGCGAAATAGACGCTACATCAAAATCTTTAAGATTACCTTTTTTATGGACAGATAAGTTAAAAGTATAACTGCCGGGAGATGTAATGGCGGAAGCAGACTGAGCCACCACTTCCAAATCAGAAGGCTGAATTTGATTTACGATAAGACTGTTGCCTTTAATATAAACAGAAGCTGTTTGATTAACAGGGCTGAAAACCTTTAATCCATCTTTTTGAGCAGCATCAGAAAGTTTTATTGAAATAGGAACATCTGTAACCTGACGCGGAAAATCCTCTGTATTGGTAACAGCCATAAATATCCACAGTACAACAGCGGCAAAGACTGAAAACGCCATTGCAAATTTATTGTTATAAAACAATTTTCCTATGTTGATTTTTTTATTCTTCATTTCTTTTTCACCCTCCTTATTGAAGGGATAAAACTTTGATGTTTTTTGCCCTGTTCTGTTTCTTCGCTTAACAATAAGTTTTCAAGTTCGCTTTTTAACGTTTCTCTTGTATAATTACGCGTTAAAACACCGTTAACAGCAACTGAAATTTGTCCCGTTTCTTCAGAAACAACAACAATAACAGCATCCGAATTTTCACTCATTCCTATTGCAGCACGATGCCGTGTTCCAAGTTCAAGCCCTACATCGTCGCTTTTGGTAAGGGGTAAAATACAGCCCGCCGCATAAAGCATCCCATTCCTCATAATCATAGCGCCGTCATGCAGCGGAGCTTTGTTAAAGAATACATTGCAAATTATAGGGGATGACGGAATAGCGTTTATAATTGTACCGGTATCTATTATATCCCCTAATTTAGTCTGCCTTTCAAAAACTATTAAAGCACCTGTCTTTTGTTTTTGCAAAACCGCTGCTGCATCTACAACAGCATTTACACCACGTTTGTTTTGCTGGACAAGATTTTCATAATCATCTGAGGTTATACCAAATGACCAACGCTTATTTCCAATTCCGCTTCTTCCTATTTGCTCAAGTGCACGGCGAATTTCCGGCTGAAAAACAATAAATAAAGCCATAACGCTGAATTGGAAAAAGTATGTCAAAAGATTTATCATCATATACAGTTTCAAGAAATAGGATATGCCCCATACAGCGACAAGGACAATAATTCCCTTTACAAGCTGTTCTGCTCTGGTTTCACGAACAAGTTTTATTCCACTGTAAATAATAAAGGAAACCATAATAACGTCTAACGCATCGGAAACTCTAAACAGTTTCGCAAGACCGATAAACGAATTCCAAATGGTTACGATATAGTCCATAACTTACTTCCCTTCTATTAGAATAAAACGCATCCTATATAATTTTAACATATAAAATTCGATATGCAATGCTTTTATCCGCTATTTTTATATAATTCTTAATAAAGACAATACAAGAGTGTTTATTTCGTTCATGTTGCTGAAAGCTGATGGACAAACTCGTACTG
>ENA-UOOM01003282-UOOM01003282.1-fermentation-metagenome-genome-assembly--contig:-NODE-3282-length-11972-cov-6.048418_pt1 | contig 11972 bp, 11 predicted proteins | sample MGYA00245781_ERZ724031 | MGnify/ENA primary metagenome ERZ724031 (study PRJEB28704, sample SAMN03018317) | fermentation metagenome | biome: anthropogenic terrestrial biome; feature: soil; material... | reverse complement strand
TAGATAATTGCAGAAAGAGCAAAGCCAACGATATGAAGGCTTTGCTCTTTGTATTTCAGTTGTCCGTCCCCATGAAATCGTGTAAAATTAAGTTACCACACAAAATCCTACGATTGAAAGGTGACTAGACAATGAAAAACCAATGTAAACAACTCTCTCTTTTTGAAACTTTTAATGAATGTAATGTACTACTTCTAAATGATAAACCTAAATTTTTACAGTTGCTTGATGAATATCTTGATTTAAAATCATTGATTCCATTTTCGTTCTATACCTCTTATTATAACGCATTGGGATGTCATCGTAAATACTCTTTGTGGTCCATGTTAAGCATTTTTCTCTTACAGAAAATCTTTGGTATTCCAACAATAGCACTACTTCGCATCTTTCTTCAGTTTTCAAAAGAACTCCGTGAGTTTTGTGGCATTGAAAGTGTTCCTGATGATGCTCAGTTTACTCGCTTTAAACAGGATTTTGTTCCACAGCTTGAAGAGATGTTTCATGAACTTGTTGATCTCACTGAACCCATATGTGAACGTATTGATAAGAATCTCGCTTCTATGTTGATTTATGATACCACAGGTATTGAAACATATGTTGCTGAAAATAATGATAAGTTCTTAAACAAAATTATTCGACAGGTCAAAGCCTCGAACAAAGATAAGTCAAACGATCACATACATAATATCGCTTATTCTAGAATGCCTAAAGTATCCTCTGTTAATGACGAAATAAGAAGAATGTATGCTAATGGCAAGTTCTGCTATGCCTATAAATTTGGGATTCTTACAAATGGGTTAGGCATTGTAAGGGATATTACTTGTTTTGATCGTAAATTCAAAGTAGAAAATCCAGAGCTTGAACTAGAAGTCATGGAAGACGATCCTGAAAATGAAAAGACAGTTGACGATAGCAAATCCTTAAAGCCTGTAATTTCAAACTTTTTAGCTCTACATCCAAAGATTAAGCCAGAAGTATTTTTAGGAGACGCTGCTTTCGACACGTATAAGATTTATCCTTTTTTACTAAAGGAATGTCATTTTAAAAAAGCATTTATTCCTCTTAGAAAAAGTCCAAAGTCAGAGGATATAGCAGACCCTGCTTTTAATGAATCTGGTTGGCCAGTATGCCCTCGTGACGCTACGAAGGCCTTTAAGTTTAAAGGTATTAATTATGACAAGACTCGTACAAGATTAAAATTCATTTGCCCTGATACTCACTACAAAGGAAAAAATCCAGTGTGTTACTGCCAAAATCCTTGCACTCCTTCACGAGAAGGCAGGACTGTAAATGTTCCTATTAACCGAGATTTACGAATGTATCCTGGTACAGTGAGAGATACCGACTCATGGTCAAGTGTTTACAAAAACCGGGCTGTGATTGAAAGAACAATCAACCATTTCAAAGAGCCTATGGGTTGTGGCAATCCTAAAACGAGAAACTTAGCCACAATAAAATCGGATATGTTACTAGCTGGTATTACTCAGCTCATTACAGTGATACTAGCGGATAAGATGAACGACTACGAATTGATTAGAAGCTTAAAGCCTTTAATAGCATAAAGGATAAATTTAAAATCCTTATTATGAAGGTTTATTAAATTTACCCTTTTTGAAAACTATGGTATAGAACTTGAATAAAAAACTGATTTCTACCTAAATTTTTCTGGAAAAATTCTTTATACGTGAGTTTCCTAAATATTTACATTATAATTTGCCTATTCCGCAAATGCCTACCTGTATCATATCCTGCTTCTTCTGGATAGAGCAATTGAGTAATCCAGATCATACCCATATAGCGATTGACAGAAGGTGGAAAACCCATCCAATTATAAGGACCTGATGGTACCTCATAGTAGTTTCCATTTTTAATGGCCTTTAATTGTTGCCATGTTTCGTCTTCCCCTACAGAACTATAGGCGCTATTGGGAGCCAAAATGATCACATCAGGATCCCACGTAATAATTTGTTCCATATCTACAGGATTTCCACTGCCTTTGCTGGAAATATCATCTACAACAGCGATATTATTACTGACTTTGTCAATAATCTCCGCATGGAAAGAGTCTTTTGCTAGTACACTGAGGCCATCCTCTCCAGTACTATAAATCAAATCTACCTTTCCATCTTCGCCCATCTTATCCATTAGATCTTTCGTATCGGCATTTGCCTTGTCACAATACTCTGCCAGTGCTTCTGCTTCTTTTTCTCTACCTAGAAGCTTACCTAATGTCCTATAGGCTTCTCCCATAGTATCGGTTGTAGCTTCAATATGCACAGTGGGTATTCCTACTTGCTCCGATATACCATCCATATCTTCTACAATAGAGGACTTGGATTCTCCAACATCGATGATTATTTGAGGATCTACCTTTGCTATTTCTTCAAGATTGAGATCATCTTTTCCATAAAATTGACCTAAAACTGGAAGTTCATAGTATGCCGTCTCTATGTACTCTTCTGCACTTGGGTCCCATTCTCCTGATAGTCCAACAAACATATCTGGTGCTAAAGCAAATAATACGATTTGTGCCAAGGATCCAGATGGTACAATTTTTGTAATATTGGCTGGCACCTCTACTTCTCGTCCTGCCGAATCGGTAAAACTAGTGGTTTTTTCCTCGTTTACTACGTCCTGTTGTGGTCTGCATCTGTGCTGCTTGGTTGGCTGTTGTTACACCCAGCTGTCATAGATAACAACAATAACACTACGAGTAACATGGAAAGTAACTTCTTTTTCATTCTAATTCCCCCTCGGTTAAAAGGCTAAAGCAAAAGGCACTTATGGTAATCATATAACTATTACTATAATGAAGGATGGCAAGGGCAGCCCCAAATGCCGCTCCAGCTGAAGCCCCCAATACGTCGGGAGCCGCCATGGGATTTTGAAAAACACCTTGATAGGCTGCCCCTGCTGCTGAAAGGGAAGCGCCAACTAAAACGGATAAGAGAATTCGTGGCAAACGTATATTGAAAAACACGGTCTCGGTGCGTACTGTCCAGAATGAATCTATGGGAAAGATTTTGGAAGCGAGAATTCCTATTAATTCTTTTGTGGCAATAGGGTATCGTCCAAATCGAAAAGAGAGAAAGATTGTAAAAACAAGCAGAACCATAAGCCCAAGAATAATCATTCTTTTTTTATTTGCACTTTTCATTTTCATCCTCTACCTTTCCAAATTAACAAAACAAAACCTTCTATACAACATGACAAACTAACTATTTAGTAATCTTCACCCTTCAGTATGTAATCTTCAATAATCATTGGGAGCTCGTTTCGATTTTCCTTTGTAACCGTAATAATCCTCACCCTTGGATGATTTCTTATGCAATCTGTCCATCCACTACTATCTTGTTTGATAATGCCGAGAATTGGAATATTTCCATCTAAAGTATCTAGGATTTCACGTTGAAATAAGATCGCTTGGCGCTCCAGATTTCCGCATTCATCCATTATAATCAAATTTGATTCTTTTCTAGCGTCCCGAATGATCTTTGCCCCATAAGTATCAAATTTTTCACTTTGTGCCAAAGGGATTTCTCCTTCTCTAAATTGAACTACTGCATTTTCTTCACGGATAATCTTAGATTTTGCAGCCGAGTTCAGATACAATCGCCTATTGGGAAGTCCTCTATCTGGACCGAAGTAGGTTTGAAAACCTCCTATGTTTTTATTTACTAAAGCAATCGTCTTATTGATGACCGTGCTTTTTCCTATTTGTATTTCACCTGTTAGAAAGACATGCATCTACCATACTCCTCTCTAATCGTTCTGGCACTTCTTCTTTACAAATCCTGTAGAATAAGTTGTTCCCTTAAGCGAGCGAACACTGTTCGCCCCTACGCATTAGTCATATGGGATAAATTCTTCACCACACAATAACTCCACGAGGATTTCCTCTCCTGGTAGAAACTTTTGTCTGCCTATAGGTGCAATAAAGAGCCCGTTACATCTGGACATCATGTCTGGAAAATTATAATCAAAGGTTAGGACATGGGCTACAAATTTATCTGCTTTCCTTCTTAACTCAATGCGTCCATAAAACTCGTAGGGCCCTGGCTTGTTGATTTCATCTTGTAGTACGGCTTTTACTTTAGGACGAATAGGAGCAGGTAATTGTAAAAATCTACGTACCATTGGGATGATACACCAATCCAAAAGGCTAAAACATGCCAAAGGTGGTCCTGGCATATTGATTACCGGTTTATCTTGAATCATTGCTAAGGCTGCCGGTCTTCCAGGTACGCAGAAAACACCATGCTGTATCCAGCTGGACTCTTCTGCCACAAGACTCCCATTATAGTCTTCTTCTCCCTTAGCTGAACCACCGTTAATGATTACCATATCTGCGGTAGAAATAGCCTCCATCAAGGTTTCCCTTAGAGATTCCACATGATCTTTTACAATAGGGTAGGTGATGAGTTCTCCTCCCCATTGTTCTACTGCACTTTGAACCATTATTCCATTAGATTCTATATTTTGCCCTCGATTAGGTTTCGTTCCTAGAGGCACTAATTCACTTCCTGTTGGAATATAGGCTACCTTGGGTCTATCATAGACTTCTACTTGCTCATATCCTCCCGTTGCCAGTACGCATAGATGAGGGGGCTGAAGAACGGTATGGGCTTTTACAAGCAGGTCGCCTTTAACTACCGTTTCTCCCTTATTTTTAATACGGGCACCAGGAACTACGTTTATCTTAGAAGAAAGTTCCAAACGCCCCTCTCCATCATAAGAAACGTTTTCAATGGGAATAACTGCATCGAATTCATCATCAAAATCATCCCCTGTATCCGCTTGAACAAAGTCGATTCCTTTTTTCCAATCTTTCGTGTCGGGGATTCCCTCTTCAAAATCCTTTGAACGAACAGCAATGCCATCGCATTTTGATGAGCGATATACAGGAAGGGTGTTTTTCGAATAAACATCTATTGATGTAACCCTACCTAGAGCTTCCTGAATTGGTATCCTTTGGGTCCTTTTCTCTGGACTCCACCTTGAGAATAAGGCCTCCACAGCCTGCGCCCTTGTCACAAATAAACGTTCATTTAAGCTCATAATTATTCCTCACTTTTAATGACCGATCGGTCTGCAAATTTCCCAAAAAAGTGGTATCCTGACCCACCTTCACTAATGATATCTAACAAAGCATCTGCATCTGTGACCACAATCCCACCAAGGCTTGTCACGCCACGGAAGAAAAAAGCATCCGGCAGCATGCTGACTGTTGGTCCTGTTACGACGATTTCTGCACCTGGTTTTGCCATAGAGAGGAGCCCTTCGAGAGTGTCATTGATCAGTGTCGTTCCTGTAATGACGAGCAAATCTGCCTGGGGTACTACTTCTCCCGCTCTATTGGCTTGCATAAAATACGGCATTTCATGTGACTTTAGTGTGGATGAATCCATTTCTAAGACGTTAAAGTCTGCATTTGCTGCAATTAACTTTTTCAACATAGGTGTCAGGGCTCCCACTACCACGGTTTTTTCTTTATCTTGGAGCTCAATATCGTCAAAGGTATCAATTCCCATTTGAATTTCATAACCCTTGTCCTTCATCTTGTCCCAACAAGAAGAACTCAAAGCATTTAGCGTAGCAATTCCCAAAGTCTTTTTAAGTACATTGTCACTAAAAATATCCTCTAAATAAGATTTTACGCTTCGTCCAGATAAGCGACCTGATAGAGGCATTGCCTTTGCTGAACTGGGACAACAAACGGCTTCTGGTATTTCTTTTATTGGGGTAAAACAAAGCCCCCCATGACCATCGCTTAATTTTACACCAGAAAAAAACAAGCCTAGTACAGCCCGCTCTACAGTCATCTTTTCTAGGGTATCCTCCCCTAGTATTTCTTTTACATGTTCTATGGTTTCAGCAAATATTCCATTGTTCATTGGGTATCCTCCTCACATGAATACGCCTCTGGCGCATTAGTTCTAAGTTGTACGTTGTAAGTTCTAAGTAAAAGCTTTGGGTATTCCTTTTGGGTCAAAGATCCTTCGCTAGCGCTCAGGATGACGAAAGCAGTAAATTGGGTTATTTTGCTCCCTCTAGGAGCATTATAGCATTTTTCCTCTTTCCTCTTTCTGCTATTAGATTTACTAATCATAAGTAAAAATTTTGAGCAAAAAATATATATATAAAGTAGAACTTTCCTATTCAAGAACATTACCTCGCCTTTGGCGAGCAAAATTTCCCTTTTTCGCTTTCTGCTATAAAATTTTCTAAATATATGAAAATGATTAAAGCAAAATCATAAAACAAAAGTTACACTTTCATCAAATCAAAAATAGTCCTAGAGAACCCTATATTTCATATAGGCTCCCTAGGAACAGATTGTGTTTATCCTATGATTTCTGTAATTTGTTCGTCTGTCAAATCTGTTTTGAAGAAGTGACTATAGAAATAAGAGATCTCTTCTTTTAACATATCAGTAGTCATTATTTCTGGGTAAATCTTGTTCATTGCCCACATAATCGTCAGAGGCTGTTCTACTGTACGATTACCCCAAACATGAGCTACCGTTGGAACAGGGTAAATGACATCTTCTTGAATGGCCGTTATATCTTTTAATCGTTCATCTGCTTTTAGTTCTTCGCCCATTTTTCCACTAGTTGTAATCATCACATCTGGATTCCATGCCAGGAGATCCTCTGCGGTATATTCGTAACTATCGCTATCTCTGTCATTATCCGTTACGCTGATGCCACCTGCTGCTACAATCCACCATTCTGCAATAATATGAGGCTGAGTATAAGTTGATACATTTCCGTAAAGAACCGTTTTCTTATCTGCTTCAGCAAGGTCTTTTGTCAGCTCTTCTGCTTCTGCAACCTTTTCATCAAAGTACTTTAAATAGTCTTTTGCTACATCTTGTCTATTTAAAACATCACCTAGCAGATTGACAGCGACTTCTATATCAGATAAGTCTTCCCACTCCAAGTAAAGAACTGTCAGACCCTTCTCTTCCAATAGTGGTATTACATCTTTGCTCATTGTAAGACAAAGATCTGGTGCCGTTTCTAGAACGGTTTCGATTTGAATTTCACCACTGCCATCCTCAAAAACAGGTCCATCAGCAATTTGTGGGGCAAATACGTATTGGTACTTCCACTTGCCTCCCTCTGTAAACCTAGGAGACATTTCATTGATGATCTTATCCCCATCCCCCATTAATTCTACGAAGGCATTTAATACGCCAATGGCCCCAAAGGTTCCAATGGTTTCTATTTCACCTTCGATGGTGACCTCTCTGCCCGACATATCTGTAACAGTTTTGCTTGTATCAGGCGTCTGTTGATCTGTTCCTGTTTCATCTGGTGTATTAGAAGCCGGTTGAGAACATCCTACTGCAAAGGATAACAATAGGAACAATACCATAAATAGAGAAGCTACCCTACCCATTCTTTTCATCTTTTTCATGTACATTTCCCCCTTATTTTGCTTTCTTCATTATAGGAACACAAACTTTTGTTGTGATATCCTCTTGACAAAGCTCTACATCTGCTACGCATACACGAGTGTCATATAAATTGCTTAGATTCTGAGTAGTGACTGCATCTTCGGGTTTTCCGATCTCAATAATTTTCCCCCCCTTCATAAGCATTACTTTATTGCAGGATAAAAAGGCGTGGTCCGGAAAATGGGACGTCATCAGGATGGAATACCCTTCTTCTGATAATTGTTTGATAATTTGAAGGATTTTCACTTGATTGCTATAGTCTAAATTGGCTGTAGGCTCGTCCATAACGAGAATTTGAGCTTGCTGTACCATTGCCCTAGCTACCAAAAACATCTGTCGCTCCCCACCACTCATTTGATTAAAGACTTTCTCTGCCAAATGATAAATCCCTAGATTCTCCAGTACCTCTCGGCAGACCTTGTGATCCCTATTGTTTGGACTGGCACCTGGCCCTAAATGGGCGATTCGACCCATGAGTACGACTTCCTTTGCCAAATATGGAAAAGCCATGGTAGAGGCTTGTGGCACATAGGCCATATATTTTGCCCTTTTCTTAGGAGATTCTTTCGAAATATCTTGCCCATTGATTTTAATGATGCCCTTTGTCGTTTTATTGAGGGCGAGCAAACATCGCAATAAGGTCGTCTTACCTGTCCCGTTGGAACCTAGCAAGCATGAAACATCATTTTTATGTAATTCAAAAGAGACATCCGAAAGGATTTCTCTTCCTTTGTTATAGTGAAAACTAAGATTCTTAACCTTTAACATTAATTCCACCCTTGTCTTGTCTTACCAAGCAATATTACAAATACTGGTGTACCAATAAGAGCAGTTAATACACCTAGGGGTAATTCGACATTTTCTACCCCTCGAATGACATTATCCACCAGTAATAAGAAAAAACCACCTACTAAAAAAGATACAGAAGCCATCTTGTTATAATCTGCCCCTGTAATCATTCGAGCTAAATGAGGGATGACCATGCCAATCCACCCAATGATCCCACATATGCCTACAGAGACTACTGTCATCAAAGTGGAACTGATGACGATGACTAGTTTTACTAATGGGACATTGACGCCCATTGTCTGAACCACATCCTCGCCAGCAGAAAGTGCATTGATCTGATGACGAAAAAAGTACAATAGAAAAAGCGAAATGCACAGGGCTGGCAACATAATAAGCACGTCCCTATTAGTAGCTCTGCTAAGGCTTCCCATAAGCCAAAAGGTTATAGAGGGAAGCTCATTATCTGTATCTGCAAGTGTTTTGACGATAGATAAGAGTGCCTGAAAAAAACTGGATGTGACTACTCCTGCAAGTACTAATATGGTAATAGACTGCCCCCCAAAAACATGGGATATGATGTAGGCAATTGAAACGGCTAGTAGCCCAAAAACAAAAGCACAAAGCTGAATTTCAATCCAGTTTGCATCGTTGATCATAGCCAATGCCGCCCCAAAACCAGCCCCTGCTGATACCCCTAGAATATCTGGTGATACCATTGGATTTTTGAATAGGGTTTGATAAGAGGCTCCGGAAATAGATAAGGCGCCACCTACTAAGACAGCCAAAATAATCCTAGGAAAGCGTACCTGCAAGATAACTACCTCTAGTGTCTTTTCCCAATATCTTTCTACCTCTGTAAAGCGAGAGGCAAAGATATCGAGCAAGGTTCTTAAGGTGAATTGGTACCTACCAATTAAAAAAGATGCAAAAATTAAAGCGCCTAGGCAAAGAAGCAGCATTAATATCTTTAATATGAAATTCTTATTTTTGAAATCCGTTTTTTCTATGTATCTCATATTTTCCATCCTACTGTGCTATTTTTTATGCTCGATGAATAAGCACGAATACTCCGTCACAGGTAATAATATATACTACTATTTTTTTAATTTATTAAGGTTACAAAATATCATAAATTGCTTTTATATGTAATTACATATGATATAATTGTAATATGTTCACTTTAATTTAATTCAGTTTGTTTTAGATCGCTTACATTTATTATAGTTAGACCTCATCTGTTTGTCAATAAATATCGAATAGTACCTAGATGTACGGGCACCCACTGCTTGTGTTTCAGCGTCTAACATTGAATGCTTCAATAGAACAATTTCATAAAACACATCCTTGTTTCTGACTTTTTATTTATGATACACTATGAACAATAGCGAGTAAGATATACGATTTTATAAAATCTTAAAGGAGACGCTTATGAAACTAATTAATGTAGCGGGTCCCCCATCTTCTGGGAAGACCTCTGTTATTATAAAATTAATTGAATCTATGGACATGCCTAATGGCAATATTGGCGTCGTAAAATTTGACTGCCTCACTTCTTTTGACAATTTGCGTTACGAGGAAGCAGGTATCCCTGTTGAAACTGGTTTTTCAGGAAAAATATGCCCCGATCACTTTTTTGTCAGCAATATCGAGGATGCCGTCCAGTGGGGAATCCAATCGGATTTTGAAATACTGATTACAGAAAGTGCTGGACTCTGCAATCGCTGCTCTCCTTATATTAACGGCATTTTATCTATCTGTGTCATTGACAATCTGTCTGGTATAAATACCCCTCGAAAAATAGGTCCTATGCTAAAGTTTGCAGATATTGTCGTCGTTACGAAAGGGGATATTGTATCTCAAGCAGAACGTGAAGTCTTCGCCTTTAATATTAAACAAGTAAATTCTTCCGCAAAGATTATCTTTGTCAATGGCATTACAGGACAGGGAACGTTTTTACTGTCGAAATACCTGAGACAAACACAAGATATCCATACCCTCAAAGATATGAAACTAAAATTTACGACTCCTGCTGCCGTTTGCTCTTATTGCACTGGCGAGACAAAAATATAGGGCATATGGGGACGGCAGACTGTGTGAAAACAAAGGTTTCTACACCTCAAATAGTAAAAATATAGTATAATATAGTTATAAAAGTCGAAATTCGAGGTGTAGTTATGTCAAGATATATTCGTACAGAATTCAATAGAAATCAAGTTGGTTTCATACCTGAATCCTATGATGATAAGATTGCTGATGATAATCCTGTTAGAGTAATTGATGCATTAATCGATAGCTTAGACATGGAAAAGCTAGGCTTCACATATGCTACACCTAAAAAGACCGGAAGAAAGCCATATGATCCTAAGGATATGTGTAAGCTGTATACCTATGGATATTTCGAGGGCATTCGATCATCAAGGAAGTTAGAAAAAGAATGTCATCGAAATGTAGAAGTAATGTGGCTAGTAAAGAATTTAAAGCCTGATTTTAAGACGATTGCAGATTTTCGAAAAGACAACAAACAAAGCCTAACAAATCTATTTAAGCAATTTTCTTCTATATGCAAAGAATTAGGCCTATATGGTAAAGAGATGATTGCTGTAGATGGTAGCAAATTTAGAGCGAATAATTCTAGAAGAAAGAATTATACAAAAGGAAAAGTTAAAAAGCAGATTGCTCACTTTGAGGAAAGTGCAAATAAATATATGGAGCTACTGGCTGCATCTGACGACTTCGAATCGAATGAGACAGTGAAATTATCTAAAGAAGAAATCCTTGCGAAGATAGCAGACGCAAAAAAGAAAATAGAAGAGCTTACTGAGCTTGGAAAACGCATTGAAGAAGAAGGTGAAATATCTATAACAGACCCAGATGCAAGACATATGGGTACAAGCAATAATGGAACAGATATTTCGCACAACGTACAAATAGCTGTAGATAGCGAACACCATTTAGTTGTTGCTGTAGATGTTGTCAGTAGCCCAGCTGATCAAGGTCAACTTTATAATATTTCATCAAAAGCAAAAGAAGAACTAGAACTAAGTTTAGAAGATGAACTAATTGTATTAGCAGATAAAGGATACTATACAGGTGAAGAACTACAAGAATGTGAAAAACACAATATGACAACTATTGTAGCAAGACCAAAACTAGCTACTCCTAATGGCGAAGAAGGATATTCGAAGGATAAGTTCATATATAACAGAGAAGACAATTCATATACATGTCCACAAGGTCATAAGTTACCTTGCAAGAGCAAAGAAAGTACTAAAAACAAAAAATATACGAACTATAAAGCATGCAGAAGCTGCCCTGTAAAAAAGAAGTGTACCAATGCAGAGCGAGGTAGGCAGATAATAAGAGGACCTTTAGAAGAAATATATGAACGTGCAGATGAAAGGTACTTTGAAAATAAAGAGCTCTACAAACAGAGGCAAATGATTGTTGAACATGTATTTGGAACAATAAAAAGAGAACTGGGGTTTTCATATTTTCTATTACGAGGTAATGAAAAAGTGAAGGCTGAGTCCTCTATGCACTTTTTTGTCTATAATTTAAAAAGAGTAATAAATTTAATGGGAGCCAAGAAGTTAACGGAGTACTTCAAGGCCTGTATTTTACTACATTTTTTGAATATCACCAAAAACAAACAAAAATGGGTTCAAAATGTAATATTATCGTGTCCAAACGTGGCATAAAAAGCTTATTTTCACACAATCTG
>ENA-UOOM01003278-UOOM01003278.1-fermentation-metagenome-genome-assembly--contig:-NODE-3278-length-11983-cov-10.781522_pt1 | contig 11983 bp, 12 predicted proteins | sample MGYA00245781_ERZ724031 | MGnify/ENA primary metagenome ERZ724031 (study PRJEB28704, sample SAMN03018317) | fermentation metagenome | biome: anthropogenic terrestrial biome; feature: soil... | reverse complement strand
AGTTTGGCGTCTCGTTTTTCAAAGACCCTTCTTAGGTGTTACAGGAATGCTCCTTTCTTATTTTGTAGTTTATTCATCTAGAGGGAAATAATTCCTGTGAATTCCACCCAAATCCTTTCGGCAAAAACCCTTTGATATCCTGTTCTTTCATTTCATTTAGAATATTTACCTTATTTAAATACAGTAAATATAGTCCTTTTAAAAAAAGGATTTAAAGGATATATGTGGTATTAATTAAAAATATGTGATTTATATAAAACAAGCATGCAGGGGGAATTAGTATGAGCTTTTACAAACATGGTAAATTAAATTTAGTTCTTTTTAGTACTGTATTAGTGACAATTCTTTTGTATTTTAGCTGCCAGGTACAAGCAGCAACACCAACAGTAATATTGGATGATAAAACTCTTAGTTTTGATGTAAATCCAATAATTGAGAATGGCCGTGTACTCGTCCCATTAAGAGCAATTTTTGAGGAAATGGGAGCTGAAGTATCTTGGGACGCCACAACAATGACAGCTACAGCAGTTAAGGGCGATACCACAGTTATATTAACGATAGGATCTCTTGAGCCAAAAATCAATGGCAATACGAAGCCCATAGATACAGCAGGGAAAATTGTTAATGGCAGAACTCTGGCACCATTACGTTTTGTTTGTGAGGCATTTGGAGGAAGTGTTGATTGGGAAGCCGATTCCCAAACTGCAATCATAAGATCATCTAAAGATTCAACAGAACCAGATTCCAATTCAAATATTTCCACACCCGAAGCACCAAGCAGTACAAATACTTCGTCATCAAAAGACCCGTTATATAGCGAAGCTTCTCTTGAATTGCAACAGATATATGATGCTATTGAAGGTTCAACATTTTCTAAGAAAAAAGATTTAAAATATCCTGAACTAATTTTTTCAAAGAATTGTTCCGTTCAATTTCATGAGAAGGATAATATGATATTGATTTTCCAAATGTCTCGCAGTGATAATTCTGCCGATGAAGATATAAAAAAAGCTTTACAGGTATTTTTCCCAAATGACTTTCAAAAAGCTTTTAATGACTATTCTTCTACAATAAACGGGAATAAGAAATATAGCGATTGGGAACCGCTAGGCGATAAACAAATTCGTTGTGATAGTATGGGATCCAATAGCTTTGTAATTGGAATTCAATTATAGGTTAGAATTTGAAGCTTTACAAAACCCGACGCTTTACGTCGGGTTTTTGTTTTTGATTTATTATCCCGAGTTCGACACAAAAAAGCCGCTATCCCAGTAAGGATATTGAAGGAGATGGGCGGATAAACGGCGTGTTACTATGAATCAAATGCCCATTTGTCTAGGTATATAGCATGTGCGTCATATTTCCAGCAACGGTCATATGGGAAGCTATAACCGAAAAATACAATGACCGTGTTTAGAAAACCGGCGGAATGTGCTATGTTTTAGATGATCAATGCTCCCAGCTTCGGGGATTGCCGTCAGGCGGCGGACAGAAAAGAGGAATGGATAGAAGATGAAACACACAAGGATCATCGCGCTTGTCATGACGCTTTTTCTTTTGACATTATCAGCTTGCTCAAGCGGAACAGCGCCGGACGACGATACGACCGCAACTCCACCATCGGCAACTGTCGACCCGACAACTGCGCTGACCACCGAGCCAACAGCAAAACCGTCGACCGGGCCGACCCCTGCCCCGCCCACGGCAGATCCGGTCAGCGAGGAGAACATCAGCGTCCAGGAAACGCCAGTTTCCCTCGCCGAGAGGCCGGAGTTCCGTCCCCAGGATCGGGTGCGGGAGGAGGAACTGATCTCGCTGCATGGCTATTCGATCGGCATGACCTTCGCTGAAACGCAGCGAGTATGGGAAATCCCGAAAAATATGATAGACTACGCGATCGGCAGATGGACGCCGGAGACACCGAGCCTCTATATCTTTGTAGGAAATATGGCTTATGAGTTCAAGCCTGGGCCAGATGCCGCCATCGATCATTTCGACAACTATATTCTTCAACAAATATACTATGGGGAGACTGTCTTCTGCATGAACCGTGAACCGCTCTGCGTGCTACGGGATATCGAGCTTGGCGATATGATAGAGGACGTTCTCAAGTCCCTGCCCGGGAACCGGACGCCCCGGAGATGGGCGATCGACCAGCTCTACGGCGAGTATGGCAAGCCGAACAGCGCGAGCTTGGAATATATCACAAGCTTGGGGTTTTATGAGCTGCGGATATACTGTGAAAGCAGCTGGATACGGTTATCTTTTGGCAGCAGCGGGAAGCTCTGGATCGCTGAAGTGAATAAAAACCTCTAGAATCAGGGGTTTTGGCTATCTCGTCCAATCCTTTTATCTTTTGCACATGAAAATCCGGCTTTAAAATAACCTGTTTGTGCGTCATATTTGGTGAAGGCGGGGCGTGTCTATAGTATGCAGAAATAATATAAAGTCAACAAAAGCCCTTTTTTTTAATTGCAGCCGTTTATATTCATAAAGTAAAGATAATGAAAAAAGGGGATCATCGGTAAATGGTGAAAATCATTGTTAGTGTTAATGGGTCAAATGTTACATTACCAGCAAGTGCTTGAGCTACATATGAAGGACTAATATACATTTGACCCTTTTTGACAAATGGTGTTATATCCATTTGAACAGTAACACCATTTAAAAAGAAATAAGGACTATTATTTTTAAATTGAACGACTCTATCCTTCTTAAGTAAGGTAACTGTCTCTGTGTTTTCGTCTATGATAATGTTATTATCATTTATACCCAAAGCAACCGCACATGCAATTATAGGTATATAGGTACGATCATCTTTAATAAATCCGTATACATCTGAAGACAATAATTGTCCATCAAAAACTAATTCATGGTTTAACAAGTTTATTGTCCCAACAACTATTGAAGACTGGCTATCAGCAAGAATTTTTTCTGGAGCTATTGCTTTTATAATAGCTTCTACAACAGTTTCTAAGCCGTCACTCGTGTTCGCTGCTAAGCGGTCAGCAAGAATAACAGAATGCTCCGCGACTTGTTCATATCCAATGTTATGCCAAACGGGGAGTATTACTTTCACACCGGAGTTTTCCCTAGATACAAGCCCATTTAATTCTTGTTGTGGCCAACGCTTATTAAAAAAATTAGGACTTAAAATGACAACTCCATATCGTGAATTACGCAAACCCCGATCAATAGATTCTCTTAGACTATCACCTATAGTTAATATAAATTTATCATACCATACCTGTAATCCCCAGCTAATTAGGGCTCTCGCCAATGGATCTGCAATTTCCTCTTTATCTTCATGAGCATGAGATACAAATACGTCCCATTCCATAATTCCACAACCTTATGTTAAATATGAGTATTTAGTTTTTTCAACAAAAACCATTACATTTCCTCCTAGAATGGTATACTCTATTAACCTCAAAATGGTAAAAGCCCGGGGGCTAACCCCCGGGGCCTTATTTAACCGTTTGAGCTGCTATATTTTTATTCGTTAGTTCCGGTCCCCTTTGCCCAGGTCATCATTGAATCATTGATTATGAAATCTATTTCGAGGCAGTAGTCTGTTTTGGCAAAACCTCGATAATTGCCTGTTTAACTTATATTATCAGCATATCGTTAAAGTCGTCATTAGATTTAAGTACCTTTGTCAGCATGATCTTCACAAAAGCATTTTGGGGAACACCCATTTTATGGCTTCATCAGCTATTCTTTTATCTAATTCAGTGTGAGGCGGTATGTGGTCGTTTTCTTTGGTGGTTTCATAGCGAATTCACCTCCTTGTTGGATTATAAAGCGAAATCACTTAGAAATCAAATAGATTCTTTGTAAATTTTGTTAACCAGTGATAGTATAGTGACATCATAATGAAAGCGGAGCGCATCAATATGGCAACGAGTAAACGGCAGTTTACGCTAAGGCTTCAAGATACTAATTTTGAAAAAATCAGCTGCATCGCTTCTTTGAATAAACGGTCTACAACTATGCAAATAGAATGGCTGATAGAAAACTATATTGCCAATTATGAAAAGGAAAATGGTGTAATTATTATTCGTCAGGCTGAGGACTTGGGATCGGAAACCCTGGCAGCTCACCGGGCGGACAATCCTATGGATGATATGCCGCCGGAAGCCTGACAGCATCCAGGAATTTAAACGAACGTACCTAAAAGAACAGAGAGATAAAAACAAAAAGAAGAAAGAGAAATGACCTGCAAATAGCAGGTCACCTTCATATATGGGGCACTTGACATAGTTGTAACGAATTCGACAGAAAGGGCCTGTAATATGTTGGGAATGTATCAACACGCAGCCGAAAGTATCAGCGTACGGTGGTGGGATTTTCATCCTTCGATATTGGGACTGTATTGGCATCCACTTACAAAGTCACCCATTATTGCATTGAACAACCGCATAGAACATAATTCACCACTGTTACGAACCATCATGGCTGAGGAATTGGGACATCATTTCACAACTACCGGGGCCGGGCTTTACCGCACCTTCTGCCATTATCGCAATCGCTTGGAAATATCAAAAATAGGCACTGCGCTGGGCGGCCGAGTATCTGATGCCTATTACACAAATAGTTGATGTTTTGGAGCGGAGCATTCGGGAGCAATGGGAACTTGCGGAGTATTTTGAGGTCACGGAGCAAATGGTGAATTTTAGGTTGAAAACACTGTAAGGGCAAATAAAGGTACTTAAGGGAGGGCATTAGATGGATTTCAGTGAGAAGATTATTCAGTTCTCCAAGCGGGTGGAGAGCTTGAAAGATAGAATCCAAACAGAGGAGGCCACTAAGACAGCCTTGATTATGCCGTTTTTTCAAATGCTCGGTTATGATGTTTTCAATCCCATGGAATTCACACCGGAATACATAGCTGATGTTGGCATCAAAAAGGGTGAGAAGATTGACTATGCTATTTTCTTAGATGGGCAATTGAGCATTTTGATCGAGGCCAAGGCGGTTAATGAGGACCTTGAAAAACACGGATCACAGCTATTCCGTTATTACGCAACTTTGCCGGCAAGATTCGGAATACTTACCAACGGGATAATATATAAATTTTACACTGACCTGGATGCCCCAAACAAAATGGATGAGAGGCCTTTTCTGGAATTTAACCTGCTCGATTTGAGGGAAAACTTGATCCCGGAAATAAAAAAATTCGAGCGTAATAATTTTAACTGTGATACCATCCTCAACTCCGCAACCGAATTAAAGTATACCAATGAAATGAAAAAGCTCCTTAATGAAGAGATGCAAAACCCATCAGATGACTTTGTGAGGTTCTTGCTTAAGGATATATACCCAGGAATGAAAACCCAGTCTGTTATTGACCGTTTTAAAGGAACCACAAAAAAGGCCATGAGTCAATTCGTTAATGATATATTGAATGACCGGTTTAAGGCCATAATTGGCACTACCCAGACCGCCGATATTGCAGCAGCAGTGGATACCGGCGCCATTGAATCCCAACCAGAAACAGAAATAGTGTCAAAGATAAATACAACCATTGAAGAGCTTGAGTCTTTCGCGATAGTAAAAGCCTTGCTAAGGGAAACCGTCACCCCTACAAGGCTGTTTTATCGAGATACTGAATCATATTTAGGCATCCTCCTGGATGACAATAAGAACAAATGGATCTGCAGGGTGGCTATCGGAAAGAACCAAATCAATCTATATATCCCGGATGAGAATAAGAAACCGATCAGATACTCTGTTGCTTCCATTGATGATATTTATAACTATCAACCACAGCTCATTGAAGCTGTCGGGCGTTACTTGAAGGAATAGAGACTTTGGAGAACCTGAACATACAGTGGGAAATGATACAGCGGATGAAGGCGAGTTCAAATATAGCCAAACAGGAGTCTTCTGAGTGAAGTACATTACTGAAGATAATGAACAAGTAAGAAGTCATTGTGAACGATGTAGATTGGAATTAAAGGTTCCCAAGGATAATCTCGTATCACATAACGATAGTTTCGACCTGAAAGCGACGGTTCAGTGTCAATGCGGGAGAATCCATAATCTTATTTTAGGCAACAGTAACACTCTGAAGTGGGCCAACGAAAAGGTAAAATTTGATCCCAATTATGTTCCTTCCAATCAGAGCAATACAGTTTCGTGTCCCATGTGCCAATCTACCCAGTTTTATGCGGGTGGCAAGGGTTTTGATGTGGGATCAGCAGTTGCCGGCGGAATAATATTTGGACTCATGGGCTTATTGGGGGGCTTCTTAGGCAGCAATACAGTAATGATCACTTGCCTCAACTGCGGACATAAATGGGAAGCAGGCAGGAATTAATTGGTGGTGGGCCCCCAGGCCGCTGGATATGAACTATGTGGGGTGTGTAAGCTGTAGGATAGAAGAATATTTTGAGGGAGGAGGAGTGGTAAATGACAAAACCGGCCTATAAGCAAGAATTACAGGAAATGCAGGCCCAATTACTAGCTCCGTATGCAGTTAAAGCCCCGAGGGAGGATAGTCGAGATCATGAAGAATCCCCTGTCAACAAAGAAACAAGAACCGAGTTCCAACGGGACCGAGACAGGATAATACACTCAAAGGCGTTTAGACGACTTATGTATAAAACCCAGGTATTTGTTAATCATGAGGGGGATCATTACCGTACTCGCCTTACTCATAGCTTAGAAGTAGCTCAAATGTCTCGTGGTGTAGCCCGTGCTCTGCGGTTGAATGAGGACTTGGCAGAAGCAATAGCGTTAGGCCACGATCTAGGTCATACCCCTTATGGTCATGCGGTAGAAGAGTTGTTGGGTGAGTTGTTAAAGCATGAAGGCGGCTTTTACCACAACGAACAAAGCATACGAGTGGTTGAACTTCTTGAAGAAAAATCCGGGCTCGAACATGGGGGACTCAATCTAACATGGGAAGTTAGAGAAGGGATTTTGAAACACACCAAAGATAGGACAAAAGGCATCTCGGGCCATCTTCTTCCAAGCGAAATGCCATCTCTAGAGGCCCAAATAGTCGGAATGGTAGATACTATCGCATATGTAACGCACGACTTCGAAGATGCTTATGAATCATCGTTTATGTTCAAAGACTTGATTGCACATAAAATTATATCCCAGGGGGATATAGATTGCATATGGGATATGCTTGGCGCTGACAAAAAATGGGGAGTAAGCAGTCTCATTAATAAACTGATTGAAGATCTTGAAATAGGCACTAAGGATGCAATCAACAAATATAATATTAGTTGTCCTGATGACGTAAGAAAGCATAATGAACCCATGGTTCATTTTCATAAGTTTGATAAAGAATTCAAATCTTTTAAGAAATTTGTTACTGATTATATATATCGCGGCCCCTTGCCAGCAATAATGGACACTAAGGCTAAGCGCATTGTGAAGTGCTTGTTTGAATCCTACTGGACTAACCCAGAACAACTCCCTTTAGAGATATACGTAAAATTCAAAAACCCTTCAAGCATAGAATTAAAAAACAGCTATTTGGCTACACAGAATCGAGTCCTTTGTGATTTTTTGTCCGGATTAACAGATAGATATGCAGTTATCTTATACAACAAACTATTCAATAATAGCGAAAGAATTTTAACTGCTGATTTATAAAGATGATACTTTGAATTTGATGTATAATCTGCTTATGAATACTAATTTAGTTAATATGAATAAACTTCAAGGGTTTTACTTTCTGCAATCACTCGGCGTTCCAGCGGTTCCTTGGCAAATATTATCCCACAGCACCTATCTGGATCCTCATCTTTTGTGGACCATTAGAGTAGCGGTGGAGCGGGGGCCTGATATGAACCTGCCTAGAGCTATTGGTATTGACTCGTTCTCAGCAAAGCTTAAAGGTGAAGAACTGCTCAGAAAATTTAATAATGTAGGAATAGTAGTGTATTATCCCTACTTTATTGCCGAAAAAAGTGGCACCCTAGAAATTAGGCAGGAAACCATAATAATCGAAGCTGTTAAGAATGATTTGTGGAATCTTACTACATATGGAAAACCAGACGTTACTATTTTGATCGATAAGCGCACTAAAACCAAATCTATTCATGGAGATGCTTCCCTTATGGAAGATAGCGAGATTAAAGAGCTAATCAGATATGCGGCAAGGGTTCGTATGAAGTTAAGAGAATATATTTTTGACGGGCGTTCAGCTCTGCTTGAATGGAGTTATGCAATAAATACTGATATTAATCATCAGCCAATCGGGGATAAATACCTAGTGTTTTATGAAGTTAGAACAATTGGGTAAACCTTAAAATGGGTCTGTAAATAGTTTTGTGCTTTGCTCTTCTTCCGTCCGATCATTTTAGATGAGCCTTTACCTTATCTGGGAAGAAAATAGATAGCTGCAATAGAATCTGACCCCAGTTTTGAACCCGTCCCGTCCATTTGCTAAGAACGTCTTGAGTGGCCATAAATAGCATCTTTAATAGAGCATCGTCCGTCGGGAAGATGCTCTTCCCTTTGGTTACCTTGCGGAGTTGCCGGTGATAGCTCTCAATCATGTTGGTGGTATATATAATCTTTCGGATTTCCGGAGGATATTTGAAAAAGGTGGCTATCTCCGCCCAGTTGTTTCGCCAGGATCGTACGATTAAGGGATATTTTTGGCCCCAGATGGCTTCAAACTGATTTAATTCTTCGCTGGCCGCTGCCTCACAAGGTGCCGTGTAAATGGGCTTTAGGGCAGCAGTTATCTTTTGGACATCTTTGTAGGATACATACCGAATGAAGTTTCTCATCTGGTGGACGATACACTTCTGGATCTCTGTATCCGGATAGCAGGCAGCGATAGATTCGCTAAACCCGGTCAGGTTGTCCACGCTGGCGATAAGAATATCTTGAATCCCACGGTTTCTAAGTTCGTTTAATACGCTGAGCCAGAACTTAGCCGATTCATTTTCGCCAATCCAGATGCCTAATACGTCTTTATTCCCGTCTAGATCGATGCCAATCACCATGTAAGCGGCCTTGTTTACGATCTGACCATCCTGCTTTACTTTGAAATGAATGGCATCCAGGAAGATAATCGCATAGATGCTTTGCAGCGGACGATTCTGCCACTCCTTGACCATAGGCATGATTTTGTTGGTAATATTAGATATTAGGACCGGTGAAACCTCAATACCGTACAGGCGCTGTAAGTGATCCTGAATTTCCCGAGTACTGCCCCCTTTGGCATACAGAGCTAAAACTTGGTCCTCGATGCCGGTGACATTTTTCTGATGCTTCTTCACGATCAAGGGATCATGCTCGCTCTCCCGATCCCGGGGTATCTTAAGGTCAATCTCTCCATACTCGCTACGCACGGTCTTCTGGCTATACCCGTTGCGGCGATTGGTGGTCTGCTTATTCTGAGAATCATTTTTCTCATAGCCCAGGGTAGTATCCAGTTCAGCCTCCAACATTTCTTGAAGCGTCTCTGCAAAGAGGTCTTTGAGGACATTCTGGATGTCTTCCACAGTTTTCAGGTCATTCTCTTTGATAAATTGCTTGATGTCAGCTCGGGAGACCAGTTTTTTCTTCTCCATATGTATTCCTGCCTTTCCGTTTCATTTTATCTTCGGAAAGAGCAGAAGGTCGAGTAGACTGCCCCCTCACGGAGCCAGCCCCTCACAGATCCGTACGTGCCCAATTAAGGCATACGGCTCCTCACACGGCCTTTCGCGGTTTTCGCTCATTTTGCCCATGTTCACTAAGATTCTTGCGCTTGGTAGTGGGTTGAGGTTAAGATATTGTTTGAAGTTCTTTACGCTAAAGCTTTTCCTTTGACTTCTCCTATTGAGCCATTTGTACAGGATTTTTACCATCTCATATTTAAACTGCTGCAGCATGGGGTAATTGTCAGTTACTCCATAGTATCTGTAATGTCCTATCAAGATGATTTTGGCCTGTTGGAATATTTCGTCTGTCGAAAGTTTGTTCCTCACTAGACCTGGTTAAGGACTTGACAGTATCACGCACTGAGATGGATCAGGAATATGTAACGCTGAAGATCAAGAATTCTGAAGAATACTGGCAAATAAACTCTAAGAAGTTTAGACATTGGATAGTTCATAAACATTTTTTGGAGACCGGCAAAGTTCCAAACTCAAATGGCATAAATCAGGTTATTGAGTACTTATCAGCAAAAGCCTTTATGGAAGGCAAACCAATAAAGCTTCATATGCGGGTTGCTGAACATGATGGCAATATCTATTACGACCTTGCAAATGATAAAAAGCAGGTAATAGAAATAGACGCTGATGGATGGAGAACCACACGTAATCCACCTGTCTCATTTGCCAGATATACGAACACAGCACCGCAAGTGTTACCTTCAAAAAAGGCTGTAATAACGGACATTTATTCCATTTTTGATTTCATCAACCTTAAAGAAGAAGACCAACTACTATTTTTGGTGGAATTAATATCTTGTTTTGTACCGGATATTCCTCATGTCATTCTATCTTTATACGGAGAGAAGGGTGCAAGCAAATCAACAGCTCTCAGGATTAAAAGAAGAATATTAGATCCAGCCATAACGGAACTTGTCTCTTTACCGAATGACCCAGAACAGTTAAAGCTAATTCTCGCCCGCAACTACTGCCCCCTTTTTGATAATCTTGATTATCTTAAAGGGTGGCAGAGCGACCTGCTCTGTACAGCGAGTACTGGTGGGGGGAACATCAAGAGGCAGCTCTACACTGATCAAGACGAGGTCTTGTTAAAATTTAAATGTTGTGTAGGACTTAACGGCATAAACACTGTGGGTATGAGGCCAGATCTATTAGACCGTAGCCTAATTTTCGAACTTGATAGAATTAGGCCAGAAAACCGATTGTCTGAGAGTGATTTATGGGCCATGTTTGAAGAGAGACGCCCCTATATTTTGGGTGCCATCTTTACCATTTTATCTGGAGCTTTGCAGGTTTACCCTGAGATTGAATTAGAAAGCCTACCTCGTATGGCTGACTTTGCAAGATGGGGTTACGCAATAGCAAATGCTTTAGGCGATGCCGGTGACGATTTTCTAAAGGCCTTGGAAGATAATGACACAAGAACTAATAATGAAGCTATTTTAGCTAGCCCGCTAGCTGTTGCCATATTACTGTTAATGAAAGATAAACAGGAATGGAATGGTACTGCAACAGAATTGCTGAAAGAGCTCAATGAAATAGCTTTAGATGAAAGCTTGGATACTCAGGCAAAGCTTTGGCCAAAAGGGGCCAACTATATATCTAGAAGGCTTAAATCAATCAAGGCCAATCTTGAATCTCAGGGAATATATTATGAAATTCACAGAAATTCGCAAAACGTTTCCGATTTAACTATCACCAAGGTGATTCTTAAGGATAACAATTCCTATAATGAAAACGCTGACTGGGAGGATGAATAGTTTACGTCTGTCCGGATATACCGGATATGCCGGATGTACCGTAAATAAACTAGGGGGACTTAACGGTCCCCCTACTGCTTTATCTTCCTTTTCCTCTTAAAAACAAAAAATAATTTAGAAATAATATATCCGGTATATCCGTATCTCCTAAACTATGACCCCATCTGCCTTCGGCAGATCACGCTTCGCGTGCTTTATTAATTTTACCTCCGTAAATTACGTCCCCCAGTTAAAAAATTGATTAAATAAGCAAGGGGACGAAGTCCCCTATCCGGCCAAGGAGCATTTTTAAATGCGACGACTAGCCGGATGATAGGCTTACATTTTACAGAGTAATCCTTTAACTAGATAAAATCCCTTCAGAGCTAAAATTAGTGATCAATTTAGTGATTATATCCTCCGGAGGCCAATTACCCCCTACCTAATAAAACAAACATAAAATAACGATCCTAGCCACGAATCGCTCAGTATGATATTGAAGAGTTTATAATTGACCCATATATGCTACTGCTTCACTAATTCCAGCAGAACACCCCCCCTGTGTCAGAATAGTTGTCATGGAACTCCGATAAAAGTATAGTGAGGAAG
>ENA-UOOM01003276-UOOM01003276.1-fermentation-metagenome-genome-assembly--contig:-NODE-3276-length-11984-cov-4.524939_pt1 | contig 11984 bp, 11 predicted proteins | sample MGYA00245781_ERZ724031 | MGnify/ENA primary metagenome ERZ724031 (study PRJEB28704, sample SAMN03018317) | fermentation metagenome | biome: anthropogenic terrestrial biome; feature: soil; material... | reverse complement strand
AACTCCTTTTTTACATAAATCACCGGCGGCCTGAGGAACTCTTCCAGGACCCGGATCAGCATGGGACGGGTATTGGAAGCCTTTTTCAGGGTATCCACCCATTCCTGCAGCAGTCCCCGGCAGTCTTCCAGATTGAAATACCAGTTGGTGACATCCCGCATATCGGGCTTCTTCCCCGATAACGTGCTGATGGGATGGATCAGCTCCGCCGGCATGTACTGATGGCCGAGGGAACATTCATCCGCATATCCCTTTTCCGAGCGGCATCCTTCAATGGGGCACTGCCCTTCCACCTGCCGTCCGTTCAGGAAAACACCCAGTTCGCTGTCATAGAACTGGGAAGTGGTGATTTTGGTCAGCCAGCCGTTCTGATAGAGCTTATCGAAAATTTCCCGGGATACCTGTCTGTGAATCTCCCGGGACCGGCCCAGCCCGGAACCGCCGTACAGATTCAGGCTGATATCATATTCTTCCAAAGCCTTTTTTTGCAGATCGTGATTGTACTTTACAAATTCCTCCATTGACCCATGGAAAGCGCCCTCCTCCTTCAGTTTGCGGTAATTCTCCAGAATCGGTGATCCATAACAGTCCGTTCCGGAAACAAAAATCACATTGTCTTCCCCGATCCGATCCCGCAGGAACCGGGCAAAGGCATCCGCATGGACAAACACACCACCGATATGGCCAAAGTGCAGTTCCTTGTTGCCATAGGGCATTCCGCCCGTGATCACCGCCCGTTTCGGAAAAACAGGCCGGGCGGCTGCCCCTGCCTTCTCCTGTATCGTTTTTCTGTCTGCCATCTAAAATCTCTCCTCCTGTATCTTTCAACTTCTGTATCTTTCAACTTCTGCTGTTGCCTTGCCGTTCTTTTGTCTCACCATTGATTCTGCATCAATCCCGGGAAAAGCATACCGTATCGTTTCTTCACCCAAAGAAAAAAGCCTCCGTCTCAGAATTTTTTCCTGAGGACGAAAGCTCCCGCTTCGCGTTGCCACCCCTGTTTGCCGATATGTCGCCATACTGGTCTCTGCCGGTATCCGTCTTTCCATATCCATACCGTTGTTCCGTAACGGGGAATACCGTCATAGCATCCATCCATACCCTTTGTCATCCAATATCCCTCTGACTCAGGCATGGAAATCCGTATGCCGCTCCGAGGCTTGGTTTGGAAAAGCGCCATGCCCCTTTTCACCATTGGGGCTCTCTGTGGATGGAAGACTTTTCCTACTCTTCTCTTCATCGCATTTGCATTTATTCTGCTTTCATTGCACCGGTTCGTTTTCCGCGCCGGCTCAACATGCCGGATCAGATTTGTTTCCAAATCACCCTTGCATTATATCGTATCATAATTCCCTTCCCCTGTAAATGAAGATTCTGTCAAACCGCTCATTTATCCATTCCGGTATTGATTCCGGAAATCTGCCGGCGTCTCCCCCTTCAACTTTTTGAACACCCGATAAAAATACTGGTTGTCGTGGTATCCCACCCGGCAGGAGATATTGCAAATCGGTTCGTCCGACTTTCGCAGCAGGTAACAGGCCGCCTCGATTCGGATCCCTGTCAGGTACTGTGTCAGGGTTTCGCCGGTTGCCTTTCGGAAGATACCGGATAAATAATTGGGATGAACGGAAACATGCGCCGCAATGTCCTTCACTGTGATATCCCTGCCATAGTTGCCGGCAATATATTCCCTGGCCCCGGAGATAATGTCCCGCCCGGAAGTCTGCTGCTGCCCGGCCTCCGAAGGAAGGACCTCCTGCAGGACCTTCTGCAGGATGGAAACCAGATCATAATCGGTGATCGGCTTCAGAATATACCCTTCCGCACCCAGATTGATAGCCTTTTGGGCATATCGGAATTCCGAGTACCCGCTTATGATAACAAACCGGGTGCCAAACTGATTCCGGTTGTCCCATTCCATGAGCTCCAGACCATCCAGCCTGGGCATAATGATATCGGTGATCGCAATGCGCGGCCTCTTTTCCTCTATCAGATTTTTCGCCTCAAGGCCATCGCCGGCTTCGTATATATCGTCAAAATGAAGACCGCTTTTCTTCAGTTTGGCGATAATTCCTTTTCGTATCCATTTTTCATCGTCGGCAATCAACAGATCCGACATTTTCCTGCCTCCTTCGTTTATTCTGCCGGGAGACGGATCCACACTTCCGTCCCCTTCCCTTCCTGACTTTTCATCTGTATTCCGTAAGCCTCTCCGCAGCAGAGCTGAATCCGCCTGTTAATGTTGTAAAGCCCGATTCCCGTATCCGTCCTGGCAAAGGCGATCCCTGTCTCCTGGTTATGGATGAAACGATTGATGTCGTCCAGCCTTTCCTTCGCAATCCCCTGCCCGTTGTCCTGAACCAGGATACACAAATAGGAATCCTTCCGTTCCGCATGGATGACAACGCAGCCGTCTGTTTTGTCCCGAAAGCCGTGCCGGAACGCATTTTCCACCAGAGGCTGAAGAATAAAACGCGGGACCCTGCATTCAAGAAGATCCTGCGAAACTTCTATTTTCACTTTTATTTTATCCTCAAACCGGACTTTTTCAATCGAAGTATAATTCTGTATGTGCTCGATTTCCTCCCGCAGGGTGGCAAAGTCCGAATCTGAACCGGACATGTTATAACGGAACATCTGGCCCAGGTTCTGGCTTATCTTTCCGATATCGTCGCAGCCATATACCGAGGCCATGGAATTGATCAACTCCAGGGTATTGTAAAGAAAGTGAGGATTGATCTGAAAGCGGAGTGCCCTGAGCTCTGCTTCCTTTCTCTCTATATTCTGCACATAGTTCTCATTAATCAATTTGTGGAGCCGGACGATCATATTGTTGAAATCATGGTCGATCTCCGCAATCTCATCCCTGCCCGTTACAACAGGCTGTGTTGCAAAAGCCCCGGATTTAACCTTTTCCATCTTATCCGTCAGAACCTTCAGCCTCGCGGACATGGATGCAGAGAAGAGAATACAGATAATGAAAAGGACAATATAAAGGGACAGAGTCATGATAAATATGGACGCGGTGGCTTCCTTTACTTTTTGACGGATGGATCCGTAATCAAACAGCAAAAGGACAGACCAGCCGTATCTCGCTATTTTTTGATTCAGGATCCGATATTCCCTTCCATCAATCTCCACATGATTTTCCCCATGGGACCATGCATTTTCTATCATTTCCTTTTTGTTCTTCCAGTCATACAAATCCCCTGTCCCATATAACGGATCCCTGTTTTGATCCACTATGGCGAGATTCACATTCTCACTGACCGCCGGAATATTGGTCAGTGCAAAAAAATTGGAAACAAAAGTGTCCAGCCGGGCCAACCCAAGGATATTGTCCGGTGCATATCGGTCCGTGTCCCTTATCACCGCATAAAAGGAAATCACTTTTCGGTCTGCCCAGTCCCGGCGAACATAAAAATTGGTCTTATTGCCCGTATCCAGCATCGATTGAATCCAGGAGCGATCATCCAGCCGATCCACATTCCCGATATGGCTGTGATACAGAACCGCTCGATTGCCGAGAGGATACAGGGTAAGTTCGTTTAATCCGGCAACAAACTTATCGGACAGGTACTTGTTGACATCTTCCAGCAAGGTCACTCTGGCTTCCCGCACCTCATCCGGATTCTTCACCTGCTGCAGGAACGTCAGAAAATCCTGCACCAGATTATTGGAGGATATTTCTCCCATAATGTTGTCATAGAGTGCCAGCTTATATTCCACATTACTCACGTACTGCTGTATTAAGTGCTGATAGGATGCAACGACTTCATCCTCCACTGTTTGCCTTATTTTATTGTAAAAGACCGTGTTGATGATAATCATTGGAATAAATGAGATTACTGTCGTAAAAATAAATATTTTATAGGCTATTTTAAATCCATATTTTCGTTTTTTCATAATGGTTCATCCCCGCTTCTCCATTGAAGTTCCAATAGCCTCTCAGGAATATCCGCCTTTTCCGCCTGTCCGTTCCCAGCACTTTACTGCTTTACAATTCCATTATAGTATGCAGGCCGGTTCAATTCAATAGGATGATATTGGTAAAAAAACCAAAAAGAAAGGGAAGGCATGAACTAACCATACCTTCCGATGCTTTCTCAGGTCAGAATATCAATACCGGACGTCTTTCACCTTCGGAATTTCCTTCTGCATATACTCTATAAATTTATCCAGGCCTGCATCCTTCAGCTTTTTCCGGTAATCGTTCAATATTTTCAGTGCGCCTTCATCCGTGTCCTCAAAGGTCGCTCTCATAAACTCCTTGCCATAATCCAGCGCTGCAGTATTGCTTTCATATTCCTGCCGGTCCGGATAATCCCTGGCGATAAAGTTGGCATTGGTGCCATCGTAAAACTCCAAAGGAGTCACTTCCTTTGCCTTCTCATAATCGGGATCCTCTTTTTCAGGCCACCAGCCCTTTCTGGGATCGGCTCCGACAAAGTTGTCGCCAAATACCAGGCCTTCGTTCACGTAGGCTGTCATGTCATTTTCTTTCTTGTCCTGCCACTCGTCCGTACGCTGGGGCTTGTCGTCCACCATGTTGTAATGAACGCCTTCGATTCCGAAGGTTACCAGCTTCAGGCCTTCATCGCTGTTGATATAATCAATGAACTCCAATGCCTTTTCCGGATTCTTGCATTTGCTGCTCAGAAAGATCGCGGGAGAACCTGTCCGGCCTCTGGATTCCTTGGCTGTCACCTGCTTGCCGTCCGCATCCAGGAACGGACCCACTGGAACATATTTCATTTCCGGATTGGTCTTATACAAAGTCTGCCTCATGAAATCCCTCAGGTTGGGATAATGGCCGTTCAGTACCGCCACTCTGCCGGTGGCGATCTTTTCCTTCGCTACCGTGTCCGTCTGGGTATAGGCTTCCGGATCAAACAATCCTTCTGAAACCAGCTTTCTCATGAACAAAACCTTTTTATCCTCCATGGGGTCAAAGATCCAGTGGGTAATTTTTCCGTCCAGATTTCTCCAGTCTGAAACGGTATCCCTGCTGAAGGATCTCATAAAATCGCTGTAGTTCCAGCCATTTCCCCATGTGCCGGCTGTGATCACGGGTTTGCCGTTGATATCCTTGAACCCACCGCTTTTAATCTGTTTCATCAATTCGTACAGCTTTTCCGAGCTGTCAATGCTCTCCGGCTCTACACTCAGGTCCTTCAGAATATCCTGCCGCACCCAAACGTTATAGGCCCATTGGGTCACATCGGCATCGGTTCTGGGAGTCTGCTGGGGAATAATATAATGCTTGCCGTTATAATCCGGATGTTCCAGATCATATTTCTTGTAGGATTCGGAAACGCCTTCCGTCATCATTCTCTTTACGTTGGGATATTTGTCCATATAGGGATCCAGCTCCAGAACCAATCCCTCGGTGGCAGCCTTTCGGATGAAATCTCCCGAACTGCCCGGATTGGTGTCCCAATAAGGAGCGTTTACGATGTCGGGAACTTCACCGGATCCGAAAATCGTACTCAGCTTTTCCCCTTCGTCCGTGGTAATGGTCTGCACATTGAGGGTCACTCCGGTCTTTTTGGCCAGTTCCTTTGAAATCGGATTGTTTTTCATATCCTCCGGAAATTGGGAGGATGCGCCATTCCAGCACATCAGGAAATCCAGCGTGACCTGTTCCTTTCCGCCTTTTGCCGTTTTGGATCCTCCGCCTTTGGATGTTTTTCCGCTTTCCTTGCTGCCGCAGCCGGTAAAAGCTGTCAGTGCAAAAAGACAGGCCAGACAAAGGACCAAAAACCGTTTTCGCCGTGAATTCATGATTGAAATCCCCTTTCTTTTTTTGATATTCATTGGATAGCATTGCCTGTGATGACGATTTCACCTGCCGTGTTCACTCCTTGATGGATCCGATCATAACTCCTTTCACAAAATATTTTTGTAAAAAGGGATAGATGCATAATATGGGAACTGTAAGAATAATCAGGAATGTCATTCTCAGGGCTTCCGGAGTCACATTACTGTTCTGGCGAATGGACTCATTTATATTTTCAAACCCATTTGCTCCTGCTGAACTCTCAAAACTTGCTTCACTCAGAAGCTTGTTCAGCAGGGTCGCCGCAGAAACCAGTTCGGCTTTGTTGATAAAATACTCGCCGGTAAACCAGTCATTCCAGCTTCCCACTCCGACAAACAGGGAAATGGTGGCCAGAACCGGCATGGACAGCGGCAGAATGATCCGGAAAAATGTCTGCAGTTCACTGCATCCGTCAATCTCTGCCGCTTCGGATAAACTGTCGGGTATGCCGTCAAAATAGGTTTTCATGACAATTGCATTATAGAAATTGTACAAACCCGGCAGCACATAAATCCAGAAGTTGTTGAGAAGATTCATTTTCCGGTATATCACATATTTGGGGATCAGTCCGGCGCCGAACAGCATGGTAAAATAGAAGAACATCACAAAGTATTTCCGCCCGGGCATCCCTTTCTTGGACAGGGCATATGCCAGCATAGCCGTCAAAAATACGGACAGGACCACGGAAAGGACTGTCCGTGCAATCGATATCTGGAAAGCACTGGATATGTTGGGGTTCTGAAACGCCTTATAGTAATTGTCCAGAGTGAATTTCCTCGGCCAGAAGTAAATCCCCCCTTTCAATGCATCATTCCCGTCGTTAAAGGACAGCACCAAAGCATAAATAAAGGGATATAACGTGGTGAAGCCCAGAATCGACAGCAGCAGATAATTGATCCCGTCGAAAATCCGATCGCCTATTGTTCGTCTGTAACCGGCTGCTTTTTCCATGCCTTCCCCTCCTTCACCATAATGACACTTCTGTCGTTTTCCTGGAAATATAGTTTGTCACAACCACCAGGATCAATGAAATAACGCTGGAGAAGAGCCCGATCGCCGTGGCGTACCCAAATTGATTCATTTTCAGACCTCTCTGCAGAACATAGGTGTCCAGCACCTCGGCGACATCCATTACAGGAGGCGTCTGCATCAACAGGATCTGTTCGTATCCTGCATTCAATATCCCGCCCAGATTCATGATGAACAGGATGCCGATGGTCGGACGAATGCCCGGCAGCGTAATATGCCAGGTTTTTGCCCATCTTCCGGCTCCTTCAATTTCCGCTGCTTCATACAGCCCGGGGTCAATGCCTGTCAGGGCGGAGAGATATATAATGGAATTCCAGCCGATGTTCTTCCATATATCTGTCAGTATCACCAAAGGATAGAACAGATTGGGCTTTCCCTGAAAATAAATCGCCTCCAATCCCTTTTGAACCCGTATATCGTTGATCAATCCGTTGGTAGGAGAAAGGAATTTGGACAACATGGTTATGACAACCACCCAGGATACAAAATACGGCATATAGGATACTGTCTGCACCGTTCTTTTGAACTTACTGTTCGTTACCGCATTGATCATGAGGGCCAGTATAATGGGCGCCGGAAATCCAAAAGCCATTTTCAGCAAACTGATTTTCAGCGTGTTCCGGATCACCCGAAAAAACATGGGATCCGACAAAAAATTTTTAAAATACTTGAGCCCTACCCATGGACTGCCCAATATTCCCATATTGTACTTGAAATCTTTAAAAGCCAGGAGAAGTCCGACCATAGGCGTATAGGCAAATGCAATAAACCATATGACGGCAGGCAGTAAAAAAAGATAAATATATCGATATTTCCATATCCTTTTCCGTGTCCCGCTCCTGGACCTTTGACCGATGGAAACAGCGCCAGAAGCAGAACATTCGGCCTTTACTCTTCTACTCATGGTATCCTTCCTCCCTTGAGATATTTCCATTACGAATGACATATATTATTATAGGATATGCCCAATAATATTACATTGGACATAAATTAGTATTTATTGGACAAATCTCATATCTGCCAAATAAAATGCGATATTGATATATCATTTAGACAAAAAAGCCGCAGGGAATCGTATGGCACAATAAGGATCGCCAGGAAGCTTCGCATGACAGAGAAATAACTGAACGTTTCTTCTTTTGCGGAGATTGGAAGAATCCGCAGGCATCCTGCATATCCATATATTAAGATGGGAAGTATCTGTGTAAAAATTTTGTTGAAAATTCTCATAAAATGTATCATAATCAGAATTTGTTCATATTAAGTTCAAACATACCTTGTATAATGAACACTATAAAAACTATATCTGGAATAGGAGTGGGTTTCAATGATGGGATTATCGGAAGAAAAAATTGCAAAATGGGGACAAAGCGGGAAGGCTGCGAAGCTGGTCAAAGCCGCCGGCACCAGGAAGGAGAACCTGAAACTGGCCCTTGCCAAAGCAATGGGCAACGTCAAGGATGAGCAGACTTTCAATATCCTCATTACCTACCTTCGTGACAGAAATCCGGAAATCCGTATTGCTGCCCTGGAATCCCTGGAAAAGATCAACAGCAAAAATGCAATCGAGCATGTCAGAGGCCTGATCAATGATCCTGACCCGAAGGTCAGTGAAAAAGCAAGGAGTGTACTGAAAGCTCTCCACAGGTGATTGGTATATTGTGATCTTCCCCATTATGGGAAGCCGGGACGACCTGCCTGATTCTCTTCCTGGCAGATCATTTAAAAAGGAGCTGCCGCAAAATTTACTGAAAAGTTGATTTTGCGGCAGCTCCCTTTTTATTTTATGGGATTCCTCTTTTGCCAATTTTGCCAATCTGTTGAGTCAAAGTGAACGGAAAGGTTTATAATACAGATATACTACAGGGTTATAATTATAATAGTTTACGGATTCATTCGTAATTCCTCTGTATCTCTGCAGTCATTCCATGAGTACAAAAATTAAGGGAGGTTATCTGTTATGAGAACGATCAAGCTGGGAAAATCAGATCTTCAGGTCCCCACCATCGCAGTCGGCTGCATGCGCATCAACAGGCTGGGCAAGCCGGAAGCAGAGCATTTTGTCCACGCGGCGCTGGATGCAGGTGCAAATTATTTTGACCATGCGGACGTATACGCCGATGGAGCCTGTGAAGAGCGGTTCGCAGACGCGATTCACATGAATGACACGGTTCGTGAGAAGATATTCCTGCAGTCCAAATGCGGAATACGAAAAGGTTCCTATGACTTTTCAAAGAAACATATCCTGGAAGCGGTGGACGGCAGCCTGGAGAGGCTGAAAACAGACTATCTTGACGTTCTGCTGCTGCATCGCCCCGATGCACTGATGGAGCCGGAGGAAGTGGCCGAGGCCTTTGACCAGCTGTATGAAACCGGCAAAGTGCATCATTTTGGGGTTTCCAATCAGAAGCCCATGCAGATCCAATTGCTGCAGAAATACATAAAACAGCCCCTCCTGGCCGATCAGCTGCAGCTCAGCATCACAAATGCCAATATGATTACGCAGGGACTCCATGTCAATATGTTGGACGATCCGGCGGAAGACCGTGACGGAAGCGTCCTCGATTTCTGCCGCCTGAATGATATCACCATACAGCCCTGGTCCCCCTTCCAATACGGTTTCTTCGGAGGCGTATTCCTGAACAACGAAAAATTCCCGGAGCTGAATGCGAAGATTGATGAAATTGCCGCACGATATCAGGTCAGCAACACCACCATCACCATGGCATGGCTGCTCCGCCATCCTGCCAAAATGCAGCCGGTCACAGGGACCATGAATGAGGAGCATCTGAAGGACTGCATCAAAGCCACCGGGATCCGCCTCACCCATGAGGAATGGTACGAAATCTATCTGGCTGCCGGCAACGATCTGCCATAAAGGAAGGATAGGATACAGCATGAACAAATCAATTGACAAGTCAATCCCTGCCACTGTTTCTGCAAACGGAATGCCTCTCCCTGCCCTAGGGCAGGGAGGCTGGCATATCGGGGAAGATCCGAAAAAGGCCCAAAACGAAATAGACGCGCTCCGACTGGGTCTGGACCTGGGAATCAATCTGATTGATACCGCAGAAATGTACGGCGATGGAAAATCAGAGGAGCTGATCGGGAAAGCATTGAGCGGCAGACATCGGGAGGAATATCTGCTCGTCTCCAAGGTTTATCCGTATCATGCCGGCAGAGAGGACATTTTCAAAAGCTGCGACGCGACTCTGAAGCGGCTAAAGACTGATTACCTTGACCTTTATCTGCTGCATTGGCGTGGAAGCATACCTTTATCGGAAACGGTGGAATGCATGGAGAAACTGGTGCAGTCCGGTAAAATCCGGCGCTGGGGCGTTTCAAACTTCGATACCTCCGACATGGAGGAACTCTGGAGCCTGCCGGGCGGCAGGAACTGTGCGGTGAATCAGGTTCTGTACAACCTGGGATCAAGGGGAATTGAATACGATCTGATTCCATGGCTGACGTCCCATCATGTTGCAGCCATGGCCTACTGTCCGCTGGCACAGGCCGGCACCCTGCGGAGAACGCACCGGAACCTGCTGCGGGATCCGGTTCTTTTGGGCATTGCTGAAAAGTACCGGATCAGCATCATGCAGCTTTTGCTTGCTTTTGTCCTTCGGCAGGACAATATGGTTGCCATTCCCAAGGCAGGTTCGCCTGCTCATGTCCGGCAGAATGCGGAAGTGCTCCGGCTTTCCATCGCTGAGGAAGACTGGAAGGAAATCAACAAAGCATTTGGCCCTCCCACAGGAAAAACACCTTTGGATATGGAATGAATCCTGATTTTCATACCGGTTTCCGGTTGACTTCAATATATTGGCTGGTGGAACGTTTCCCCTTTTCGTCCGTCAGCTGCACCCGCACAAAGGAATCCGATTTTTTGATTTTGTAGGTGGCAGAGCGGATCGGAGCTGCTGCAGCGTACTGTACCCGATCATCACAGTAAAAGGCATCGCTGTAGAATGTAACAACCTGGGAAGGTTCACACTGCACTTCAATGGTATCCCCGTCTACCGTGATCTGCCGGAAACCCGGTCCGCCTTCCGTAGCATAGAAATTCCCTGCAAGCAGGGAGTCCATGAGATCCTCCCGGGAGAGGGAGGGCGCCTGCAGCATAATCCACGCCTGAAACACATCCCGGTCGTAATAATGCGTATCATCCACGCCCAGCAGCATATGCCTGCAGCCTTTTGCCGCACAGATATCCACATATTCCGACGAATCCCCCCGGCCCGTGCAGGCTTCGGAAACACCGCTGTAGATTTCAGTTGCAAAGATGCCGTCCAGTGATATCATGTCCCGGTGGGTAAGCAGGGACCAGACAGGATGGCCAAGGATGGCAATCCCGCCTGCCTCACGGACGGCCTGTATCATACAGGGAGCCTTGTCCCCCCTGGTATACCGGGCGGCTTTTGTCATACCGACTCCAATAATGTGCCAGGCAGCGTGATTTTCAAAATCGTTGTCATCCAATTCGGTGCCGCCCAGCAGGGTAAAGCCTTTTTCCTCATTATATTGATAAAACCTGCGGTGATCCGTAATTGCCAGAAAGGAATAACCTTCCTTCCTATAGTATTGGATTGCCTCATCCGGATCCAGATGTCCATCTGAAAGTGTGGTATGGGTGTGCAGATTGCCCCGATACCAGGGAGCATTTTCATCATATAGTTTTTGCAAATCGATTCCTCCAGGAAATAACCTTGTTTATGAAAAGTACATGCCGTTCAAAAAACAACCAGGATTCATTATACCACAACATCCGGAAAGCTGCATTTTCCGGGACCGCTTTTGCAATTCCCCCATCAATAAAATTGGGGGGCTTCCCTGCTGATTGTTTGTGGCAAAAGGAAGAGAGGGTGTACACCCTCTCTTCCTCAAATGAATTCCTTTTATATACTCTTCCGATATACTCTTTTCAATTTCTCCTGATCCCCTTATGGATTCCCTGAAAAAGTTTTCTGACAGGAATCCCTCTGATCAGACTCTTATCTTTACTTCAAAAATGGAATACGGGTCCACTTCCATTGTGATGACTCTGCCGTCCACGGCAAGGACTCCCTTTACCGGATTCTCTTCCAGATCTACAAATTCTGTGGAGACAATGTTTTTTGCAAACAGCATCTCCGCC
>ENA-UOOM01003275-UOOM01003275.1-fermentation-metagenome-genome-assembly--contig:-NODE-3275-length-11984-cov-6.258865_pt1 | contig 11984 bp, 11 predicted proteins | sample MGYA00245781_ERZ724031 | MGnify/ENA primary metagenome ERZ724031 (study PRJEB28704, sample SAMN03018317) | fermentation metagenome | biome: anthropogenic terrestrial biome; feature: soil; material... | reverse complement strand
CTCATGGCTATTTCCACACCCTCTACACTGTGGAAGTTACTTTGTGAATTTACGCATGGATACGCCATTGTTGTTGTTTCTTGTGCTTGTCTGAACGCCCTGCAAGCGACGGGAATGTCTGTTCTGTTTTTGTCGCCCGCGCTATTGTGAGGGGCGCCGGGTTTTGCTATACTGACAATCAAAGAAGGAGGCTGCCCATGAACCTTGAACAGCTGCTGGATCAGCTTAAAAACGACGAGGGCTTCATGTCCTGCGTCACCAACTGGCAGGAGAGCCCCACCAGGCCAGCGCGCTATGCCCCCTGGCCGGAGGGCATCCACCCCAGGGTGCTGGAAGCGGTCGCCAAAGAGGGGATCACAAAGCCCTACACCCACCAGGCCCAGGCCATCACCCTGGCCGGTCAGGGAAAGGACCTGTGCGTGGTGACCCCCACGGCCTCGGGCAAAACGCTGTGCTATAACGCGCCCATCCTCAACGCCATCATGGCCAATCAGGACACCCGGGCGCTTTACCTCTTCCCCACCAAGGCCCTCTCCCAGGATCAGGTGGCGGCACTGTATCAGCTCATCACCGCCATGGATGTGGACATTAAAACCTACACCTATGACGGGGATACCCCCGCCGCCGCCAGAAAAGCCATCCGCCAGGCGGGCCACGTGGTGGTGACCAATCCGGACATGCTGCACTCCAACATCCTCCCCCACCACACCAAGTGGGTGAAGCTGTTTGAAAACCTTCGCTTCATCGTCATCGACGAGATTCACAGCTACCGGGGCATCTTTGGCGCCAATTTGGCCAATGTCTTAAGGCGGCTGCTTCGCCTGTGCGCCTTTTACGGCAGCCACCCCCAGTTTATCCTGTGCAGCGCCACCATCAAAAACCCGGGGGAGCTGGCGGAAAAGCTGATTGGAAGGCCGGTTGCGGTGGTGGATGACAACGGCGCGCCCTCAGGCGTCAAGCACGTGATCTTCTACAACCCCCCGGTGGTCAACCGGCAGCTGGGCATCCGCAAAAGCGCCCTCAGCCAGACCAGATACCTGGCGGAACGGCTGCTGAAGAACCGCATCCCCACCATCGTCTTTGCCAAAAGCCGGGTGCAGGTGGAGGTGCTGACCAAGTTTTTAAAGCAGCTCAGGGCAGACCCCCTGGGCCAGTCCGGCACCGTGCGGGGCTACCGGGGCGGTTATCTGCCCCGGGAACGGCGGGAGATTGAAAAGGGCCTCAGAAGCGGCACGGTTGACATGGTGGTCACCACCAACGCCCTGGAACTGGGGATAGACATCGGCTCGCTGGATGCCTGTTTGCTGTGCGCCTACCCCGGCACCATCGCCAGCACCTGGCAGCAGGCCGGGCGCGCCGGCAGGCGCAACACCGCCTCCCTCACCATCCTGGTGGCCAGCTCCGCCCCCATCGACCAATACATCATCAGCCATCCGGAGTATTTCTTCGCCCAGTCGCCCGAAAACGCCCTCACCAACCCGGACAACCTCTATGTGCTTTTAAGCCACTTCAAATGCGCCGCCTATGAGCTGCCTTTTAAAGAAGGGGAACATTTTGGCAACGCCCCGGGGACAGACAGCCTGCTTGCCTACCTTGAGGAAGCGCAGGTATTAAGATTGGTGGAGGACACCTATTACTGGGCGGCGGAGGATTTTCCGGCCAGCGAAATCAGCCTGAGAACCGCGATGACTGAGAACTTCCTCATCATGGACATCACCGACCCTGCCCATGTGCGCATGGTGGGAGAGATGGACCGCTTCACCGTGCCCATGCTGCTGCATGAAAACGCCATCTACCTGCACGAGGGCGTGCAGTACCAGGTGGAAACCCTGGATTTTGATGCCTGCAAGGCCTTTATCAGGCGCGTGGAGGTGGACTATTACACCGATGCTGACCTGAACATCAGCCTGAGCCTGCTGGACATCGATGAAAAGGCCGACCATGCCGCCCGCGGGGAGGTGAAGGTGACCGCACTGGTCAAAATCTTTAAGAAAATGTCCTTTGACACCGGGGAATCCCTGGGCTATGGCCCGGTCAGGCTGCCTGAAACGGACATGCACACCAGCGCCATGTGGCTCACCCTGCCTCAGGAGGTGGCCGACAAATACGGCAAGGACAGCCTGCAAAACGGCATGCTGGGCATCTCAAACCTGATGCGCATCGTGGCCCCGCTTTACCTCATGTGCTCTCCCCAGGACCTGGCAGTCAGCTATCAGGTGAAAAGCCCGTTTACAGACCTGCCCACGCTGATCCTCTATGACAACTGTCCCGGGGGCATCGGGCTTTCTGAAAAAGCCTTTCTGATGCGCCGCACCCTGGTGCACCATGCCCGGCAAATCGTCACAGCCTGCGGCTGTGAGGCCGGATGCCCCTCCTGCGCAGGGCCGGTCAACGAAATCGGCAGCGACGGCAAAAAGAGCGCCATCAGGCTATTAAGCGACCTGGAGGCGCTGCTCGCCTCCGCGCCGGAGGTGTAGGGATGCCACCCCTTGAGCCCTATAAACAGATGCTTGACTACACCTATGCTCTGGGCTTATATCCAGCGCTTGAAGCGCTGACCCATGCGCCGGGGCGGGTGCGCCGGGTGCTGCTTAGCACAAACCTGCATGATGACCAGGCCTTGCATAAGCTTCAGGCGCTTTGCGAAAAACACCATATCCGCACGGAAACAGCCGACCGCCTGCTCAGGCGGGTCTCCGGCAAGGAGAACTGCTTTGCGGCAGCAGTGGTGACAAAAGAAGGGGACGCACCCAGGGCAAACGCCCCGCGCCACCTGGTGCTCCATCAGCCCTCTGACGCAGGCAACGCCGGCACCATCCTACGCACCGCCCTGGGCTTTGGTTTTCAGGATATCGCCATCATCCCCCCAGCGGTTGACATCTATGACCCCCGGGTCATCCGCGCCAGCATGGGGGCGCTGTTTTCCTTGCGCATAGGCTTTTTTAACAGCATGGAAAGCTACCTCGCCCGGTATCCCGGCCGCCACCTGTTTCTGTTTATGCTGGAGGGTGCCATGCCGCTGGCTGAGGCTGCCAGATCAACAGACGAAAACGCCCTCAGCCTGGTCTTTGGCAACGAGGGCAGCGGCTTGCCGCCCGCATTTGCCGGCTTTGGCACCGCAGTGCGCATTGAGCAGGGGTCCGCCATTGACTCCCTCAACCTGGCAGTCGCCGCGGGCATCGGGATGCATGCTTTCAGAAGGATAGAAGGGAGGTAAGCTCATGCCGCTAAGCATCGTTCGCCATGACATCACCACAATGAAGGTAAACGCCATTGTGAACGCCGCCAATACGCGGCTTCAGATGGGCGGCGGCGTCTGCGGCGCCATCTTCAAGGCCGCTGGCGCTGACAAGCTGCAGGCCGCCTGTGACAAGCTCTCCCCCATCAAAACCGGGGATGCGGTGGTCACCCCGGGCTTCCGTCTGCCGGCCAGGTTCATCATCCACACCGCCGGCCCCGTCTATCAGGGCGGCCAAAGCGGCGAGGAGGAACTGCTGCGCGCCTGCTACAGGAACAGCCTGCGCCTGGCGCTGATAAACAATTGCAAGAGCATCGCTTTTCCCCTGATCTCAAGCGGCATCTACGGCTACCCCAAAAGTGAGGCCCTAGGCGTGGCAACAGCCGAAATCCTGGCATTTCTCAACAAGCATGATATGGAGATCTACCAGGTCGTGTTTGATAAGGAGGCTTTTGCCGCCAGCCAGAAGCTGCTCAGCGATGTCAAAAGCTATGTTGATGCGCATTATGTGGATTTGCAGCTGCATTTCCCGCGGCGGCAGCTGCTGGAGGTTGAGGCGCAGGCCCTTGAGGAGGCTGACTTCCCAAGGCACTATGCCCCGGCTGCCAAGGCGCGGGATGAGGCTGCCCCCTCCTACGGGCTCGAGGATCTGGTGGGGCGGCTGGATGAGCCCTTTTCTCAGACCCTTCTGCGCCTGATTGACGCCAAGGGCATGGACGATGTTTCGGTTTACAAGCGCGCCAACCTGAGCCGCAAACTGTTCTCCAAAATCCGAATCGGCAAGGGCTACACCCCCAGCAAACGCACCGCCATCGCCTTGGCCATAGCGCTTGAGCTGACCCTGGACGAAACCCAGGATCTGCTGCAGCGGGCGGGCTATGCCCTCTCCAGAAGCCAAAAGCTCGACGTGATTGTGGAATACTTCATCCTTGAGCGAGACTATAATATTTTCCGGATCAATGAGGTGCTGTTTGAGTATGATCAGCCCTTGCTGGGCGGGTGATATTTGTCGCTTTTAAAGCGACCCCTTTCTCAGCCGTGTCCAGTATCCTTTAGCCATCACAAAGCTCAAGGAGGACATGACAATGAAAAAGGGACTGACGGAACTGGTGATGATCCTGGACAAGAGCGGCTCCATGGCGGGCCTGGAAGATGACACCATCGGCGGATACAACGCCATGCTGGAAAAGCAAAAGAAGCTTGAGGGCAAATGCTACCTCACCACCGTGCTTTTTGACAGCCACCCCACCCTGCTCCACGACCGCACCAGCCTCAAGGCGGTCGGCCCCATCACCCGCAAGGAGTTCCAGGTGGGCGGCTGCACAGCACTGCTTGACGCCATTGGCCTGAGCATCCAGAAAATCGGCAACGCCCAGAAGCATACCCATGAAAGCTACCGGGCGGAAAAGGTGATCTTTGTCATCATCACCGATGGCGCTGAAAACGCCAGCCGCGCGTTTGACCAGAAGAAAATCAAAAAAATGATTGAGAGACAAAAAGAGCGCTACCAGTGGGAGTTCATCTTCCTGGGCGCCAACATCGACGCGGTTGAAACCGCCAGCCATTTTGGCATCGCTGCCAACCGCGCCCAAAACTATCACGCCGACAGCCTGGGGGTTGAAGTGAACTTCCGCGCCATGAGCAGCGCCGTCTCCTCCTTCAGGCAAGTCAACCGCCTCCCGGTGGACTGGAACCAGGAGATCCAGCGGGATTATCAGCAGCGCAGCAAAGGTTAAGCCAGTGGCTTCCTCCCCGGCGTGCCCGCCTTGCGCGGGTACTGCCGCGGCGTGGCGGCCACCTTGTCCAGCACCTGGATATAGTGGCTGCGGCCGGGGATGTTCAGGTCAATCAGCTCCCCCATCCTGCCGCCCAATATTTGGCTGGCCATCTGCCCGGCCGGGGTCTCCTCATGCACCGCGGGGCCTTTCCAGCACAAGGCACGCCCCCCCACCCTCACAAAGGGCAGGAGGTATTCCGCCAATACCGGCAGCCCAGCAACCGCCCGGGCCAGGGCCAGATCAAACTGCTCCCTCAAAGGCCCCTGGCCCTTTTCCTCCGCCCGGCCTGTTACCACCGTCACGTTGGGCAGCGCCAGCAGCGTGACCGCCTCATGGAGGAAATCACAGCGCTTCTGCATGCTCTCAAGCAGCGTCACCTTCATGTCCTCCCGGGCGATGGCAAGGGGCAGCCCGGGGAAGCCCGCGCCGCTGCCCACGTCAATCACCCGGCAGCCTGGCGGGAAGAGCTCCCATTTGAGCGGCAGCAGGGAATCCGCATAGTGGCGCACAGGCATATCCGCCTCGGGCACATTGGTCAAGTCCATCTGCCGGTTTTTTTCAAGCAGAAAGGCCTGAAAACGCACCATCTTCTCCCAGGCTCCCTCATCAAGGGTCAGCCCAAAGGGCTCAAGGCTCTGCTTTAACACGGTGTGGCCCTCCCTCCCGCTGCAATACCAACAGCTTCAGAATCAGCTGCTCCAAAGAGCCCTCCTCGCTGATCTGCCCGCTTTTGATCAGATACTCCTGGTTGACGCACTGCATGTACGCATCTTCAAGCACCAGAGCACTCTGGCGCTGCACCATCTCCCCCATGCGGCGCGCCACAAAGGGCGGGACGCCCAGCCGGGAGGCGATGGCGCTTTGCCCCTGCCCGTCTTCCAGCATGATCTTGGCAAACAGCAGCTGCCGGTACTGGCGCTGCAGGAGGGATAACAGCATGAGGCGCCGTTCCCCCGCCTGCAGCATCTCCCCCATCAGGCTCAGGGCCTGGGCAGCCTTGCCACCCGCCACCCGGTCTGCCAGGTCAAAGATGCGGTATTCAGCGCTTTTGGTCACCGCTGCTTCCACATCCGCCTCCGTCACCTCCTCCCGATCCCCGGCGTGGGCCGCCAGCTTGCCAACCTCACTTTGAAGCACCAGCATTTCATCCCCGCAGGCAAACAGCAGCTGCTCCGCCGTGCCCCGGTCGATCTGCTTGCCATAGGCCTTCAGCTCCCGGGCGATCCACTTGATGAGCTTGGCCCTGTCCAGCTTTTCAAAGGAAACCTGGCCGCCCATGTCCCTGATCTTCCTGATCAGCCTTTTTCCGCCGCCGGCCTGCCCGCGCACATAGAACACCAGGCAGATGTATGCCGGCAGCCGGTCCAGATACTCCTCAATATCCCCGCCCGAGGGCTTGCGCTTGGCCGGCTTCTCCGCCTCCTCCCCTTCCTCCGCATCAGTTTTGGACGCGCGGGTGAGAAGGGAGGACTCCTTCACAATCACCAGCCGGCGCTCCGCAAAGGCCGGTAGCGTCTCGCAGGCGGCGATGAGGGCATCGGGTTTGGGGTCCACGAGGATATTCTCGTTCATCGCGGCCATCTGCGGATCCACCACTTTTTCCCGCAGGGCTTTGAGCGCGCTCTCCTTGGTGTACTCTTCCTCCCCCTCAAAAAGATACAGCTGGCGGACTTTCCCCTGCTTCAGCTCCTGAAAAAATGCGTCATAGTCCATGGATCGTCCCTCCTTCCAGGTGCCCTGTCACATGCGCCTGACCGTCCTGAATGGTAAGGGTGACAGCCCCTGTCTCCCCGGTGATGAGGTAGGCGGCCCCCGCCTCCAGCAGGCGCTGGCCTGCCGCCTGGTAGCGCTCCGGCTGGGTGCCCGATGCGGTGATGAGCGCCACCTCCGGGGATACCCGGGTGATCAGCGCCTGGGTGGCATCGTGCCGCGAGCCGTGGTGGGGCAGCTTCATCACCTGGGCGCTCAGGCCCAGATACTGGGAATATTCAGCGCCGATGTCGCCGGTGTTCAGCAGGCTTACGCCATCCAGATCCCACAGGGTGACCATGGAGTTGGCGTTGGCCGGCAGCCCCGGATAGGCTGCCCCATCATGGGGCCAGACCACCTGTCCCCGAACGCGGTCCAGCACAAAGGTGTCCCCCGCGCCCACAGTGACAACAGGAATGCCCCGGGCCTGGGCAAGCGTGATCCACTGGAGGCTGGCGGTGATGGTCTGCGCCTCCAGGGCCCCCGGGGGCAACAGGATCTCTCCTATGGGCACCTCCTGCAGGAGCAGCTGTTCCAGGCCGCCCGCGTGGTCAGTGTGCAGGTGGGTGATCAGCAGCTTGTCTATCCGCCTGCCGGCACAGAGTAGAAAGCTTGCCAGATCCCCGCCGTGGCTGCCGGCATCAATCACGATGGTGTGCCGCCCGTCAAGGATCACCGCGCTGTCGGCGGTACCCGCGCTTAATTGCATGTAGCGCACCGGATCGGGCTTTGGGATCAGCGGCAGCGCGATGAGCAAAAGCGCTGCGCCAAGCGCTGCGGTCACCCGCGCCCTGGCCCTGATCATCACATACCGGGTGCCAAGCGCCAGCAGCAGGCCTGCCAGCAGCATCTGCCACCACCCGGGCGCGGGCAATCGCAGCACCGCCAGGGGAAGATTGGCTGCCCAGGCCACCAGCCCTTCATACAGCAGGGTCAGCTGCACCAATGGCCAGCCAAGCAGCTGCGCCAGCGGCAAACAGAGAATGCTCAGCCCCAGCCCCGCCACATACAGCCACATCAAAACGCCGACCCCGGCAATGGCCAAGGGGCTGATAAGAAGCCCCACCAGGGAGAAATAGTGAAAGACGCGCACGATGGGCAGCGCTGTAAAGGCACTGGCGGAAAAGGTGGCGGCATAGGCGGCCACCAGCTGAGTGCGCCTGTCCTCCTCCTTCCGCCCGGCAAAGCGCCTATACAGCGCGATCAGGCGGTCGCCCAGGGTGATGATGCCAAGCACTGCCAGGAAGGACAGCTGAAAGCCCAAGTTGAACAGATCAAGCGGCCGGATGAGCAGGATCAGCATAAACGCCGCCGCCAGGCTGGTGAGGGGATCCACCCGGCGCCGCAGGGCACGGCCAGCCAGGTAAAGCAGCGTCAGGATGCTGGCCCGGACGATGGAGGGTGTGAAATCAAGCAGCCGGCTATAGGCGAGCAGGAGCACCGCAAACAGCACAAAAAGCATTCGATGGGAGAGGTGCAGCCTGCGCAGCAGGGCATAGAGCATCGTCACCATCAGGCTCACATGCAGCCCGGACACCGCCAGCACATGAGCCACCCCCGCATCCCGAAAGGCCAGGGTCGTCTCCTCCGCCAGATCATCCCGGACGCCTATGAGCAGCGCCTTGGCAAGCCCGGCGTGCTCGCCCAGAAGGCTGTCCAGGCGATCAGCCAGATATATCCTGGCCCTCAGCCAAGGGCTTGCCGGTTCAGGTTGGAACTGGGGGTCAAACGCCAGCTCCCGGGCCCCGCTTATGCCGATGGGGATGCCCCGCTGCAGCAAATAGCTCCTGAAATCAAAGCCGTCGGGGTTCGCCTGGGGGGATGGATGATAAAGGCTGCCTTCAAAGTTGGCGTGCTGCCCATCCAGGGGGACGGCCGCGTCCATGCCCGGGTAATAGGTCCAGTGGGCGCTTTTCACATGCCAATCGCCCTGATCATCCCCTATCATCACGTCACTGAGCCGGGCTGTGATGCGCCCGTCCGCCTCCCGGCGTATGGCCTCGCCTGCGACCCGGCCGCTTACCCGGTATTTTCCCTCGGGCGGGAGCGCGGGATTGGCCGCCAGACCAGCCAACACCACCCCCAGGAAGAAAAGGGAGGCCGCCATTGAGCCAATCAACAAGCCCGGCCTCTTCCCCAGCAACATGGCGGCCGCCAGCCCGCTGGCAAGCCCGATCACCGGGAGCAGCCAATGGAAGCCCAGCCATATCCCGCCCACCGCAACCCCGGCACCATAGGCAGCGGCGCAAGCGACCAGGGGCCGCTGCCGGGCAAAGGCGCGGCTTTTCATCATATTTCGATGGCCAAGTCCAGGCTGGCTGGGAAGGCGTCCGGAAAAGCCTCCCTGGCTTCTTGCACCAGGGTTTTCACATCGGCACCCGGCTGAAAATGGGTGAGCATCAGGCGCTTCACCCTGGCCTCTCGGGCCAGTTCCCCGGCCTGGGCGGCGCTGAAGTGGGGCAAGCCCTCATGCCACTGGGCACGAGTAAAGGAGGCGTCACAGATGAGCAAATCCGCCCCGCGGCAGAAATCAGCCAGCCCCTCCCCGCCCGCAGCATCCCCGGTGTACACCAGCACCTTGCCCTGGGCATTGGTCAGCTTCAGCGCATAGGCGGGCACCGGGTGAATCACCCTCTGTGCCGCCAGCCGCAACCCGCCGATCTCCCGGGTCCCCAAGAGGGGCTCCAGGCTGACTTCTTCCCTGAGCGCTATGATCTCCCGCAGGGGCTGGGGCTCCTCCGGCCCCACCAGGCGCAGGGTCAGCTGATTCATGTCCAGATAATAGCTCAGCGGCAGCAGGTCGCTGGCATGGTCAAAATGCCAATGGCTCATGACGATGGCGCACAGTGCTGACGGGTCCATCAGCGCCATCAGCCGGGGCAGGACGCCCGCGCCGAAGTCCAGCATCACCCGGGTTTCCCCCTCTGTCACCAGATAGGCGGAGCAGGCGCCTCCCGCCTGGGGATAGCCGCCGCTATATCCCAACACGCTAACTTTCAACTAACTTATCCTCCTTCATCAGCAGCCGGTATGACACGGTGAAAGCCGCGATGCACAGCAGCATCATGCCCAGGGAGGGCACCGCACGGCTGAAGTTGAGCACCAGCACCGCAAAGTTATACACAGCGTGGAAGATGATGGGCAGCATCAGGCTGCCTGAGCGCTGTTTCAGCCTGCCCAGCACCAAGCCGATAGCCAGCATCTGGGGAAAGGCCAGCAGGCTCCGATGCAGCAGCGCAAACAGAAGCGCACTTGCCCAGAGCCCTGCCGCCGGGGAGAGCCGCGCCGCGATCCCGCCCTGCACCAGCCCGCGGAAGAGCAGCTCCTCCGCGATGGCGGGAATAAATGTGGCGCTGAGGCTGGCCATCAGCAGCTGCTCTGCGGTTTCCGGCACCAGAAATTGCCCCTCCGGCGGCGGCACGCCAAAGGACTGGAGCAGGCTCAGGAACAGCACCGTGATCAGCACACTCACCAGCGTAAAGGACACCGCGGCCAGCATGGCAAGGCCGCTCTGATAGGCCGTCGGCCTGCCCCACAGCCCCTTCAGGGCACGGGATGAAGCGGGCGAGCGCAGCATCACCAGCAGCGCCGGCAACCCGATGAGCAGGATTTCCTGCAGGGCCAGCAGCACGCATAGCTGCACAAACCCCGCGCCTTCCGGAAACAGCCCCGGCAGCAGCAGTGCCACGGCGATGCTGGCTATTGCTCCCAGCAGGCAGCCGATCAGCCGCCTACTCAATGCTGAAGTAGCCGCCCACCCGGTCACGCCAGGCCATCTCAAGCCGGATATCCTGCCCCGGGCGCACACCCTGGCGGATGAGTGTTTCCTGAACGGTCTGCATGGCCAATTCAGGCGTATTATTGTCCTGGCTCAGATGCCCCAGCAGGGCCTGGCGCACGCCGGTCTCATGCAGGGCCAGCAGCGTTTCACCGCAGGTCATGTTGCTCAGATGCCCGCGGATGCCCAGGATGCGCTGTTTTAGCACCTCCGGGTAGCGCAGGTTGTGCCTGAGCATGTCCGGGTCGTGGTTGCTCTCAAGCAGTATCAGGTCTGTTCCCGCCAGATAGCGCAGCACCTTCTTTGATACACGCCCCATGTCCGTCGCCACTGCCACACTGCGGCTGCCGGCATACAGCCTGAAGGCCACCGGCTCCACCGTGTCATGGGAGATGGGGATGGGAAACACCCCGATATCCCCCACATAAAAATCAGACTCGCTCTCAAACACCCGGCGCAGGTGGGGCGGCACATCCCCCACCGTGCGGTACATGGCCTGCCAGGTGGCCTCGTTGGCATAGATGGGGATGTGAAATTTGCGGCTCAAAACCCCCACGCCCCTGACATGGTCAGAGTGCTCATGGGTGACCAGGATGCCGTTGATGGTCTCCGGCAGCACCTTGATCTGCTCCAGCATCCCCACGATGCTGCGCCCCGGCAGCCCCGCGTCTATCAAAAGGCGGGTGTCCCCCGCCGCCACATAGCTGACATTCCCGTTTGACCCGCTGTTAAGCGGGCAAAATTCCAGTTTCATCGATTCCTCTGTTCCTTACCCCGGTCTTCCTCTGGTCTCCGGCAGACCCATTATAGATGCTTTGCCCACAGCTATCAAGGGCAGCGCTCCAGCCGCATTTCCCCTTACGGATCAAGCACCATCTGCACATAGGGCAGACGCTCAAACCCCAGCCGCCGGTATAAAGAGATGGCCTTCCCATTCTCGCCCTCCACCTCCAGGCGGATGCGCTTGACGGTGGGCTGCAAGTTCTTCTGCACAAAGGCAAAAAACTCCTGCCCCAGCCCCAGTGAACGATGCTCGGGCAGCAAAAACAGCTCGTCAACCCACAAGACCATGCCGCCGGCCTCCTGCGAAAAAGACTTTGCCACCACCGCATACCCAGCCACGGTGTCCTGATCCGCCATCAAAAAGAATCCCTCAATATACTCGCGGGATCGCATCATCTCATCAAATGCTTCCGCAATATGCTCTTCCGGTATCTCCTCCAGCACCGCATCCGACGCATAAAACGCCTTGGCCAGCGCAATATACTGCCGCCTGTCCTCCCGCCCTATCCGCCTGATCATCTTGATTTCCGCCTTTCCTTAACACGATGCTTAAGATCATATCACATGCGAAGGCCACAGCAAAAAAAGAGGAGCAAAACGCCTCCGTAAATTCACAAAGTAACTTCCACAGTGTAGAGGGTGTGGAAATAGCCATGAG
>ENA-UOOM01003273-UOOM01003273.1-fermentation-metagenome-genome-assembly--contig:-NODE-3273-length-11989-cov-11.285822_pt1 | contig 11989 bp, 9 predicted proteins | sample MGYA00245781_ERZ724031 | MGnify/ENA primary metagenome ERZ724031 (study PRJEB28704, sample SAMN03018317) | fermentation metagenome | biome: anthropogenic terrestrial biome; feature: soil; material... | reverse complement strand
TTATTTAATTTCAGCTTGTCTTTGAGCTCTTTAAACTCTTCTTTTTCAAGCAACAAAGCTAAAAGTCCTAATCCCACTGCACCTGATTCGCCTGATATTACTTTCTTATCATTGCCCAATGGAGCTGCCAATAATCTCATTCCTTTTGCCGCCACATAATCAGGACAACTCACAAAGACTTGTGCAAAATCTCTTAAAATCGGCCAAGTAACTGTATTAGGCTCTCCGCAAGCTAATCCTGCCATTATGGTATTCAGGTCTCCTGTAACGGAATGCGGTTTTCCATCATCGGCTAAAGCAGACTTATATATACATGCGGCATTTTCAGGCTCTGCAATCACAGTTATAGGAGGCTCATCCTTAAAAACATTTGCGAAATATCCTAATATGCCTCCTGCAAAGGAGCCTACTCCCGCCTGCAAAAAAATATGCGTCGGCCTAATGCTGCCATCTGACTTTATTTGGTCTATGGCTTCGGCTGCCATGGTAGTATAGCCTTGTGTTATCCAGTTTGGAACTTTTTCATATCCTTCCCAAGCCGTATCCTGCACCAAAGCTCCCCCTATATCGTCAGCTTTCTTTTTTGCCAGTCTCACAGCATCATCATAATTTACATCTGTAATAAAGGCATCTGCACCTGTATCTTTAATATGCTGCAGTCTTCTTAAAGAAGAACCCTTTGGCATATATACAATTGACTTACAGCCCAATTGAGCTGCAGCCCAAGCTACCGCCCTGCCATGATTACCGTCGGTTGCAGTGACAAACACCATGTCTTTTATCTTTTCTTTTACATGGGGCAGCTTAAAGTAGTTATAGTCAATTGACTCAATATCGACTTCTAATTTTTCACACAACAGCTTTGCTATGGCATAAGTTGCACCCAAGCCTTTGAAAGCATTAAGTCCGAATCTTTTTGATTCATCCTTGACATATATCTTGGAGACACATAGCTTTTCAGCCAAACATTCAAGGCTCACCAATGGTGTAGGCTTATAGCCTTCAATTGAAGCATGAAATTTTCTTACGCCTTTTACTTCTTCTTCACTTAAAAAACCTGGTCTTTCCCCTGCAACTTTATTGTTTAATAACGCTTTGATACCACAAATTTCATTTATACTTTCCATTTCATACCCCCATGATTTATTGTAAAATTCCCCACTATCTATGGAATGACAAAAAGTACTCCATGAGTTATAACCACTATATAATAACTGTGTGTTAAGGTCAATATTTTCCTGCTAAAAAAATATTGGGGTACCTTTTTGGTTACCCCAATACTAAAGTTTGGTTGCAGCTTGATTTTAATTATATTAAAATGTGACAAGCAAATTTGTAAGTATTGTCACCAATGGGATTGCAAGAATTGTTCTTTCGATAAAAACAACAAACAAGTGTCCTACATTCACCGGAACTCGAGATTTTAATACAATTAGCCCAACTTCGGTCATGTAAATAATCTGCAATAATGTTGCTGCTCCCATGACACGGTAGAACTCCCTTTCATACTTTCCCCTTGTCAGAATTGCAAAAATAATTTCAAGAACGCTAACAAACTATGCTTTTCTATTTACATAAAATCCTTGTTTTATTAGTTTCTCTTTTAAAAAGGGCCTTCTCTCCTTTGTAATATATTCAGAAATTCGTTTTGACCAACCATCCATACTTTCACCCTTAGTCCGTCTACTATAATAATTAGACGTAATTTTTTCATAATATCTTAATCCTTCATCAATGCTTTCTTTATTATAGCATTCATCAAATATGGCTATTTCTTTAGGAAGTCTTGGTTTTAACCAAGGCATCTGTTTAGAGTCTGGATAACCTAGGCATATTCCAAACAACGGAAATGTACACTTTGGTAGACCAAGCAATTCTATTACTTTATTCGGATTATTTCTAATACCACCAATAATTACTCCCCCCAAGCCAATTGATTCAGCCATTACCATAATATTTTGTCCTACTAAACCACCTTCAATAGAACCTATCATTATTGACTCAAGTTCATCTATTTACATGGTTTTGCCATAATAATTGCATGCTTGTTTAATTCTGTAAAAATCCATACAAATAACTACAAATACAGGACAATCTATAACCCAATCTTGATTAGTTGCAATATCAGAAAGCGCTTTCTTCTTCCCCTTATCACGAATTTTTATTATGCTATAAGCTTGAATATTATGATGTGAAGATGCATGTCTAGCAACATCTAAGATTTCATCTATTAAACTATCATCTATTTGTCTGTCGTTAAACTTCTCTATTAATTTATGATTCCTAAAACATCAATTAATTAAGTATCCATTTAACATCCTCCAATTATTATTTATTAGTTCATATATAATGAGGTTTGAGGTAATCTTTATTATAGTTGCAAAATTCACTCTAAGTTGTCAACTTCTATAAGTGTGTCAAATAGAACTTGAACCCCAGTATCAATATCTTTCCATTCAGTAAACTCTTCTGGGCAATGACTTTTACCATCTTTACTGGGTACAAAAATCATACCTATTGGAATTTTTGCAGCTATTTCTTTAGCATCATGACCTGCACCACTAGGAATTACCTCATGTTTAATATTACTATTTATACATATTTGCCGTATTATTTCTGTAATTGTTTTATCAGTTTCAACATTTGGTTTATCTATAAGAAATTGATATTCAAATTTATAATCTTGGATTGAGTTAGTATATTTCTTAATTTCGTTTATTGCTTTATCAATATTTTCTTTATTCATATCCCTCATTTCTAAGACTAAATTTACTTCACCTGGAATAACATTAACATCTCCTGGTTTAACGGTTAACTGTCCAATTGTTGACACAAATGGCCTACCAATATCTTTTGAAATTTCATGAATTTTTAATATTAGTTTAGAAGCCATAGTCAATGCATCCTTTCTTATATCCATTGGTGTTGTTCCAGCATGATTAGCTTCCCCCTTGATACTAATGCTATATCTTATAATACCTGTAATACCGTTAACAACTCCAATGGATATATTGTTATTTTCTAGATACCCTCCTTGCTCAATGTGTAATTCAAGAAACGCCTTAATATTCTCGGAATCACGTACTGATTTTTTTAGATCATCAATAGTTAGATTATAATTATTTAATTTGGTTTGCAAATTTGGTTCTGACAAATTCTCTTTACCCATGATTACTCTACTGCCAAAAGTTCCTCCCATCTCGCTACCTTCTTCAGCATTAAATGCAATTATTTCTATAGGATGATTTGTAATTATCTCATTATCGTTTAAAACACAAACACACTCTAATGCTGCAATTACACCTAATGCTCCATCATATAATCCTCCATTTTTTACTGTATCAAGGTGTGAACCTATCATTATGGATGGAAGATCATGTTTGCCATCTCTTTTACCTATTACATTTCCGATTCTATCAACTTCAACGCTTAGTCCTTGCTCATTGAATAAGGTTTTAAGTGCATTTACAGCATCAAAATATTCTTTACTAAAGGCTAATCTAGTAATTCCACCTTGTGAATTCTTTCCAATTTCACCAACATTCAAAAGATTACTTTTAATTCTGTCTAAATTTATAAGCAAAATAATCCCTCCTTAATAAGTTATTTCTATATGTTAATACTCTTGATTATTTATAATTATGATATATTAAACTAATCCCCAGCTTTGCTGGGGATTAGTTCTTACAAATAACTGGTTAATATTGATAATCTTATATGCTTTTTCATTTCTTTAAAACTAGTTTTCCCCATCCCTTTGTACCATCTCCAATAGGATCAACTATTCCATCCTTCATTACAATTTTCCCTCTTAGAACTGTATAATTAAGTTTACAATTTAGTTCCCATCCATCGTACACTTTAGCAATTGCACGTGATTGAGAATAATTCTTTTTCCAATCCACAACTGTCTTATCATTCATATCAAAGATTACTAAATCACCGTCAGCACCTGGTTGTATATTACCTTTTTGTGGATATAAATTAAAAACTTTTGCAGGATTTACACAACAAAGTTCTACTACTTGTTCAAGTGTAATCCCTCTCTCCCCTTTAGAGACTTCATTTAATAACAGTGGAAGACGCAAATCTACCCCAATCATTCCTGCTGGTGCCTTAAAAATGTCTTCATGTCCAATATCTTTCTCTTGAGGAAGAAATGGTCCGTGATCGCTCCCTATAAAATCAACTGTTCCATCTAAAACATAGTCCCACAATTTATCTACTACCTCTTTTTTTCGAAGAGGAGGATTACATTTTGCATAGGGACCTAACTCCCTGATTTTTTCTTCTGTAAGTAATAAGTAATGGGGACAAGTTTCAAGGTACACCTCATATCCGTCATATTTTGCTTGTTTTATCAATTCCATAGCCTCAGGAGTAGAAATGTGACAAAACTCTATTTTTACACCTGTTTCTTTAACAAAATAAAGGAGTTTAGAAACAGTTTCAATTTCGCTGATTGGAGGCCTTGATTCGGCATGAGCCATAAAATTGACTCTACCCTCTGCTCTAAGCTTCTTAATCATTCTTTGAATTATGTCATTATTTTCTGCATGCACTGCACATAAGATGCCTGTCTTAGCAACTTCTTTAAATCCGTCCATCATCTCTCCGTCATTAGCCATTGTAAGTCCGATAAACTCCTTGTCTCTTCCTTCCGGTGCTTCATGCAGAAAAGTTTTATACGCAACTATGCCTTCTTTTGCAATTTTTGCAATTTCCTCAGGATATTGGGCTCCTGCTGCTCCAAAAAATGCATAGTCTACAACCCCTCCACGATCTTGAGCAACTTTCTTTCTATTATCTAAAATCACTTTATTATATTGAGGAGGTGATGATATTGGATGCTCAAGTATAGTTGTATTACCTCCTGCAACAGCTGCTTGTGATTCTGTATAAAATGTTCCTCTCTCTGAATGCCCAGGATCTCTAAAATGAACATGGGTATCTATCCCACCAGGAATTACGTACTTACCTTCTGCGTCAATAACTTTATCTGCATCAGTCAATAATCCACATTCTGATATCACCGCAAATTTTTCATTTTTTATCCCTATGTCAACCTTACGGAAAACTCCGTCGATGTAAGCAAGCCCATTAATAACTGCAATATCCAATTTCAAAATAGATTACTCCCTCCTATCATAACTATAACATTTCTCTACAAACTTGGTTAACTTAACTCTTTGTTCTTTTTAAATATATCACATTTATTTCCGTCATCTTTACGCCATAATGTAGCTGTTAGTATTACTTGTATTTTTCACTTGTACTTATGTGCTTACATTTCTCCCAAATAAACACATAGTATCTTTAAGTAAATTTATAAATGTTTGAATAAATATTAAAATACAGCCTACAGGTACAGAAAGATAGGGAATAGCCATTGATATCTGAAGTGCTGTTGACTTTGTATCTTTCACTTTATCTATAAAATCAAAGCCATACTTTATCGCAAAGGCAAGGAATATACATATAATAACATTAATTAATATGATTACTAAAGTTCTATACCTGCTTGGTAACTTATCTAAAAGAAATGTAATTGCTAAATGTTCTCCCTTTATAGAAGCTATGCTAGCACCTAAAAATACTAACCAGGTCATAAGATATCTTGCCATTTCTTCACTCCAACCCAAAGGCATAAATAGTATATATCTAAATAAAACTTGCAAAATTACTAACGTTAGCATACAAATCAGAACTATAGATATTATTAATTCTGTAATATTACGCAAAAGTTTGCTTAAGGTATCTAATACTTTCATACTTCTTCTCCTTTCTCGGTATTGAAATTAATTAGAGCAATTTATTACTATAACCTTAACTTATATTAAGCCAAATAGCCTTGGCAAAGCCAATGGTATGGCTGGTATATAGGTTATCAATAGAAGAACAATAATAGCAACAGCTATTTGTGGCAATATTGCTTTTGTTATTCTCTCTATGGTAGTCTTTGATATGCCACACATAACAAATAGTGATAGACCTAAAGGAGGAGTTGCCATACCTATACATAAGTTGAAAATCATAACAATGCCAAAGTGTAGTGGGTGTATCCCAAGCGATTCGACTAATGGAAACAATATTGGTGTTAACATTACAACTGACACCATAATTTCCATAAAGCATCCCATAATTAAAAATAAAATATTTATTAGCATCAAGATTACAATTGGATTAGTAGAAATACTTAGAAACCATTCCGCAACTATTCGTGGAACTTGATAGACTGTAAGAGTCCATCCTAGAACATTAGAGCCAGCCAAAATAAAGTCAATAGCAGCTGTTAATACAGCTGTTCTAGTTATCATAACGGGCAAATCCTTTAGTTTTAAGGTTTTCATATAAAAAAAACCAACAAATAAGCCATATACACATGAGACTGCTGCTGCTTCAGTTGCAGTAAAAACACCACCTAATATTCCACCCATCATAATTAGAGGCATAATCGCTGCAGGAACTGATGATTTAATAACTTGTAATTTTTCTTTATTGGTCATTTCCATTTTATTTATTGGGTAATTTTCCTTCTTTGCTTTATAACTAATATATACCATAAGCCCTATTGAATAAAGTATGCCAGGTACATACCCTGTAAGAAATAGCCCTCCTATAGATAAACCAGCGGTTACGGCTAACATTACCATAACAGTGCTAGGTGGTATTATTGGTCCAAGAACAGAAGCTGCTGCTATTGTTGCGGCAGAAAAGTCCTTATCATATCCCTCTTTTTCCATACTCGGAACCATCATACCGCCAACTGCTGCTGCAGTAGCCGATGCAGATCCCGTTATACTGGCAAAAAAGGTACATGCGACGACACTTGCGTAAGCAAGTCCGCCTCTAAATCGCCCAACCAACAGTTTACTCAAATCTATTAAACCCACGGTAATTCCGCTAGTATTCATAATCTCGCCTGCCAAAATAAAGAATGGGAGAGCCATAAGCGGAAAACTATCCAAAGATGTCCACATCATTTGGGGTAACGCCACTAATGGGATATTCCCCATTAGTATTATAGACATAAGTCCAGTAATCCCTAAAACATATGTTATTGGCATTCCAGTCAGTATAAATACTGAGAAAAACAATATTAGGTATTTCGGATCCATGTTATTCCTTCTTTCTATAGTAATATTATCAAGAAACTGTGAAAACATAGCTTACCCATAACAATTATACATAAAAGCCATATGAACAAATGACGCTACGGGTAAGCACAGATTCAATTTGATTATTAATAATTAAAAGGTTCTCGACCTAATTCAGCTAGTACTTCGTTTAGGAAGTCAGCTCCAATTTCATTTTGGAACTCCTTATAAACTACTTTGCCTGCTTCTTTTAATTTTTGTATTTCTTCATCAGGCAATTCAGTAACCTCAACTCCCTCATTCTGCAGAAGTGAGATTGCCTCATCATTTTCTTTACGATTAATTTCTCTCTGATATGAGGCTGCTTCGAGTGCACATTGTTGAATTATGTCCTGGTGCTCTTTTGACAAGCTCTGGAAGAAATCCTCATTAATTATCGTCATATCTAGCAAAAATAATGGCCCAGGAATAGTCAAATATGGTTGAACTTCATAATATTTTGAAGTGTATATAAGAGAATTTGCATTTTCTTGTCCATCAATCATTTTTGCTTGCAATGCACTGTATACCTCAGGGAATGGTACAGGTGTTGGTATTGCTCCTAAAGCCTCAAATGTTGCTAGATGTACTGGTGTTTCCATAACCCTAAGCTTTATTCCTTTAAGATCTTCAGCTGTTTGTATTGGTCTATTATTATTAGAAATGTTTCTAAAACCATTTTCGGGGTATGCTAGCACCCTAATCTTTGTACCTGGTATAACATCTAAAAGCCTTTCACCTATTTTCCCATTAATAATCTTATCTACGTCTTCATTATTATCGAAGATAAATGGTAAGTCGAAGACTCTAAACCTAGAATCGTATGCACCCATTTGCATCGAACCGTTTAATGCCATTTGTATAGTACCAACATCAACGCCTTCAGCAAGAACTCTATCACCGCCTAATGCTCCACCTGAATGAATTTCTACAACAAATTCTCCATTTGTTCTTGACTCTAATAATTCTTTAAATTTGACATATCCTTTATGCAATGAATGACTTTCAGGATTTGGATGTCCTAATGTAATTCTGACAGGTTGTTTTTTCTCAGCAGTTTCTCCTTGTTCCGTCCCTTGAGTTTGATTACTACTACAACCAAATAAGAGTACTGTTGTTAAAACTAAAACCAATAAAACTGTTAATCTTTTTTTCATTTCTAAACCTCCCTTATTTTTTTTATAACCAATATGTAAGATATTAGTTATTATATTTTTCATGTGCTCTAAAATAAGCTTCTTTAAATTTATCAGAAACATCTTTTGCCTGTTCATACGCTAGTTTTCTCTCTTTAAATACTTTTGGCATTAAATTTGTAACCTCATCAAGAACCTCTTTTTCATTAAAGGATATTATTGTTCCATTTTCGACTACTACCTGACCATTTATCATAACAGTTTTAACAGAGGAACCATTCTCAGCATATACAATCTGATTTAAATAATTATTTGATGGTATAAACCTTTCATTTCTTATGTCTAACAATACTAAATCAGCTTTCTTATCCAACTCTATTGTACCTATTTCATCTTCCATAAGTGCACATTTTGCACCTTCAATCGTTGCCATTCTAAATGATTCATCAGCCCCTACCCATTTTTTGTAATCGGTATATTGCACCTTATGTATTAATCCAGTTAATTTCATAAGTTCAAACACATTTAGTGAGTCATTAGAACTTGTATTATCTGTTCCTAACCCTACAGGAATATTGTTATCAATAAACTTTTTAACCGGTGCAATACCACTACCTAGTTTTAAATTGCTTGCTGGGTTATGTATAATCCTTGATCCGCTATCTGCAATTAGTTCGATATCTTTATCGGTTACCCAAACACAATGAACTAATGACAAGTTTTTATAAAGAAGTCCGTTGTCTTTTAAATATTCTACCAAAGTTTTATTGTATATCTCTTTACCAGTTATGTATTGAGTCTTTGTTTCAAGTACATGACATATTGAAGGTACATTATATTTTTCTGATAAATTTTTAAGCCCATCTTGTAGTTTTATTGTACAACGCTGTGGACCGGATGGTGCCAGTACATAACGTTGAATTGAGTTGTTGGTATTAAACTTCTTTAGATTCTCTTCTACATATGATAATATCTCATCTTCTGGAACAAATTTTGAATTCAATTTTTGTTTGAGATTTTCATCAAGCATCTCATCAAGATATGCGATTGTTTTGTACATGGGCATGTTTACTAAATGAGTAGTTACAAGAGATCTAATTCCTGCTTTTCTATATGCTTTAAATATCATTTCTAAGTTCTTTTCATTTAATGATGGGGTCTGTACTATGTCATCAATTATTGTTGTAGTGCCGGTTTTTAGCATTTCTATGCATCCAAAAAGAGTTCTAAGATAAATCTCATCTGGTGTCAAACTAATACCTGTATATAAAGGTCTTAAATAAAGCATCCATACCTCAAGAGGTAAGTTATCAAATCCACCTTTGTTGAAATGGCAGTGAGAGTGAAGATGGGAATTTACTAATCCAGGAATTACTAAACAGTTATTAGCACTAATTATTTTGTCAATTTTGTGATTTGAAAAGTCTCCTGAATCACCTATATAACTGATTTTATCGTCTTTAATCAGTATATTTTTCTTTTCAAAACTTGATCTCCCATCCTTTAATTGGTGTACATATCCATCCTTTATTAAAGTTTCCATGAGCATTCCTCCTTTTTATAATGATCTATTTTAATGCAGGTTTATTTTAATATTCCTGCAGTTAAACAATCATAAAACTTAAGCTTTTGTAACATTCATAAAAAAACACTTGACTTTTTGAAATAACCCTAACAATTGGCTAGAAGGGATTTTTACCTTACTAACTATGATGGGAGTGTTATTTGTGAAACCTATTTTTGTTACTCATGAATCTTACCAAGATTTCGTTCTAACTCAGCTAAAAAAGCATTATTCTAATGGTATCCTCTGGTATCCTCACTCTTGTAAATAACGATTGGCCTGTTATCACCCATTTTTGATTATCATCCTCATAATACATCTCTTCTTTTCTTTTTTATATTATTATTCATGTTCCAGATTTTTGTTTTTGATAACCTTTTCAAAAGGCTTATTAAAGTTACTTTTTTAGTCGAACTATATATCAAATATTTCAAAATATCTTATTGAAAATTTTCTTAGCTGGAGTATTTATGTAAATGGAATGCTTTACTCTTATTACTTAAAAACAAATCAAAATTAATTTTTAATTATTAGCTGTGATAGTAAAATTATATTATATTATTTTATATTATTTAATTAGTATATAAATTATAGATATTTAATGCTTTATTTCACTATATCATAAAAAAAATTATTTGAATAATGAATTAATTTGTTATATAATATGCATAATAAGATTAAGTTGAGGTGATAATATGAATTTACCTAGTATTGAAGTGTTTCTTACAATTGTAGAAACTCAAAGCTTATCTAAAGCTGCGGAGAAATTATTTTTATCTCAGTCTACTATAACCCATCGTCTAAATAAATTGGAAGATGAGCTTGATATAAAACTTATTAACAGAAGTCAGGGACAAAGATTTATTACATTAACAGCTAAAGGGGAGGAGTTTGTAACAATAGCTAAACGATGGGTATCTTTACAAAAAGATACAGATATCTGGAGGGCTAATGAACCTATAGTTACATTAAATATTAGCCTAGTAGATAGTTTAAGCACGTATGTATTCCCTCCACTTTTTAAAGATGTTATAGAAAATGAACCTACACTCACTTTAAAAGTGGGTTCTCATTGGTCAGTGACTGCATGCAAACTAATTGAATCCCATGAAATTGATATAGGAATTGTCTCAAGATTAATTAAATCCGATAGCATAGTAGCTGTGCCAATTTTCAGAGAACCTATGATTCTAGTAAGTAGCTCTAAATATTCAAATTTTGGAGATATTGTTAGTCCTCGAGAATTGGATAAAAGAAAAGAATTAAAACTTGATTGGGGTGAGGATTTTCAACTTTGGCACGATTCTTGGTGGGATACAGATATTCCAATAAATTTATTGGTTGATACCTGTAGCCTAATTTTTAGTTTAATAGAAATACCAAATTCTTGGGCTATTGTCCCATTGGCGGTAGCTAATTACTTTAATAAAATTATGCCCATTAAAATATCTGAATTATCTGAACCTCCTCCAGGAAGGATTTTGTATAAAATAAGAAATCGAATCACTAAACCAAGTATTATCGAGCCAATAAAGATATTCGAGAATTACCTCCATGATTTTATTGATAAAAGCCCATATTTTCTTACCATTTAGCAATCACATATCTATACATAAATAACTAATTAATTATAGATAGATTCAAATCACCATATTGCGTAAATACCCACTTAAAGCAATGATTTGGGCATTAATTCTCCAACGTATTCTTTCTATACCTACAGATACTCTTTTAATAATATTTCTTAAGTATTCAAGAGAATTAAGAGAATTCTGCGAATTTAACAAGGTTCCTGATGCTTCTAAAATTACTCGTTTTAAACAAGATTTTCTTTTGGACTTACAATCTATGTTCGATAATCTTGTTGATATTACTGAACCGATATGCCAGCAAATTGATGAATTTAAAGCTTCTATGACAATTTATGATACTTCAGGTATTGAAGCTTATGTTACTGAAAATAACCCTAAGTTTGCAAACCGCATTATCAGCCAACTTAAATCATATATATTTACAGTTAGGCATAGCTGTTTCTTGTATAATTCTAAATATTTAATGAATAACTGTATATTAAGGTCAATAACTTCCTGCCAAAATCAAAAATATTGGGGAACCTTTTTGGTTACCCCAATACTATAGTTTATTTGCAGCTT
>ENA-UOOM01003272-UOOM01003272.1-fermentation-metagenome-genome-assembly--contig:-NODE-3272-length-11989-cov-21.304257_pt1 | contig 11989 bp, 9 predicted proteins | sample MGYA00245781_ERZ724031 | MGnify/ENA primary metagenome ERZ724031 (study PRJEB28704, sample SAMN03018317) | fermentation metagenome | biome: anthropogenic terrestrial biome; feature: soil; material... | reverse complement strand
CCGTGGGAGAGTAGGTAGCCGCCAAACTTTATTAAAGCCTTCGATAGAAATATCGGGGGCTTTTTTTATATCGAGAGGAGATGAGTTTCATTCCTTTGGAACTAATTTCTCAATACGTTGAGAAATCTTTCTCACCCCTTGGAGAAAAGAATTCAACCTTATGAGAAAGTTGTCTCATAGAGCTGAGATTATAAATTACTGCAATGCTGTCAACCCTTCCTCACAAATCGTAATTTTCTCCAGTCCATTATCCGTTACAACATACGTATTTTCTATTCCCACAGCACCGATACCAGGCAGTACAAATTTAGGTTCAACGGCAATTGCCATACCGGATTGCAGAATTTCTTTAGAGCGGGGAGCAAGTACCGGCGGTTCATTTATTTCTAATCCTACGCCGTGACCTACAAATTTAGCTTGTTGTTCCGTTCCCATAAAATATTCCTCGAGACCGGCTTCTTTAACCATATTTTCTGCAAGAAAATAAAGATCGGCACAGGGCGTTCCGGCTTTGGTTGTGTCTGCAATAGCATTACAAATTTCGATAGAAATTCGGTGGGCTTTGTGGGCAATTTCGGGAACGGTGCCGATAGCAAAGGCACGTGTTATATCGCTCATCCACGGACGATAATCTCCGGCCATGTCTACCATTAATGTAGTTCCTGGAGTGAGTTTCGTGCCGTTAGCACCAATGGGAAGCAAAGGCGAGGCACCTTGTCCTCCCAATGCGAAATCGAATGGGGACGCTGATTGTGCATTATCTCCGGTAAGAATGCTTCCCATAAAAATATCCATATTCTCGCCGAAAGTACGAAAAGTTCCGGCAGATCCTGCCAGACGCATTTCTCTTTCCAGTTCGATCTGAAATTCAATATCTGTCATTTCTTTTCGGTAAATTCGTGGAATTTGTTCGTAAACATGTGCATGAATTTTTGCGCATTCGCGCATCTGATTGAGTTCGTACTCCGATTTTATGCTGCGCAAACTACGCATTTTCCCCGAAACGTTCATTAAATCCGGCATTTCTAATGCAGTTTGTAATCGGGTTACAGTTGAAAACGACAAAACATCATTTTCAAGCATCAGTCTCTTGGGTAGAGAAATGTTTAGTTGACGCAAAAAATCGGGAATTTGTTCCGGTTTTCGAATATAGATGACATTTTCTCCTTGAATGTTGTTAGGGCGTTTAACGAATAAAATCGGATCACCTTCCGGCTGAATAAAAATATATCCGTCAAAAATAAAATCAAGTAGATAAAATTGATTGACAGACGTGGAGATTATGCAGGCATCGGCTTGTGATTGTATAATAATTTGTTGAAGTTTGGCGAGTCTTTGGTTTTTTTCTTTCTTAATTAGAGCATTCATACAATAAAACTTTTTGATTTTCAAATATAGTCAATTCCCGCGTGAAAGAAAGTGGTTATCCTAAAAAAACTTAATCTTTTTCTTTCAAATGTTAGGTTTCATAAATGGACATCAAAGTAGCTATCAAATGAGAAATAAAACCTTTATCTTTACAACATCAATTGTTATTTGAGTGAACGGAAAAATATTAATAGTTGAAGACGATATTTCTTTTGGAACTATGCTTGAAAAATGGTTCGAGAAAAATGGATACGTCGCAAAATGGTGTACCGGTATGCTTTCGGCTCAGGAAACTCTTTCCGATTCAACCTATGACATCGTTTTGTCTGATTTGAGATTGCCTGATGGTGATGGAATTATGTTGCTCAACTGGTTGAACGAGAGGCAATTGTCAGTTCCCGTTATAATAATGACCGGATATGGCGAAATACAAACTGCGGTTTCGGCCATTAAGCTCGGGGCTTTCGATTTTCTCGAAAAGCCCATTAATCCCTCTATTCTTGCACAGAAGATTGAAGCCGCTTTCAACGAAAAAAAGACTGAAAAGTCTATCCAAAAGAAGCAAACCAAGGATATTAAAAAAGAAGATAAGAAAAAAAATACCGTTGAAGGCCGTAGTACGCTTTCAACCCGGATGTATTCTTTCATAAATACTGTTGCGCCTACGCAGATGGCAGTGATGATCATTGGCGAGAGCGGGACAGGAAAAGAACATGCTGCGCGAATGATTCATGAGAGAAGCACTCGTGCTGACGGACCTTTTATTGCGGTTGATTGTGGCGGCTTATCAACTGAACTGGCACCGAGCGAGCTTTTTGGGCACAAAAAAGGATCGTTTACCTCGGCTATTGAAGACAAAACCGGATTTTTTGCAGAAGCAAACGGTGGAACGTTATTCCTTGATGAAGTTGGGAATCTTCCTTATGGTGTTCAGATGCAAATGCTCAGAACTTTACAAGAAAAAAAGATAAGGCCCGTAGGCTCTGCTTCCGATTTGGATGTGGATGTGCGAATTGTAACTGCTACCAACGAAAACCTTGAGAAAGCCATTGCCGATGGCACGTTCAGGGAAGATTTATATCATCGTCTTAATGAGTTTATGATCGAAGTTCCGGCATTGAGAAATTGCAAAGACGATATTCCGTTATATGCGGAACATTTTGTTGCCGAAGCAAATACGGAGCTGGATAAAAAGATTAAGTTTATTTCGGCGAAAGTTTTTTCCCGGCTCGAAACCTATTCCTGGCCCGGTAATTTAAGAGAACTCCGAAATGTAATACGCCGTTCCGTGCTTTTTTCTAACGGAGACACCATTACATTAGAGAGTTTACCGTTTTTATCGGATAAAACTGTTGAATCGAATAAAGAGACAGATGTTTCCTTAAATGTATCTCCAGAAGAAGAAAAAGAAAAAATAATGTTGGCATTGGAAAAAACAAAGGGAAATAAATCCAAGGCAGCCATTTTATTGCGTATAGATCGGAAAACACTGTACAATAAGATTAACAAGTACGGTTTATAGAAGTGGTGGGGGATAAATATTCTTTCTCAATTTCATCTGCAAACTCTCTGATTTCCTCGACGCTTTGCAACGCATCTTCTTTCCAGTTGGGATAAGCGGTTTCTTCTTGCCCACGCAACGAATCCATCTTTATTAAAACATCACATAAATGCTGAGCATCGATTTGGTTTATAAACGGATGCATTTTGTGACACAATCGTTGTGCACCTTGAAAATCGGATGATTTGATCAATTCTGTCAGAGATTCGGTATCTCTGTAAACGGTTGTAACGAAAGTAGATAATATTTTTTTGATGGTTTCGGTATCATCTCCGAATAATGAAACAAGTTGGGGAAATTTCTCATCAAAAGAAGCTGTTCCTTTTAAATTGGAATGCTTCTCTCCAGTGAGAATTTCAATGAAATTGCTCATTTGAATGGGCTTCTTTATAAACCCGTTGAATCCTTCCGATAAAGCTTTTTCGGTATTATAATCGTCGTAGGCAGTCATGAGCCAAACCGGAATTTCAGGATTTTTCTCCCGTATTTTGTGCAAAATGTCGTTTCCGGTGATATTGAGCATTTGCATATCCGTAAATACAATGTCAAAGAGTGATATATGGTTGATAAAACCGTCCACATCGTTGCTATCCTGACAGACTTTAATTTTAAATTCATTCTGCAGGAGGTATTCTTTTATTAGATTTCCTAAAGCTGTATCGTCTTCGAAAATAAGTATCTTGTTGTAAATTTTATCTTTATCCGCAGTGTTGTTTTTGTTTTCATCCAATGCTTTTTCTAAAGGATGTAAAGGCAATTCTATGGTAACACAAGTACCTTCGTCTTTTTTCGATTGAATTTTTATTTCACCTTTCAATGAATGAACGAGTCCTTGCGTAACATACATTCCGAAGCCGCTTCCTTCCGCTTTTAACGGATTTTTTATCCGGGAAAAAGGCTTGAATATTTCTTGGATATCACTTTCATTCATGCCTATCCCTGTATCTGTTATGTTGAAAATAAGGTTCTTATCGTAACTTAACTTGATGTTGATTCTACCTTTAATCGTATATTTTACTGCATTGGATATAACGTTTACAAGTATTTGTTTGAGCACAGTGTGATCCGTCTCGACATAAAAGGGCGATTTTACAAGATTTTCGAACTCGATATCCAATTTTTTGCCTTCGGTAAGCGGTTTAAACATGCGGATGATTTCATCTATTAATTCTATTAGCTCGAACCGGCTGTTGTGTAATTCTCCTGAATTTCTTTCCAAACGCGAGAATTCAAGCAGATTGGTGAGCATGCTTAAAATGTGTTTTCCGGAGTTTTGCGCTGATTGGATCTGCCGTTTTTTGCTTTCGGAAATCTTTCCGCCCTGCCACATTTCCATATATCCCATCATGGAGCTGAGCGGCGTTTTAATGTCGTGTGAAACAGATAAAAGTAGCTTGTGCCGGCTTTCCATCAGCGATTCGGTCAGTTGTTTCTCCTTGGCCAGATCTAGTCGGGCTTTTTGTCCTTTTCTAAGATCGTCAATAATAAGAAAAATGATAATAAGGATCAGAACCAGTGAAAGTGCACCTACAATAACTGCAAATGTGAAAATTCTACGCGTAAGAAGTTCACTGCTTTGAATACCCTGACGTGTCATCAGGGTAGTTTCGTTATAAAACCTGGTCAACAACTGAGATATTTGCAAAGATATGTTTTGATCGGCGAGGATCAGTTCCCGGACTTGTCTCTCAATTCCTGATAGTTGAGTCGAGTATGTCTTTGAAGCGGCTTGAGTTATGTTTTTCAGATCGGCATACATGCTGGTATCTACCCTGGATGTGAGCCGTGTCTCACGTTCCACCTGAGCAACGGTTACTACGGTATCGGGAGCCCGGTTAGGATTAACTAAATTCTTTAACCGCGTCCAGAGCCCTTTTTTGTCTTTTACAACAATAGTTGTGTCTTTATTTGTGGTAACGACGACAGAATCTCTGATAAATTCAGGATATGCTTCTATCTTTTTGTCCAGTTCTCTTAAAGGACTTTGCGAGCGGAATTGAACAATGAGTTGGTTGATGATCTTGTTTTTTTCGTGCAAGAGTGAATCTACGCTTTCCAGGTGCACATCCTGATTTTTTTGTGATGCTAACAGTCTTATTTCTGTAATTTGATGAGAAATATTTGACGATATAGAATCGTACTTCAGCTGAAGTTTTTTTTGCGGATCTATCAAATAAGCGTTTAATGCATCTTGCGCTTCCTGAACGGAAAGTATCAATTTATCGCTTTGAGACAGGACTTCGTAAGATGCAGAAATCTCTTCTTTCTGAGTATCGACATACCGCTTCAAGTTGTAGGAATAAATAAATATTCCTGCAACATAGAGAATTATAATGAGAAACAGTAAACCTATTTTTACTCCTATCCGCTGTTCGAAAGAATTTCCCGGTTCCATTCGTAATGAATACTTTTTCATCCAAAAGTACATAATATTTTTGTTTTCGTTATGGTATTGTTACTTCTTATCCGGTTTTGATAACTGTTTTGTTGCATGCATGACGACAAATTGGGGAATTTCATCAAGAAAATGTAGAAGTATTCCCCACTTCTACATCAGTTCTACAGCCTCTGAGATTAGATATAAATTTAAATTATACGTTTTATTGTATTGATTATGAGGCTATATGTTGTCTTTTCTTGTGATTGGAGATTTTTTTGTACGATATTTGATTATTCCTTTATGTGCGTTTAAATAGAAAAGAAAAAATTACTTTATTAAGAATTCAAAAATTAATTATTATGAAAAAAATTATTTTATCAATTGCATTAGTGGGCGTTTTTACATTAGCAAACGTTCAAGCGGCGAATACGATGATCGAACAACCCATTATAGAAGTTACTTTGGAAGATGATGGTTTTGTAGATGTTAAATTCGATGATTTGAATGAAAAGGTTCAGGAGGCAGTGAAAGGTCTTGCTCAGGAGTATGACCTTAATGCTTTGAAATACAATGCTGAAAAGCAACTTACAAAAGTAGAAGCCACGAAAAAAGAAGATCAATCGCAAAAGACGTTTTATTTTGATGTTGAAGGTAAAGAAGTAGTTATGGCAGAAGCTGTTGAAAAAACAGAACAAACTGAAGAGATAGAGAAACAAGAAGAAAAAAGCCCATCGGCTGAGAGCTTCGTTTCATTTATAAATGACGATAATGGTTTTGTGGAAGTAAAATTGGAAGATTTGAACGAAAAAGTGCAGGCAGCTATCAATGCTTTAAAAGAAACGTATGATGTTGAATTGATTAAATACAATGCGGAAAAGCAAGTAACAAAAGTGAAAGTTGTAAATAAGGCAGATCAAACCAAGAAAAAAATTTATTTTGACAACGAAGGAGCAGAAACTACCTGGGAGAAGCCTGTTGAAGATGTGAAACAAGAAACAGAAGAAATATTATAATAAATAAACAATCTCGCTACACTATACGCACAGTTTCTAATTATTGTTTTTACAGTAAGTTAGAATAATGAGACTCACCACTTTTATTTCCAGTAAAAGGGGTGAGTTTCTTATATCTGTGTCCAAATGTCCCAGGCAGCCAAGGCTTGCAATTCCAGCATCTCGGCACCGTTTTTCATCGTTACGCCCTGTGCTTTTCCTTTTCTCAAAAATAACGTTTCAGTCGGATTATACACTAAATCGTAGAGCAGATGCTCATGCGTAAGAAATTGATAGGGCAGGTTGGGACATTCTTCTGTATTTGGGAAAGTGCCAATGGGAGAACAATTAACGATGATTTTGTATTCGTTTAAAATATCTTGGTTCAGATCTTCATACGTGAATCGGTCGATTCCTTTTGAACGAGAAACATATTTCCACCCGATATTCATATCATCAAAAGCTTGTCTGACAGCTTTTGATGCTCCTCCGGTTCCAAGAATCAATGCCTTCTTGTGAGCTTTGGGACGGATAAGTGGTTCAATAGATTTTCTGAATCCTATATAATCGGTATTATAACCGATCAGGTTATAAAAGTACATATTCCCTGGTTCACGCTCAATCTTTATGGTGTTTACAGCACCGATTTTTTGTGCTTCGGGAGTAATCTCATTTAAGAAAGGAATCACTTGCTCTTTATACGGAATGGTAACGTTTAACCCCTGAAGGTTTTGATTGAAAAGAATTACTTCACGAATTTGCAAAATATCTTCGATTTCAAAATTCAGATATTCGGCATCAATTCCTTCTTTTGCAAATTTTTCGGCGAAAAACTTCGATGAAAAGGAGTGTTTTAGCGGAAAACCGATTAATCCGTAAGTTCGCATTTCTTATTTTTCAGCAATATACAATGTTGTAATTCCCAATGTAAATCGTCGTAACCTGATGTTACGAAATCCGTTCTTCTTCAGTATCATCATCATCTCTTTGCCTTGCGGGAACGCTGCGATGGATTCCGGCAGATACTCGTAAGCACGTTGCTCGGTTGCCATTGTGTTAGATAAAACCGGCATCACATATTTAGTATAAATCTCGTAGAGTGCTTTCATCGGCTTTACCTCAGGAGTGCTCAACTCGATGAAAAGAAACACACCGCCGGGTTTAAGTACACGCAGCACTCTACCAAAACTTTTGTCGATATCTTCGAAATTTCTAATACCGAAAGCAGCAGTTACAGCATCGAATGTTTCATCGGGGAAAGATAGCTCCGAAGAGTCCTGGCGTTCAAAGGTGATCACTTGTTCCAATCTTTTCCCTTTTACTTTTTCCCTGCCGACTGCCATCATTCCTTCGGAAATATCGATTCCGATAATGCGTTTGGGATTAAGTATTTTCTGTGCCAGAATAGCAAAATCGCCAGTACCTGTTGCAATATCGAGGATATATTCGGGCTTATATGGTTTCAATGCTTTTATGGATTCTCTGCGCCAATACTCATCTATCCCCAGCGAAAGGAGTCCGTTGAGTTTGTCGTAGTTTGGAGCAATTTCGTCGAACATCGTTTCTACCTGCTCTTTTTTTGATTTATCTGTTCCGTATGGATTAACTTTTTCAACTTTGTAGGTCATTTTGTTAATTTTTGACTATTTGCGATTAGTTGTTTTTTAAAAAATCACTTACATTCTTCTCAATCCGAGCTTCCAAATCTTTTGCATCTGCTTTTACGAATTTTTCTCCCACAATTTTTTCGTACAACTCAATGTATCTGTCTGATACACTATTGCAATACGCTTCGGTCATTTCGGGAACTTGTTGTCCTTTTTGTCCTTGAAATCCGTTATCCATCAGCCATTTTCTAACGAATTCTTTTGAGAGTTGCTTTTGTTCTTCTCCTTTTTCAAAACGTTCTCTATAACCTTCGCTGTAAAAATAGCGGGATGAGTCGGGAGTATGGATTTCGTCTATCAGGTAGATTTTCCCTTCCTTTTTGCCGAATTCGTATTTGGTATCCACCAAAATCAATCCCTTCTCGGCTGCCATTTCGGTTCCGCGTTGGAAAAGGGCGTAAGTATATTTTTCCAGTTGTTCGTAATCTTCTTTTGATACCAAACCTTGGGCGATGATTTCTTCACGCGAAATATTTTCGTCGTGCCCTTCGTCGGCCTTGGTGGTGGGTGTAATAAGCGGCGTATCAAATTTTTGATTTTCTCTCATTCCTTCGGGTAACGGTAATCCGCAAAGAGTTCGAGCACCTTTTTTGTACTCGCGCCACGCGCTTCCGGTGATGTATCCGCGGATAACCATTTCCACTTTAAACGGTTCACATCGCACGCCCACGGTAACCATTGGATCGGGTGATGCTTGTTTCCAGTTAGGGACGATATCGGCAGTTGCATCGAGAAATTTAGATGCAATTTGATTGAGAACTTGTCCTTTGTAGGGGATTCCTTCGGGTAAAATCACGTCAAATGCTGATATGCGGTCGGTGGCGATCATTACTAAAGTGTCTTGACCGATGCTGTAAACGTCGCGTACTTTTCCGTGATAAACGTGGGTTTGTCCCGGGAAGTTGTAATTGGTTTTTGTGAGTGTATTGGGCATAATTATAGTTTTTTGATTTCGTGCTTACGATTTGTTTTTTTCTTTATCAGGGAAGATATTGTCAGGGACTTCCTTCTCATACGCTTCCACAATACGTTGAACGAGTTTGTGACGAACAATATCTTTTTTATTAAACTCCACTGTAGAAATACCTTTGATCCCTTTCAACAATCTCATAGAGTGTATAAGTCCCGATTGTTGTGACGGTGGTAAATCAATCTGCGTAATGTCACCTGTAACGATCATTTTTGCATTTAAACCCAATCGGGTGAGGAACATCTTGATTTGTGGCTTAGTTGTATTTTGCGCTTCGTCTAAAATAATGACCGCGTCATTCAATGTGCGGCCGCGCATAAAAGCCAACGGTGCGATCTGAATGACCTTGTTCTCTATATATTCTTTCAGTTTCAGCGGCGGAATCATATCTTCCAAGGCATCGTAAAGCGGTTGAAGGTAGGGATCGATTTTTTCTTTCATATCGCCCGGAAGGAAACCGAGTTTTTCTCCGGCTTCAACAGCAGGGCGGCTTAAAATAATTTTCCGGACTTGTTTAGTTTTCAATGCTCGAACAGCCAAAGCAATTGCGGTATAAGTTTTTCCCGATCCGGCAGGCCCGATTGCAAAAACTAAATCGTTTTCGTCAAACGATTCTACTAGTTTCTTCTGGTTGACAGTACGTGCTAAAATCGGTTTTCCGTTGAGCCCGTGTATAATAAGATTATCCTGATTCATCACTGTTGGCGCTTTCCCTTTCACGATATCCAGAATGTCTTCTTCTTTCAGCACATTCATTTCGATGCTGAATTTCTCCAACTCGTGAACTTTCTCTTCGAAAACAGCCAGTTCTTCCTCTTCGCCGATCACTTTGATTACATTCCCGCGTGCCACGATACGAAGTTTCGGAAACAACGTTTTCAGTAGCTGGATGTTGCTGTTGTTGATTCCGAAAAAAACTACCGGATCTACATTTTCGAGAATGATGATGCGTTCAATCATTTAATGCCGTTTGAAAAGTTCAATGAATACTGGTACACTTTATTTTCCTGTCCTTCTATATAATTAATAAATGCATTATTCACCAATCTGTCCCCACCGGGAGTGGGATAGTCGCCCGAAAAATACCAATCGCCCGAATTGTTTGGGCAAGCCTTGTGTAAATCCTCGATAGTTTGGAAAACAATTTTTACTTCGGCTTTTATGTCTTTGTCCGTAAGCATTTTGGCAATTTTATCCGAAATTTCCTCATCTGTGAACGGTGCATAAATTTCTTTCACATAGTTCACGATTTCTTCTTTTTTCTTCCGGCTTTGAGCAACACATTTTTCATACACATCTTCTATAACCTGTTGCATGCCACGCTCTTTCAATAACTCAATTGCCGCTTTAAAAGCGATAAATTCGCTCATTCGCGACATATCGATACCATAACAATCGGGATAACGAATTTGAGGTGAAGAAGAGACAATAATAATTTTCTTGGGGTCTAATCTGTCAAGAATTTTAATAATACTTTGCTTAAGAGTGGTTCCTCGCACAATACTGTCGTCGATGATTACCAATGTGTCCTTTCCTCGTTTCAGGGATCCGTATGTTACGTCGTAAACGTGGGCAGCCAAATCGTTTCGTGATTTTCCCTGGGCAATAAATGTACGCAGTTTTATGTCCTTTATGGCTACCTTTTCCGAACGTACTCTTCTGGCAAGGATGGCCTCAACATCATCTGAAGTAAGTTGTTCTCGCTTTTCCAGCAATTCAACTGCTTTGTTGTGATTGAAATGCTTTTCCAGTCCCTCCAGCATTCCAAAGTATGCCACTTCGGCAGTGTTAGGAATAAACGAGAATACAGTATTATCGAAATCGTTATCTATTGTTTCAACAATTCCGGGCACGAGAAGTTCGCCCAATCTTTTACGCTCGCGATAAATATCGTAATCCGATCCACGCGAAAAATAAATCCGTTCAAACGAACAAGGAGTTATCTTTTCTTTTGGTTGCAGAATCTGTGTAGTACTGATAGTTCCGTTCCGTTTTACAATGAATGCCTGTCCGGGCTGTAACTCGTGAATAGCGTCTTTCTTGAGATTAAATGCTGTCTGGATTACCGGTCGTTCCGAAGCCACCACTGCTACCTCATCATCGTAATAATAAAAGGCAGAACGAATCCCCCACGGATCTCGCAAGGTAAACGTGTCTCCGCAACCAATAAGTCCGCAAAGGGCATAACCGCCGTCCCAAATCTCGCTTGCACGTTTTAGGAGAAACGGAATATCGAGCTTTTCTTCAATCAAATGGCTAACTTGTTGGCCATTCAGTTTCGATTTTTCTATCTTATCATACTGATATTGGACTTCTCTGTCAAGATAGTGTCCGAGTGACTCCAACATGACAAAGGTGTCGGCATAATCGCGCGGATGTTGTCCTTCTGAGACCAACTGTTCGAACATTTCATCAACATTGGTCATGTTAAAGTTACCGGCGAGTGCCAAACTTCGCGATGCCCAGTTGTTTCTGCGTAGTAGCGGATGAACATAAGTTAATCCACTTTTTCCCGTGGTGCTGTAACGAAGGTGTCCTATAAACAACTCAGAAGCGAAAGGAACTGAATGTTTTACGAATTCGATATCCTGAAGTTGTTGAGGCGTGAAATCTTTGAATGAGTCGTGCACTTTTCCAAAAATCTCTGAAATGGCACCTGAGCCCAACGCTCTTTCCCTAAAAATAAACTCACTGCCTGGAGTAGCTTCCAATTTTACAGCGCCTAGACCGGCGCCTTCCTGTCCACGGTTATGTTGTTTTTCCATCAGCAGATACAACTTGTCTAAGCCGTATTGCCATGTTCCGTATTTCTTAAAATAATAATCAAGGGGTTTTAGTAAGCGGATCATCGCGATACCGCATTCGTGCTTGATGATGTCAGTCATTGATAAACCTTTCTGAAATTAAGGTACAAATTTACGTCGAATTAAAGGAAATGCCATTGTTTTTTGTAATTAAATTTGAAAATAATAATGAATATTAGAAGTTTGATTATTAATATTTACATCATGTACTTAAAAAAATCTGCAAGAAAATAATATTGTGGAATTA